>ODAK010003569.1_pt1 | contig 16087 bp, 19 predicted proteins | sample 1539591 | NCBI WGS metagenome assembly ODAK01 (sample SAMEA3539303, study PRJEB22396) | soil metagenome | biome: tundra; feature: field; material: soil | place: USA | collected 2010-05 | depth 0.15 m
GCAGGTCGCCGACCTTGTGCGGCCCGTCATCGAAGGTCGGCGCCACGAGCCGGGCTACTCTTCGCGCCTGCTGCGTCACCGTGGCGCTCGCAGTCGGCGTCGGAGGCTCGGCCACTCCAGCGACGGGCGGCCGCATGGTGCGCGACCGGTTCGCGCCCGCATGGTGGACGCTGGCCGACGCGGCAGGCAACGAGGCGGACATCGCCACCACGATGAACCGCGACTGAGGGTGGAAGGCCACAGGTCCCGCTGCGCCGCGGTGAGGCGCTGACAGCGACGGCTGCGGCCCGGAGAAACTCGCCTCGGTCGCTCGACCGGCGGCACGGCAGTTCTTCCGGATCGAGTCGTCCATGGGTGTCAGATTACCCGGCATTCCTGTGTCAGCAGAGCTGTCACGGCGGACCGCGAAGATGGGCGCATGGATGCGTACCGGCTCCTAGTCAACCGCGACCTCCCGCGCCAGGAGCGGATGTGCAGCTCTAAGGTCGTCTTCGGCTCGCGCTGCGAGGCGACGAGCTTCGCGAGGCAGGGTCGCCGGAAGGATGGCCAGCTCTCCGCCTACCATTGCCCTTACTGTGACCAGTGGCACCTTGGGCACAAGCACGCGAGAGGGGGACATCGGTGAGCTCAGTTACGGACGAGTCGCTCGACACTCTGATCCTCGGCCTCGAGGCCTCTGCGCCCAAGGCGCGGATCCAGTTCCGCGAGCGCGTGCTTGCTCACGGAGTCGCGTGCATCGAGCCCCTGACGGCGCTCGGCCAGAGGTCTTCCGACTTCACCGCTTCCGTCGCTGCCTGGCTCGAGGAGCTCTCAAAGCGCGATCCCTCAACCGAATTGGACGTCCGGTCGGCTCTGCACGAACTCGTGGCCGCGAGTCCGGGCGCCCGATACGCCAAGGAGGCGCTGCGGCGGCTGGGTGACGACCCGGACCGTCTCTCGGGCGTCAAGCGTACCGGCACCGCGGCCGCCCCGAGCGCAAACTACCTCGAGGTCCGAGCCCAGGTCCACCAGGCGGCGCGTGAGGGCCGGATCCTGCACTACAACGACCTGAAGACGAATCGCGCCTTCTACGGAAAATGGCTGGGCATCATCTCCGACGAGGAGATCGCGGCGGACCATCCCCCGATTTCGGCGATCGTCGTCCGCAAGGGATCGGAGCGACCGGGCCCTGGTTTCTACCAGCTTTGCCGAGAGCGGAACTTCGCCCGGCCGGGCGAGTCCGACGAGGACATCTGGCAGCGAGCCGTGGTCGCTGTATTCGACTTCTGGCGCGAACAGCAGTGACCATCAGGACGGCAGCCCGGGCGCAAATCAGGAGGCGGTTGGGCGGTGCTGGATCATCTGCCTCTCGATCTCTCCGAGTCGTGGCGCGGATTCCTCGGGTACCGGAGCGGGAGCTCTTGGAGTTCTGACCGCGGAGTTGTGCGGGTGCGGCTAGCAGGCGTCTAACCCGTTGGGCGCGTCGGAAGGCGTGAACCCGCCACCCAAAGCGGTGAGAGAGTCCTCGAGCGGATAGCTATGCCTCGGGCTGCCCATGTAGCATCTGATTGCGAGGCCTAGCCGAGGCAAGTACTCCGGCAGCGTTCGCGCGCGAGAGGCGGGCCGGTCCCTGGACGATCTCGATTTGGCCGAAGAAGTCGTGGGAGAGGTTGCCGCTATGCGCGAGCTCATGATCGCGCGCGCCACTGGAAAACCGTTCGACGAGGAAGCGTACGCCACGACGAGGGTAGATCTCAGGGGCCACAAGGAGGTCTGGCGAGCCCTTCCGTCTTTCGTCCGAAACGCGACGAATGGAGAGCAGATCTGGACATACGTGCAGCCCCTTGCTCCCGACTACGCGCGTCGCCGTCAGGCAATCAATGAGGCGTTCGAACCGGCATTCAATGCCGCCGAGCGAAGTCCGGAGGAATCCGAGGGCTCGATTCGCCCGGAGCCAGTGGGCCGGACTGTCCAAGCCGACTCGCGGCGTCGTGTCTTCGTCGTGCACGGGCACAACAAGGGTCCGAGAGATGCCGTCGCTCGACTCCTGGTAGATCTGCTTCTTGAGCCCGTCATTCTTGAGTTGACTTCACCCGAGGCTGCAATGCCTGGAACGAATCACACACAACGGAGCGTCTTGGACTCCGAGCTGCGTCCCCAGGCCTAGACGTTCCGTGCTCGTACTTGGGCTGGATTTCGGGGGAACCAAGCTTGCCGCGGGCGTTGTTCGCGCCGACACGGGGCGGGTCGTTTCGTTTTCTGCGATTCCGTCACCGGCGGATGCTGGCGCGGAGGCCTGCCTGGCGGCGATGATCACGCTGGGCCGCGACGTTTCCGATGAACTCGAGGTGGCCAGCAGGATCGAAGCTATCGGCGTGAGCTTCGGAGGCTGGGTGGCCCTCGACGGCCGGACTGTGCGGACCTCGATCCACGTTGCTGGGTGGGAAGGCGTTCGTCTCGCGGAGCGGCTCGAGGAAACCTTTCGTCGTCCGACCCGTATCGCCAACGACGCCGATGGCGCTGCGCTCGCAGAGTTTGCCTACGGGGCGGGACGAGGCTCCAACGGGGATCTCATGTACGTGACCGTCAGTACCGGGATCGGTAGTGGCGTCCTCGTTGGAGGCCGGCTCGTTCGTGGGAAACAAGGCTTTGCAGGGGAAATCGGGCACCTGCCGATGCTCCGCGACGGACCACCGTGCGATTGTGGAAGGGCCGGATGTCTCGAGTCGGTCGCGTCTGGCCGCGGCATCGCCAGGATCGCTCGGTCCTTAGGGGCAATCGACGGGACAACGGCGGCTGATGTCGCTGCTGCCGCGGCACGCGGTGATCAACTCCTCGGCCCAATCTGGTGGGACGCAATGGACTGGCTTGGTAGGGCGGTCGCGTCGGCTGCGAACCTTCTCGATCCTGAATTGATCGTTATCGGCGGAGGACTAACTCGGTCGGGGTCGCTGCTCTTCGAGCCCGTTCAACGTGCCGTCGCAAGGTTCGCCGTCGATCGGTCGGTACGTGTTCTACGCGCAGCGCTTGGTGATCATGTCGGGGTCGCCGCGGGAGCCGCTCTTTGGCACACAGCCGAACGCCCTGAGCCCGGCATTGACTAGGAGTGGATGGATACGGGACCGGCCGATGTTGGCCTTCGGGCATGACCTGTTTCGGCGGCGAGACGAGAGGTGAAGTGGGCGTGAAGATCGGCGTGATCATTCCCCAGGGCTGGCAGGGCGAGTACGTGAACCGCCCTGAGAATCGTGGAGATCCAACCCTTTGAAGGAAGATGGAGTCCATGACCGACACCGAGCCACACCCAAGGATGGCGCGGCCGAGCCGGCCGTCGTACTCGCCGGTCTCTGGGCCGAGTGGATGCGGGCGGCAACTCTCGAGTCGAAGGCCACGACGCTGGCAACGGCGCCCCTCCGCCCGTAGCCCACCAGACGAACGCCGTCTACGGGTCCATGCTGCCCCAGTCACGGCTACGGTTCCTGCTCGCAGATGAACCCGGTACGGGCAAAACGATCATGGCTGGCATGTATCTCCGCGAGATGCAGCGGCTTGGATTCGTCAAGCGGGGTCTGGTCATCTGTCCGGCCCATCTCGTGGAGAAGTGGCGAGCCGACTTCGCGAGGTTCTTTGGCGGCGGCTTGAGGCGGATCACCGCAGCCACCGTCCGTGAGGGTGCTCTGGCGGTCGACCACGACCTGTGGGTCACCTCGCTCGATCTGGCGTCGGTAAACGCCATGGTCCAGGAGGCGATCCGCCCCGACCGAGCTGGCTGGGACGTCGTCGTGATCGACGAAGCCCATCGGATGACCCTCTCCGCGCAGGCCTACTACCAGCTTGGCCGCCTCATGAGTCGCACCCCTCGCGTCGTGCTCATGGCCGCGACCCCGCACCGCGGGAAGGAAGCCCTTCTTCCGAAACATCGAGGTCCTCGATCCGTTCGAACCCACGGTCTGCCGGTTCGCGGACACGCGACTTCGACGGAGGCTCGTTGTTCGCGCGTCCAAGGCCCTCCGGGCGCGCTATTTACCCCCAGGCAGAGCCACGTGCACCGCGAAACGCGCCCAGCCACCTGGTCGGGGCTGGGCGCGGAGTCGTTCGAGGGGACTCTCAGCGGCGCTTGGAGATCGTCGTTGAAATGCGGCGACGGTCGGAGCTCTTGCGCAGCAGCCCCGACCGCCAGCGCGAGATCTAGTTGCAGGAGGCCTTGTAGAGGAACTTCTGCATCGCCGGGTCGTTCACTTTGTCCTTGGTGATGATGGCGAGGTCCGTCTGGATGGCCTTCGTCGTCGGCTGGCCGTTGAGCGCCAGGATCGTCTGCTGAACGCCGTCCACGCCGATGGTGTACGGGTCTTGGGCGATGAGGGCCTGCACGAGGCCGCTATTGAGGTCCGTGATCTGCTTAGGCCCGGCGTCGAAGGCGATCGTCTTGACGCTGGTGTTGGTGGCCTGCCTTAGGCCTGTGGCCACGCCCTCGGCGGTCTGCACGTTCGTCGCGAAGATGCCGATCAGGTCGGGGTGGGCAGCCAGGGTGGACGTCGTGATGGTGGTGGCCACCGTCGGGTCGTCCTTGTCGTACTGGATTGGGAGCGCCGTGATGTTCGGGTGGTTGTTCTTCAGCTCATCGTAGAAACCCTTGACGCGGGCCGCGACCGTCGAGTCGCCCGGATTGGTGCTTATGACCGCGACGGTGCCCTTGTCGCCGATGAGCTGGGCGAGCGCCGTGGCGGCCAGCTTTCCACCCCCCAGATTGTCCGAGGTGATGAACGACTGGGCGAACGAGAGATCGTCGAGGCCGGTGTCGACGAGAGTCACCTTGACGCCGGCGTCGTTCATGGCCTTGAGCGGGGCGAACATGGCCTTGCCGTCGTTCGGCGCGATCATGACGCCGTCCGGCTTGCTCGCGGTCACCGAGTCGACGATAGGCGTCTGGACGGTGGCGTCCCACGTGTCGCCGCCGGTGATGTTGAGGGTGGCGCCTTCCTTGGTCGCCTCAGCCTGGGCGCCGCAGCCCATGGTCACGTAGAACGGATCGCCCTTGACGCCCTGGATCAGGGTCAGCTTGTAGTTCTTCGCAGACGCGCCGGCGGGGGCCGCAGACGCGCCGGCGGGGGCCGTCGTTGCGTCCGAACCCGAGCAGGCGCCAACGATGATGAGCGCAAGCCCCAGCATGGTTACTGTCCGAATTCGCATTAGCGGTACCTCTCTCCTATCCGTGTTCCCTTGGTCTGTTGCGCCGGCACCCCGAACTCCCGGCGTGCCGTATTGCGCACAAGGTGTAATCAACGCCGCTCGCGCGAACGGCGACGCAGCTGATCGACGAACACGGCCCCGATGAGGACCGCGCCGACGGCCACGTTCTGCCAGAACGACTGGATGCCGATGATGATGAACCCGCTCTGGAGCACCGCGGGGATGAAAACGCCGATGGCGGTGCCGATGACGGTGCCGACCCCACCGAAGAGGCTGGTACCGCCGATGACGACCGCGGCGATGGCGTTCAGGTTGTCGTTGGCATGCCCGGAGATCGTCGTCGTCGTGAAGTAGGCCAGCGCCAAGAAGCCTCCGAGCCCCGCCAGCAGCCCGCTCAGTGCGTAGACCTTGATCAGGTGCCACTCGACGTTGATGCCGGCCCGCCTGGCGGCCTCCTGGTTCGAGCCGATGCCGATGGTGTACCGGCCGAACTTCGTCATGTTCAGCAGGATGGCGCCCGCGATCGCCACCACCGCCGCGATGATCACGAGCCACGGCAGAGCGAAGAACCGGCCCGCTCCGAGGGTCTGCGCCATCTCGTTGGGGATGTATCGGACGTCCTGGCCGTTGCTCACGATCTCCGCCAACCCCCAGGCCATGCCGAGCGTGCCCAGGGTGACGATGAGCGCGGGGACCTTCGCCTTCGCGATCAGGAAGCCGTTGAGGATGCCCCAAGCGAGTCCCGAGGCGAGCGCGACGAGGAGACCGAGTAGGATGACATCCCAGCCCTTGTTCGTCGGGTCGCCGAAGGCCGTCATCGTCTCGGCCGCCGCCACACCGGAGAACAGCAGCACGTACCCCACCGACAGGTCGATGCCCCCGGTGATGATGACGAACGTCTCGCCGACGGCGATGATCAGGAGCACCGACGCGTTGGTCGCGATGGCCCGGATATTGAACTCGGTCGGGAAGTTGCCCGGCTTCATCGCGCTGAAGATGGCGACGAGAACGAGGAGGACGACGAAGATCCAGGCGGTATTGGAGCCCATCAGCTGTCGCCAGAGCGAGCGTCCAGTCGACTCGGCCGCGTGGACCGGTGCATCAGGCCGGTCTGCCGGGGACGTCAGGGCCGGCTCTCCGATGGTGCCGTTCATGCTGCTCCCTCCCGGGAGTCGAGGGCGCCAGTCATCGCGGCGACGAGCTGTTCGATCGTCGTCCCGGCGGCATCCATCCGGGCCACCCGGCGCCCGAGTCGCAGCACCTCGATGCGGTCGGCCACCTGCAGGACCTGGGGCATGTTGTGGCTGATGAAGATGGCGGCGCCACCGCGGTCCCGGATCCGTCGGATCACCTCGAGGACGCGAGCGGTCTGCACGACACCCAGCGCAGCGGTCGGCTCGTCGAGGAACACGACCTTGTCGGTCCAGGTGACCGACCGGGCCACCGCAACGCTCTGGCGCTGGCCTCCGGAGAGGTTCGCCACCGTGCGATGCGCGTTCTGCACGTCGACGCCCAGCTCGGCGAAGGCCTTGCGGGCACTGGCATGCATCGCCCTGTCATCGAGGAAGCCGAGCTTGCCAAGCACGCCCGGCAACATGATCTCGCGACCGAAGTACAGGTTGGCCGCACCGTCGAGGTCGGGGGCGAGGGCGAGGTCCTGGTAAACGGTCTCGATGCCGAACTGTTGCGCCACGGCCGGTGAGTCGATCTGGACGGCCCGTCCCTCGAGGATGATCTCGCCGCCGTCGGGCTGCTCGGTGCCCGACAGCACCTTCACGAGCGTGCTCTTGCCGGCGCCGTTGTCACCGATAAGGGCGACGATCTCGGCGGGGTAGACATCGAAATCGGCTCCCCGCAGAGCCTCGACGTGGCCGTAGTACTTGACGATGCCGCGGGCTTGCAGGAGTGGTTCGGCCATCGTGACCTCTGATCAGCTGCGTGGGAGCGGAGGAAGGCAGCGGACGATACGGCAGGAACCGCTGATGGTGGTCGCTCCTGCGTCGTACCTGGATCGCGTTGAGATGGCCGAGCAGCGCCTCGGAGTCCTGGCCAGCGAGCCACGAGTCGAGCTCCGCCTGATCGACGTCAGCACGGACAGGACGTTGCCGAGGAACGTGGCCAACCCCGGGTCGTATCGCTGCCTATTCACGCCTGACACGTCACCGTACCTCCGCGAACACAAGCCATATGGCCTTTGGGCTCGGGGTTTGCGGGCGACCAATTCTAGCGCGCATCATCGATCCCCGCCACTTTCTGCGGCCCATCGGTCGATTGCTTCGCTCAACAAATGGAGCATCAGCACGTGCACCTCCTGAACCCTCTGAGTGTCCGGCGAGGCCACTCGCAAGACGTGGTCGGCCAAGTTGGCATCGGCAGGCGGCCTTGAGCCCGTCAGGAGGATCGTGAGTGCGCCCCGCCCTCGCGCCGCAGCGATCCCCTTCAGGACAGACGGCGATCTACCGGTGGTGCTGAACACGACCAAGACGTCATCGGCACCGGCCAGCGCGTTGATTTGGCGCGCCAGCACTTCGTCATATCCGTAGTCGTTGGCGATGCACGTCGTAACCGACGGGTCGGTTGAGAGCGCGACGGATGCTAGCGGTCGCCGTTCCCTTAGGAACCTCCCAATCAACTCGCCTGTCAGGTGCTGCGCGTCTGCCGCTGAGCCCCCGTTGCCGAACGTGTACACGATCCCGCCCCGAGCCAACCTCGAGGTGATCTCAGTGGCCAAATACTCAATCTCCGGAACGAGCTCGCGGAACGAGGCCACAGCTACCAAGTGAGCCTGGATCATCTCGTCGAGGGAGACCCCAGAATCACTGGCGGCCAATGGAGCAGGAGCACGAGTCTTCTGCACAACCTTCACTCCCGTCGGCTCAAGTACTGGCGTACGTAGGTTGATACCGAGTCTTCGAGGCCCGAGAAGTCACGGGAATACCCAGAAGCCCGGAGCTTCGATATGTCAGCCTGCGTAAAGTACTGGTACTTGGACCGAAGGCCAATGGGCATATCGATGAACCGAACGTCTTCCGCTACGCCAAGCGCAACGAAGACAGCCCTCGCGAGGTCCAACCAGGACCGAGGGCGGCCAGTGCCACAATTGAACAGCCCCGACACGTCACGATGGTCGAGGAAGTGGAGAACAACCGCCACTGCGTCATCGACGTACACGAAGTCACGCTTCTGCTCACCGTCTGGGAAGTCTGGCCGATACGACTTGAACAACGACAAATGGCCTGTCTCGACAATCTCGTCATACGCCTTTGCAACGACAGACCGCATGTCACCTTTGTGGTCCTCATGTGGCCCATAGACGTTGAAGAACTTGAGACCAACGATCGTCTTGAACAGACCGTTGGCAAGTACCCACAGGTCAACCTGGTGTTTTGAATACCCATACATGTTCATTGGGCGGAGAGCCCTGGTAACTTCGTCTGTGTCGCCGTAGCCGAGACTTCCATCGCCGTACGTCGCCGCGCTTGAGGCGTAAACAAAACGAACACCATTCTCCACTGACCATTCACAGACTCGGCGCGTGTATCGGTAGTTGTTCCTGAGGAGATAGTCGGCGTCTTGCTCCGTCGTGCTGCTGCACGCACCCATATGTACGACCGATGTTGGCGTCCAACTGCGCGTTTGAGTTAGCCAGGGCAAGAACTCGTCTATGGGTAAGATGTCTTCATAGTCAAGCCCGATCAGGTTCCGCCACTTGGCGTCGCTTCCTAAGTCGTCGACGATAAGGATGTCGCGAAGGCCGCGCGAGTTGAGGGCGCGGACGACGTTGCAGCCAATGAACCCAGCACCTCCGGTGACGATAACAAAGTCATTCATCTGGCGCACCAACAGGACTCGAGGCAGTGAGGATTCGATCAATCGTTGATGTCGTTGACTTCCCCGGAACCATGTCTGCGAGAACGACCTTGCCACCGTGGGACTCGATAATGTCCCTGCCGCTCACGTAGTGGGCCCAATCACGACCTTTGACTAGGACGGAAGGCAGGATCATCGCGATGAGTTGACGAGGTTCATCCTCATCGAACTCCACGACGAAATCCACTGACCGCAACGCCTCGAGAACGCACGCCCTGTCCTCCGCTGAGTTGATTGGCCGACGTGGGCCCTTGTCTCGCTTCACTGACGCATCGCTGTTGAGCCCCACGACGAGTGCGTCGCCTTGCGCTCTGGCAAAAGCCAGATAGGTGACATGGCCGGTGTGGAGTATGTCGAAGCAGCCATTGGTGAAAACCAGAGATTTACCACCCGCCACCATCTCGTCGCGAATCGCACGCATCTCCTCGGGGGTGATCAACGCCAGCTCTCCTGGAACGTCCGATGTCGCTGCATGCCCGAACCCGAGGCCGTCGGTTCACGGCTATTGGCGAAGAGCATGGGGATCAGGGAACTCATGGCTCCGTAATCGGAGATCAGAAGAGTTGCGCCGCCTCTGACCAGACGTCGCCGCTTGGCTTCGTTGTGCCCATATCGACGTACTTCGTCGCTACACACCCCGATCGCAAGTCCACCTCGTTTGCGGGTCTCTCGCACTTCGACTGGACCATCGCCGAACGTCACGAGGCTGCGACCACCAAGGCCGTTCTCCTGGACGACTCGTTCCAAAACCACTTTCTTCATCTCGACTCGAGATACTCCAACGGCACCGTAGATGTGGTCGCCGAAGTACCCTGCGATTCCTAGAAGACTCGCCTCCGACCTGACGTCCTGCAGATCTGTGCCGCTCACTAGGTACAGGGCGACCCCACGATCGCGTAGCGTTTCCAGAAGATGCACCGATCCTTTGATCAGGAAGTCATTCGCGTCTAGTTCACCGGAGGTGAGGCGCTTGCGCCGCGCTTCGACAAGCTCCATCAGGCGCTGGTTGTAGTCTTGCTTGTACCCAGGCCCGTCCTTTATCTCACTCGCTGGTACGTAACCGAACTCCGCGACGAGCTCGACGAGACTGTCCATCTGGAGCAGGGTTTGAACACCAGTGGTCCGGTCTATCAGATCCGCAACAGCCCGTGACACTTCGGCCCGAGACGAGGAATCGACCTTCTCTGCGTCGTTTCCTAGGATCGCCTCAACCATCATCGGCGCCATCACGTCTTCCCATCCCTGGCGCAGGGTGGACAACGTGCCATCGTGGTCGAAGATCGCGTGCTCGATATGCAAGTCACTTGGCCAGTTATCGATGAGCTCAAAATCCGTGTTCTCGGCGTAGCGCCTCAGTCCAGGCATGTCCGCAAGGTCCGGAGAGTACACATAGTCGGAGTCGTCGATGAGCCGATGGATTGCCTCCCGGGTTGCCGAGCCGGTCATGTTTCTTTTCCCGACCGTGATCGACGCAGCTAGGTTCGCAAGATGGACTGCCGACTCCGTGTCGCCCCCACTTGCCACCGTGGCTGCGATCGTTGCGACCACCGTGTCTCCCGCACCAACTGGGTCAACCGGACCCAGGACTTGGACCCCGAGTGCGTCATAGACCCCTGCGGCGTCGACTGCGACCATGCCCCTTTCGCCTCGGGTCACGAAGACTGGGAACCCGGTCTTTCGCATGATCTGCTGTGCCATCGCCGTAATGGCGCGCGTCGGGCGATGGATGTCCGTGGGCTCGCTAAGAAGGGTGGCCGCCTCCGCCGCGTTCACTTTCAGGATCGCTCCGTGGTATGCCGCGGCGGCATCTCGCGCGTCGACGAGGAAGAGGCAGGTGGGATGTTCGGCCACGATCCGGTCTATTCCGGCTACGATCTCCCGTTCCGCAAAGCAGCTCCGTGTCTGCTGATTCATGATCATGACGTGGGCCCATGTCGCCGCATCCGAAATGTTCTGCAGGAGAGATGCCCGCGCCTTTTCCGGCAGGGGCGTGCGGCTCCCGAAGTCGATCCGCTCCTGCTCAAGTGTTCCCACGTATGGCTTGGCGTACACCAGGGTCTGCCAGTCACCTCCAAGATCCAGTACGCCGTTGAGATCGATGGACAGAGCGGCGAGCAGGTGCCTTACGGTCTCCCCGAACGGATCGGCTCCCAAGACTCCGATCGCCCGGACTTCTCCTGCCCCGAGTGCGACGAGGTTCGCCACGACGTTCCCGGCGCCGCCTAGGCTGTAGCGCTGGGTTGCTACACGGCCGATTGGAAGGCCGGTCTCGAGAGACCTCTCGCTCGTGTCCGGGTCCAAATGCCAGTAGGCATCGAGACAGTAGTCGCCGACGACTGCGACCCGTGCGCCGCCCAGGCTATCCAGGGTCGCGTGCAGCTTCTCTCGTAGGGTCACACTCGTTCCTTCGCTTGTTTCTTGAGAGGGCCAGCTGGTGCAGGACGTAATAGCAACGCAGCCAATAGTTGCTGTTACTGCTGAGTCGAAAGGCTATCTCATCTCAGCGTCAGTAGCAATGGCACCGGCCTCCTTTGCTTGACATGATATCAGAAACCTGATATATCAACTTCGTGGCCAGGCCTCCCGACAAGTACGGCGAAATCGTTCGCGCCCTCGAAGGCCAGTTAGCCGCGGGGGTGTATCAACCAGGCGATCGCGTGCCCAGTGAGAACGAGCTCGCGATGCATTTCTCGGTTTCGCGCCCAACAGCGGCGCGGGCTCTGCGCGAACTCGAAGCTGCGGGACTGGTAGATCGACGCCTAGGCTCGGGCACGTATGTACGCAAGGGGAGGCTCCAAAGCCAGAGGTCGGGCCAGCGGACCTTCGGGCTGCTGGTTCCCGGGCTCGGTGCGACGGAGATCCTGGACCCCATCTGCACTGAGATCACCAAGGTCTGTCAGGCGGCGGGGTCAAATGTGCTGTGGGGGGACACGTCATCGCCGAGCGACGCAGTAACCGAAGTCGATCGGCTGTGCCGCTACTACCTCGATCGGGAGGTGGATGGTGTGTTCTTCGTACCGCTTGAGGCTGTGCCCGATCGGCAGGCACACAACATTCGGATCGCGGAACTGATGAGGTCAGCCGGCGTGGCCTTGGTCCTCCTTGATCGCGACACGCTCGACTATCCAGACCGAAGCTGCTTCGATCTAGTCGGAATTGACAACTTCCAGGCGGGTCATCAGGTCGGCCATCATCTACTACAGGACGGCCGCCGTAGGATCAGGTTCCTGGCACGCCCTCAACATCCGCCGACGACGGATCTCCGAGCCTCCGGCGTGCGCGACGCGCTCGACCGGGCGGGTGTCGAGGTTGAAGGCCGCTTCCAGTTGTCCGGCGTGCCTGACGATGATGAGTTCGTCCGTTCCGTTATCGACCAAGAGCGACCAGATGCAATCGCCTGCTCAAACGATCGCACGGCTGCCCTCCTCATCCAGGCGCTGTCAAGGTCTGGAGTCTCCGTCCCCGACGACGTCGCAGTCGTGGGGTTCGACGACGTGCGGTATTCAACACTCCTGTCGGTGGCGCTGACGACAATGAAGCAGCCACTGGCAGGAATCGCCCGAGCTGCCGTGAAGGCCATCGACGATCGGATCGACCAACCCGAAATGGAGCCGCGCCAGATACTCCTCAGCGCCGAGCTGATAATTCGTCAGTCCTGTTGCGGTCTAGCAGGCGCAGCGGCCGGCCGGCACTAAGAGGGCCGACGGCCGGACGGACCACGCGGCGGTCCAATTCGGGATTCGAATACGGTCACCGGCAGCGGGCTCACCTACCCGCTGGCGTGCAGCGATGCGGGGAACCCGACCCTAACCGACTTCGCCCTCGGCAACATGCGATTGGACACCGTTTGCTCGGGCGGAGATACCCCGTGCAGTCCGTGAACTAGGGGGACCGCACCAAATCGGGGGGCCACGGGGCACCCACCGACGATCCGGACCGACACACGTGGGTAACTGTGGCCGCCACCCCCCTCGGCCCGACGATCTACGCGGCCCACCGAGCGCGTTGACGATCTACTCGGGCAGCGCCCTGGCGACCTGGAGGCGATCCAGTGTGGCCGCTAACTCAGCTCTTTGCGCCGGTCGCCTCGAGCTTCTGGAGTTTGTCGAGCAGGGTGCTGATCGCGTCGTCCTGGACCTTGAGATGGGCCTGGATCTGCTCGGCCTCGTGGAACGTCGCCTCAGCATCCTTGTAGGTCATCTCGGCCCGTTTGTCCGAGGCACGTCCACCGGTCGTCTTTAGCGGCTGCGCGGTCAAGGCGATCGGGAGCGTTGCCGGCGATGAAATCCGAGAGGGCCAGGCAAATGGAAAGACGGCGCAGCAGATATTCGTGCGAGCGCTCGGCAGGAGCCTGTTCAACGTCGCGGGCACTTCGTGCGGGAAAGGCTGGATGGGCGCGGACCAGGCGGGCAACAGTGCGTTGAGTGAGAGCCACGCTCCTATGAAGCCACGCTTGGTCCGCTCGATCGGCGGGCGGGGCACTTGAAATCGGAGCCACCGCGCCAGGGCGGGGCCGTGGAGACTTGAGCCACCCGCCCGTCGACCGAACCCTCGCATACGCCGCGAGGACGGGCCTAACGCTACGCACAGTGGAGACTCTCCACGATTCTCAGTACGGTTCAGTCTGACTGGCCACAGCAAGCACGGCAAAGAAGATCGTCGCGACGCCAATGGTGCGGCTATCGGTAGCGACGCGAGCCAAACCAACGGTCCGCCGGCTGCCAGTCCTCCGCCTCAATCGCCGAAATGGCGCGTTTCGTGCCGAGGTCGATCGCAGGCGAGGAAATCTTCGAGTAGAGCTTACGGAATACCTGACCTTGCTCGCCATGTCGATGGCTTCGTGATCGATAAAGCAGCCGAAGGGCCTCCCTTTCGACTGGGTCCGTCACGTGCTCCGCATACCATGCTTCGCAGGTCAGGAAATCCGACGCGAATGCTTCAGAATCAAGCCAGGTCAGAACGAAACGTAAGCGGTTCCTGTGCGCAGCGAGACAGTGCGCTAATGATCCTTGGGCGATCACGGAGTTGCTAGCGTGCGTCGCTCTCGCCGCCGGGACGTAGAGCACTTGATATCCGGCGGCAGCAGCTTGAAAGCAGATGTCAGGATCTTCGTAGTAGGCCGGGAAGTACCGGGTGCGGAACCGCGGAGTGAAGCGAGCCATCCGGCGAATTGCGAGTACAGCACCGGTCACATATGGGACGGACTCGATCTCGTCGTACTGCCCGACGTCGATGTGACCCTTTCCGCGCTGTGTTGGAACCGCGCACGGGTACGAGAGTGTTGCGCCCGCGTGCTGGAGAGTGCCGTCCTCGTTCAAGAGCTTGCAGCCTGCGATGGCTGCCGAGGGGTGCGTTTCGAGGGCCCGAGCGAGTTCGGCAATGCAGTCGTCCTCAAGGACGACGTCTTGGGTTACGAGGACAACAAGCTTCGCGTGAAGCTGACGTAGCCCAAAGTTGAAACCGCCTGCGACACCGAGGTTTCGAGGCGAGCGGACGATCGTCCCGACGCTGGCGTCCACGAGCGGGGGCTCGGACCCGTTGTCAACGATGATGATCTTGTCTGGTGGACGCGTCTGCGACGCTATCGAGTCGAGGCAAGGCCCAATGAACTGCTCGCCCTTGTAATACAGGACGATGACCGCAAGGAAGGACCCATTCTCGAAGCCCATCAGTGGGTGAGCCGTCTTGCCATTGTGCTAGTCGGCCCACAATTCATTAAGACCACCTGCCGCGGCGAACGCGTGCATGGATGGTGGGATAGCTGAACACGGTAGCGGTCGCCGAGCCGCTCGATCCCCGTCGCCTTGGCCACGACCTAGGGGTGGTGCTCCGCATCAAAGAGATCGACCGAACGGAGATGGTCGTCGCGCCTCTCCTGACCGGTCGAGGAGGCTGGCGGCAGACGCCCGGGATCTCACCCTTGGAGTTGGTCGGCTCGGCCTCGTCGAGCTCGAGCTCGCCTTCGAGAAGGTCGAATTTGCCCCGCACCGTGGTGACCATCATGTGCTTGGCCGAGAGGAGGATGTCAGTGTGGGCGGGGTCGATCTTCCAGGTGCTCGCGGCAGTAGCCTCGGGACAGGTAGTTGGCGATGCAATGGTACCGCGGTGGGTGCCGTCAATTCGCTCAGGCCAGCGTCGGATGACCGGTCTGCGGATCACAGTGCTGCTGGCGTTCTGGGTCGGGCTCGTCCCCTTGACGATCGGTCTAGCGATTCTGGCGTTCGTGGCTCGGCGTAGGCTTGGACAGGGATCAGCTCACGGCTGATCCGGTGCCGCGGGGATGACGCTCAGGGGAGAAGGGCTGGTGAGCTCGGCGGTTGATCGCGCCATCTCGGGCGGCATGAGCGGGCTCATCTCCTCGATCACGGTCGCACCCGCGATGACCTTGACGCGGGCCGGGTCGTACGGGAACGGACCCGCCCCCCAAAGCACCTTCGCTGGCCGGCGAGGCTGCCCCTCGCGCGCTTTCATTCTGCTCGCAGCAGCGCCACCGAGACGGCCGACCGGGCAGTCATCGGACATCCCAGGCCTGGGACCGCATCTTTGGCAGCACTCACTCGGCCGTTTGCTACGATGGCGTCCTCCCGAGCGGGAGTAACTCAGCTGGCAGAGTGTCTGCTTCCCAAGCGAAGCGTGACCCGGAGGGCTAGCCCTCCGGATTGCCCGAAATGCGTACTCTCGCCATTTTCCTGCCCTTCCAGCCGCCGATGCCATGAAGTTCGACGGCGTCCGTCCCGAGACGCTCGTGATCCTCACCGAGGCGTAAGCCACACGATCCAGCCTCCGTCCCGGCCCCGGTCCGGCCCACCTGACTTCCTAGTCAGGAAAGTTCGACCGGGGCCGTTTGCTTGCTCGCCATTCGGTGCACATGTCGAGCCACACGCGGGACGACGATCCCGGCGGGGGTGAACAGCGCCGCTCGGCCCGAGGGCGCCATTGGGGCTGGTTGGACTCCAACTCGTGTTGCTGAGCTGCCGTGCTCGCCTACGACGGTGGTCGGGGCGAGAAGGACTCGCGCCGACACTTTCCAACTGATCGTCAGGATCGA
>ODAK010003570.1_pt1 | contig 16085 bp, 10 predicted proteins | sample 1539591 | NCBI WGS metagenome assembly ODAK01 (sample SAMEA3539303, study PRJEB22396) | soil metagenome | biome: tundra; feature: field; material: soil | place: USA | collected 2010-05 | depth 0.15 m
CCTCCTGGGCGCCGTGGGTCTCGCTGACGCTGCTGTCCATGTCGAGCACGATGGTCGTCTGCGGCCGGCGCGCGTGCACCCGGTCGATCCACGCACCAGACAGATCGGCCAGGGCGGCGCGGTTGATATCGCTGGCCAGCCACCCGGTCTCGAAGCGGCCCATCTGGCTGGTTGAAGCGGCACGACGATCCAACCCGCCCCGATCCACCACAGCGCGCATCGCCGGGTCGTGCGCGAGGCGGTCGGCGTCGTTGACATCCTCATAGCCCGCGAGACGGCCGAACACAGACTGGCGCAACAGGCCGGTCAGCAGATGGCGCGTGTTCCTGCCGCGACGGCATTCCGACAATGCCGAACCCGCCAGATCGGTCAGCCCGAGCGCGTCGTCCAGTTCGCGATAGGCAAGAAGACCAGCGTCCGAGGTGATGCGACTGCCATGGAATTCCAGCTTCAGGCGGCGGTCGAAATCCACCCGGAGGGACCCGTCATCCGCTTCACCTGCTGGGTGTTCCATCCGCGTGCGTCCAATCCGACCATAACATGCTGATACTCATGACAGATTCAGCCGGAACGTACAAGGAAATCCACGGTCATCTGGGAAATGCGGGCTTAAAGGGCACGGGGCAAGTAGCCCGTGCCCCTTCTGAGTGTGCAGTGAACAGCAATATCACCCACGCTACAAAGCACGCATAAACGCCACCAGATCCTTCTTCTCTTGATCCGTCAGCTTCGTGCTCAGCACCAGATTGAAGTACTCCACCGTGTCATCCAGCGTCAGCAGCCGTCCGTCATGCATATACGGCGGCGTGTCCTTAATTCCGCGCAGTGGGAACGTCTTGATCGCGCCGTCTCGGGCCATCATCATGCCGTTTACCATATGCTGCTTGTAGAAACGCTCCGCTTGTAGGTCGTGCATGGTGTTGTCCGTGAAGTACGGACCCGAATGGCAGCTCGCGCACTGACCCTTTCCGAAGAAGATCTCCTGTCCGTGTAATTCGGCAGGTGTCGCCTTTGCCGGATCCAGCTTGCCATTCCATCCCAGCTTCGGTGCCGGAGGAAAGTCCATAATCTCCTCAAACTCAGACATGAAGTGTACCTGGCTTCCGCGCTCCAGCACATTCACGCCCTTCTTCGTTGCAATCACAGGATCGCCGTCGAAGTAGGCCGCTCTCTGCTCGAACTCCGTGAAGTCCTCTACCGTCTTCAGCGCCCTCTGCGAGCCGAAGAGCCGCTGAATATTCACACCACGCAGCGCCGGTGTCTCGATGCGATGGCGGAACTCTTGCGGCCGAATATCGCCTACCAGGTGGAACGCACCGTTTGTTCCGCCATTCGTATGGCAATCCAGGCACGCAACTCCACGGCTCGGCTTCTCCGAGCGCCGATCGATCGTCTCATTGAACTGCTGCTGCGGAAACGGCGTCAGCAACAGCCGCAAGCCCTCAAGCTGCTTTGGGTTCAGAATGCCGCTGAACAACTCGTAGTAGTTGTTGACTGTCACCAACTGCCCTTTCGACACATCGCCGAGGTCAGGCCGCGTCGTCAGGTACATTGCCGCAGGAAATTCTGCCAGGAACCGGTCCGGAATATCGAAATCCAGATCGAAGCGGGTCAGATCTCGACTCTCTTGCTTCAGCACTTCCTGAATCTCCGAGTTGGGAAACACCATGCCGCCCTCGGGGTGGTTCGCATGCGGCAACGGCAAAAAACCCTGCGGAAAGCCTCCCTTGTCGCGAATTTGATCCGGCGTTTCCTTGGACAGTTCGGCCCACGTCACACCTCGCGACAGCTTGACTCGCACCCCTTCCTGCACCGGCTTCGTGCGGTCCATCACCACGCCGCTCGCTGGATGGTCGCTCAGGTCATACCGCTCTTCCAGTAGATCCATCTGCCGCTTCATGATTCCCGCTTTGGCGGCGGCCATGCGGCCATGCACCGTGGCAAAACTCTCCTTGTCATCCACGGGTAGATAGCTGTTCTTGACCGGCTGCGCATCCTGGCCTGCGGCAGACACGACCTTGCCACTCAGCAGACACGCACCCACGATACCGGCGCTCACCAGCCCGGCGGCTTTCACAAACGGCCTTAAATAGCTCATCACTCCTCACTTCCCTAATAAGCAAAACAAGTTGGTCTACGACGATACGCCCCGGTATGAGCTTCTGTAGATCGAGGATTGATCAGTATACCGCTTCGAGGATCGGCCGGTCTGAGGCCTCAACCCTATCCTCCATTGCTGTCTGACACAAGGGGGCCAGATAGTTCATCAGAGCCTGTTTAGAGTGCGACAGCCGTGTGTATGCGCTCGCCATGCCTGGCGAGTGACTCGGTCTCGTTGTCGCGGACGGTGACTGTCGTACGTTCGCAATTGCAGTCAACCCTTAACCTCAAGGAGTCATTCATGCTATCTGTTGGAGAGAGTTTCCCCGCCTTTCAACTAACCGGTGTTGTCGATCTAAACCCCGCCAAGGCCTTCGAAACCATCACCGAAAAGAGCTTTCCCGGCAAGTGGAAGGTCGACTTTTTCTGGCCCAAGGACTTTACCTTTGTCTGCCCCACTGAGATTGCCGCCTTCGGGGAATTGAACAAGGAGTTCAAGGAGCGCGATGCCCAGGTGCTGGGCGCCAGCATCGACTCGGGCCTTATTCACGAAGCCCCTCAGTTTTGTAAGTGAAGTGGCACGCATCTCGGCAGGATAAACGAAAGGCCCGTGGCTAAAGCCATCCTTGTTAAGGCTTGCGTCCAGGGGCCTGAAGGCCCCTTCTCCCTCCGCCGGGCATATGACTGTATTGGGGGCACCTGAACGTTGTGCCGGGTGGCAGAATTGATTGTATTCAGCATTGGGTTTCCCAGGTCCCGATTTTGGAACCTGGGAAACCACCGACCCTTACCGCTCCGCCGAAGGCTCGCTGGCCTTCCCGTCCGCGTTGTATGCAATCACCCGGTACTTCGACGTAAACAGTCCGGCCGGCTTTGGATCCACCCATGGCGTATCTGCGTCCGTTGTGCACTTGTCGCAGATCGTTTCCCACTCGCCGGAGTCGTTTGGCTTGCGCTGGATGCTGTAAACCACTGCTCCTGCCGAGCCGCGCCAACCCAGCAGACCGATGCCCTTGAAGGTGACCACCGGGGGAGGCGGCACGGCATGCGCGGGCGCCGCAGTGCCTGCCATCAGATAGGCATGAGTGCGTAACTGCTCAGCGCGTGCCTGCATGTCTTCGGCGGTGTTCACCAAGGTCTTCATGCCGCCGTAGTAGAGCGACCACCAATGCCCGCTCTCGCCCTTGGTTGCATAGCCGACGTTGTTGGTGGGGGCCGGAATCGCCTGCCACCCAAACTTGTCCGCGTGCGCCTGCAATGCCCAGTAAAGATCGCCGGAGATCTTCGGATCGATTTCCATGGCGTGGAGCACGGCTTGAAAATCATCGCGCGTCGGCCAGTCCGTCACATCCCAGCCGTATTCGTTGACCACGTAGACCTTTCCCTTGGCCGTCACCATCTCAGCGTGCTGCGAGAAGGTCTGCGCCGTGGTCTTTTGCCCGGTCCCAATCAGTGCGTCCCAGTGGGGGTAGTATTCCGCGGTGATAATATCGGGCGTTTTCAAGTCCAGCGTACTCTTGTCGAACAGGAAAAACCCGCTGTTGTCGATATACAGGTGGCGCTTGTCGATGGACTTGATATAGCTTCCGATGGTATCCACCCAGGGCAGCAAGGGGGCAAGGCTCTGCCCCGGAGAAGTCCAGACGGCCCCGATTGCGCACACGTTGCAGTTCTCCCAGGCCATGATCGTGGGATCGTCTTTGTACGGAATTCCGGTCAGGGCGTTCTTGTGATTCAACAGTGCCGCAACGTGCTTCTCAAAAGCACCAACCACCACCGGGTCAGTAAAGAACTTCTTGAAATCCTTGTTTCCCGTCCAAAGCAAATACTGCCCCGGCCCGCTCAACTGGCAATTGGCGCAGTCGCCAGCCAGGGTCACAATCAGGCGCAGCCCCCGTTCGTGCGCGGCTTTGATGGCATAATCTACGGACTTGAAAGCCTCAGGATTAAAGACACCCGGCTTCGGCTCGATGCACAAATCGCATTCGACGCTATCGCCCAAGGTTTGCGACCGGACGACCCTGGCGCCCATGGCCTTGGCCGTATCCAGGGCGTCGTCCACTTCGAGATGCGAAGGGTAGCGCGGCCCCATCGGGTCGTGCGGGCCATAGGACTCGATTCCGAGCCACTCGATATTCGGGCCGCTGTAGCGGAAGTCGGCGCCGCCAAGGGTCAGCTTCGTTCCCGTTTTCTGCACAAACTCATCGTTATGGGCGATCTGCGCCAATGCCTGGCCGCACATCACCGCACCCAAGGCCAGCACCAGCAGGCCTTCGCGTAGCAACATCTTCTTCATCCTTGTACCCTCACTCATCTTGACCGCTTTTCCGACTGCCCGATCATAATATTGAATGTGACTGCTATTTGCAAGTTACTTTCAATTGACACAAACTACCGCAATGAAGCTACAATCATTGCATGGGTTTACGCGAAAAGAAGGCCCAGCGGAATTGGGATCGCATCGTGAGCGAGGCACTCATCCTCTTTGCCCGCGACGGCTACGACCAGACCACGATGGAGTCCATCGCCGAAGCGGCGGAGGTCAGCCCGTCCACGCTCTACCGCTACTTCCCTAGCAAGGACCTCATCATCCTGGCGCGTTACAAGACCTTTTCCGAGACATTCGCCGAGGTCTTTGCCACCCATTCCGCCAACCACCCGGTGGACGAAGCCCTGGCCCAGGCCATCTTCACTGTGCTCGACCGCGAGGACGACCACCGCGAGGAGACTCTGCTGGTGCGTTCCATCCTCGATCGATCCCCGATTCCCCGGGCCCGCCTGTGGGACTACCTATCAGAACAGGAACATCTGCTGTCTGTGCAACTTGCCCAGCGGCTCGACGCCAAGGTAGACGACCTCCGCGTAGTTCTGACGGCACGGCTCGCGATCATGATTGTCGGCACAGCCGCAGACCAGTGGCGCGCCAGCGGCGGCCTTCAGTCCTCCCGCTCATGCGCGGAAGCGGTCATGCGCCTGTTTCAGGAGCAAGCGGTGATTCTGCCTCGCCCACCGAAGAAGAACAATCAAGCCTGATAGCAGGCGATCCTTACCGCTCATCGCAACCTATCCCACACCGGAATCCGCAACGAGCGAATTCGGCGCTGGCAGCGTCTTTTCAGCACACAAGGGCGGTCGTGCGTTTAATCAAAGACATAACCCCTCATGGGCACGATACCCTGTAAGAGCGTGAGGCAAGGAGCGTCGATGACGATCGGAAAGTGGGCAAGGCTATTGCTGTTGGCGGCGCCGGTTCTGGCTGGATGCAAAGGCTTCTTCGACGCCCCGGCCGGCGGAGGTGGCGGCGGCGGTACCACCCTCACCAGCGGCGTGTTCTACGTTCTGAACCAGGCGACAGCTCAGATTGCCGCCTACTCCGTCGTTGCAGGTGTCTTGACCCCCGTCACTGGCAGTCCCTACGCGCTTGGCACGTCGCCCTACTCCATTGCCATTGCTCCCAACGGCGCATTCCTCTATGTGAGCACAACCTCCGGAATCTTCCTTTACTCCATAGGCACCGGAGGCGCGCTGACCCTGGGGAACAACTCGCAGCCCGTCTTCCTCGACAGCACCGGTTATGCCATCGCGGTGGATTCGACAAGTTCCTGGCTCCTCGATGCCTCATCAGGCGGAGGGCTCGGCGGAGTTCTTTACGCCATCCCCATAAACTCCACAACAGGTGCGGTAACTGGCGGAACCGCCGCCACGACGCCACAGTTGGCACTCGCGTCTATCTTAGCGCCGCAAAAGATGGCCATTACCTCAGACAACAAGTTTGTCCTGGTTGCCCTGGGCAACTCAGGAACGGCGATAATTCCATTTGCCGCGGGAACTGCCGCAAATCCAATGCCCGTGAAACTGACCGCGAGCGAAGTCATTCCGGTGAAAGGTACCGGCGGCGCCGCGGTTTCAGTTGCCGTGGATCCCCAATCCCGCCTCTTCTACGTCGGGGAGGTTGCTGCGATCACTGGCACTTCAAACACCGGCGGGCTGCGCGCTTTCAACTACAGTGCGCTCACCACCATCAGCACCACTGCCGCCACCGATATTACCGGTTCGCCCTACGCCAGTGGCGGACTCGCCCCCTATTCCATTCTGCCCACGCCAACCAGCACAGGCGCAAACGCAGGCGCCTATGTTTATGTTGGCAACCGAACGGTCAGCGGAAGCTCCAGCGGCAACATCACCGGATTTGCCATGACGACGACAGGCACTACGAACACCCTTACAACTCTCACCACCACCGCCACGGGAGCATTTCCTACCAGCCTGGCCCAGGATTCGAGCGGAGCTTTTGTCTTCGTTGTAGATTCGGGCAACGGGACCGCCTCCGGCAACCCGGACCTCGAAGGCTACAACTTCGACGCCACAACTGCCGGTACGCTGGATTCCGTTCTTTCTTCCACCACCGGCACCACCGCTGCCCCCGATCCTGTCGGCGCCATCGTGGTTGTGGCGCTGCCGTAAAACAGGGGTCAGGGATCAGAGATCAGGGATCAGCCGTAAAACGGGGATCTGGGGTCAGCTGAAAACAGGCGACAGGTGCATCGGCACTCTGATCCCTGATCTCTGACCCCTGATCTCTGTTCTGCTATCCTCAAGGTGACCGCCACCGGCTGTGCTCACGCAATCGCAAATTTCATTTGACTCTTTTGTTCCGCGCTTCAGAGGCGCCGCCGCTTTATTTCTCCTGCTTGGCATGGTTGAGTTTACCGGAGGCTGTAGCCGGCTCCGTCACCAGACGCACGAAACTGTGTACGTCGCGGCCAGGCAGATGTATCTGCACGATCGGGTGGCTCCCGTCTCCAATCGCGTGGGCCAGGTGACCAACGGCCAGCCGCTCGAAGTGCTGGAACACGGCCGCCGCTTCCTCAAGGTAAAAACCCAGAAAAATGAGATCGGCTGGCTTGAAGAGCGTGCCGTGATCGACGGCAAAGCCTTCGAGTCGTTTGCCCAGTTAGCCGAACAGCACAAACAAGACCCGGTAGTTGCCACAGGTGTCCTTCGCGACGACATCTACCTGCACATTCTTCCCGGCCGCGAAACGGACCACTTCTATCTCCTGCCTGGAAATGCCAAGGTTCAACTGCTGGTTCGCGCCTCGGTTCCCAAAACTGCTCCTGCAGGCTGGGGAGCGCCTAAACCACCCGCGCTCGCCGCAGGAAAGAGTTCCGCGCCATCGCCCGGCGCGCCGCCAGCCCCAAAGCAGCCCGTTCCAGCCAGTGCGGCGCCGAAAGCAGCCAAGGCTCCCAGCCAACTTCCCGCCCATCCCAATCCCGAGCCGGCGCCCACCTTCTTGGAGGATTGGTGGCTGGTGCGCGATGGCCAAGGCCACACCGGATGGCTGCTGGCGGGCCGCCTCGACATAGATGTGCCGGAAGAGATTGGCACCTATGCCGAAGGGCAGCGGATCGTTGGTGCCTATGTCCTCACCAAGGTCATGGACTCATCGGCCTCAACCCCAAACCACGAAGTTCCCGAATACGTGACCGTGTTGAGCCCGCCCAAAGCCGGCCTTCCATTCGATTTCGACCAGGTGCGCGTCTTCACTTGGAGCCTGCGGCATCACCGTTACGAGACCGCCTTTCGGCTTCGCCCCATTCAGGGGTACCTGCCGTTGAAGGCAACCATGCAGCCTTCGGCGGGCGGCAGCGCGCCGGTTTTCAGCTTCCAGATCGCCAACGGCCAGAATCTAACCACCGACCCGCAGACCGGCATTGTTCGCCCAGCCTCTACGCGGACCATCAGCTACATGATGGTCGACACCCAGGTAAGGCGCACCGGCGCCGACCTGGGTCCAATCCCCACCAGCCGCTCTGCAGACAGCAAGCCCAATCCGGGCAAAGACAAGCAGGGCAAGGCCAAGCGCGGCAAGCCGGCAAAGAAGAAGGCCAGGTAGCAGGTTGCTCCCTTCTCAATCGGCATCGCTGTGCGGCGCGCTTTCTTGCCCTCCCAACCAGGCCGCCGCCGGACCGGATTGTTGTAGCATCCACCTATGATTGCGGGCGTCTCGTGGGTCTGGTGGCTGGGTTTTCACGCCGCGGTGGTGGTGCTGCTGGTGGCGGATTCCTTGCTGCCGGGCCGACGCCGCGAAACGCGACATCCCCAGGCCTTCGCGTGGATGTGGACGGCGGTGCTGGTGCTGGCCGCAACCGGATTTGCGGCATGGGTAGCTGTTGCCCATGGCCGCCAGACGGCGCTTGAGTTTGTCGCCGGCTACGCCATCGAAACTTCGCTCAGCATCGACAATCTGTTCATCTTCATGGTCCTTTTCCAAGGCTTCCGCATCTCCACGCGTCGACAGCACAGCGCTTTGATTTGGGGCGTGGCAGGAGCAGTTGTGCTGCGCGCGCTTTTCATCGCCGCCGGCATCACTCTGCTCAATCGCTTCGAGTGGATCACCTGGATCTTCGGGCTGGTGCTTCTCTATGCGGCCTGGCGGCTGGTTCGCGGCGGCTCGGCAAAAGCAGCGATACCAAACTGGATCAGGAAGCTGCAACCGACCAAAGGTTCCCTGCTGCCAGTGATCCTGGCCGTCGAATTCACCGACTTGATATTTGCTGTCGATTCAATACCCGCTGTGCTCGCCATGTCCCACAATCCCTTCGTGGTCTACACGTCGAACATCGCTGCGATTCTGGGCTTGCGCTCGCTCTATTTCGCGCTCGCCTCGCTGCTGGACCGCTTCCGTTATTTGCATTACGGACTGGGCGCGCTTCTTGCCTTTGTCGCGCTGAAGATGCTAACGGCCCATTGGATCGACGTCCCGATCACGATGTCGCTGGCGGTGATGGGCGCAGTTGTCGGTCTGTGCGCAGTGGTCTCGTGGGTGGCGGGAAGCAGAGAGCAGAGATCAGGGATCAGGGATCAGTAGCCTTCGGCGCCCCGGTCTCTCGTTTCCTGTTCCCTGTTCCCTTGTTCTCTGCCTCTACCACTCTTCGAAAACAACCTGCTCTTCCCGGCCGAAAATCGAATGTTTCAGGAATCGCTTGTCGTCATGCTGCGGATAGTCGTTACGGAAATGTGCACCGCGGCTCTCCGTACGCGCCAGGGCCGAGTGGAGAATTGCGTGGGCGACATGGATCATGGCCCGCGCTTCCGACAAGCGCCGGCTCCCTTTTCCCTGCTTCACCAGCCTGGCCAAACCCTCCGCGCAAGCCTCCTGCGAAGCAAAGCCCAAATGGATTGTCGATTCCTGGCGCAGCAACCCCGCATAGGCCCACATCGCCGCTTGCAGTTTGGCAATCTGCTCTTCGAGGGTTTGTTCCTCCAACGGAGATAAAGGAATGGGTACCGACTTTGGCGGATGGGCGACTGTGATCGGCAGGTCGTCCGCCAGCATGGATAGCGCAGCGCGCGCGCCGAAAACGAGGCCTTCAAGCAACGAATTCGAGGCCAGCCGGTTGGCGCCATGCACGCCGGTACAGGCTGCTTCACCGGCAGCGTACAGGCCGGCCAAGTTGGTACGGCCGGTAAGATCGGTCCGAATGCCGCCCATAAGGTAATGCGCCGCCGGGCGCACGGGGATCAAATCGCGGACAAGGTCCAAACCGTACTTAGCCAAAAATGCGCTTATGCCGGGGAATCGGTGATGGAGATCGATGCCCTTGATGTGGCGCATGTCAAGATGCACCACCCGCATCTCGCCGGGCCGTTCTCCGATCCCCTCGCGAGTGATGGCACGGGCCACCACATCGCGCGGGGCCAGTTCGAGCAGAGGATGGTAGCGTTCCATAAACCGCTCGCCGTGATCGTTGCGCAGGTAAGCGCCCTCGCCGCGCAAGGCCTCGGAAAGCAGGAAGCGCGGAACACCGGGAAGCGAAAGCGCGGTGGGATGGAACTGGTAGAACTCCATATCAGCCAGTTCTGCGCCGGCCAGCGCGGCCAAAGCAATGCCGTCGCCCGTAGCGACCCCAGGGTTGGTGGTGTCGCTGTAAACCTGTCCTGCGCCTCCCGCGGCCACAAGCATGGCACGCGCGCTTACGCGTTCGAGCCGGTTGTCGCGGCCAAGCAGATCGGCTCCGACGACTCGGCCCTCTGCAACCACAAGCCCAGTCACCGTGGTCCATTCCGCAAAGCGAACTCGCTTATGGACCTGCGCGAAAGCCACCAGGGAGCGGCTGATCTCGGCTCCGGTGGCATCGCCATTGGCATGCAGAATGCGGGGAAGAGAGTGGGCGCCCTCGCGGGTGCGCAGCAGTTCGCCGCCTTCCGAGTCGAAACTCGTTCCCCACTCAATCAGTTCGGCCACGCGCACCGGGCCTTCCGATACGAGAGCCTCCGCGGCGGGGCGGTACACGATTCCATCGCCCGCGTTTACCGTGTCTTCAAAATGAAGCGCGACATCCTCATCGCCTTCCATGGCCACGGCGATTCCGCCTTGAGCATAGTGAGTGTTGGATTCGCCCAGCGATTCCTTGGTGACCACCAGGACATCTCCGTGCCGGGCCAACTCCACCGCCGCGCGAAGCCCTGCCACGCCCGCCCCCATCACCAGAAAATCCACTTGAGATTCCATCGCCATAACATTTGAGGCTACCACTACGGGCCGGGTCGAACAGAACGAACGCCGCACCTCCAGTCAAGGCCGATGCCCAAAAATTGCCATACTCAGCGGGGTCTCCGTAGGCGACAAAGAGATATGGATAGTCCCCGGCACACGAACGCCGTCGTTGCGCGCGCCCGGCGCTTTATCGATTGATTCTGCCGGGCGGGCAGGCTCGTGGCCGCATTCGCTTATAATGCGCGTCCCGAACCGGCCGTCCAGTTTTGCTTCGCCTTGTTCTTCCGGCAATCGCGGTGTCTTCTTAAAAAACAACCTTTAACGCGAATTGTAGAATGCGCGGCTGATTGACAAGCGCCGTAATCGGAGCGAAGTTTGCCGGGTTTAGATAATTCAGATTGCCTGGCTGCGCAAACTGAGCCGTATTCGAGAGGTTGAATGCCTCGGCGCGAAATTGCACAAAGCTCTGCTTCTCAAGCTGGAACTGCTTGAAAACGGAAAAATCCAGATTATTGAACCCCGGTCCGCGAACCTGTTGAGGGGGGCCCCCAAGGACAGAGAAATCGGTCTGGCCCGCCTGCGTAGCGACTGGCGGCGTTGCGAATGCACTCGGGTTTAGCCATTGCTTTGCAGTGTGAGCCCCTGCGGAAACGCTTTGGCCGGAGACCAGGTTCGCGTCGCAACCAAAATCCGAGGTTGTCGCAATGGCGCATGGAACTGTGAACGGTTCACCGCCCTGATAGGTATAGATGAAATTTCCAGACCATCCTCCCAGCACGCTATCGACAAGACGCCCGTCGTGATTCAGCCAGGCTCTGTTGCGGCCAAATGGCAGTTGATAGGTGCCGGAAACATGCACGACATTGGTACTGTCGGTTATGCAGAGAGCGTAGTCAGGCGCGATTCCAAAACCTGGCAGCCACTGTGCTCTGAATCCCGGCGGATTGTTGAAATCCCCGGTATTGAGCTCTTGATTCGACATGCACCTGCTGTATGTGTAGTTGGCAAGCAGTTCCAGACCAGCACTTAGCTGGCGCCGATAAATTACTTGCAACGAGTCGTAATCGCTCGAGCTGTCCGTTGAAACATACCCGGAGTTCAGGGCAAAGTTAGGGAACGGAACCGCGTCGTAGGGGTTTTCTCCCGGAGGAAGGATTCTATTGGGTGAGTTATGACTGCCAATGTCGTCCAAATGCCGGCCCTTGGTTCCAACGTAACCTACCTCGACTGAATCATGACTCGCAATCTGATACTGAAAAGCGAGATTATACGTCTGAGTGTACGGGGTAGTGTAGTTATACTGCCGCCCAGCTAATTGCAAGCCTTCAGGGGCGACGATAAGTGGATTCTGGAGATCCGTTGCAGCGAAGGCATTTTCCATCGTGGCAGTTGCGCCGTTCGCCAACACAAGCGGACTATTCGATGAAGGGCTTTGATAGTTCACGGAGTACTCAAATGGGTAATTGAAGCCAATTTGAGCAGTCGCCTGATTACCCAAAGCTCCATACGCGATCCCATATCCGCCCCGCACCACTGCCTTTGGCGCGAAGGTATAGGCAAATCCTAATCTGGGAGCGAAGTTGGTCTTCTGAGCATTCCCCACATAGAGATCGTTATTGCAGCTTAGTTTGATATTGCTGCTTGCAAGCAATGTGTCGAACGATGTGGATCGAGGAACCTTGCAACCCTCGGTCGGAACGTAATAGGTGCCGGTTGCGCCGTTGCCTCCATCTTGAATGAAATTTGCTTGTCTTCCTGAGGTCTCAAAATATGGAGTATAGAAGTCCCAGCGAACTCCAAGGTTCAGAGTCAATTTTTGGGCTATCTTCCAATCGTCTTGAACATACAGCCCCGTGTAATACCTATGGTTGTTTACGAATTCAAAATTGGAACCGGAATAGCCGGTCAATCCACCCATATTTGGAATCCCGTTTGTAACCGTTGCGGCAGTTGGAGTAAGCAGAAAGTCGGCCATTCCAGTCAATCCAGCGGACGCGTTGGGAATGTCGGTAAACTGTCCGGAATAGTTGAAGAAGCCCCGACTCTCTGGAGGCGCGGTAACATCGCCTTCAATGCTGTCTAGCTGGTAGCCGGCTTTGAATGCATGTTTCCCAACTAACTTCGTAACGTTGTCCTGCAACTCCAAGTCCCATATCTTGGCGATGATAGGAGTATATTGAGACACGCCTATTCCGGAAATTCCACCAATGGCAATCGGAGATAAACCACCGTTCCCCGGTAACTGGGGAATACCCTGAATGCCGAACTGTGCTGGAACTCCCATTACATTATCGTGGGTCTCGGCTATCGTTTCGCCGCTGTGGTTGAACCCGAAAGTAAATTGATTCGTCAGCGTTGGCGTAAAGATATGCGTATATCCGACGGCGATAATATAGTGCGGGCCGTCGGTAATGCCTGCGTAAAAATTCTGGCCAACGGCTAGTCCAGGAAGGTTCGGGGGCGTTGTATAAGTGATGTGGTCCTTGTCAAAGACACCGAAAAGAACGTCGCGCGAACCAATGTTTTGGTCAATCCTTACGTCAGCCTGGTCGACATTTTGATGCCCGCCACTGTTGTTGTGGTAGTTATTGAGCAATCCGTCCGCGTTTCTTGCCGGGAAGAGTTTTAGCGCGGCCACCGCATTGGGGTCGAAGCGGCCGGCAGGAAGCTGATTCAAGTTAGCAACATGACCTGTAAAGTCCTTGATCCCTCCGGCGCTGCCTCCCGAATAAAAAGGATCGCGTACATAGATCGCGCTGGAGGTAGGGTTCTGCAACCCGGTCACCGGGTCTACGCCGTTCGCAGCCACGGTGCGCGTCGTGGCCGGATCGAGAACGGTACCCAGCGGAATGGTGCGGCCGAGCGCGTCGGTTCCGGTCCCGCTGTTGTCTGTGATCAGATCCTGAAGGTTCGTAAAGGTGCTGTCCTGCATTGAAGGCGTGGGCACAGTGCTGGTCGACGGCGACGCATGCACGATTCTGGTCCCCTGATAATCGAAAAAGAAGAATGACCTGTTCCTGCCGTCATAGAGTTTGGGAATGAAGACAGGACCGCCGATGGTTCCGCCGTATTGGTTCTGATGATAACTGGGAATCGGTTGGTTATACTGCTTTGAAAAGTAATCATTCGCATCGAACATGTTATTTCGCAGGTATTCCCACACGTCGCCGTGCAGCGAATTCGTGCCTGATTTGACTACCGCATTGACAACGCCGCCCGCAGAGTGCCCGACCTCGGCGCTATAGTTTCCAGTCTGTATTTTGAATTCCTGGATGGCATCCGGAGGTGGCGTAACCGTGGACATGGTTCCAAAAGCCGTTGCGCCGTATACTTCCACGTTATCGTTTATTCCGTCCAGGCGGTAATCGTTCTGGCCGAAGTTGAGGCCATGTTCTACGAACACCGGCGTTCCAGGAGCTCCTCCTGCAACTGTGGTCACACCTGCTGCCAATTGAGCCAGGGATCCCCAGTTCCTCCCGTTCAATGGCAAGTCATTTACGGCCATCGTATCTACCAGCTGTCCAACCGACGCGTCTGCCGTTGATAGCTGTGGTTCTGCATCGGTAACGATAACCTGTTGGGTCTCGCCTCCCGGTACTAATGGAATATTGAGGTTCACATTATCCTGGACATGTAGTTGAATGTTTTCGCCGACATATTGCTTAAAACTTGGACTGGTGGCGCGTATTGTGTAGTTGCCGGGCAATACAGCCGAAAAAACATAGGTGCCTGTCGAATTCGACGCAGCGGTTTGGACGATCCCGGTATTGACGTTGGTGAGTGTAATCGCTACGTGAGTAATGACGGCGCCTGTTGGATCTGTTACCGTGCCGGCAATTCTAGCGGTGGCAATTTGAGCGTGGAGTTGCAAAGAGGTAAGTGTCGCCAGCAACAAAGCGCACATTAGCGTGACGACGACTGGACTGCTTCTTCCTTTGAATTGCATCATTGGCTTCTCCCTCCGAGAATCTGTTGACTCCTGTAAGATATTCAAACGATTCAATGTCGTGGCGTACAGCGACCCTGACTAAGCGTTAACGTAGCATGGCTTTTAGGATTGCTTCCGGCTCCCTTTGCTCACAAAAGCGCAGCCAAGACGTCTCCGGTAATGTAAACAAAAATTTTCCGGATTTCTGCGAGCATTAGACCCCGGCAGTCCGAACAAAGTCAAGCCGCGTTTTCACTCGGGCCGCTTCTGGCCTAACTGAAGATCGGAAGTGAGGTCGGCCATCGGCAGAAGTTTGCTTTAATTATTGCCGGCGGCTAGCGAACCGAAAGCCCCTTCAACATGGCCTCAGCCCGCTGCAGATCTTCCTCGGTATCCACCCCGATCGTATCCCCGGGCGCTTCGGCCACGTATAACGCGATGCCGTTCTCCAGCAATCTCAGTTGCTCCAGGCGCTCAATCCGTTCAAGGGGCGATGGCTCGAGTTCAGCAAACCGTTCCAGTGCCGCCTTGCGATAAGCATAGATTCCCAGGTGCTTTCTGTAGGCTGCAAAGCCGGCCTGGTCACGGTCAAACGGGATGGCCGCACGAGAAAAGTAGAGCGCCCGTCCGTCCAGCGCCGTCACCACCTTTACAGCATTGGGGTCGGCAATCTCCTCGGCAGGGCAACAGACTGCCAGAGTAGTCACCTCCACCCCCGGCAGGTCAAACAGCGCCAGCAGCGGCGGGAAGAACGCCGGCGTCAGCGTCGGCTCATCGCCCTGGATATTGACATAAATATCCGCGTCAATCTGGCGGGCCACTTCGCGCACCCTGTCTGAACCGCTGGGGCACTCCGGCGATGTCATCGCCACGGGAATGCCGCGCGCCCGGCACACTGTTGCCACTTCTTCCGAATCGGTGGCCACCACCACCGGATCCATCAACCCGCTGCCTTGGGCTGCGCGCCACACCCATTCGACCATCGGTCTGCCGGCGATCATGCGCAGCACTTTGCGGCTAAGCCGCGTGGAACTGAGTCTTGCCGGAATCACCCCGGCCACCCGAAAGTTGCTCATGCAGGCGAGTTTACAGGACCGGAGACCCGGACTCATCTTCCAACCCCTCCACCACCCCCAATTTATTGGACCCGGTTTGACCTCCCATCCAGCCCCCCGTATCATCAAGACTGGGACGTGGCGCGGAACTGTGTCGGTCCAGCCCCGGCAGGGCCTCCGCAGCCCATGCCCGTTGTACCTCTTCCGGCGGGGTAGCTCAGATGGTTAGAGCGACGGATTCATAACCCGTAGGTCGGCAGTTCGATCCTGCCTCCCGCCACCAATAAAATCAACAACATACGCGGAAACTGGCGTTTCAGAAACAACCCCTGGTTGCGCGGGGGTTGCAGATAGTTGTTGCTCGAAAGTCGATTTCACAGCCGATTTTCGATCCAAGAGATCGACGTAAGAGACGTCCGCGCCAGGGATCAGGTGCCCGTAAGTATCCGGTTCTGGTGCAAATTTATGCATGGGGCGCAGCAAGGTGGATGAAGAGGTGAGG
>ODAK010003572.1_pt1 | contig 16085 bp, 10 predicted proteins | sample 1539591 | NCBI WGS metagenome assembly ODAK01 (sample SAMEA3539303, study PRJEB22396) | soil metagenome | biome: tundra; feature: field; material: soil | place: USA | collected 2010-05 | depth 0.15 m
TGGATGCGGCGGCGGCGCTGGCGGCCACCGGGTCGCTGCCGGAGAATGTGAATTACGCGGTGAAGAGCAGCCTGCTCTTGAGCTTCCTGGAATCGGTGCCGGACGTGGCGGCCAAACTCAAGGAGCCGAACACCAAAGATGAATCGTTTGAGGAGGTGGTGAAGTCGGCGCAGGAGGCGGCTGTCCTTGTTCTCGTTTATTGAGTAGGAGACGACGTGAGGAGTCTCTAATTATAATGAGTCTCGTCACCTCGACTCCTACAAAGGCGGCGGTGCTGGTGCTGGCATATTGATTTTTCAACCACGAAACACACGAACTACACGAAAATAAAAAACCGGAGCCTTCCGACTCCGGCATCGTGTTTTCAGTTTTTCGGTTTAACTATGGGATGACTTCGCTGCGTTCCTTCAAGAGCATTTCCTGCTCGCTGCGCTTGTGGTCGAGGGAATTTTTCTCGGCGGCATCCAATGCGCGCAGCAGGTCGGCGGCTTCCAGCAGGCGCGGCGCACTGACGAAGCTCGCGCCGGCCGCGTAAAGCGCCGGCACGTCGGACAGCAGTTCGGCGTGGACGATGATTTTGCCGTGCGGATTCAGCTCGCGGAGCTGGCGGAGAATTTTCAGGTTGTTCGCGCCTTTCAAGACCATGTTGGGCAGCGAGCAAACCACGACTTCGGCGTGCGAGACGCCGGCGTGATGCAGCACGTCGCGCGCGGTGATGTCGCCATAAACCGCGTAGATATTGCGCGCCTTCAATTTCTCGTGGACGACGGGATTGAAATCAATCACGGTGATTTCGGGGAGCAAATCGGCACGGCTGCGTTCGATTTCGGCGAGCAGCGAGCTGGCGGTCCACGAAAAACCGAGCAGGCAGATGCGGCGCGGTTTCGCATCCTCGCGCTTGAGAAACGCCGTGTGGTCGAGATCGTGCAAACCCAGCTGGCGCAGCCACGGCGTGGCTTTGCGGAGCAGCGAATCATTGCCGAGAATCGCGTAGGTCGAACCAATGGCGAGGAACGCGAACGAGAACGCCGCGATGCCGAGGGTGTTGTCCGAAACGTCGCCGGTATTTTTGCCCAGCGTCAGCAGCACCAGCGACAGTTCGCTCATCTGGCAGAGGTTGATCGCGGGCACCAGGCTGACGCGGTAGCCCTGCCGCATGGAATACAGCACGGGAAAAACCGTGGCCAGCCGGCTGACGATGAGAACGAGGCACAGGAAAAGCGTCCACAAAATGTAGGTCGTGGTCGGCACCGGAATAATCATGCCGAGGCCGACGAAGAACAGGGTCACGAAAAAATCGCGCAGGCTCGTGACTTTGGCAACGACATCAAGCGTATAAGGAAAAGTGGAAATCATCACGCCGGCGAACAGCGCGCCCATCGCCGATGAGAGTTTCAAATAATCCGCGAAACCGGCCATGGCAAAGCACCAGGCCAGCGCGCCGACCAGCACGAGTTCCGGCAGGCGCGCGATGAACCGGAATACGTGCGGCAGCACGAACCGGCTCGCCAGAAACGCCACCGCCAGCAGCAGGATGACGTGCCAGACGGCCACCAGCATGACGCCGGCGGACGGATTTTTCAGGTTCGGCTGGACGGCGAGAAACAGAATCGTGGCGATGTCCTGCAACACCAGCACGCCCAGCGTGACCCGGCCCACGAGGGTTTCCAGTTCGCGTTTGTCGTAAAGGATTTTGACGATGATGACCGTGCTGCTCATCGCCGCCGCCACCGCGAGATAGAGCGCCTCCAGATTGTTTGCCGCCGGCCCCATGAATCCGAAGACGAGCCAGCCGATCACCAAACAACCGAGGATTTGCGCGCTCGCGGTCAGCGTAATGACGCGCCCCGCGCTCAACATTTTTTTCAGGTCAATCTCCAGCCCGATCATGAACAGCAGCAGCGACAGGCCGATTTCGGAGATGGTCTGGATCGAGTCGGGATTGGTGACCCACTTGAATCCGTTCGGGCCGACGGCGAAGCCCGCCACGAGATACGCGAGCAGCAGCGGCTGACGCGCCACCTGCGACACCACCGCCACGACCCACGCGGCGATGATGCAGATGGCGATGTCGGTAACGAGGCTGTGGTGCTCCACGACGGAAAAATTAACCCAGCAATCCAATTAGGAAAGCAGGAATTCAGGAAAACTCCGGCTTGGCTCGCGGTTCAAGGTGCAGGCAATTCATTCACGTCGAGTTCGTAGTGGTAATGATTGAAGTAGATGTTGGTGCCGCGACATTCCAGTTCGCCGCGCTGAAAATCCACGTCGTCCGAGCGAAACGACTGTTTGGCGGGCTGAAGTTCCTGACCATGATCGGCATTGGCCGCCAGGCGCCACTGGCCGCGACCGCCGAAATAAAAATCGCGCAGTTCGCGCTGCTGCTCCGGCGACAATTGCCGCGCATATTGCGACGCAAATATGCTCATGTAAGGATCCACCGGCACCCAGCCGTAAGGTGCGAGATATATTTCCGTCCAATCGTGAATGTCCTTTGCACCGGGGAAGGTGTCCCAGCCGGACTGCCAGCGCGCGGGAATGCCGTTCAGCCGGCAGAGCGTGATGAACAGCAGCGCCTCCTGCCCGCAGTCGCCATAGCCGCGCGACCGGCAATACTCGCTGATGTTTGGAATCGTCGAATACTCGATGGCAAAGCTGTATTTGATGTTCGCGCCAATCCACTCGTAAATTTTCTTCGCCTGTCGCGCCGGGTTCTTTTCACCGCCGAGAATTTTTTGCGACAGCGCCCGCAGCTCGGGCGTGAACACGACGTGCGGCGCTTCGCGGGTGAACGCGGCGAGGGCGGAATCTTTGCCGTCGAACGCGGTGGCTTTTTCCGGCTGCACGGCAAACCAAACGCCTTTCGTCGCGTAATGATAATTGATTTTGAAAACAGTCGGCGCATTGCTTGCCGCCGGTTTTTCCAGATAAACCGAACGGATCGAACTGTCGTCTGGCGCGAGCGCCTTGATCGGCGACGAACTGGCAATCATTTCAAATCCAGTTTGGTAGGAATATTTTCGCGGCACCGGCAGCCAGGCGCGGATGATTTCGCCGGCCGGCACGGTGTTTGAATCCACTGTGACCGTCATCGTCACGTCAAAATTTTTCGGCAGGACAAATGGTTGATGCTCTCGTGCGGCAGCTTGTTTGATCGCAACGCAGTTTTCCCAGAGCGCCTTTTGAAACGACTCGTCCTTCGGCGAGATGCGGCGCGGATTCAACTCCGGATAACGCCAGAACAAATTCGCGACGCTGGAAACCATGAGCCGTTCTTCGCCGTCAATCATGCGGATATCAAACCGCTTTTCGGCCAGCCAGCGATTGAATTCGTAGTTCGTGAGATCACGAACCGCCGCCTTCAATTTTTCCAGCAGCGCCGCGCGCGTCAGCGGAAAATCAAGCCGGATGCGGTCCAGCCGGTCCAGTTCGAACTCAAGTTTTTTGCGCTCGGTCGAACTTGTGTTGGTATCAGCGATGCCGGCGCGCAGGACAATGGCGGCCTGATTGAATCTTCCGTTTTCCTCCAGACCGCGCGCCGCTTCACGCGCCTTTTCGCCGGCGAAACTCGCGGTTGCCCACAGCAGCGCCGCGAGCCAGAGCGGGAGCAGTCGCGGAATTTTCATGGCAGCGCCGGGATTACGAAATCAACCGTTTAAAGCCTCCAGCGCAGCCTGGGCGTGCGCGAGTTTGGCCCGCCAGTCCAGCAGGCGCTGCTCATGTTCCTGCAACACCGCCGGTGGAACTTTCGTGGTGAAGTTCGGGTTCGCCAGCTTCTGTTCAACCTTCACGATTTCGGATTGGATTTTCTCCACTTCCTTCGTGAGCCGGACTTTTTCAGCGGCGACATCCCTCAAACCTGCGAGCGGCAAAAATAATTCGCCCAGGTCGGAATTCACCGTCGGCGTGCCCTTGGGCGGCTGGTAATCGGCGTTCACTTCCAGCGAGTCCGCGTTGAGCAGGAGCTTGATGACTTCCGCGTCATGCAGCGTGAGATGCTGCGCGGGTTTGAAGACATATTTCACTTTCTTTGCGGCCTGAATATTACCGGCGCGGCGGAGGTCGCGGCCTTGGCGGACGAGTTCGTATTTCGCATCCGTCATTTCCAGATAGCAATCGTCGAGACCGTAGTGGCCTTTGAAATCATCGTCGAACGGCAGCGGCCACGGGGCGTTCATGATGGTCTTGCCGCCTTGATTGTCCGGCATGTCCGTCGCGAAACCCATGCCGTGCCAGAGTTCCTCCGTGATGAACGGCAGGAACGGATGGAACAGGCGGATGGTGTGCGACAAAACGAAATCAATCACCGCGAGAGTGTTGGCTTTCTTTGCTTCTCCCTCGCCCCCAGCGGGGGAGAGGGCGGGGTGAGGGGGCATCTTAGTTTCAGATGCGGCCTCAATTTTCTCATCACCCCTCACCCCGGCCCTCTCCCCTCCGAGGGGCGAGGGGGAAGCATCGGCTGGCGGACGCAACACAGCCTTGCTCGCCTCGATATACCAGTCGCAATACTCGTTCCAGAAAAAGTGGTAGAGCGCGGACGTCGCTTCGCTGAACTTGTATTCGTTCAGCGCGATAGAGACTTCGCGGATCGCGGCGTCGAGCTTGAGCAGAATCCATTTGTCATCCGGCGTGAGCAAGGTGCGTTCGATTTCGCCTTGGATTTCAAACTGTAGGACAGGCGTCGCGCCTGTCTCATTCTTTGAATCCGGTTCCGAATCAGTTGGAGACAGGCGCGACGCCTGTCCAACCATTTGCCGGAAACGGCAGGCGTTCCAGAGCTTGTTGCAGAAGTTGCGGCCCAGCTCCACGTCCTTCTCGTCGAACAGCACGTCCTGGCCGAGCGGCGCGCTGCGCATGGTGCCGAAGCGGAGGGCGTCCGCGCCGTATTGGGCGATGAGCACGAGCGGATCGGGCGAATTGCCGAGCGTCTTGGACATCTTGCGGCCCTGCTTGTCGCGGATGATGCCGGTGAAATAAACATTCTGGAACGGCAAATCCCCCATGAATTCGTAGCCGGCCATGATCATGCGCGCGACCCAGAAGAAAATGATGTCCGGCCCGGTGACGAGGTCGGTGGTCGGATAAAACTTCTTCAACGTCTCGGTCGGCTCCGGCCAGCCCATCGTGGCGAACGGCCACAGCCACGAGCTGAACCAGGTGTCGAGCACGTCGGGGTCTTGGGTGAAGCCGAGCGCTTCAAGTTCGCGGGCTTCTCCATCTGACAAGGTTGCAGCGAATACCCAATCAGCCATTTCTTGCCGGCGCATCGCTGCCTTGAACGAAGTCGCGTAACTAAAGCTCGTTTCGTGACCAGTGCGACCTGTTAACGAAACGGTAATTTCATTTTTAATGTCGGCGTTCAATCCGAATGAAGCCTTGTGATGAGGCTGGCGGTGTTGTGCAGGAATCGGGCCGTGGATCAGTTTTTCTCTAACCTCGTTCCGGAGTTTGTTAGCAACCTCGTCGGTGAAGTAACCGCTCCACACTTGAATCCGATGTCCCCACCAAAGCTGGCGGCTGATGCACCAATCCTGAATGTTCGTCAGCCAGTGGTCGTAAACCTTCGCCCACCGCTGCGGATGGAACCGCATTTTGCCCACGTTGACACCGGCCAGCATATCGCCTATCTTCACTTCAGCGTTCGGTGCAGGCTGGGTGTCCAACTTCTCCTTCGGGAGATGCGCTTCCAGAGATTTACCACCGAACGTGATTTTTTTTGCCCGGTGGTCGTAAAGCACAGTGCCATCTTGAAATTCTTTCGCCGTGATGAGCACGCGGTGCAGTTCTCCTGCCAGCGACAAGGCGGCAACCAGCCGATGAACGTGCTTCACCATCGGGTTGTGCGGCTCGTGTGGTTCGGATGAAATCCAGACCGCCGTGCGAATTAGTTCCGGCAACACGGCCACCGCCAGAATGTTCGCCACTCCAAGATGACTGAAAGCGTGTGACAGACTTTGCCGCCCGATGCGGATGATGATGCCCGAATCCTCGTTCTTGAAAGGAACGCCGATGATTCCATGTTGCCGCGCATAAGCGAGCGCCGCCTTGCGCAATTCATGGATGCTGTTGCCGTGGATTTCTTTTCCAGTCGCCGAAACAATTCGCGCAGTTTTCTTTGAAAGATCAGGAGCGGCAACATAACCGTCTTGCGCAACACACGCCTTGGATTGCTCCACGGCGGGATATTTCAAAAACCATTGCTCGCTCAAACGCGGCTCAATCGGCACGTCCGCGCGCTGGCTGAAACCGACGTTGTTCTCGTAAGGCTCGGCTTTGTCGAGCGCGCCGGCGGCTTCCAGAATTTCCGCGGCTTTTTTCCGCGCGGCAAAACGGTCAAGGCCGGCGAGTTCGCTGCCGGCGGCGGCGGTCATTTTTGCGTCGGGCGTGAGCGCGTCAATCACCGGCAGCTTGTGGCGCTGGCCGATGTCGAAGTCCGCCTTGTCGTGCGCAGGCGTGACCTTGAGCACGCCGGTGCCGAATTCAAAATCCACGTGCTCGTCCGCGATGATGGGGATGATGCGCTGCTCCTTCGGCTGATCCAGCGGCAGCGCTCGATAGACGTGCTTGCCGACGAGATGCGTGTAGCGCGGGTCTTTCGGATTCACGGCCACGGCGGTGTCGGCGGGAATCGTCTCCGGTCGCGTCGTGGCGATGGTCAGCCAAATGTTCGGTTCTTCCACGACCTGCACCTTGAAGTGATACATGAAACCTTTCTGCGGTTTCATTTCCACTTCCTCGTCGGAGAGCGCCGTCTGTGACACGGGACACCAGTTCACCATGCGTTTGCCGCGATAAATCAGGCCCTTCTTGTAAAGCTCCACGAACACCTTCTGCACGCAGCGTGAATACTCCGGGTCCATCGTGAAGCGTTCGCGCGTCCAGTCGCACGAGCAACCGAGCTTCTTGAGCTGATTGATGATGATGCCGCCGTGCTTTTCCTTCCACGCCCAGACGCGCTCCAGAAATTTTTCGCGACCTAGATCGTATTTGGTCAGGCGCTCTTCTTTCTTCAGCGCCTTCTCGACCTGCACCTGCGTGGCGATGCCGGCGTGGTCGGTGCCGGGCAGCCAGAGGACTTCCTTGCCGTCCATGCGCGCCTTGCGGGCGAGGATGTCCTGGATGGTGTTGTTGAGGACGTGGCCCATGGTGAGCACGCCGGTGACGTTCGGCGGCGGGATGACGATGGAATACGCGGGCTTGGCGGACTTCGGATCGGCGGTGAAGCAACCCTGCTTCAGCCAAAAATCATACCACTTGTCCTCGACGGACTGCGGCTCGTAGGCTTTTGGAATTTCGGACATGAAAGGAAAAATTAGTTCGGATTCTGCGGTAATGCGTCACCCAGTTTCCAAACAATTTCTGTTTTGGTTTGGGGCGATTCTGGAAGTTCACTGGCTACATTCTTCGGCAACAACAATTTTGTCCGCGCAGATTTGTTAATCACAATTGAACCAGTCATTGCCCCTAACACAATCAGCCCTTCTCGCCAAAAATCTGTTTTGGCCGCACCGACACGCAAGCCATCACGATAGCGCAAGAGTTTTCCTCGGCCTTGAGAGTATTCAACGGAAGCCGCCACATCTAACGAGGCTTCTTTACCTTGAGATTCGAGCGGCACGGGCCAAGGGGCAGAGATTTTTCCAAAAGCTGCACCTTCGCAGGCAACTCCCATTGCCAAATTTTTTGTTTGTTCGTTCGACTTAAAGAAAAAACTTGATGGTTTTAATACAATTGAAGCGCGGCACGGCTTTTCATAACGATTCTGGAAATAAGCCGTGAGCCAACAAACGCCATCTCTTACTTCTGGCACAAGAACAAAACAGAATCCGTCGCGCTCAAAATATCTTTTGGTCAGCTTACCAAGAAAATCTGGCGCTTTATCTTTTCGGAGAGTTGCCCAAATTAGCACAATGATTGGCACTAGAATCATCGCGAGACTAATCCATCGAACTTTATATTGCCATGTCTCACCTTGCGGTGGATCCACTAGCCAAGTTATCGCGCCAAGACAACCAAGGAAGACAATGCCACCGAGCATTGATTTAAGACTCTCTTTCATATTTTCCAGCTTGGATTAAGACAGAATCATTTCTTCAACAGCGCGAACTCCATCGAGTCCACCAGCGCTTCGAGGCTGGCTTCGATGATGTTTTCGCTCACGCCGACGGTGCCCCATTCGCGCCGGCCGTCGGCGGACTGGATCAGCACGCGCGTTTTCGCGCCCGTGCCGGCGATGCCGTCCAGAATGCGCACCTTGTAGTCCGTCAGCGACACGTGTTTGAGCTTCGGATACGATTTCACCAGCGCGGCACGCAGCGCGCCGTCGAGCGCGTTCACCGGGCCGTCGCCCTCGGCCACCTCGTGATGAACGGTGTCGCCGACGCGGACTTTCACGGTGGCTTCGCAGATGGATTCGCGCTGGTCGCGGCGCATGGAAACGTGATAGGTCTCGATGGTGAAACGCGGTTCAAACTTTTTGTCCAGCGCGGCGTTGATGAGCAGCGCCATGGAACCCTCGGCGGCCTCGTATTCGTAGCCTTGGTTTTCCAGTTCCTTGACGCGATTGAGAATCGGTTTCAACTCCGGCGTCTCGTTCGTGAGCTTGAAGCCCAGTTCCTGCGCCTTGATGACGATGTTGCTGCGTCCGGCGAGATCGCTGATGAGGACGTTGCGCTCATTGCCGACGAGCGCGGGATCAATGTGCTCGTAGCTCGCCGCCAGTTTTTGCACGGCGTTGACGTGCGCGCCGCCCTTGTGCGCAAACGCGGCTGAACCCACCCACGGCAGCCGTGAATTGTGGCGCAGGTTTGCGACTTCATCCACGAACAGGGAAAGCTCCTTGAGCTTCGCCAGCGACTTTGCGGGCACGGAAGTTTTCTTGAGCTTTAGCGCGACGCAGGGAATCACGCTGGTCAAATTGCAGTTGCCCGTGCGTTCGCCGTAGCCGTTGATGGTGCCTTGCACATGCACCGCGCCGGCTTCGAGCGCGGCGAGCGCGTTGGCCACGCCGAGGCCGATGTCGTCGTGCGTGTGGATGCCGATTTTGCAATTCAATTTGCCGATGGCGGTCTTGGTGATGGCCGTGATTTCCCCCGGCAGACAACCGCCGTTGGTGTCGCATAACACCACGAAATCCGCGCCGGCTTTTTCCGCCGCGAGCCACGTTGCCAGCGCGTATTCGGGATTCAATTTGAATCCGTCAAACGCGTGTTCGCAATCGTAGATGACGAACCTGCCGTGGTCTTTCAGAAATTTCACCGTGTCGGCGATCATCGCCAGGTTTTCCTCCGGCGTGCAACGCAACACTTCCTTTACATGCAGCATGGAGGTCTTGCCGTAGATCGTGACGACGGGCGTGCCCGCTTCTAGGAGCAGGCGCACCTGGTCGTCCTGTTCCACCGGCACGCCCTTTTTGCGCGTGGAACCGAAAGCCGCCAGCCGCGCATGTTTGAATTTGCGCTTTTTGGCTTCTGCGAAAAACTCAATGTCCTTGGGATTGCTGCCCGGCCAGCCGCCTTCAATGTAATGCACCCCAAAAGAATCGAGCTTCTCGGCGATGCGGAGTTTGTCCGCGACCGAAAAGTTTATGCCTTCGCCCTGCGAACCGTCGCGCAAGGTCGTGTCGTAGATTTCGACTTGGGGTTTCATAAAATGTCCGTAAAAAACGGATGCATACTATCCCTGAATTCAAGGAAAGTGGCAAACTGGAAAAAAGTTCTGCCGGCGTATTGCACTTTGGCCGCGCGCGGTTAGATTGCCTCCGTGGAAGAATTTTACGACATCGAATGCCCGTTCTGCGGCCAGACATTTGAGGTGGTCATTGACACGAGCGTCGCCCGCCAGCGGTTCACGACGGATTGCGAAGTTTGCTGTCGTCCGTTGGAGGTCGTGGCCGAGTGCAAGACGGGAGAGATCTTGAGCGTGGACGTTTTGGCGGGGTGAAGCGGTTGTTACGGCATCGCCGCGCCGCCGGCCACACTTCCATCTCCTTCCAAAGCGGACCGCGAAAACCGCCCTGGAAATTAACTCGCGCCCCCGCATCAGAACAACGCTTTGACCAGATAATAATTTCCCATCAAAAAAACCAGCACGGACAGGAACTGCATGGAAAAAACTGCCATGGCCAGGTCTGGGTGCTTTGACCTCGCCAGCATTGAACCAAACGACTCAATGACCAGAAACAGACCGATGCTTGACAGGATGATTTTCAAGCTGCACCAGGCCGCCGGCAGGTCCAATGGCCGGTGCCAGGAGGTCGCCGTGGCAATCTTGAAAAAGGAGCCGTTATGATGGTGCGCGGCATCGGGCGCAAAAAAAGGCAACGCCAAGCACGCAAATGCCCGCCAGAAACAAACCGCCGGTTTGTTTGTTGATGCCCTGACCTCGGTTCATATCGCCATCCTGATTTTAGGTTTGCCTGCGAAAAACAATCTGGAGTCAAAGTTGACTCGCAACCCCAAAAAATCAAGTGGCAAGTTTCATTTGGTTCGCGCCGTCGAAGGCTCCTTGAAACGTTTGGGCGCCGGTTACATTGACCTGTTTCAATTGCATGGTTTCGATGCCATGACGCCTATCGAAGAAACCTTGGTTATCCGGTTGGTTGCCAAACCAGGCGAAACGCAGAGACATAGCGCGGCGGAGCCGCAACCAACGGAGCGCGGACAGCCTTGTCCGCAGGTTGCTCGCGAGCGGGTCGGGACTCGCGGACAAGGCTGTCCGCGCTCCGCGAAAATCTTCGCCGCCCGCGAAGATGTTTGGAGATAGCACTGCTGAGGACGCCGAGGGGCCGGGCGAAAATATAATAGCTACTCTGCGAAACTCTGCCTTCTCTGCATCTCCGCGTTCGTTTCCATTCCTTCGTTCTTTCAGTTTTGACAAGCAACCGGATAAGCAGGCAATGAGGCGTTCATGCCCATTGAACCGGGCGGGTCTCGCGCCTTCAGCTTGCGCTAAACCGCGACACCCGGTTTCGCGCGGTTTTCAAGAAAGTCCCGCCGCCACTGCGCGCGGGAAGGTTTGCCGGCGCCGTTGCTGCTGATGGAGGCCACAAACCACCACTCGCGCGGCACCTGCCAACCCGGCAGTTTCTGGAGCAGAAACTGTTTCAGTTCGTCTTTGGTGCTGGGCCGGTCCACCGCAACACACGCGACGATGAGGTCCATCCGGTCCGCACTGCCGCTGGGCACGCCAAAGACGACACATTCCGCGACGGCCTCGTGCTCGCGCAACGCCTGCTCAATGATGGTCGGCGACACTTTTCGCCCGGCCACGTTGATGTGGTCATCGGTGCGGCCGCGCAGAAAAATTTCTCCGTCCTTGATTTCGGCCAAGTCGCAGGTGCGGAAAATTCCGCCGCCCAGCGCCGGTTCCGGCGTTGGCCAATAAGTTTCGCCCACCGCGCGGCTGCGCACGATGAGCGCGCCGTTCCCGCCAATCTCCACGTTCACATTTTTCATCGGACGACCCACGGAAGATTCATCCGTGCGCGGCGTCAGGGTCGCGTCGTAGGCAATGCCGCCGCACTCGGTGGAGCCGTAAAAATTGTGGATCTTCACTCCGTGTTCCTCGAAGACGGCGCGCTCCAGCGAAAGCGGCAGCGGCGCGCCGGCGGAAATCGCCAGCCGCACGTTGAGCAGAATTGCGCCGGCTTTGTGCCACGCGTGCCACAGCGCCGGAACGGCGGCGACGGTGAGATTCCAGTGGGCGTGCGCCGCGCATCGCAACGCCACCGGCAACGGCGATGGCACCAAGAACAGCGGAATGCCATGCAACAACAACGGCAGCACGAGGCTCGAAAATCCGTAGGAGTAAGCGGGTGAAATCACGCCGAGGTTCGGCCAGTCGGGACGCAATCCCATCGTCGTCACGATGTTGTCCGCGTCGGCGGCCAGTTGCTCCTGCGTGAAGGCGACGGCGCGCGGGACGCCCGTGCTGGCCGGCGTGGTCTTGAGATGGCAGCAGGGCATTCGCGGTGGAGAAACATCCAGCGGTTGATGATGCGCCTCCAGCGGACAGACGACGATGCGTTCGCGCCACGCGCGCAAAACGGCGATGATGAATTCGGGGGAATTGCCCTGCGGATGGATCATCGCCGGATTTCCCGGCACCGGCGTTTCGGCTGCGTCGTTCAGTTGCGCAAACGTCCAGCACCGTCCGGAAGCCAAATCGCGCAAGGCAATTTCATCTCGTCGTTCCTGAACCACCTGCTGCCAGCGTTCGTAAAGCATCTGTTTTTACTGGTAATAAGCCATCATTCGTTTCAGTTGCAAGCCCGATGTTTGGAGCGCGCCCGTCCCGGGGCGCAGCAACTCGCTTCATTCAAGCCGCGAAACATGGTGCAACTGCAAAACCATTCCACCTTTGCTGCGGCCGGGACGGCCGCACTCCGCCAACCGCGAAACTTACCTTGTCTGCGTGAACATCAACCGCCAAAGCCAGTCGGAGCGCAGCAACATGGCACCCAGCCGGCTTTGCAGCGCAGGCGAAATCATCATCCACTGCAAGAGCCGCGCCCACGCCAGCCGCCGCGAAAAGGCCGCGTCGCAACGCCGGGCGATTTGCTGTTGCGCTTGCATCCAGTTCAACTTGCCCTGGCTGTAAGCGGTCAGCGGTTCGACGGCCATCTCCGCCGACTCGAAGGCCATGGACATGCCGTTGCCGGTGACGGGCGGTGTCATCGTCAAAGTGTCACCGACGCAACATTCCTTTTTTGCCGCCGCCCGTTGTGGCTTCAGTTGCAGCCCGGCCACGGAGCAAAACGAATCTGGTTCAAATTCCGCCGCGCCCAGCCGTTCGTGCAGCAGCGAATTTGTTCCGCCGCGCAGCCAGTCGGGCTTTGATCCCGGCTGACGATTCCCCTGGCGCACGCGGAAAAGTCCGCACACGTTGACTTCGCCGCCGTTGATGCGATTCACGCCGATATAGCCGTCCGGCGAGACGTGCATTTCCAAATCGGCTTCGAGATTCACCGGACTGGAGCGAGACACATGCGCCTTCACTCCAAACCAGCGCGGATTTTTTTCCGCAGCCTGGGTGCGTCTCCCGGCGGCATGCACAATGCCCTCGCGGTTTTCATCCGAAGTCCAGCGCGTGTTCACGAGCAGTTCGCCGCCGAGGTGCTGAAATGTTTCAGCCAGCAATGCATCCATCGCCAGTCGCGACAAACAAAGCGCGGGTGCCGCCAGTTGGCGGACCGGCGACCGGTTGGAGCCGCAAACAAACATGACCGTGCGGGCGTAAACTGCGCCAGCCTGCTCAAAGCGCGCCAGCAAGCCGAGCCGGTCGAGGACGGCCTGACCGTTGCCGCTGATGAATTCACCGCAAACCCGATGGCGTGGATAGTTGCCCGCTTCAAAAATTTTGACCGGCACTTCGCGCTGGCGCAGACCGATGCCCAAGGTCAATCCCGCCAGCCCGCCGCCAATGATCGTGATGGGTTTGTGCGGTGACATTGCTTCAATCCTTCCGCCGCGCGATGAACAAATGGCTGAACAGGCCGACGGGGCGCTCGACCAGCTCCCAGTTTTTTTTATCCGGCCAGAGCGCCGAAAGTTCGCCGCCTGAAAAGCCGGCGCGGATGCTGATGCGGCCATCGTGGCGCGTGACCGGGCCGCAGCCGATCACCCACAACAGGCGTCCGCATAGTCGTGGCAGCCATGACCGGCGCGGTTCGAGCGCGACAACCAGTCGCGATGAACCCGCCGCGAGCTGGAGCATTTCGGCAAGCTGTCCCGTTTGAAATTGGTGAAAAAATAAATTGCTGATGACGGCTCCGGTTGCGTCTGGCGAAACCTGCCGCAACCATTCGGAGGCCTCGGCGATGTCCGCGCGGACATTCCAGCCGAGGCGTTTGAATTGTTCGTGCGTTGCTAGATCAAGCGCGTCCAACTGGTCCACGAGCGTCGCTTTTGCGCCGGGCCATTGCCCCTGCAAACGTCCGGCGACACTTAAAAGAAAATGTCCATCGCCCGCGCCCAGCTCGACAATGTGCCGGGCGTTTTGTTTCTGCAAATTTTTTTGCAGAACACGGGCCATGACGCGCGGATGCCCCATCCAGGCGTTGAGCCGGCGGAGATCGCGGCGCGAGCGCAAGGCCGATTGATCCTGCGGCGGCAGGACATCCAGCAATTCAGGCAGGACAATGCGTTCCATGGCGCGAGTAAATTTTATTCCACTTCCAACAGCGCGCCGTGGCAAGTGAACCCCGCGCCGAACGACGACATCCACCAGAGTCCGCCCGGGGCATTTTCAGCCAGCGCCGCCTGCAGGACGAACAAAACCGAGGGACTGCTCATGTTTCCGTGTTCGCGCAGCACGGCTTCGCTGTGGCGCAAGTCGTGGCCCGACAACTGAAATTTTTCGCGCAGGGCCAGCAGCACGTCGCGGCCGCCAGTGTGAAAAACCCAGCCGCTGATCTGCGACCGCGCCACTTGGCTGCGGGCGAGTGTGTCGGCAAAAACGGTTTCGCAATGTTGCGCGGCCAGCGCCGGCACCTGGGGCGTGAGAATGTTGCGGAGCATGCCGTTTTTTTGCTCGAACCGCAATGCGTCGCGGTCGGCCGGTTTCAGCAGCGAGCTGCCGCTTTTCCATTTCACGCGCCGCCCATCGCCTGCCGTGGGTGAAAGCACTGCGGCAGCGGCACCATCTCCAAACAGGCAGGCGCTGATCAAAACGCCCGCATCATCGTCCAGATAAAATGCGGCGCTGCACACTTCGACGCAGATGGACAGGACGCGCCCGTATTGGCCGGAAGCCACGAGCGCCTGGGCCGTCTGCAAATTGGGAAGCGCCGCGCCGCAACCTTGTCCCACCAGATCGAGGGCGAGCGCGTCCGGCCGCAAGCCCAGCCGCTCGCTGGTGTAACTCGTCAGGCCGGGACACAAGTAACCGGTGCAGGTGCTGATGAGGATGGCGTCAATCTCGCGCGGACTGGTTTTGGAACTGACGAGCGCGCGTTCCGCCGCCTGCGTGGCGAGGGTTGGCGCATTGGCATTGAACCGGGCGTGCAGCGCGTCCGGCGTGGTCTCGAATGCGTGATCCAGTTGATCCAGCGCGAGGTGGCGCGTGGCAATGCCGTTTTCACCCGTCAGCACTTTTTTCATGATGGCCCTCGCACGCAGGCTCATGTCCGCGAACCGCGCGGAATTTTTAAGCGTCGTCCAACATTCCTGCTGGCTGTAACGGTGCGGCGGCGTGGCCGTGCCGAGGCCGGTGATAAACATGCGCGGAATATATCGCGGCACGGGCAGCCGCGCCAGTTAATGCACTTGGGTCCAGATCATGGCCAGCCGCTGCTGCCAAAATTTTTTGGATGGACGAATGCGGGCGGAGTGAATTTGAAAGTTAAATTTTTGCGCGTATTCCGCGTGCCATCAAAAAGCGGTGGAGGGCCACCGCCAAAACGCTGGCGCGTTACCGATGACAAACGAACTGTGCGCAGCGTCTTGGAGTGCGCCAGTCCTCTGGCGCTTTGGCAGAACGTGCTGTAGGTGATGACGTGAGGAGTCTCAAATATATCGTCCCAAGTTTAATTTTTAAGTTAGAGACTCGTCACCTCGTCTCCTACAAAAAATGATGGCCGGCTGCAAAGACTGGCCGGGCACCAGCACCCAGCCGCCGCGGCCAAAGGCAGTTTGGGTTGGACGAACGCGGACGGAGTGAATTTGAATTTGTGTGCGGGTTTCGGGCGCTTTGGAGGGAGGCGGAATTCACCGCCAAGACGCCAAGACGCCAAGGCGCAGGGAAAACCAAAAACTCTTTGCGTCTCTGCGGCTTTGCGCCTTTGCGATAAAATTTGCCGGGCTGAAATCAACGGCAGCGGGCGCGCGTCTCGCGGGCTGGTGGCACTCCGCAAGGAGTTTGGGCGGCGCGCCCGAACCATTGGTGGAACCATTCAGTTTGGGAAACGGTTTTCGGCGCGACGCCGAAAACGGCAACCGGGACGGTCGCGCTCCCCAGCAAAGTCCCAATGGGTGGCCGTGCGCCAGCACCGGCCAAAGGCAGTTTGGGGTGGACGAACGGGGCAGAAAATTGATTTGACGCTCGCTATTTTGCCAGGCTCCTCCGCATTGGAGCAGAAGGCAAAG
>ODAK010003573.1_pt1 | contig 16085 bp, 17 predicted proteins | sample 1539591 | NCBI WGS metagenome assembly ODAK01 (sample SAMEA3539303, study PRJEB22396) | soil metagenome | biome: tundra; feature: field; material: soil | place: USA | collected 2010-05 | depth 0.15 m
TGGTCGGGCTGCCCGGATTTGAACCGGGGACCTCTGCGTCCCGAACGCAGCGCGCTAACCAAGCTGCGCCACAGCCCGTCCACCTCCCGAAGGAAGCAGGCCAGTCACCTTAGCCTTCTGAGTCCGGTGGACTTTCGGCGTCCGGTGCGGAGGGGGCCGGACCGAGCGACGTGGCCACCACCTGGGCCACCCGGCGCTTGTCCATCTCGACCACGCGCAGGTCCCAATCGCCCACCCGGACCTGTTCGCCCTCGGTCGGGATGTGGTCGAAGAGGGCAAAGAGGAGTCCGCCCAGTGTCACGTACTCGCCTTCGGGCAGATCCATCCCGAGGCGCTCACGGACGACGTCGACGTTGGTCTGGCCGTCGATGAGCCAGCGTGTGCCGTCGACCCGGACGATCATCGGCTCTTCAGCCTCATCGAATTCGTCGTGCAGGTCGCCCACCAAGGGTTCGAGGAGGTCCTTGACGGTGAGGATCCCGGCCACGCTGCCGTACTCGTCCACCACCACGGCCACGGCCCGGTGGTGTTTGCGCATGTCGGCCAAGGCTTCGAGAACGCCCAACGACTCGGGAACGAGATACGGCTGACGCACCTTGCGGGAGATCTCCAGTGGACTGGGGTCGGTGGCGTCGCGGCTCGACGGGCCGTCCTTCCCGGTCCGGAAGATGTCGTTGACGAAGAGGATGCCGATCAGGTCGTCGAGGTCATCGTGGACCACCGGGAAGCAACTGTGGCCCGACGTGCGCACGGCGCGGGCGATGTCGTCTGCCTGGACGGGAATGGTCAGGAAGGTCACGTCGACCCGTGGGGTCATGACCTCGCGCACGTCCATGTCCCGCAGGTCGGACAGGGCCTCAATGATGATCCGCTCCTGCTCGGAGGCCTCAGCGTCCTTGGGGGACTGCGACACCTTCGCCCGCCGCTCCGCGTCTGTCATCCGGCGCCAGGGCCGACGAGCTCGGCGGGGCGGATCAACTGCAGGCTGCGTCTCCCGAGGGGTCGACACGGGGTGTCGGATCAGCTCGTCGGTGCGTTGCCCGCCTGGAGCTGGGGTCCGGCGCCCACCAGCACGGGCACAGGCGTGTAGGAATCGTCGGCGTAGGTCCCGTCGTCGAGGAGGGCGTTGACCGCTCGCCGCAAGCGCAGGGGGTCGAGAGGCTTGACCAGCCACCCTTCGGCACCGGACCGCCGGGCAAGGAAGACGTCGGGCCGGCGGTCCAGCAACATGAGCACGGCAACGTGGTCCAGCGCGTCATAGGACTCCTGCAGCCGCAGCTCGTGACACACGGCCATGCCGCCCATGTTGCCCATCTGCATGTCGACGATGACCAGATCGGGCGACTCTTGCGTCACGAAGGCCACCACCTCAGGTCCTGAGGTCACGGCATGAACTGTCACGTCGGGGCCGCTGATGACTGCCTCGATCTCCCGACGGAGCGTGGGCGCATCGCTGGCGACCAGAATGGTCTGCACGGGCGCAGACTATCGGACCGCACGCAGGGTGCGGTAGCTGGGCTCGAGCCGGTCGTCCGGCCGTCACGCAGGCGTCACGGTCCTGGGCGGCGGTCCACCCACCGAGCCATCCGACGGTCAGCCGAACAACACGTCCGCCGCGCGCTGGAGCCCACCGAGGTCGTGCACGTCCTGACCGAAGAGCGGGATCCGCCCCACCACGGCCGGTTCCACCTCGGCCGCCAGCGCGGCGTAGGAGCCCTCCTCGCGCCGGGCGGCGTCGTTCAATGTGTCCAGGTTCGCTTCGAGCGCGCCCAAGGGCCCCGAGGGGCCGGCGGGGGAAGGAGCGACTGGGGGTCCGAAGCGGGGATGGATGCGGTTGACGATCAGCGCGGCGGGCGCGATCTCGCGCTCCGCCAGCTTCTCCGCGAAGAACGTGGCCTCGGCAATGGCGTCGGGCCGGGCCGATGTCACCAGCACGTACGCCGTCGTGGGATCGGCCAGGAGCTCGCGTACGGCCCCGGCCCGGGTCCGGAAGCCCTCTTCCATGCCCTCGAACGCCTGGAAGAAGGCCACCGCGTCCTGCACGATCTCGGCCCCGGCCACCTTCGACAACGTGCGCAGGAGGGCCTGGGTGGCCAGACCCACCGCCCGCAACGACACGCGCGTGGGAAAGAGCAAGGCGCGAAAGATGCGGTTCTCGAGGAATCGGGTCAGCCGGCGTGGTGCATCGAGCAGGTCGAGCGCGTTGCGGGTGGGAGGCGTGTCGACCACCACGACGTCGAACGCACCCGACTCGACCAACTCGTTGAGCTTTTCCATGGCCATGTACTCCTGGGTGCCCGACAAGGCACTGGCCAGGTTCTGGTACAGCCGATTGGCCAGAATGCCCTGCGCCTGCTCGGGGGTGCGGGAGTAGGTGTGGATCAGGTCGTCGAACGTCCCCTTGGTGTCCAGCATCAGCGCATGGAGATGCCCCGGCCAGTCGCCTTCGACCTCGGTCGGGGTGTTGGCAAGGGTCTGCACGCCCAACGAGTCGGCCAGCCGGCGTGCCGGGTCCACGGTGACCACGCAGGCCCGCCGTCCCGCGCGCGCCGCTGCCAGGGCGAAGATGGCGGAGACGGTGGTCTTGCCCACGCCGCCCGAACCGCAGCACACGATCACGCTGCGTTCGGTGACCAACGCGTTCAGCCTGCGTGCCGCGTCACTCATGGGACCGGGACCTCAGGGGCGAGTTGGCCGATGGCGTGGGCCAGGGCCGCTGCCAACCGGTCCGTCTCGGCCAGCCCGATGTCCTCGGTCTCCATCCGTGGCACGAGGAGCTGCGGCAGGGGAAGGTCCCGGGCCAAGCGCTCTATCTGGGAGGCCGAAAGCGCGTGGCGCTGGAGGCGGAAGACCCGCGCCTCTTCCAGGGCGGCGAGGAAGGTCGGGTCGATGTCGAGCCCGACCGCGGCCTCCTGGGCCGACCGCTCGAGACCGACCGGGTCGGGGTCTGTGGCGTTGACGATCACCGGGCCCAGCTGGACGCCGGCCTTGTCCTCCAGCGTGAAGGCAGACTCGACCGTCTCGCTCACCGGCATCTCCTCGGGGAGCGTGACCAACATCACCCGGCAACGAGACGGGTCGGCCAAGAGGTCGACCACGTCGCTGGCCTGGGTGCGGAGCGGTCCGCCCCGGGCGGCACTGACGAGCCCGCTCGCCGAGGTGAGAAAGGTGATGGCATGGCCGGTTGCGGGCGCATCGACCACGATCAGGTCAGCGACCTCCTCGCGTTCGAGCTGTTTGATCTTGCCCAGCACGAGCACGTCGCGGATACCGGGAATGGCGGTCGAGACGACGTCGACCACCCCGGAGCTGACCAGCCGTTTGGAGACCCGCCGCAGCCCGTGGTCTTCGAGGTATTCGACCAACGCGTCGTCAGGCGTGATCCGTCGGGCCCGCACGGCCCCCTGCTCAGGGCCGTGGGCCGGCTGGAGCTCCATCTCTTCGTAACCCAGGTCCTGGTCCAGGCCGAAGGCTCCCGTGATGCCGGATTTCCCTTCCAATTCCACGATGAGCACCGAGCGGCCGGTCTGCGAAGCCATCCGGGCCAGAGCGGCTGCCATCGTCGTTTTCCCGACGCCTCCCTTGCCGGCCACGATCAGAACGTGGCTTTGCGCGCAGAAAATCCCCACGTCCATGTCCGGCCGAGCGTAGTTGGGGCTTTGGCCCCAGGGAGCGCTGATGAACTAAAGATCCAGTTCAGAGCCCTTGATGCTGTGGCACCCCGGCAGTATGTTGACGAGCGGGGGGTACGAAGTACCCATTCTGGGGGTCACATGCGCCAAGGACTAGACACGTGGCAGGTCAAAGCAGCCTGTCGGGGACCGCAAGCGTCGGCGTTCTTTCCGCCGTCTCACGCTGAACGTAAGGAAGAGAAGGCTGCACGGGAGCTCCGGGCCAAGGAGATCTGCCACCAGTGTCACGTGCGGGGGGACTGTCTCGAATACGCCATCCGCATTCGGGAGCCCCATGGCATATGGGGCGGTCTCAACGAGGTGGAGCGCAAGCTGGTGCTCGACCGCCGGGCCAGCTGAGACCAGCCCCTGACTGACCCTCGTAGAGAGGGTTCTTACCCCGCCTGGCGGATCTTCATCTTGGCGTCGGCTGCCCTCACCCCGCGGGCGCTGCAGACGGCGGCCGGCCGTTCGCCGGTCACCGTGCAGATCGCAGCCGTGATCTCGTTCGCCGAAGCCATGATGGCCTGGGTGACGGGGCTGGCGGGGTACGCCAGGTCGTCGGCGATCTGGGATTGGGAGAGACCGTCGAGGACGGTGGGTGAGAAGCTCGATCCAACCAGCGCGTAGTGGTTGGCGATATCGAGCAGCGGAAACGTCTTGGCGGAGGTGTCGTAGACCGCGACCGATGCCGACTGTCGGGCGGTGGGAGCTTGCAATGCCGTGTAGCCGCCCCCGGTCGGGTCGAGCGAGCTGTAGCGCTCGTCTGCTTGCAGGTCGACCCAGACGCTGGAGTACTTGGCATGCCAGAACGTGAATGTCGCGGTGTTGGAGAAGGCCACCGAGGAGCTTGACTGCATGAGGCCGAGTTGGGTGAATGCGCCGAACCGGGCCAACGCGATGACGACGGGCCAGCGCTCGGCTGCGGCGTATGGCGCGAACTCCGCGCCATAGAAGAAGACGACCGGCCGGGCGCCGGCTCCCTGCGTCGAGCTTTCCCAGAGGGACGCGTTGCCCGTCGCCGTGGGCGGGGTGATCGGGTTGTCGGGCGATGTGACCCCCACTCCGTTGGTGGTGGCGGCAGGGATGTGGGAGAGGGCCGCAATCACGGAGGTGGGGGCGGGTGTGACGGTTTCCGTGTCCGAGGTGTCGTCCGTCTGATTGGCATTGCGGATCACGATGAGCGCGCCCACCAGAATGATGGCGAGCACGATAAGCCCCAAGGCGACGTAACGCCGGGGGATCGTGTGCACGACGGGCGACTCCGCCTGCTCGGGGGCGTCGAGACTCATGGGAGGCATCAGCGTAGACGAGGGTTTTGGTCCTTCTGGGGGCGCTCCGCCGTAGGCCAGTAGCCTCGCCATGTGTCTTCTTCCCCTCCCGAGCGCGCCGCCCCTCCGGGTGCAGTTGCTGCCCGCGTGCCTACCGACGAGGTGGTGATCCGACCCGCGGCAACCATCATGCTGGTGCGCGACGCGGCCAATCCGGAGAGCGGCGACAGTGCGCTCGAGGTGCTGATGGTCCGGCGCAACCTGCAGTCCGACTTCGTCGGGGGTGCCTACGTGTTTCCAGGCGGAGCGGTGGATCCACTCGACGGGGGCCCGGAGGCCGAGGCGCTGTCGCAGGGTCGGGGCGACCTGGAGGCCAGCATCTTGCTGGGCCTCGAGAGTGGAGGCCTGGCCTACTGGGTGGCGGCGTTGCGTGAGACATTCGAGGAGGCGGGGCTCCTGCTGGCCACACGCCCGGCGGGCCCGCCGTTACTGGCTGGCGACGAGGAGGAAGAGGCCCGCTTCGTGGCCGAGCGTGCCTTGGTCAACAAGGGGAGACGGCGCTTCCTCGACCTCTGTCGCGACGAGAAGCTGCAGCTCCTGGTAGGCGACGTCCACTACTTCGCCCACTGGATCACTCCGCGAGGAGCACCGCGCCGTTACGACACCCGGTTCTTCGTGGCTGCCGCCCCGCCGGGACAACAGGCGGCCCACGACGCCGGGGAGACCATTGCCGAGACGTGGATCTCGCCGCGTCTTGCACTGGAGGGTCATCGCAGGGGTGTCTTCGAGTTGATCTTCCCGACCATCCGCAACCTCCAGGCCATCAGCCGTTTCGCCACGAGCGCCGAGCTGCTGGAGGCGGCCGAGCAGGCATCGCGCTCCGTCCCCACCATTGAACCCCGGGTGATTGCCGACGGGGACGGCGTCGGGAACGGGGTGCGGATCGTGCTGCCGGGCGATGAAGGCTATGACGACGTGCGCGCCGGCGACGACAGCGCACTGACCGGCGCCACCGGCGACTTCAACGAGGCCATACGGGCCGTCTCCCGCGCCGCCAATTCCGAGGGCTCTGCGTGATCCCGCCCGTGCCCGATACACGGCGTGGGACCGGCGGCCGTACCCCGGGAGCCGGTGGTGCTGGACCCGGTTTCGGGCCTCCTGCGGCTGACCGCCCCCAATCCCGGGCTGATGACCGGCCCGGGAACGAACAGTTACGTGCTCGGCCGCTCCGAGGTGGCCGTAATCGATCCCGGGCCTGACGACGAGGGTCACCGGGCCGCGCTGCTGGCTGCCATCGCCGCCCGCGGCACGCTCCGCTGGATACTGGTCACCCACACCCACCGGGATCACGCCCCTGGTGCCGCCAAATTGGCGGAAGCCACCGGCGCCCGGACGGTGGGCTTCGCGACCTCGACCCGCCGATCGACCGGTTGGCCCCGGGGCACGGCCCGCGACCTCGACCCGCCGATCGACCGGTTGGCCCCGGGGCACGGCCGGCTCATGGAAGACGTCCGCGGCGTGAATCGACGCCCTCATCGCCCACCGGCTCGGGCGGCACGCCAGGGTCGCCGACGCCTTGTCGGCCGCCGCCGAGGCGACAGTGGAAGACCTGTTGCCGCAGGTCTGTGCCGATGTCACCGAGGCCCGACTCGTGCCGGCCCGGTCTTCCCTGTGGGCCCATCTGCGTTTCTTGGCCGGCGAGGGTCGCGCCGAAGCGTCTGCGGAGCCCCCGGGGCAGGACACGATCACGACCCGCTGGCGCTGGATGGTGCCGGCGTAGTGGCTCAGTCGAGCTTGTGTTCTCCGCTGGCGACGGCGGCTTCCACCCGCTCGACGAGACGGGCCGAGCAGGACGAGGTCTCGAGGAGCGGGGCCACTTCCTCGGCCACCATCCGGGCCAGTTCGGCGAAGAGCGGGGCCAGCTCGCCTTTGCCGGCCGCCACCGGTGTCCCGGCATCGCCGGCCGCAGCCAGATCGGGGTGGAGGGGGATGGAGCCGATCAGCGGGACGCCGAGCCCATGGGCCAGGCGGGCTCCTCCGCCCGAGCCGAACAGGGCGTACGTCGTGCCGTGCTCGCAGGTGAAGTCGCTCATGTTCTCGATGACCCCGGCCACGCGGAGGTAGCCCTTGCGCGCCATGTCGGCGGCCCGGGCGGCCACCTTCTGGGCCGCCAGAGGCGGCGTCGTGACGACCAGCATCTCCGTGCGGGGAAGCAGGCGGGCCAACCCCATCTGCACGTCGCCGGTACCGGGGGGCAGGTCGATCAGCAGGTAGTCGAGGTCTCCCCAATGTGCGTCCTGGAGAAACTGCTGCACGGCCCGGTTCAACACCAGGCCCCGCCACATGATGGCCTGCTCCTCGTCGGCCAGGAACCCCATGGAGAGAACCCGCACCAGGCCCTCGCCCATCTTCTGTTCCAGGGGGACCATCTTTCCCTGCCGGGCTTCGACCCCGCCCTCCATTCCGAGGAGGCGTGGGACGGAGAAACCCCAGATGTCTGCGTCCAGAATGCCGACGGTGAGGCCCCTCTGGGCCAGGGCCACGGCCAGGTTGACCGTGACCGAGGATTTGCCGACCCCGCCCTTGCCCGAGGCGATCGCCAGGACACGGGTCGTGGCGGGGATCGCCGTTTCGGGGGCGTCCTCGCGGGCCTTCCAGCGGGCCCGCGCCATCGCCGCCGCACGCTCGGCGCCTGGCCCCGGACGTCCCGCTCGATCTGGGAGCGCAAGGGACAGGCGGCGATGGTCAGGGCGACGTCGACCACGACCTCGTCGCCCGTGACGGTGATGGCGCGAACCATGCCCAGGTCGACGATGGTGTCACCCAGCTCGGGGTCGATCACGGCGCGCAAACTCTGGCGCACCTCTTCCTCACGCTGGGGGGCGGGGGTAAGAGGAGTGGGCGCTGCCCCGGGACTCATGGAAGCATTCTACCTGCGTGCGGGTGAATTCCGATCCTGGGGGCACTCGGGGGCCCATCTCCCCGTCATTGTGTCGGCCCTGTATGGACAGACCGTGTGGAGACACCGGTAACATGGGCGCATTCCCGCAGCACAGTGCGGCGGGGCGGCCAGCGCCAGCGGCGCGCGACAAGGAGGCTCCCTGTGACCACCATGACCACGTCGGTCAACATCGGCAAGAAGCCAGCACCGGTCACCCTCAGCGACGTTGCCATCACCAAAGTGGCCGAGCTGTTGGCCCAGGAGGAAGGCGAGTCGCTGGCCCTCCGTGTGGCGGTCAAGCCGGGTGGGTGTTCGGGGTACAGCTATGAAATGTTCTTTGACTCCGAGGTGGTGGCCGACGACGTGGTGCGCGAGTTCGGGACGGTCAGGGTCGTGGTCGACTCGGCCAGCGCCGAGCTTCTTGTCGGCTCGACGCTCGACTACAGCGACGGGCTGCAGGGGGCCGGGTTCCACATCGTGAACCCGAACGCCACCCGCACCTGCGGTTGTGGCTCTTCGTTCAGCTGAGCGACACCCCCACGGCGACAGCCGTCTCCTTCACCCTCAACGGGCATACCGTCGAGGTCGATGACGACCATGGGACTTCTCTCCTCGACGCGCTCCGCGAACAATTACGGTGCCGCTCCGTCAAGGACGGCTGCAGTCCGCAGGGTCAGTGCGGGTGCTGCACCGTCTGGGTGGACGGCGCCGCGCGGGTGGCCTGTGTCACTCCCGTGCGGCGCGTCGCCGGGCGCTCCGTCACCACCGTCGAAGGCCTCAGTCCCGAGCTCGAGACTCGCTGGGTCGACGCCTTTCTGGCCGCCGGGGCCAGCCAGTGCGGTTTCTGCACTCCGGGGATCGTGTTGCGCTTGGCGGCGCTCGAACACGGAAACCGGCCCCTTACCTGCCAAGCGGTCGAGTCGGCCTTGTTGGCCCACCTCTGCCGGTGCACCGGGTGGCAGTCCATCGTCGAGGCCGGGTGCGCCGCCCTCGGCGTCGAAGGAACGGAGGGCGCCGGTACGAGCCCCGTTCCTGTCGCCGACCAGTTGTTGACCCAGTGGCGGGCCCAGCTCGAGGGGTCGACGTCGCAGAGATCCGGCCCCGACGTCGTCCTAGGCGGTGGAGGCTTCGCGGACGACTGCGCCCCGGCAGGCTGCCTGGTGCAATTGGGTGCGGCGGAGGTGGTGCCCGCACGCGGTCTGGACGCATCCCGAGCGGGGGCGAACAAGGTGCAGGGGCGTAACAGCACCATGCCCCTGGCCTATCCCGTGGCGGTCCCTGACGGGGACTGGGCGCTCACGCTGCAGACGACGTGGGTGGAACCGGCCTATGTCGAGCCGGACGCGAGCTGGTGTCTTCCCGACGCCGAGCCGGCGACCCCGCTGGCCAACGGGGGCGCCTTCGGTGGCAAGTGCCGCAGCCCGGTTCCCGTGCGGGCGCATGCGCTCGCCACCGAATGGCAGCATTCAGTGCGCGTACTCTGGAGCCGCGAGGACGTTGTCCGCTTCGGGCCGAAGCGACCACCGCTCGCCCTCGGGCTACGGCCGGACGGATCCGGCGTCGTGCGGATCGGCCGCACGTCCGGCTCGCCCGATCTGCGCGGGGTGCGGGCGCGACTGAGCGCCATCGCTCCCGAGGTGGCCGTCGAGGAGGTCGACATACTCGGGCCCCCGGTGGGGAACGAGCTCCGGGGAGCGGGCTGGGTCGAAGTGGTGGCGGCTCAGCGCGCGCTGCGCTCGCTTGGTGGGCGTCGTCCGACGCCGACCCGGGACGAGCCGGGGCGGGGCCGGGCCGACGTCAGCGTCCCCGGCGGCGGGCGCGCCGCCGTGAGCCTGGAGCGTTCTGGAGGCCCCCATGGTCGGGGAACCGTCACGGTCGAGGTGTGGGCGGGAGAGATCCTCGACCCCGTCATGTTGCGCTCCTACGTGCTGGGTGCGGTCCACCAGGCGTTGGGCCTGGTCTGGTCCGAGGGGATCGCGGTCGACGCGGCGGGGGAGCCGCTGGACCTCACCATCCGCTCCTTCGGCATTCTGGCCGCCCGTGACATGCCCCAGGTCGAAGTGGTCCTGCACGCCGAAGATCGCTGGCCCGTCAACGGCTCGGATGCGGTCTTCGCGGCCACGGCTGCGGCGGCGTGGATCGCCGAGGGCGCACCCCCGCAATGGCCGACCCGGCGCGGCGGCGCGGGTAGAAGGGGCGCAACAGTTTCCAATCCGCATCAGCAAGAGGAGAGCACATGAGTCCGACCTTGGGTCCCTACGCCCCCGTCCGCCGCGCCGGGCCCTGGGTGATCACATCGGGGCAGATCGGCCTGTCCACCGACGACAGCGGTGCGTCGGCCCTGGTGGACGGGGGAACGATCCCCCAACTGCGCCAGGCGCTCGAGAACGTGGCCGCCGTGTTGCGGACCGAGGGTGCCACGATGGGGGACGTGGTCAAGACCACCCTGTACCTGGTCGACATCGGCGAGTTCGCGGCGGTCAACGAGGTCTTTGCCGAGTACTTCACCGATCGGCCGACCCGCTCGGCCGTGGCCGTCGCGGCGTTGCCGGGAGGGGCGAGGGTCGAAGTGGAAGCCTGGGCCTACGTGCCCGAAGGGTCGGGGCCCGAGCCACTCGGTCTCTGATTGAGCCCGGGATGCCAGGCCACCTGGCCGAAGCGGTATCCCACCGAGCGCACCGTCTGGATCAGGTGTGCGTGCTCCTCGCCCAACTTGGCCCGGAGGCGCCTGATGTGGACGTCGACCGTGCGGGCGCCGCCGTAGTACTCGTAGCCCCAGACGCGGCTGAGCAACGTCTCGCGGGTGAACACCTTGGCCGGGTGGCCGGCCAGGAACCGGAGGAGCTCGTACTCCATGTAGGTGAGGTCGAGGACCCGTCCGGCCACGGCGGCCTGGTACGTCTCGAGGTTGAGCATCAGCGGCCCGTACTCGATCAGGTCGGGCCGCATGCTCTGACCGTTGCGCCAGAAGAGGTGCTGCAACCGGGCCGTCAACTCGTCGGGACGGGCCGGGAGGACGCAGAAGTCGTCGAACAGGTCGTCACGCAGGAGGAGTTCGCCGACCTGCTCGGACCGTATGACGAGGAGCAACGGGCTGAGCGGCACCTCGCGCAGGCGGATGTGGCGGCAGAAGGCGACCGCGGCCGTCATGTCATCGCCGGCCACCACCACCGCGCCGGACCACGTCTCCCCGTTGCCCTGCCCGTTCCCGTCGCCGACGGCTTCGGGGCCCGACACGGCACGGTGGGTGAGCCCCGCGCTCTGCAGTGCGAGGGTCACCTCCGCGGGAAGGTCCGGCGGGAAGCAGAGGAGGGCGTCCATCTACTGCGGTGTCACAAGAGGGGGAGGTAACGGTCGAGCTCGAATTGTGTCACCTGGGACTGGTAGTCCTCCCATTCGGCCCTCTTGTTGCGGATGAACCACTCGAAGACGTGATCGCCCAGGGTCTCCGCCAGCAATTCGGAGCGCTCCATCTCGTTGACGGCGTCGTGGAGGCTGGGCGGGAGCGATTCGATCCCTTTCAGCGCCAGCTCACGGTTGGTGAGGGTGAAGAGGTTGGCGTCGGCCTCGGTCGGGAGGGGGTAGCCCTCGGTGATGCCGCGCAGTCCGGCGGCCAGGATCACCGAGAAGGCGAGATACGGGTTACAGGCGCTGTCGGGGGCCCGGTACTCCAGCCGCGTCGAGTCCGGCTTGCCGTGCTTGACCACCGGGACCCGCACGAGCGCGGAGCGGTTGTTGCGGGCCCAGCTGACGTGGACCGGCGCCTCGTACCCGCCGATGAGCCGTTTGTAGGAGTTCACCCACTGGTTCGTGACGGCCGTTATCTCGCGGGCGTGCCGCAGGAGGCCGGCGATGAACTGCCGGGCCACCTCGGACAACCCGTACTCGTCGCTCTTGTCGACGAAGGCATTGCGCTCGCCCTCCCACAAGGAGATGTGGGTGTGCATGCCCGAGCCCTGCACCCCGCCCAGCGGCTTGGGCATGAAGCTGGCGAACACACCCTCGCGACGGGCCATCTCCTTGACCACCATGCGGGCCGTCATCACGGTGTCGGCCATGGTCATGGCGTCGGTGTACCGCAGGTCGATCTCGTGCTGGCTGCGGGCGTCCTCGTGCTGGGTGTGCTCGACGGGGATGCCCATCTCTTCGAGCATGAGGACCGAGCGCCGCCGCAGGTCGCTGGTCAGGTCCGCCACACTGAGATCGAAGTACGAGCCTGAGTCGAGCGTCTGCGGCCCGTGCCCGGGATCGGCGTCGGCGAAGTAGAAGTACTCGATCTCTGGGGCGACGAAGAACGTGTACCCGGCCGCGCGCGCCCCTTCCAGGGTGCGGCGCAGCGTGTGGCGGGGATCGCCACTAAAGGGGCTGCCGTCGAGGTTGGCCACATCGCAGAAGACCCGGGCCACGGCGGAGTCGTCGTCGTGCCACGGGAGCAGCTGGAAGGTCTTGGGATCGGGCCGGGCCAGGACGTCCGCCTCTTGCACCCGGCTGAACCCGTCGATGGCGGACCCGTCGAACGTCATCCCTTCATCGAGCGCGTTCTCCAGCTCGGCCGACGTGATGTTGAAGCCCTTGGGCGTCCCCAGGACATCGGTGAACCACAACTGGACAAAGCGGATGCCGCGCTCTTCCACCGTTCGCAGCACATAGTCACGTTGGCTCTGCACCCCACAAGCTTCGCAGGTGCGGGACCCCCTCCGTCCATTCGCCTCGTCCGGTGCCTCCATGCCCCTCTCACCGGTACCCTGGGGCCGTGGCGGGAGCGGGCTCGGGAGCGCGGGAGGTCCGCGACGTTCCCTCGGGAAGAGCGCGGCTCTCCGTGGTGCGCCAGGGCGCCGGCGGGGCGCCGCAGGTCGTGTTCCTTCACGCCGGTATCTCGGACAAGCGCAGCTGGGAGGATGTGGTGGACCTCCTCGCCCCCACCATGGACGTGGTGGCGTATGACCGACGAGGGTTCGGCGCCACGACCTACCGGACGGAGGCGCACGACCAGCTGGTCGATCTGCTGGCCATCCTCGAGGCCCTGGCCCTGGATCAGGTCGTCCTCGTCGGGAACTCCCGGGGCGGCCAGATCGCGCTCGATTTCACGCTGACCCATCCCGAACGGGTCGCCGCCCTCGTCCTGGTGGCTCCGGCGGTCTCCGGCGCCCCGGCGGTCGACGATGCGCAGATCGACGAGGTCGAGGCCGCCATTTGGGACACATTGGCCGCCGCCGACGCCGCGGGGGCACTCGATGCCCTCAACCTGGGCGAAATCCGTCTGTGGGTCGACGGTCCGCACGCACCCGAGGGGAGGGTGGACGGCCCGCGACGAGAGCTCGCACTCGAAATGAATCGGATCGCGCTCCACGCGGACAGTCCCGGCCACGAGCCGGCGCCCTCGGTCGAAGCCTGGTCCCGCCTTTCTGAACTGCGCTGCCCGGTCCTCGTGGTGGTGGGCGACCTGGATCTCGCCCACATACGGGAGCGCTGCCGTTGGTTGGCGTCGCAGATCCCGGGGGCGCAGCTGGCGGTCATGGAAGGCGCGGCGCATCTCCCGGGATTCGAACAGCCGGCGGCATTCGCCTCACTCGTGCGCAGCTTCTTGAAGGATCACCCCGGCTGACGGCTGACGGCTGACGGGCGGGTCCGGGGGGCGGGGTGGGGTCACCGCTCGCCGGCGAATCCTCTGTTGCCAAAGGGAATCCCCGGTTGAGGTCGTCGTCATTAGTCTGGAGTTATGTCCTACCTACGGTTGGCCGCAGCCCAGCTCAACACCGTCGTGGGCGATCTGTCGGGCAACGTGGACCGCATTCTGGCCGCGCTCTCCGCGGCGGAAGCAGCGGGAGCCGACATCTGCGTGGTGCCCGAGCTGGCCATACCGGGCTACCCGCCCGAGGACCTTCTCCTCAAGCCCGCCTTCGTAGCCGACAACGTGGCGGCGCTGGAAAAAGTGGCTGCCGCCAGTGGCCACTGCGCCATCGTGGTCGGCTACGTGGGAGCCACACCGTCGGGCCCGGGCCTCTCCAACGCCGCTGCCATCTGCGCCGGGGGCCGCGTGGTGGGTACGTACCGGAAGCGCTGCCTGCCCAACTACGGGGTCTTTGACGAGCAGCGCTGGTTCGTCGCCAGCAACGAGACACCGACACTCTTCGGCGTGGCCGGGGCGTGGGTCGGGATCTCCATCTGCGAAGACGTGTGGTTCTCCGATGGCCCGGTGGCCCAGCAGGGCCGGGCCGGGGCCGACGTCGTGGTGAACCTCAACGCCTCTCCCTACAACCGGGGACGCCGGAACGAGCGCCTTTCCATGTTGCGGGCGCGCGTGGACGAAGCCGGCGGCGCCATCGCCTATGTCAAACAGGTCGGGGGGCAGGACGAACTGGTCTTCGACCTGGTCTTCGACGGCGACTCGCTCGTCGTGGCCGCGGACGGCACGCTGCTGGCCAGTGGGGCGCAGTTCGCCCCCGACCTGGTGGTGGTGGACATCCTCCTCGCAGAGGACGGGGGACGAACAGTGGAGGCCAAACTGCCTCGGGTCGTGGTCACCGAGCCCCGGGCCGAGAGACCACGTGCCGCGCAGCCCGTCCTCCGCCCGGCGTTGCGCCCCCCACTTCCCGACGAGGCCGAGGTGTACGCGGCCCTCGTGCTGGGGACGCGTGACTATCTCGGCAAGAACGGGTTCACCGAGGCGGTGATCGGGCTGTCCGGCGGCATCGACTCCTCCCTGGTGGCCACCATCGCCGCCGACGCATTGGGCCCCTCCCACGTGCACGGTATTTCGATGCCGTCGCGCTATTCGAGCGACGGCTCACGGCACGATGCCGGCGTGCTGGCCTCGTCGCTCGGCATCGATCTGCACGTGGTGCCCATTGAGGAGGCGCACGTGGCCTTCACCTCCATGCTGGCCAGCGTGCTCGGCCGGGAGCCGTCAGGCTTGACCGACGAGAACCTCCAGTCGCGCCTGCGCGGCGTGCTGTTGATGGGGGTGTCGAACGCCAAGGGGTGGATCGTGCTCACCACCGGCAACAAGAGCGAAATGGCCACGGGCTACTCCACGCTGTACGGCGACTCGGCCGGAGGGTTCGCCGTGATCAAGGATGTGCCCAAGACGCTGGTCTATGAGCTGTGCCGCTATCGCAACACGCAGGCCGTGCTCGAGGGGCTGGCGCCGCCCATCCCCGACAGCGTGATCGACAAGCCGCCCTCGGCGGAGTTGCGGCCGGACCAGCGCGACGATCAGTCACTGCCGCCGTACGAGAAGCTCGACCCGGTTCTCCAGGGCTACGTCGAACGCGACCGGACGGCGCCCGATCTGGTGGCCGAGGGCTTTGATCCCCTCGTCGTCGACCAGGTGGTGCGGCTGGTCGACGGGGCGGAGTACAAGCGGCGGCAGATGCCGCCCGGGGTGCGCATCACGACCAAGGCCTTCGGCAAGGACCGGCGCATGCCCATCACCAACCACTACCGGCCGCCCGCTCCGCAGGAGCCGGACCGTGGGTGAAGCGGTCCGTGGCTGAAGCGCCTGTGGCTGAAGCGCCGCCACACACGAGGTTCGCCTTTCGCACTATCGGTGAGCTGGCCGAACGTTGCGGGCACTACTGCTGGATCGAGAACCGGCTCTTCGCGCTGACCGGCATGTGGGCCAGTACGCCCATTACGTCCGCGGTCCACGGGGCCCCCGGGGCGGCCGGAGCCCTGGAGGCGCCGAGTGCGTCCGCGGCCATCGAGGCCGAGATCCGTGTGGTCGCCAGCGAGATGTCCTCGTGGCACGGATTCGTGGCCGGACAGTGGCGGGACCGCCTACCGGTGCGGGCCGGGGTTGATGCCGACGCGCTCGTCGTTCCACCACCGGGTCCCCTTGGTCCGGCCCTGGACCTGCTCGAGGCCGAAGCAGACCTGAGGGGAGCGCTCGGCGGGTTGGCCGAGCAGATCCTGCCGGCCCTCCTCGCGGCCTACGACGAGCATCTCGCCCACGCCTCAGCGGTGAGCGAGGCGCCCGTATGCGCCCTCCTACGACGAGCATCTTGCCCACGCCTCAGCGGTGAGCGAGGCGCCCGTATGCGCCCTGCTCGGCCTGGTCCGACCCCGGATCCGGCTCGAGATCGAGGGGGGTCGGGAACTCCTCCTTCGGGGCGGCGCGCCGGGGGAGACGCCGACGCAAGGGCCCACATGAGAACGGATATGGCGGGGCGCCTTCAACGGGTGTTGGCGGCCGAGCGCGCC
>ODAK010003574.1_pt1 | contig 16082 bp, 10 predicted proteins | sample 1539591 | NCBI WGS metagenome assembly ODAK01 (sample SAMEA3539303, study PRJEB22396) | soil metagenome | biome: tundra; feature: field; material: soil | place: USA | collected 2010-05 | depth 0.15 m
AGCCGTACGTCGCGCTGAGCGCCTGGCCCTCGGTGTAGGCGCCGCCGTTGGCCGGTACGGTGATCGTCGCCTTCGGCGGGGGGACGACGGTGTAGGCCACCGTTTGCTGCGTGCTCGTCGCGTTCGCGTCGGTCGCTGTCGCGGTGAAGCTGTGCGGGCCGATCGTCGCGGTGTCGATCGGGCTGCCACTCGGCACGGTCCCGCTGCACGTCGGCGTGCCGCGGGTCGGGGATGCGCAGGAGTAGGCGGCAAGAACGCTCTGGGTCTGTGTATAGGTCGCCCCCGCCGTCGGCGTCGTGATCGTCTCGGTCGGATCGCAAAGCTGTGCAACGAGCCCGGGCGAGGCGCCGTCGGTAGCGATCGGGGTGCCCAGGCCGGTCGCCATGTCGTAGCCGGCGGTGGCGGGGTAATCGCCGGAGCCCGAGGGGTTGTTGTTGCCGCCGATCACGTCGTTGAACGCGTGGGCGCCGCCGGGTCCGGCGGCGATCGCGTACAGCTCGGGGTTCAGGAAGCCGAGCGGCGCGCCCGGCGAACAGCCGCCCATGCCGCTGGCGTCGGCGAGCGCCGTCAAGCCGGCCCAGAGCGGCGCGGCGGCGCTGGTGCCGCCGACGGTGCCCCAGCCGCCGTAGAAGATCCTGTATCCGGTGAAGGGACTTGCGTCGGCGGACACGTCGGGTACCTCGCGACAGTACCCGGAGGACGCGCCGCAGAGCGATCCGCTCGAGAGGCTGTTGACGCCCAGGCCGGTCTGATAGCTCGGCATCGCCCAGAACAGCGAGATGCCGCCGCCGCCCGCCCCGCCGGTGCCGTCGTTCCACACCGACTCGCCGATCGGTGGGCTGAGCGTGGTGAGCGTCGTTCCTCCCACGCCGGTCACGAACGGCTGGCTCGCTGCATCGCCGACCGCGAGGTCGGTACTGCCATCGCACGCTTCTGACCCAGAGTCGCCCGCGGCGACGAAGATGCTCTGTCCCTGCGTGGCGGCCTGCTCGAACAGCGTGTTCTCCGCGCTGAGCGGATTTGGATCGATCATCAGGCTCGACGACTCGCACAGCCCCCAGGAGTCGCTGACCACCTGGGCCGTGTCGGCGTTGATGATCTTCTGAAAGGTGTCGTAGACGCCCATGTGGGTGTTGGGCCCCTGGTAGACGTCAACGCTGCTCGACGGCGCGGTGCCGATCACGTTGTCAATGTCGAGCGCCGTCTCGAGGCCCGGATTCGATCCGGAGGGCGATCCGGGCCCGCCGTCAACCGGGACGGCTGTGACGGTGGCGTTGGTGCCGAAACAGCTTTGGAACTGCGCGACGTCGTTCGCCGCGTAGGGCTCGAGCTCGTACAGCGCGACCGTGACGCCGGCGCCGAAGTCGCCGTTCGCGTACAGGCCGTCCATCCCGTACGCACCGGCGATCTGATTGATCGTGTACGGGCCCGACGGTCCGGTGTTGTTCGTCGCGGCCATGCACGGGGTAACCCCGCCGCTACCAAACAGCGGCGCACTCGCGGCTTGGCCGGTGATCCTCGCGGTATCGCGGCGCAGGTCGGCTGGCGCCGCCGCGGGCACGTTGTCCAGCCCGAGCACGTCCTGGACGACCCCGCCGAGCGCCGCCGGCACCCGTGGCGCGGCGGTATTGGCATAGACCTGGCGCCCGTCGCGCTCACGGTAGCGATGCAGGCTCACGTCGAAGGCCTGGGAGGCCCGCGCAGCACTGCCCGACACGGTGATCGAGAGGCCGTCCGGGGCAACCGCCCCGGACGTGAGGCCATCGCTGCGCAGGGCCGCGCGCACGGCGGCGATCTGTGCGGCCGATGCCCCGAAGCGGGCGGCGAACTCGGCGACGCTGAGGTAGTCGCGGTAGTTCGGCGAACCCGGCGTCGAGACTGCGGTGGCGAGCGCCGCGAGGCCCGCCGGGTCGCGTGGCGCGAGCACGACAGTGAGCGCCAGCGGCGTCGTGGCCGCGAGCGTCCCGAGCGAGGTGGCGCCCGCGGCCAGCGATGGGACGGCGCCGAGCGTCACGCTCGCAGGAGCCACGGCGGCGCTCGCCGTGGCGGCGAGCCCGAGCAGCGCCGGCCCGATCGCGAGCGCGGCGCGGCGAAGAATTTGGCGGGTGCGGTTCACGAGCGGATCAAGTTTGACCGCATTTTGGTCTCATCACGATAAAGATCCGCCGCAGCGGCGCTCGTGTGGCCGGGGCGCCATACTCGTCAACATGCTGCTGCGCGACCACCTCGAGCGCCCGCGCGGGCGCGGCGTGATGCCTGCCGATGCCCACACGGGCGCGGCGGGTGGCGCCGCCTGTGGCGACCTCGTGCGGGTGTCGCTGGCGCTCGACGGCGAGCGTGTCGTCGCGGCCGGCTTCGACGCGCGCGGCTGCGGCAGTGCGATCGCTGCCGGTAGCGCTGCGGTGGCGCTCGTCGACGGGCGTCCGCTGCTCGAGGCCGCGCGCGTCGGGGCCGATTCGATAGCGGCGGAGCTCGGCGGGCTCTCGGCGGCGAAGCGCCACGCGGCCGAGCTGGCCGCCGACGCGTTGCACCGCGCGCTCGGCGCCGCGGCGAGCGCACAGGCTGCGCTTGCGCCGGCGCCGGGGCGGCTGCTGGTGGCGATGAGTGGCGGCGTTGACAGCGCCGTCGCGGCGGTGCTGGCGGGAACGCGGGCCGTCGCGGTGACCCTCGAGCTGTGGGCCGATCCCGACAACGACGGCGAGCGCAGCTGCTGCTCGGCGCAGGCGGTGCGCGGGGCTCGAGCGCTCGCTCACCGGCTCGGCCTGCCCCACCTCTCGCTCGACCTGCGCGCCGAGTTTCGCGCTGGCGTCGTGGAACCGTGGCTCTCGGCGCACGCCGCCGGTCTGACGCCGAACCCATGTGTGCGCCGCAACGGCAGCGTGCGCCTGGACGCGATGCTCGAGCTCGCCGAGCGCCTCGGCGCCGACGGCCTCGCGACCGGTCACTACGCGCGAACCAGTGACGGTCTGCTGCGGGTGGCCGCGGATGCGCACAAGGACCAGAGCTACATGCTCGCCGCGCTCGCTCCGGCGACGCTTCGCCGGATGCGCTTCCCGCTCGGCGAGCTGCACAAGCCCGCCGTGCGCGAGCTCGCGCGCCGCGCGGGGCTGGCGGTTGCCTCCAAGCCCGATTCCCAGGACCTGTGCTTCCTCGCCGGGACCGGTCGCGAGGCGTTCCTCGCGCGACACGGGGCGCTCGGCGAGCGCCCCGGGGATCTCCTCGATACGCGCGGCCGGCGGGTCGGCGAGCACCGTGGCGTCCACCGCTACACCGTCGGCCAGCGTCGCGGCCTCGGGATCGGCGGCGGCACGCCGCTGTACGTGCTGTCCACCGACGCCGACGCGAACACCGTGACGCTCGGTCCGCGCTCGGAGCTCGCGACCCACACGGTGGCCCTGCGCGACGCCGTACTGCACCGGCCGCGGTTCGATCGCGTACGGCTGCGCTACCGCCAGCGCCCGCTCGCCTGCACCGCGCTGCGAAGCGATGGCCAGCTGACGCTCGCGCTCGCCGCACCGGCCTACGGTGTCGCGCCGGGGCAGCTCGCCTGCCTGATGGACGGCGAGGTGATCGTCGGACACGCGACGATCGCCGCCGCTGCTGCGCCGGCGCGCCCGGCCCGGCCGCCAGAGCGCTCCCCGCTCGGGCAGCTGCGCTGAGCCTCGGTAATCTCGCGGTCATGACCTCTGACGAGATTCGCGAGCGGTTCCTCGCGTACTTCGCCGATCACGGCCATCTGCGCCTGCCCAGCGCGTCGCTGGTGCCCGCGGCCAACGATCCGTCGGCGCTGCTGACGGTCGCCGGCATGCACCCGCTCAAGCCGTACTTCCTCGGCCAGGAGCAACCGCCGGCGCCGCGGCTGACGAGCTGCCAGAAGGTGTTTCGCACCGTCGATCTCGACGTCGTCGGGACGACCGCCCGCCATCTCACGTTCTTCGAGATGCTCGGCAACTTCTCGCTCGGCGACTACTTCAAGACGGAGGCTGTGGAGTTCGCCTGGGAGCTCTCGCGCGAGGGCTACGGCTTCCCTGCCGAGCGTATCTGGATCACGGTCTTCGACGGTGACGACGCACTCGGCCTCGGCCCCGACGAAGAGGCGATCGAGGCCTGGCTGGCCGTCGGCGTCCCGCGCGAGCGGATCGTGGCCTGTCCGCGCAGCGAGAACTTCTGGCAGGCCGGACCGATCGGTCCATGCGGTCCGTGCTCGGAGCTGTACCTCGACCGGGGACTCGAGTTCGGCACCGCCGATGATCTCCCGGGGGGCGAGAACGCCCGGTTCCTGGAGTTCTGGAATCTCGTCTTCATGCAGTACGACCAGCGACCGCCGGACACGCTCACCCCGCTGCCCGCGCGCAACATCGACACCGGTCTCGGCCTCAACCGGTTGGCGGCGATCCTCCAGGACGTCCCCTCGGTGTTCGAGACCGACCAGTTCAAGCCGCTGATCGAGCTCGGGGAAACGCTGTCGGGCCGCCGCTACGGAAGCGAGGCGACCGTCGATCGCAGCCTGCGGATCCTCGCCGACCACGGTCGCGCGATGACGTTCCTGGTCGCCGACGGCGTCGTTCCCTCCAACGTCGACCGCGGCTACGTGCTGCGCCGCGTGATGCGGCGCGCCGTCCAACACGGCCGTTCGCTCGGCTTCGAGCCCGGATTCCTGGTTCGCTACGGCGAGCTCGTGCGCGAGCTGATGGGGGCCGCCTATCCCGAGCTGTACGAGCAGCGAGAGCGAATCGACGTCTGGCTCGCCGCCGAGGAGGAGCACTTCGGGCATACCCTCGATCAGGGCCTCGTCGTGCTGCGCGAGCTGATCGAGCGCGCTCGCGAGGGCTCGGGTTCGGTGAGCGGTGAGGATGCCTTCCGCCTGCACGACACCTTCGGCTTCCCGATCGACCTGACCCGGGAACTGGTCGCCGAGGCGGGTTTGACCGTCGATCAGGCCGGGTTCGACGCGCTGATGGACGACCAGCGAACGCGCAGCCGGGCCGGGGAGGATGCCGGCGCTGACACCCTCGCCGGCCGCGAGCGCGCGAGCGCGTTCGCCGGGGCGGCGGGCTTCACGACACGCTTCGTCGGCTACGAGACGACCGAGCAGGCGACGACGGTCGGCGCGGTCGAGCAGAGCAACGGCCGGGTCCTCGTCAAGCTCGCCGACTCGCCGTTCTACGCCGCCGGCGGTGGCCAGATCTCCGACGTCGGCATGATCGAGTGCGCCGACGGGGACTGCCGCGCGCGGGTCGCCGAGGTCGTGCGGCTCGGTGAGGACCAGGCGCTGTACGCCGTCCTCGAGCAGGGCGAGCTGCACGAGGGCGAGCGGGTCTATGCCCGCGTCGATCGCGTCGCGCGCCACGCCGCCGAGTGCAACCACACCGCCACCCATCTGCTGCACGCGGCATTGCGCCGTCGGCTCGGCAGCCACGTGCATCAGGCGGGGTCCTACGTCGGGCCCGACAAGCTGCGCTTCGACTTCAGCCACGGGCAGGCGATGTCGGCGCAGGAGCTGCGCGACGTCGAGGACCAGATCAACGATTGGATCGTCGAGAACCACCCGGTTCGCCCGATCAGCACGACGCTCGACGAGGCCAGGGCACTCGGGGCGATGGCCCTGTTCGGCGAGAAGTACGGTGAGATCGTGCGAATGGTCGAGATCGGTGACGGCGACTTCTCGCGCGAGCTGTGCGGCGGCACGCACGTGCGTTCGACCGCCGAGATCGGCGTCGTGCGGATCCTCGGTGAGACCTCGAGCGCGGCCAACGTGCGGCGCATCGAGGCGCTCAGCGGACCGGCCGCGATCGCGTCGCTGCGCGGCCGAAGCGTCGCCCTGGAGGAGATCGCGTCGGTCCTGCGGACCGCGCCGGAGCAGGCGGTGGCCGCGGTGCGTGCTCGTGAGGCCGAGCGGCGGGAGCTCGAGAAGGCCGTGCGGGCGTCGGCGCGCCCAGCCGCGGTGGACGTGGCTGCGCTGGCCGAGTCGGCGGAGACGATCGGGGGAGTGCCGGTCGTGTGTGCGCCGATCGAGGTGCCGGACGCCAAGGCGCTGCTCGACGTGGTCGATCGCGTGAAGGGAAAGCTCGAGACCGACGGCGCGATCATCCTCGCCGGCGTCGTCGAGGAGCGCGCACACGTGGTCGTGAGCGTCGGGCCGACACTCGTCGAGCGTGGCGTGCGAGCCGGCGAGATCGCCAAGGCCGCGGCCGCGGTGCTTGGCGGCGGCGGCGGTGGGCGCGACACGCTGGCGCAGGCGGGCGGCAGCGAGGTGGGCAGGATCAGCGAGGCCCTCGATGCGGCGCGAGCGGCGCTCCAGGCCATCCTCGGCGGCTAGCGACCGCCGATGCGTATCCTCGCGCTGGACTACGGAAGTGCGCGCTGCGGCGCAGCGCTGTGCGATCCGAGCGAGACCGTGGTGACCCCGATCGAGCCGGTCGCGCGCGCCGCCACCAAGGCCGGGATCGGCACACTCGCCGCGCTGGTGGCGGCGCGCGAGGTCGAGTATGTCGTGGTCGGCCTGCCGCTCTCGCTGCGGGGGACCGACACCGCGCAGACCACCGAGGCGCGGGCCTTCGCGGAGCGGCTCGCGCGGCGCCTGGGCGAGCGAATCCCGGTGGCGCTGCACGACGAGCGCCTGACGACCCGGCTTGCCCAGCGCGACCCGTCACAGACCGCGACCGAGGACTCGCGGGCCGCGGCGCACCTGCTCGAGGACTGGCTTGCGCGACGCGACCGCGACCGCCTGTCGACAGCCGAACGGGGTGGGCAGGCGTGACGGGCGACCAGCACGACGAGCCCGAGTCCGGCCGGGACGCGCCGAACGGCGGAAGCCCGCCGCCGATGCCCCCGCGAGACGCTCGCCGGCGCCCGCCGTCGCGGCGACGCTACCGCCGCCGCCGCGCGCTCGCGCTGCTCGGACTGGTTGTCGTGCTGTTCGGTGCGTGGTTTCTGATCGAGCTGTTTCAACCGTTCGCCGGCGCCGGCACCGGGATCCTCGACGTCTCGATCCCGTCCGGTTTCAGCGCGCGCGAGATCGGCGACCTGCTCGCATCTCGCGGCGTCGTCTCATCGGGGTTCTTCTTCGACCTGCGCGCATCGCTCGATGGCGACGGACCGAAGCTGCGCCACGGAATCGTCCAGCTGCGCCGCGGCATGAGCTACTCCGCGGCGCTCACCGCGCTGACCACGGTGCCGGCCGTCGTGACGATCAGGGTGACGATCCCCGAGGGCTTCACCCGCCGTCAGATCGCCACGCTGTCCAAGGCCGACAGCCTGGCCGGCGACTACCTCGTCGCGTCGCGACGCTCGTCCGCCCTGGATCCCCGCAGCTACGGTGCCCCTGCGGCGGTGCATACGCTCGAGGGGTTCCTGTTCCCGGCGACCTATTTCAACTTCCCGGGTGCGAACGTCGCGAAGCTCGTCAGCCAGCAGCTGACGGCCTTCCACCAGAACTTCGACCAGCTCGACTTCGCCAAGGCCCGCGCGGCTCACCTGAGCGAGTACGACGTGCTGATCATCGCCTCGATGGTCGAGCGCGAAGCACAGGTTCCGACGGATCGGGCACTCGTCGCGGCGGTGATCTACAACCGCCTGCGCGCCGGGATGACGCTCGGCATCGACGCCACGCTGCGCTACGCGCTGAACGACTACACCCACCCGCTGACCGCCTCCGAGCTGGCGCTCGACAGTCCGTACAACACGCGCATCCACGTCGGGCTCCCACCGACGCCGATCAGCAACCCCGGGCTTGCGTCGATGGTCGCGGCTGCGGATCCCGCGTCCGTTCCCTACCTGTACTACGTCAACAAGCCGGGCACCTGCGGCGAGCTCGCATTCGCGACCAGCTACACGCAGTTCCAGGCCGACGTGGCCGCGTACAACGCAGCACGCAACGCGGCGGGGGGCCGCTCGCCGACGACGTGCCGGTGACCCACCCCGGACCGCTCGCCCCGGGCCGCCTCGGCGTGCTGGGCTGGCCGGTCTTCCACAGCCGGTCACCGGCGATGCAGCGGGCGGCGTTCGCGGCGCTCGGGCTGCGCGGCTGGAGCTATCAGCATCTGCCGGTACCCCCGGAGCTGTTCGTCGAGACGGTCCGAGCGCTGGGCGCCGCCGGGTTCGTCGGCGCCAACGTGACGGTGCCCCACAAGCATGTCGCGCTCGCGCTGGCCGACAGCGCGACCCCGGCGGCGCGGGCGATCGGTGCCGCGAACACGCTGAGCTTTCTGCCCGACGGGACGATTGACGTGGACAACACCGACGCGCCGGGCATGCTCGCGGCGATGGGGTCCTCGGTTGCCGGACGCAGCGCCGTGGTGCTCGGCGCCGGCGGCACCGCTCGCGCGGCGACCTGGGCGCTGCGCGAGGCCGGAGCATCGGTCGCGGTGTGGAACCGCAGCCCGGCGCGCGCGCAGGCGCTGGCCCGAGACCTCGGCGTGACCGCGATCACGCGTCCGCAGGCCGCCGATCTGCTCGTGAACACGACGACCGTGGGCATGGACGAATGTATGAGCCGAGACGACGTGCTCACGACACTGGCGCTGGATTCCGATTTGCTCCCTAGGTATGCGCAGGTCGTCGATTTCGTCTACGCCACGGCTCCGACGGTGCTCGTGAGCGCGGCTCGCGAGTGCGGAGTCGCGACCGTCGATGGGCTCGAGATCCTTGTCGCGCAGGGCGCGCTGAGCTTCGCGCGCTGGACCGGCCTCGTTGCACCGCTTGGGGCGATGCGCCGAGCTGCCGAAGGGGGTGACGATGTCTGAGTCCGCGTCCCACCTGCGCGCCGTGTCGTCGACCGACCAGAAACCGAGCCTCGTCGGAGCAAACGGCGTGCGGCCCCCGGGCCGGCGCGACGGCCCGCCGCGGTCGCTGACGGAGGTGATCGTCGAGCTCGGCCTGTGCTCGCGAGAGCGGGTCCTCGAGGCGATCGAGATCGCCGCCCAGACCGGAACCACCGCCGACCGCGTGCTGCTGGAGCGCGGCGCGATCAGCCCGGACGGGGTCGCGGTGGCGCTCGCCGAGCGCTACGGACTCGACTACGTCGACCTGAGCGTCTTCAACGTCGACATGGCGGCCGCGAACCTCGTCACCAGCCAGGTTGCCAAGCGCCATGACGCGCTGCCGATCGCGATGGTCGGTGAACGCGCGCTGCTGGTCGCAATGTCGGACCCCGCGAACGTGCACGCCGTGGACGACATCGCGATCCTGACCGGCTACGAGATCCGCGTCGCGGTCACGACCAGCGAGGACATCGCAAACGTGATCGCCCGGCTCTCGCGGGTCGGCGACGTGGTGCGCGAGGGCGGCGATGACGAGTCCAGCGCCGAGGATCGCGACGCCGCGATCGTCGAGCTTCACGAGACGGCCGACGACGCTCCCGTCGTCAGGCTCGTCCACCAGCTCGTCGGTCAGGCCGTCGAGCAGGGCGCGTCCGATCTGCACATCAGCCCGGACGGACAGGATCTGCGCGTCCGCCTCCGCATCGACGGCGTGCTGCGCGACGTCACGACCGTGCCGCGCCGTCTCGCAGCCGGCGTCGTGTCGCGCATGAAGATCATGGCGGAGCTGGACATCGCAGAGCGCCGGGTGCCCCAGGATGGACGCGTCGGCCTGACCGTCGACGGACACCGTGTCGACCTGCGCGTGGTCACCGTGCCGACCGTTCGCGGCGAGGGTGTCGTGATGCGAATCCTCGACAAGCAGGCGGTTGTCATGGACCTGGCCGAGCTCGGCATGGCCCAGTCCGAGCTGAGCCGCTTCCAGCGCGCCTACACGCAGTCGCACGGCGCCGTGCTCGTGACCGGCCCGACCGGCTCCGGCAAGTCGACCACGCTGTACGCCGCGCTGAGCATGGTCAACACGCCCGATCGCCACATCGTCACGATCGAGGACCCGGTCGAATACCAGCTCGACGGGATCACCCAGATCCAGGTCAATCCCCGGGCCGGCCTCACCTTCGGCACCGGCCTGCGCGCGGTCGTCCGTGCCGACCCCGACGTGATCATGGTCGGCGAGATCCGCGACCGCGAGACGGCCCAGATCGCGATCGAGGCGGCGCTCACCGGCCACCTCGTGCTCTCGACGCTGCACACCAACGACGCGGCCACGTCGATCACGCGGCTGATCGAGATGGGAATCGAACCGTTCCTCGTCGCATCGGCGATCGACTGCGTCGTCGCGCAGCGGCTCGTGCGCGTGCTGTGCCCCCAATGCAAGCGTCGTGTGATCCTGCCGATGGCGACGCTGCGGGAGTACGGCTACGCGGCCAGCTTCGACGTCGAGGGCTATGAGCCGGTCGGCTGCAAGCACTGCGCCGGCTCGGGCTACCGGGGGCGAACCGGCATCTACGAGGTGATGACGATCAGCGCCGAGGTTCGCGCGCTCGCGCTCGAGCGGCGGTCGGCCGACGAGATCCTCGAGTTGGCAGTGGTGCAGGGAATGCACATGCTCAAGGACGACGGCCTCGACAAGGTCAAGCAGGGGCGAACCTCGATTGCCGAGATCGCGCGCGTGGTCAACGCCGGAGCAGTCGCGGATCTTTAGCCGGCCGCCGTTGCTGCCGATATGAGCCTGAGAGCAAGCCCGTGGCGATCGAGTACTCAGAAATCCTGCTTGAGGTCGTGGCGCGCCATGCGTCCGACCTCCACCTGACCGCCGGCGTTCCGCCGACCCTGCGTCAGCGCGGAAAGCTGATCGCGCTCGACGGCTACCCGGTGCTGACGCCCGAGGACACCCGGGAGTTCATCTACTCGATTCTCACGACCGAGCAGCGCCGCCGGCTCGAGAACGACCTCCAGCTCGACTTCGCCTACGTCGTCCCGGGCCGCGCCCGCTTCCGTGTCAACGCCTACTTCCAGCGCGGCGCGGTTGCCGCGGCGTTCCGCTTGATCCCCTCGGAGATCACCCCGATCGATGACCTGGGGCTGCCGGCAATCGTGCACGAGCTGGCCCGCCGGCCGCGCGGGATCGTGCTCGTGACCGGCCCGACCGGCTCCGGTAAGTCGACCTCGCTCGCGGCGATGATCGACGAGATCAACCAGACGCGCGACGAGCACATCGTCACGATCGAGGACCCGATCGAGTTCGTTCACGCGCACAAGCGGTGCGTGATCAACCAGCGCGAGCTCGGCAACGACGCGACCAGCTTCGCCTCCGCGCTCAAGGCCGCGCTGCGCCAGGATCCGGACGTGATCCTGGTCGGCGAAATGCGAGACCTCGAGACGATCAGCACGGCGCTGACCGCGGCCGAGACCGGCCACCTGGTGTTTGGCACGCTGCACACGCAGGATGCCCCGCAGACGATCGACCGCATAATCGACGTGTTTCCACCGGAGCAGCAGGCCCAGATCCGGGTGCAGCTCTCGGTGACCCTGCAGGGGGTCATCACGCAGCAGCTGATCCCGACCGCCGACGGCGCTGGTCGCTGCGTCGCGTGCGAGGTCCTGGTGCCGACGGCGGCGGTGCGCAACCTGATCCGCGAGGGCAAGATCCACCAGATCCCCTCGATCATTCAAACCGGCTCGGCGCAGGGCATGCAGTCGATGGATTCCGCGCTTGCGACGCTCGTGCGCGCAGGGCGCATCACACAGGATGTGGCCGAAGGACGTTCGTCGACACCCGATGAGCTGCGGCGTCTGCTCGGCGGAATGGCGCTGGTCGCGTGAGCACCTACGTCTTCAAGGCGATGGACCTCGCCGGCGCGTCGATGCGTGGCCAGGTGGACGCCGAGAGCAAGCAGGCGGTGTCGGACCAGCTGCGGGCACGCGGCCTGGTGATCCTCGAGATCGCCGAAAAGCACCGCTCGCGCGAGATCAACGTCGACCTGTTCGAGCGGATCACGCTGAGCGACCTCGCGATCTTCTCGCGCCAGCTCGCGACGATGGTGTCCTCGGGCATGACGATCCTGCGGGCGCTGTTCGTGCTCGAGGAGCAGACCGAGGTCAAGAAGCTCAAGGCCGTGATCGTCACCGTCCGCAAGGACGTCGAGGCAGGACTCGCGTTCAGCGTGGCGCTCGGCCGGCACCCGAAGGTCTTCAGTCCGCTGTTCATCGCGATGGTTCGTGCCGGCGAGATCGGCGGCGTGCTGGAGGACTCGCTGATGCGGATCGCCAGCCAGCTCGAGAAGGAGGATGCGCTGGCCCGCCAGGTCCGCTCGGCGATGGTCTATCCCTCGGTCGTGGTCTCCGTCGCGCTGCTCGTGATGATCGTGCTGGTCGTCTACATCGTTCCCGTCTTCGCCGGTGTGCTCAAGCAGTTCGCAACCAGCGCATCCAGCGCGCAGCTGCCGATGATGACCCAGGTCACCGTCGACGTCTCCCACGCGATGACCAACTACTGGTACGCCTTCATCGCCGGCACCGGCGCGATCGTCTACAGCTTCCGTCGCTGGAAGACCTCGAAGAGCGGGCGGCCGCAGTGGGACATGGTCCGTCTGAAGCTCCCGTTCAAGATCGGCGACATCGTCCAGAAGATCGCGATCGCCCGCTGGGCGCGCACCTTCTCGGCCCTGACGTCGGCTGGCGTGCCGCTGCTCGAGGCGCTCGACATCACCGGCCTCAGCGCCGGCAACGAGGTCGTGGCGCGAGCGATGACCGACGTCGTCGACTCGGTGAAGCGCGGCGGCACGATCGCCGAGCCGCTGAAGGAAAGCCCGGTGTTCCCGATGATGGTCAGCCACATGGTGGCGGTCGGTGAGTCCACCGGTGAGCTCGACTCGATGCTGGCAAAGATCGCGGACTTCTACGAGGAGCGCGTCGCCGCGGCGGTCAAGGCCCTGACGTCGATCATCGAGCCGGTGATGATCGTCTTCATCGGCGGGATGGTCGGTTTCATCGTGATCGCGATGTACCTGCCGCTGTTCAAGGTCTACAACTCGATTCACTGAGGGTGGGTGCTCGGTGTTCGTCGCTTAGCGACGAACACCTGCGCCGCTTCCGGTTCGCTATTCGCTCATCGTGACCGGTAGGGCCGGGGCTTCCGGTGAGGATCCTCGCGGTGCGCCGACTCCCCGGCGGAGCTCGACCTGGGGTATCAGCCAGGACGCGAGAAACGCGATCGCGCCGATCGGCGCCGCGATCGTGAACACCGTCTGGATCGACTGTGCGTAGGCCGCAGCGACGCCGTGGTGGACCGCCGGCGCAAGCTTGTCCAGGATCGCCGGCGTGATGCCGGAGCTCGACACGCTGCCGGGCAGCTTCGCCGCGCCGAGGTGGCGTGCAAGGTTGCCGGTGAGCACGTTCGAGAAGATCGCGCCGAAGATCGCGGTGCCGAACGATCCGCCGATCGAGCGAAAGAAGGTGGCGCCGGAGGTGGCGACGCCGAGCTCGGAGTAGGGAACCGCGTTCTGGACGATGAGCACGAGCACCTGCATCACGCAGCCGAGTCCGACGCCGAGCACGAACATGAAGAGCGCCGCGACGACGAGGCTCGTGCCGACCCCGACCTGCGAGAGCAGCAGGATCCCGACTGTGATCAGCGCGGTGCCGGTGATCGGGAATGCCCTGTAGCGGCCGGTGCGGCTGATGACGTACCCCGACCCGGTGGAGCAGATGATCATGCCGGCCAGGAGCGGCAGCAGTTGCAGGCCGGAGGCCGTCGGCGATTCGCCGTGCACGATCTGGAAGAAGAGCGGCAGGTAGGTGACCGCGCCGAATAACGCCAGGCCGACGATGAAGCCGACGACGCTCGTGCTCGAGAACCCGCGATTGGAGAACAGATGCAGCGGCAGCACCGGCTCGGCGGCGCGTCGCTCGACGACGATGAACACCGCCAGGAGCACGACGCCGGCGACCGCGAAGGCGATCATCAGCGGCGATCCCCAGGGGTAGGTCGTGCCGCCGAGGCTCGTGAAGAGCACGAGACAGGTCGCCGAGGCCATCAGCAGGGCGGTGCCGAGGTAGTCGATGATGTGGTGGATGCGGCTGAGGCGGCCCGGAACCTGGATCGCGATGACGGTGAGCGCCACGGCTCCGATCGGCAGGTTGATGTAGAAGATCCAGTGCCAGGAGAGCTGCTCGACGAAGACGCCGCCGAGCAGCGGGCCGATGATGCTCGCGAGGCCGAAGACCGCTCCGAAGAGCCCCTGGTAGCGGCCGCGCTCGCGGGGCGAGACGATGTCTCCGACGATCGCCTGCGCGCCGACCATCAACCCGCCACCGCCGAGACCCTGAAGGGCCCGGAACGCGATCAGCTCGGACATCGTGTGGCTGAGCCCGGAGAGCGCCGAGCCGCCCAGGAAGATGATGATCGACGCCTGGAAGAAGCTCTTGCGCCCATACTGGTCGCCGAGCTTGCCCCAGAGCGGCGTCGAGACCGTCGCGGCCAGCAGATACGCGACGACGACCCAGGCGAGATGCGAGGCATCGTGCAGGTCCGCGACGATCGTCGGCAGCGCGGTCGAGACGATCGTCTGATCGAGCGCCGCCAGGAACATCCCGAGCAGCAACGCGCCGATGACGATCAGCACGCGCCGGTGGCTGAGGTTGGCGATCGGCGCCTCATCTGACGCTGCGATGGGCGCCTCGGTCATCGAAGCCTCTCGGTGCGGACCGGCTCGTCGTCGCCAGGCCCGTGATGACCGGCGGCGTTCGAACTCTCGAGTGGTGTCCTACCGGGCGCCGTCGTCATACGCACCCTACTCGTCCCATTCCGCGTCGCGGGCTCAACCGACGGCTGATCGCGCTGCGCGGCGTCGTCAGGACTTCTTGGCGCCGCCGGATCGCCCGCCGATGGCGAGATGACCGTCGGTGCCGACGGCGACGGTCCGCTCGCCGCGCAGCAGCGCGAGCAGCTCGTCGCCGACCACCGCGCGACGCCAGCCGGTGAGCGTGCGCACGTCGGGCTCGCGGTGCCCGACGCGCACGCAGGCGACGATCGCCGAGAGGTCGGCGCGCGCCGCGATCAGCTCATAGGCGAGGCCGGCTTCGAGCGCTCGCGCCCGGACCAGCGCCTCGGCAAGGGCGATCTGGGGCCCGTCGAGCGGGCTGCTCTGCTCGTGACGCTCGACCTCGACCGGGATTGGCGGGAGCGTGGCGCCGCGGGCGATCGTCGCCAGCAGATCGGCGCCGCGGCGCCGCAGGCTGCCCGGGTTGACGCCCCGCACCTCCTCGAGCTGCGCCGGGGTTCGGGGCGCGCGCTTGGCCAGCTCGACCAGCGCGGCGTCGTTGAGCACCGTCGTGACCGGCCGATCCTGGCGCTCGGCGAGCTGCTCGCGCCAGCCGACCAGCTCGCGGGCGATCGCGCGGGCGCTCGGCGCCAGCGAGTTGACTCGCGGCAGGCGGGCGAACACGTTCTCGGGATCGCGGACGTCGCTGACCCCCTCGAGGTAGCGGCACTCCTCAAGCGCCCAATCGAGGCGGCCGTCGGCCCCCAGGCGTCGCTCGAGCTCCGCGGCGAGATCGAGCAGATGCAGCACATCCTCGCGCGCGTAGGCGAGCTGCTCGGCGTCGAGCGGGCGCCGGTCCCAACGGGTGTAGCTCGCGGTCTTCTGCACGCGGACCCCGAGGACCTCGCGCAACAGCGTGTCGTAGCCGGCCTGTGCCGAGAGGCCGGCGAAGCCCGCCGCGATCTGGGTGTCGAAGATCCGCGTCACCTCGGTGCGCGCGCAGCGCCGCAGCAGCGCGACGTCCTGGCGGCCGGCGTGGACGACGACCTCGATCTGCGGATCGGCGAGCAGCGCCGCGAGCGGGGCCAGGTCGGTGCTCTCGTCGAGCGCGTCGAGCACCACGACCTCGAGTCCCTCGTCGTCGCTGACCACGAGCTGCATCACGCACAGCAGCGTGCGGTAGCGGCCCTCGCCGACGAACTCGGTGTCGATGCCGAACCGCGAAGCCGCACGCACGCGCGCGCTGAAAGCCGAAAGTGGCATCAGTGTGGTACCTCCGAAAGGCGCAGCCGGAAAGTCGCTCCCGGTCGGGCATCGGTCAGCTCGAGCGTGCCGCCCATCCGGGTCGCGAGCTCGGAGCCGATCGCCAGGCCCAGCCCGAAGCCCCCCTCATCGCTGCGGCCGCGGCCGCGCTGGAAGCGCTCGAAGATCAGCTCGCGCTCGTCGTCGGCAACGCCGGGACCGGCGTCGGCCACCTCGATCGTCGGCTTGCCGGTTG
>ODAK010003575.1_pt1 | contig 16080 bp, 12 predicted proteins | sample 1539591 | NCBI WGS metagenome assembly ODAK01 (sample SAMEA3539303, study PRJEB22396) | soil metagenome | biome: tundra; feature: field; material: soil | place: USA | collected 2010-05 | depth 0.15 m
CCGATGGAGGAAAAGCGCAACCCGGTGGGCAGCCAAGCTTGCAAAAGTGTCTGGTGCCTGAGGCCGAACTTAGAGGCTACTGTCGGAATGGTCTAGAGCAGCTTCCGAGCTCGCACCTCAGTGGAGGCAGATACCTGACGCGGTCGAAGGGTAGCGCTGAGGCTATCGACTTTGGCCCATCCGAGGGCAGGCAACCCGAAGAGCCTCGACTCGATTGGTGCCCACGCTAACCCCACCACCCTGGGAATTCACATGAGGGTGATTGGCGGAGCGGGAGGGATTCGAACCCTCGAAGGGGTTGCCCCCTTACGGCATTTCCAGTGCCGCGCCCTCGGCCAACTAGGCGACCGCTCCCGGGCGGATTCTAGTGAGCCGGAGGCGGCGGATCCCGTCGGGAACCGGCGGGAGCGCGTAAGCAGCCTCCAGAAGTCCGCTCGTGCTTAGCCAGGGGTCGGGAAGGGGAGGGGGTCCTGCGCCGGGAGGGGCTCCGGCGTAGGGATCGGGTGATGGAGCTCGAACAGCTCCTCGTCGAAGAGGACCCGGTCGCCGTGTTCCAGCTCCAGCGCGTTCATCCGCAGCGGGACCACCATCCCGACGAGTTTGAGGATGGCGAAGGTCATGGCACCGTCATAAACGCTGACCACCACCAGCCCGATCACCTGGACCAGGAGTTGGTGGGGGTTGCCGTAGAAGAGACCGGCGACCCGGACGTCGGCGCGGCCCACGCCGGTATAGATGACCATGGCGGGGGTGGCGATCAGGCCCACCAGGATTCCGCCCACAGCTCCGGCGGTGAAGTGGGTATGGATGATCCCCAGGGTTTCGTCTACCCGCCGAAACGGCCACCACCCCGACAGTTTGTTCATAGTCAGCCAGGGGACGACCGCCCCAAACAGTCCGACCACGATGGCCCCGTAGCCGTCCACATAGCCAGCGGCCGGCGTGATCGCCACCAGGCCGCAGATCAGCCCGTTGATGGCACCCAGGAAGGACAGCTTGCGATTCAGCGAGATGTCCAGGAAGAACCAGGCGAGCATGGCCACCGCCGTCGCCACGTTGGTGTTCAAAACCGCCGCGGCGGCATCGGCGTTGGCGAAGTAGGGGTCACCGCCGTTGAATCCGTTCCATCCGAGCCAGAGAATCCCCGCTCCAATTGCCGCCAACAGCATGTTGTTGGGCTTGAAGTCCTGTTGGTCCTGGAGCGTCCGGGGACCGATCACCGCCGCGCCGATAAACCCCGAGATCCTGGCCGCGACATGGATCACGTAGCCGCCGCTGTAGTCGACCACTCCCATCTGGGCCAGCCAGCCCCCGCCCCAGAGCGCGAAGGCATTGACGCTGTAGACCAGCAGCGACCACAGGGGTACGAAGAGCATCCAGGCACGGAAGTTGATCCGCCCAAAGAGAGCGCCGGCCAAGATGATTGGGGTGATCGCCGCGAAGGCGAATTGGAAGTAGATGAGCGATGCCTGGGGGAAGGCGAACTTCGGCGCCAGGCCCTTGAGCAGCGGAATGCTGGCCCGAGCGGTCTCCCCGAGGGCGCTGAGGACGGGCTGGGGAAAGCCGATGACGGTACCGATCCAGGGACGACCAAATCCGAGGCTGTAACCCGCGAGCACCCACACCACCAGCACTGCCGCGAAGGCGTAGAACCACATCACGGCGGAGCTCACGCCCCACTTCCGCTTCACTACGCCCCCGTAGAGGACAGCGAGGCCGGGCAGCGACATCAGGCCCACCAGGGTGGCCGCGGTCAGCTGCCACCTGTTGTCGCCGGGGTTCAAGTAGGGCGGCGAGGGAATGTACATGACCGGCGGAATCCTCCCGGGGCAGGGCGATGGCTTCGGTCCCAACCTGGCCGGAACCAGTTCCCCCGACTCCTTCAGAAAGTCTTCGACGGGTGATGGGGGCAATCGCACGATTCCCTAACCTACAAATCGTGCCTTCCCGATAAGCGGACGCGGGCTTACCCCGCTTGGTTGAGCCCTGCCTCGGGGGAGTTCAGCCCGTGCGGGCGCGCAGACCGGCGTCAATCGCCGCTGCCCCCGAGCGACCGTCGGCGATGGCTTGGACCACCAAGGTGGCGCCGCGGACCGCGTCGCCGAATGCGAAGACGTGAGGTGTGTCGGTCTCACCTGTCGGGCTGGCGGCGAGGCGCCCCCCGGGGAGCACCCCGAGGCCCAGGTCCGAGGCGATCTCGTCGGCCATCGCCCCGGTGAAGCCCAGCGCCAGCAGGACCAGATCGGCACGCAACTCGCTCTCGCTTTCCGGAACCGGCTCCAAGGTCCGCCGCCCGTCTTGTCCGGGCGCGGGCCGGACCTGGCGAAAGTGCAGAGCGTCAACCTGACCCGCGCATCCGCTGAAGGCGACGGTCTCGACACTGAAGCCGCGCCGCCCGCCTTCCTCATGGGCCGGCGAGGTCCGGAGGATCACCGGCCATTCCGGCCAGGGGTTGTCCGCCGCTCACTGCAAGGGGGACGTGGCAGCAGGTCCAGCTGGTCGACGGCGGTGCAGCCCTCCCGGTGGGCGTTGCCCAGGCAGTCGGACCCGGTGTCCCCACCACCCAGGATCACCACTCGGCGTCCGGCGGCGCTGATCACCGGGAGACCGTCGGGGTGGGGCAGACCGGTGACCCGGCGGTTCTGCTGCTCCAGGTACTCCATGGCGAGGTGGACTCCGGCGAGCTCGCGTCCCGTAATCGGCAACTCGCGAGGCCGCCGCGCCCCGACCGCCAGGCCGATCGCGTGAAAGGTGCTCTGCAGTTCTCGGACGGAGATGTCGCGACCGACCCGCACCCCGCAGCGGAAGCCGACCCCCTCCGCCGCCATCTGCTCGACCCGCCGGTCGATCAGTTCTTTGGGCAGCTTGTAGTCGGGAATTCCGTAGCGGAGGAGGCCGCCGGGCCGGTCCGCCTGCTCAAAATTGTAACCGGCAGTCGGGAACTGGTCAAACGGCACCCGGGGAGGGGAGCCCGTCGCGGGTGGCGGAGAGGGCGGGATTCGAACCCGCGGTGGCTTGTCACCACACCGCTTTTCGAGAGCGGCACCTTAAACCACTCGGACACCTCTCCGTGATCCCTGGGAATTGTAGGGCGAGGTTCTAAGAGCACCCTGACCGGACCCCGGGGCCGGGAGTCGAGTGCCAGCTGCTCAGGCCGGTTGCGAGCGGAGCTGTTGGAAGAACCTCTGCAGAAGCCTGCCGGCGGTCTCCGCCTCGCACCCCGGGGTTATCTCCGGATGGTGATTGCCGGCCGGGCTGGCGAGGACGTCATAGACGCTCCGGAAGGCCCCCTTCCGGGGGTCGTCTGCGCCGTAGACGACTCGGTCGACCCGGGCCAGCACGAGGGCTCCTGCACACATCGGGCATGGTTCCAAGGTCGAGTAGAGAGTGACCCCCTCCAGGCGCCAAGACCCGAGCTTGTGGGCCGCCTGGCGCAGAGTCAGGAGCTCGGCGTGCGCCGAGGCGTCTTGGGCCCGCTCGACCCGGTTGGAGGCGGCGGCAAGTACCGCCTGCCCGCGGACGGCCACTGCCCCGACCGGGACCTCGCCCCGCCGAGCGGCACCCCGGGCAAGGCGCAAGGCGAGCAACATGAACTCACGGTCGGTCTCGGGCGAGGGCGGCGAGGCGGGGGCCGGTGCTGACACAGCGATCCTCGATAAGGTGAGAATTCGGGCCGCACCTATAATTTGGCCCCGCGTGGTGGCTATAGCTCAGTTGGTTAGAGTGCCAGGTTGTGGCCCTGGAGGTCGAGGGTTCAAGTCCCTCTAGCCACCCGCCAGCGCATCCGACCGTGGCTGGCCGAGCTCGGTCTGTCGTGCTCCGCGACGCGGTTCCTTTAGCTCGGAAGCCCTGTGCTATGCTCACCCGGACCCGGAGCCCAGCTAGACCCGGTCGTGCCGGGAGGGGCGGGCTCCGCGGCGACTCAAGGAGAAAAACCTAACTATGCTTCAAGGTGAAGCCAAGGCGGCGGTGATCGAGGATCACCGCCAACACGAGGGTGATACCGGCTCGCCCGAGGTCCAGATCGCGATCTTCAGCGAGCGGATCCGGGAGCTCACTGAGCACCTCAAGGTTCACCCCAAGGACCACCACACCAGGCGCGGCCTGCTGAAGCTGGTGGGCAAACGGCGGCGCTTGCTGGACTACCTGATGCGGGTGGACATCACGCGCTACCGGGCCTTGATCGCCAAGCTGGGGCTGCGCCACTGACGCTGATCGATTTCCGGCTGACTCGCTTGCAACCGAGAGCCGGTTTCTTTTACGACCGCGGACTCTCCCGGTGGGAGCAGCGGCAGACTTCGCCGGAGCGCCAAGCGCGCGGTTGGAGACTGGCGATCGGAGCCGAACCAAGGTTCAGCTCTCATCCCCTTTCCCTAACCGCGACGGCACGTCCGAGGCGGAGCCTACCTCTCTCTCAGGTGGGGAGGCGCGGGGAGGATTCCTATGGAAAAGACCGTTGTCTCACGTTCGTTTGACGGCTCTCAACTAAGCATTGAGACCGGCTGGATGGCCGGTCAGGCCAATGGCGCAGTCTGGGTGCGCCAAGGCGACACGGTGGTGCTGGTCACCGCCACCGCCAGCACGAGCCCCCGGCCGGGCATCGACTTCTTCCCTCTGACCTGCGACTACGAGGAGAAGATGTACGCGGTCGGCCGTATCCCCGGCGCCTTCATGCGCCGCGAGGCAAGGCCCTCAGAGGCGGCGATCCTGACTGCGCGGATGATCGACCGCCCGATGCGACCCCTCTTCCCCAAGGACTTCCGCAACGACGTCCAGATCGTGGCTACGGTGCTCTCCTCCGACCAGGTCAACGACCCCTCCGTCCTGGCCCTGATCGGAGCCGGGGCGGCGGTGGCGATCAGCGACATCCCTCACGACGGCCCGGTGGCGGCGGTCCGGATGGGGCAGTTTGATGGCCACCTGGTCGAGGGCCCAGGCATGCCCGACCTGGAGCGCAGCCAGCTGGACCTGGTGGTGGCCGGGACCAAGGACTCTTTGAACATGGTGGAGGCGGGTGCCCACGAGGTCTCGGAGGAGACCTTGGTCGAGGCGCTGGCCCGGGCCCATGACCGAATCCGCGAGATCATCGCCATGGTCGAGGAGCTGGTGGCCAAGGTCGGCAAGCCCAATATGGAATACCCCCACGTCGGCGTCCCAGCCGAGATCAAAGACGCGGTGGCCCAGGTCGCCACGGACCGGATTGACCGGGCGTTCCGGGAGGCCGACAAGGCCCAGCGCGAGGACCAGGTGGACAAACTGCGGGCCGAGGTTGTGGCCCAGCTCACCCCGCGCTTTCCTGACCGAGCGGGGGACATCGGCGGGGCCTTTGAGTCGGTGCTGAAATTGGCGGTCCGCAAGGCGATCCTAGAGCAGGGGGTGCGTCCCGACGGGCGTCGCACCGACGAGATCCGTCCCATCTGGTGTGAGGTCGGAGTCCTGCCCCGTGCCCACGGCAGCGCCATCTTCACCAGGGGCCAGACCCAGGCTCTCTCGGTCGTCACCCTCGGCACCATGTCCGACCACCAGAAGCTGGATGGTCTGGGGCTGGAAGACTTCAAGCGCTACATGCATCACTACAACTTTCCCCCCTACTCGGTGGGTGAGGCCCGGCCCTTGCGCTCGCCCGGACGCCGGGAGATCGGTCACGGGGCCCTGGCGGAGCGTGCGGTCAAGGTGATGGTGCCCCCCGCCGACGACTTCCCCTACGTGATCAGGATCGTGAGCGAGATCCTCTCCAGCAACGGCAGCAGCTCGATGGCCAGCGTCTGCGGCAGCACCCTCGCCCTAATGGACGCTGGGGTGCCCCTCGCGGCTCCCGTCGGCGGCATCGCCATGGGGCTGGTGACCGACGCGAGCGACCCCAACCACTACGCCATCCTCTCGGACATCCAGGGGATGGAGGATTCCCTCGGCGACATGGACTTCAAGGTGGCGGGGACCCGCCGGGGCATCACCGCCCTGCAGATGGACATGAAGGCTCGCGGCCTCAGCTCGGAGCTCTTCCGGAAGGCGTTGGAGCAGGCCCGAGTGGGCCGGCTGCACATCCTCGACAAGATGGCGGAGGCGATTTCCACTCCCCGCCAGGCGATGTCCACTTACGCCCCCCGAATCACCACCATCCAGATCCATCCCGACAAGATCCGCGACCTGATCGGCCCTGGTGGGAAGACCATTCGCCGGATCCAGGAGGAGACCGGCTGCCAGATCGACATTGAGGATGACGGCAAGGTCTTCCTGGCGACTGTGGACGAGGAGGCGATGCAGCGGGCGGTGGCGATGATCCGTGACCTCACCGAATCGGTCGAGGTGGGCCGGATCTACAAGGGCAAGGTCGTCCGGATCATGCCCTTCGGGGCCTTCGTCGAGATCCTGCCCCGGCAGGACGGCTTGGTCCATATTTCCCAGCTGGCCGATCAGCGAGTCGGGAAGGTGGAGGACGTGGTCAACATCGGTGACGAGATCATGGTCAAGGTGACCGAGATCGACGACCGGGGCCGGGTCAACCTCTCCCGCAAGCAGGCCATCTTGGAGCTGGCCGGGCGGACCGACCAGAGGGGCAATGGCGCCCCGTCTGGTGATCACCCGCAGGGTGCTTGACCTAGGAACGGATCCGGCGTTGGGGGCGCAGGCCCGCCTGGAGGAGATCGCCTCCCAGGTCAGGGCCTGCATCCTCTGCCCGCTCCACCTGACCAGAACCCAGGGGGTTCCAGGCACGGGTCCGGCGACGGCCCGGGTGATGGCGGTTGGGGAGGCGCCCGGGGAGAACGAGGACCGGGAGGGCCGACCGTTCGTGGGTGCGGCCGGCCGGCTGCTCACCCAACTCCTGGAGGAGATCGGTCTCAGCCGGGAGGACATCTTTATAACCAATGTCCTAAAGTCCCGGCCTCCGGGCAATCGGGACCCTCTGCCGGAGGAGGTCCTGGCCTGCGCCCCCTATCTGGACGCCCAGATCGAGGTAGTGCAACCGGAGGTCATCCTCTTGCTGGGGCGGCACGCGCTGCAGCGGCTGCTACCGGACTCGCCCGGGATCTCTCGGGCGCACGGCACCCTGGTCCGCCAAGGCCGGAGGACCTACATGCCCTGCTACCACCCCGCGGCGACGCTGTACAACGGCAGCCTGCTGGGGGTCCTGCGCCAGGACTTTCAGCGCCTTCGGGTCCACCTCGACCAGGCCGCCGCCACCCCCCCGCCGGCTCCGCTCGCCACGGCCGACCCCGCACCACCCAACGAGCAGCTTGGTCTCTTCTAAAGAGGTGGCCGAGCTCGGCTCGGGGGACTTCCTGGCCGAGCCCGCACCGGGCACCCTGCGGTTCATTCCCCTGGGCGGGGTGGGGGAGATCGGCAAGAACCTGGCGCTGCTGGAGGCCGGCAGCGACGTCGTGGTGATCGATGCCGGCCTGGCCTTTCCGGAGGAGGAGACTCCGGGCGTCGACGTGGTCCTGCCCGACATCTCCTTCCTGCGCACCAGGCTGGAGCGGCTGCGGGCTGTGCTCCTCACCCACGGGCACGAGGACCACATCGGCGCTCTGCCCTTCTACCTCCAGGAGCTCAACGTCCCGGTCTATGGAACCCGGATGACCATCGGGCTGCTGCGCAACAAGCTGGAGCGTCGGGGCTACGCCGGCCGCGCCATCCTGCACGAGACCGCTCTCGGGGAGCCGTTCTCGGTGGGGGGGTTGACGGTGGAGCTGTTCCACATGACCCACAGCGTTCCCGGCAGCTGCGGGCTGGCGATCCACACTCCGGCCGGTCTGGTCCTCCACACCGGGGACTTCAAGCTGGATCAGACGCCGGTGGGCGGCGTGCCGCCCGACCTGGAGCGGCTCAGCGAGCTGGGCAGTCAGGGTGTGCGGCTGCTCCTCAGCGACAGCACCAACGCCACCGTCGCCGGGCTGACCCCGTCGGAACTGACGGTGCGCCCGGCGCTGCGGCGGGCCCTGGAGGACTCCCCCGGGCGGGTCTTGGTGGTCACCTTCGCCAGCAATCTGGCACGGATGCGCCAGACCCTGGAGCTGGCCGAGGAGGCTGGCCGGCGTTGCTGTCTGGTCGGCCGCAGCATGCTCCGGAATGTTGACACCGCCAGGGACCTGGGGTACCTCCGGCTAAGGCCGGGGCTGTTGGCGGCGCCCCGAGAGCTGGCGAGCATCCCTCCCCACAAGCTGTGCCTGCTGGCGACCGGATCCCAGGGTGAGCCCTTGGCGGCGCTGAGCCGGATCGCGGCCGGCACTCACCCCTTCATCAGGCTCCGTGACGATGACACGGTGGTGCTGGCGGCCAATCCCATCCCGGGCAACGAGGCGACCGTGGGCCGCATCGTCAACTTGCTGGTGGAGCGGGGAGTCCGGGTCCTGGCGGGGAGCGGCTCCGGGGTGCACGCCAGCGGTCACGCGGCGGGGGAGGAGCTGCGCTTCCTCTTGGAGGTGGTCAGGCCGCGGTACTTCATCCCCGTCCACGGCGAGCCGCGCCACCTTGCCGCCCATGCCCAGCTCGCCCTTGAGGTGGGCATGGGACCCGAGGCCATCGCGATCATGGAGAACGGTGCGGTGGCCGAGGTTGCGGCCGGCGAGCTCCGGGTCAGGGGCAGCGTGAGCGTGGGATCGGTCCCGGTTGACGCCGAAGGCAAGAGCCCCGGGCAAGCGGAGTCCCCCAAGCTCTCCACCCACGAACTGGTGGTGGTCTCGGTGACCATGGACCGGGCTCTCCGGAAGCTGGTGGCGGGCCCTGAGACGGTGGTGGTAGGCGGATCCGCATTGGGCGAGCGCCGTCTCATGGACGAGGGCAGAGCCAAGGTCCGGGAGGCCGTGCAGCACCATCGCCGGGGGTTCCGGGACGCCGGGGAGGTGCGGCGCGCGGTCGGCGCGACGATGGAAGCGCATCTGGCGGAGAGCGGTCCCTGGCGCCCCCGGGTGGTAGCCATAGTCAGCCTCACCTGAGGGTCGGGTGAGCACCCGGGTGCGCCGCCTGGTGCTCGGGGGGTCCCTTCTCTTGCTGCTGGCGGCCGGAGCCGGCGCCGCCGTCCAGCTCGAGCGACCCATCCCGGCTCCAACTGTCCACGGTGAACTGGCCAGCTCCTACACGGTCCTGGGGAGCGCAGCTCGGTTGCCCTGGCCGGCCGAGGGCCAGGCCGCCCTCTACCTGTCCCAATTTGGATGGCTGGGAGCCACCGGGACGGAGGGCTCGGTGCCGGTCGCCAGCGTCACCAAGATCATGACCGCCCTGGTTGTCCTGAGGGCCCATCCGCTCATCTTGGGGATGGCCGGGCCGACAGTCGCGGTCTCCGCCGCGGACCTCTCCCTGTACCAAAGCGAGCGGGCGGTCGGCGACTCGGTGGTGCCGGTGGAGGCCGGTGAGACCTTCAGCGAACTCCAGCTCCTGGAGGGGTTGCTGCTGCCTTCGGGCGACAATCTTGCCGTACTCCTGGCGGACTGGCAGGCCGGATCGGAAGCGGCCTTTGTCGAGCAGATGGACCAGCTGGCCGTGACCCTCCATCTCGACCACACCCGCTTTGCCGACAGCAGCGGGTTGGACCCGGGCAGCGTCAGCTGCGCTCGCGACCTCGTGGCCCTGGCCACGGTGGCGATGCGGGACCCGGTCTTCGCCTCGATCGTGGCCATGCCGACCGTCACCCTGCCGCTGGCGGGGGTGGTGCATAACTACAACCCGCTGCTGGGGAAAGATGGGGTGATTGGCGTCAAGACCGGCTGGACCGAGGCCGCGATGGGTTGCCTGGTCTTCGCCGCCAGCGAGAGCATCGACGGGCACCCAGTCCAGCTCATCGGCGCCGTGCTCGGCCAGCCCGGGGGTCCGGCATCGGCCCTCCTGGCCGCTGGCCAGGAGGCGGCCGGACTCCTTGCCTCAGCCGCCGGGGAGCTGCATTGGCTCCGACTACCGGCGGGTGCGGCCGCGGTCGGGTGGGTGACCTCCAGTTGGGCGCGCCCAGTCGCCGTCGGGATCGCCCGCCCGATCCCGATGGTGGGGGCGTCGGGGGCCCGTCTGAGCCTCCGCCTCCACGTCCGCCGGCTCCGGACGCCGCTCCGTCGTGGTGTTGAGGTGGGCACTCTGACGGTGGCCACCCCCGGAGGTTTCAGCTTCCGAGAGCGGGTCGTGGCATCCCGGAAACTGGGCGGCCCGAGCTGGTGGTGGCGGCTGACTCGGCCGTTTTAGAGCGAGCAGATGTGCGGTCTCGCTGGTAGACTGCGGCCAGCGGGTGGCAATACCGCTTCCGACCCATCCAACCCCACCCATGTCAACGCCCTCATAGATGGCGAAAACGAAGCGGCGCCGCGCGCCGAGGCCGCGGGCGGTCAGCCCCCGACGTAGACCGTCGACCACCAGGGGTAGCCGCCAAGCCGGTCCCGGGCTGCGCCTAAAGTCAACCCAACAGCGGGAGTTGGCGGGGATCACCGCGATCGCGGTGGGACTGATCTGGATGATCTTGCTGGCCTTCCCCCAGGCTCCGGTGGCTTTTGACTTCGGCCGGGCGATTGCCGCCGCCGTCGGGGTAGGCGGTTGGATCCTCGGGGTGGCGCTGGTGGCGGGTGGGGTCGGGATGCTGGCATCGCGGACCTCGGAGAGGAGCGGGGGTCAGGTGCTTATGGCACTGGTGGTGTCGGCAGTGGCCGCGATCTCCATGGCGGCGACCGTGCAGGCGGGGAGCGGGGGCGTCCTGGGCAGGGCGATCGGTCCCCGGCTCGCCTCCTGGGTGGGCACGCCAGCGACGCTCGTGGCGCTCGCGGGTCTGGCGCTGGCGGGGTTGATTGTTGGGCTGGAGATCTATCCGTCCCGGCTCTCGGCGCTGGTCTTCGCGCATATGGGAGACGCGGCCTCCCGGGCCTTCGCCCCTAGCGCCTCGGCGCGGAGCGGTGCCCGCCCCTCGGCCACACTGGCGTCGGCAGTTCACGCGCAGCTGGGCGGATCGGTGCCGGCGCTCACGGAGCCTGAGGACCCCAGCGTGGGGAATGATGAGGTCGCCCCTGAGGCTTTCCAGCGCATGTTCGAAGGACTGGACGAGTTGGGTGCAGACCCGCTCGCTATCGAGGTCGCGGCGGAGGCGGTGGAGGTCGGGGGCACCCCGGTCCCGCCTCCGGACCCTTCACCTATCCCTGACCACTCGGAGGAGCTCGACGAAGAGCCCGAGCCCAACTGGGTCCTCCCCAGCGTCGATCTGCTCGACTCCGTGAGCGGCAAGCGAGAGCGGCTCCGGGACGAGATCCGCAGCCGGATTCGCACCATCGAGTCGACCCTGGGCAACTTCGGGGTCCAGTGCAAGGTGATGGGGGTCAACGCCGGTCCTACGGTGACCCAGTACGAGCTCCAGCCGGCCCCCGGAGTCGCGGTGCGCAAGGTCTTGATGTACCAGCCGGACCTCTCGATGGCGCTGGCGGCGCCGATCCGGATTCAGGCGCCCATCCCGGGGAAGTCCGCGATCGGGATCGAGGTACCCAACAAGGCGGCCCAGCTGGTGACCCTCAAGGAGGTGGTCCAGGCGCCGACCTTCAACGGCTTCAAGAGCAAGCTGGCGGTGGCCCTCGGCGCCGACGTCAGCGGCCATCCGGTCCTGGGCGACCTGGCTGGCATGCCTCACTTGCTCATAGCTGGCACGACCGGCTCCGGGAAGAGCGTCTGCATCAATGCGGTTCTGGCCGGGCTCCTGCTGCAGTCCCCCCCCCGCGACCTGCGCCTGATCCTGGTCGACCCCAAGCGCGTGGAGCTCAGCAACTTCTCCGGGCTACCCCACCTTTTGGTGCCGGTGGTGGTCGACGCCGATCCCGCGGTCGCGGCGCTGCGCTGGTCGGTGATGGAGATGGAGCAGCGTTACAAGCTCTTCGCTGGGCATGGCGCCCGCAACATCACCAACTTCAATGAGCGGGCAGCCCAGCTGGGGCTGCGGACCCTGCCCAAGATCGTGATCGTCATCGACGAGCTGGCCGACCTCATGATGGTGGCGGCCAATGAGATCGAGGACCTCATCTGCCGAATTGCCCAGTTGGCCCGCGCGGTAGGGATCCACCTGATCGTGGCCACCCAGCGCCCCTCAGCCGACATCATCACCGGGCTGATCAAGGCCAACATTCCTTCCCGGATCGCGTTTGCGGTCAGCAGTGGGGTGGACTCCCGGGTGATCCTGGACGAGATGGGGGCAGAGAAGCTGCTGGGCCGGGGCGACATGCTCTACCTGCCGATCGATGCCGGCAAGGCGGTGCGGCTCCAGGGGGCCTACGTTTCAGACCGGGAGCTGGACCAGCTGATCGGTTGGTGGAAGGCGCAGGGCCGCCCCCAGTACCAGGAGGAGATCCTCCAGGCGGCGGCGCTCGCCCCCGCCCACGGCGACCCGGCGCTTCGCCGCGATCCCCTGTTCGAGCGCGCCGGGCGGATCGTGATCGGCGAGCAGCGCGGCGCCGCCTCCCTGCTGCAGCGCAAGCTCCAGGTTGGCTACACCAGAGCGGCCCGCTTGATTGACCAGCTCTCCGATGCCCGCGTGGTGGGACCCTATGAGGGCAGCAAGTCGCGTGAGGTCCTGATGAACCTGGCCGAGCTGGAGCAGATGCTCGACACCAGCGAGGACGAGGACTAGCCGCTACGCTTGGCGTCGTGGCCAGCACTGAACACTCCTTCGACGTGGTCTCGGACTTTGATCGCCAGGAACTGGTGAACGCAGTCGAGCAGGCCAAGCGGGAGATCGCGACTCGGTACGACTTCAAGGACATCACCGCTGAGCTCGATCTGCACGAGAAGGAGATCGTGGTCTTGGCCGCATCCGACAGCCGGGCTGACGCCATCCTCGACGTCCTCAAGAGCAAGCTGGTGCGCCGGCAGCTCTCGCTAAAGATCCTCGACCCGGGCAAGCCCGAGCCGGCCGCCAAGGGCAACGTGCGCCAGGCCATCCAACTTCGCAAAGGGATCGCCGAGGACACCGCCCGCGACCTGACCAAGCGCATCAAGGCAGGCCACCCCAAAGTGCAGGTGCGCATCCAGGGCGAAGAGCTCCGGGTGACAAGCAAGGACAAGGACGCGCTGCAGGCGGTCATCCACGACCTACGCGAACTGGACCTGCAGGTGCCCCTGCAGTACACCAACTACCGATGACCACTAGGGGGACCGCCGCTCCCCCTAGGACCTCTGGAGAGGTCGCAGAGCCGCTCGGTTCGGGCTGGCGGGGAGCCGCCAACCTGATCACCCTCAGCCGTCTGGGGCTGATCCCGGTGATCCTCTTCTGCCTGGAGGCGGGGTTCGCCCGGAGCCACCAGATCGCCGCCGGGTTGTTCGCTCTGGGGGCGGCGACCGACAGCCTGGACGGGATGGTCGCGCGTCGCCGGCGGGAGGTGAGCAGCCTCGGGATCTTCCTCGACCCGCTGGCGGACAAGCTGCTGGTGATCGCCGCCCTTTTCCCTCTCGTCAGCGAGGGGGCCCTCCCCGCCTGGGCCGGGTTCGTGATCGTCGCCCGCGAGGTGGCGGTGGTGATCCTGCGTACCAGGGGGACCCGCTCGGGGATCTCGATCAGCGCGAATCGAGTTGCCAAGCTCAAGACTCTGAGTCAGGACGCGATGGTGGTGGCCCTGATCCTCCAGCGGCCCTATCCCGTGCTCGGGCCCCTCGGAGGAGGGCTAGTCGCAGTTGCCCTCATCTTCACCCTCTGGAGTGGTGGCGTCTACCTCTGGCGCTTCCGGTCCCTGCTGGGATGGCGGTGACCGACCCCGACCTTTTGGACCTGGCCCTGGCATTTCCGCAGGCGGCGCAGGTGGTCGAGCTGGCCGGCCGGAGCCCGGCCAGGACCCTGGCCACGGCGGAGTCTTGCACCGGGGGGCTGCTGGCGGCCGTTCTCACCGCGGTCGCCGGCAGTTCGAGGTCGTTCCTGGGTGGCCTGGTCACCTACGCCAACTCCCTAAAGATCGAGGCACTGGGGGTCCCGGTCCAACTGCTCCTGGCTCACGGAGCCGTGAGCCAGGAGGTGGCGGAAGCGATGGCGCTGGGGGTGAGGGAGCGGTTCCACAGCACCTTCGGCCTCTCGACCACCGGAGTCGCCGGGCCCGGTTCATCCGATTCCAAGCCGGCCGGACTCATCTATGTGGCGGTTGCTGGTCCAGACGGCACCGCGGTGCGCCGGCTGGACCAAGACCGAGGCCGGCACCTCAACCGCGTGAGCGCGGTGACCACCGCTTTGGACCTGGTGCTGGCGGCGCTCAGTTGACCGCTGGCGACCCCGCCAAGACCTGCCGAAAGGACCTTCCACTGGAGGGCTCAAAGCGCTACAATAGCGAACAACTGTTCCCCGCCGGCACAGAGTCATCATGAAAGCGGTCATTGCTCGCGGCGAGCCCACAGCGACACATCGGAGGTCACCGGAATGAGCGCTACACTCGAAGTCGCGGGGCGCGTGAGCGGCCCGGCAAACCGCGATGCCAAGGAGCTTGCGCGAGTGGCCAGTGAGAAGGACCGGGCGCTGGGGGCCGCACTCACCCAGATCGAGCGGAGCTACGGCAAGGGCGCCATCATGCGGCTCGGGGACGGCACCGGGATTAAGGGCATCGAGGTCATCTCGACGGGAGCCCTCACCCTTGACCTGGCATTGGGGGTGGGAGGCATCCCGAGGGGCCGGATCGTGGAAATCTTTGGGCCCGAGTCATCAGGCAAGACCACCCTCAGCCTGCACATCCTCGCGGAGGCCCAGAAGGCGGGTGGGGTCGCCGCCTTCATCGACGCTGAGCACGCCCTCGACCCGGCCTACGCGGCGCGGATCGGAGTGAACACCGACGAGCTGCTGATCTCCCAGCCGGACACTGGCGAACAGGCGCTGGAGATCGTGGAGGTGCTGGTGCGGAGCCAGGCCGTCGATGTGGTGGTCATCGACTCGGTGGCCGCCCTGGTACCCAAGGCGGAGATCGAGGGGGAGATGGGTGACACCCACGTGGGTCTCCAGGCCCGGCTCATGTCCCAGGCTATGCGCAAGCTCACGGCGGCGATCAGCCGGTCCAATTGCGTCGTGATCTTCATCAACCAGTTGCGGGAGAAGGTCGGGGTGATGTTCGGCAATCCCGAAGTCACCACCGGGGGCCGGGCACTCAAGTTCTATGCCTCGGTCCGACTCGACATTCGCAAGATCGACTCCATCAAGCAGGGCCTGGACGTGGTCGGCGGGCGGGTCCGGGTGCGGGTGGTCAAGAACAAGGTGGCCGCTCCCTTCCGTTCCGTGGAGCTCGACCTTCTCTACAACGAGGGCATCTCCTACGAGGGCAGTGTTCTGGACGGAGCCATCGAGGCGGGGATCGTCGACAAGAGTGGCGCCTGGTTCAGCTACGGCGAGATGCGGCTGGGCCAGGGCCGGGACAACGTCCGCGACCTGCTCCGCGGCAACGCCGAGCTCACCCAGGAGATCGCCAACAAGGTTCGGCAGGCGGTGATCGGCGAGCCGGTGCTCCCCGCGAGCAAGGAGTTGCAGGTGGAGTCGGAGCCGGAGGCAGAGCCAGCCGCTGCCCTGGGCTGAGCTCCCCGCCAACTTCGAAGGCAGGAAGCCTAGGTGACGTCCGGGCGCGCTTGAGTTCGCGCTAGAATCGGTCCCGTTACCAATTAATTTCCTGCTCCTCCGGCTTCGTGAGGGGTTGAAGTTGGGGAGGGGCCTTCCATAGTCCCTTGCTCGACACTGCGAGGTCTGGCCCATGGGTGCAGCAACGGACGTGTTGCTGGTAGTACTAGCCGTGCTCGCTGCGGGCGCCGTCGCCTTTGGCCTAATGGCGTCCCGTCAGGGAAGGCGCGGCCAGGATGAGCTGGTCGCCTCCCGCGCGGCGATTGAGGCGGACCGCAAGGCGGTCGGGCTGGAGGCCAAGGCCGAGGCCCTTCGCGTCCGGACCGAGTTGGAGGGCGAGCTTCGGGAGCGACGGTCTGAGGTCTCGCGGCTGGAGCAGCGGATAGTCCAACGCGAGGAGCAGTTGGACCGCCAGCAGCAGGACCTCCTGCAGCGCGGCGACACCCTGGCCGCCGAGCGCACCCAGCTGGAGGCAGCCCGGGGGGAACTGACCGCCCTCCGGGAGACGGGAGAACGGGAGCTGGAGCGAGTGGCGGGGTTATCGCGCGAGGACGCCCGAC
>ODAK010003576.1_pt1 | contig 16077 bp, 17 predicted proteins | sample 1539591 | NCBI WGS metagenome assembly ODAK01 (sample SAMEA3539303, study PRJEB22396) | soil metagenome | biome: tundra; feature: field; material: soil | place: USA | collected 2010-05 | depth 0.15 m
CCGAACACCCTTCCGGAGCGGCCGGGAACCAAGGAACCTCACGAGGAGAGCCCGGATCAGCTTAGAACGGTTGCTTTCCAAGATCAGAAAGAATTGCCGCAACCGCGCATAATGGAGAATGGGAAACGCATCGCGTTGACCCTGGATGACGTGGAGGTCGCCAAGGCGTTGGACTTGCTTGGCAAAGAGGGGAATCTGAACATCCTGATTTCATCGCAAGTAACGGGGCGCGTTACCGCCAACCTCAAGGGAATGACTTTCGAACAGGCCCTTGAATCGCTGATGAAAGTGAGCAATCTGGTGGCGGTGCGAGAGAAAGGACTCATTTATATCTACAACGCGGACGAAAAGCTGCCGATGCGCATCTATCACCTCAATTACTCGCGCGCTCAGGATCTGGAAAAGATGATCAAGACCTTGCTCAGCCCCAAGGGCAAGATTATCGTCACTCCTCCCAGTGCCGTCGGAATTAGTTCGCCTTCTCCGGTTGGCGGCAGCACCCAGGGGGGCGGTGGAGCCGCTGCCGCCGGCGGCGCAGCTGGCGCCACCTCCCCGACCGGCGGCGATTCGCTCTCCATCGGCGGAGCCATCATCGTTCAGGACTACGAATCCGTGCTCGAGTCGGTCGACCTGGTCGTGGCGGAACTTGACGTCCAGCCCGTGCAGGTGCTGATTGAGGCGGTGATCCTCCTCGTTAATTTGAACAAAGGACAGGAGCTCGGCGTCAACTTCGCGGTCCTCAACAGCGGCGGCAATGTGCTCAGCGTTGTGGGCAATGGGTCCTTGCTCAACGCCGCAGTCGGGTTCTTGCCGTCGCTGGCCCAGGCTTCCGGCCTTGCTTCCACCGGTTTCGCCGCCAATCAATTCACGCCAGGCCCGCTGGCGCCGCCGGCAAGCCCCAATCCAGGTTTCATTAACAATCAGAATGGGTTCAGTTTCGGTGGCGCCAACAGAAATGTCGCGGCCTTCATGCAAGCCCTGGATACTCTCGGCAAAACCGAAGTGCTCGCAACTCCCCGTTTGCTCGTTCTCAACAAGCAATTGGCCGAGATCAAGCTCTCCCAGCAACTGGGCTATTCGACGTTCAGCCAATCACAGGTCAGCACCGTGCAGCAGGTCCAGTTCCTGGACGTCGGCACCCAGTTACGCGTCCGTCCCTTCGTTTCTCGCGACGGCATGGTGCGCATGGAGATCCACCCCGAGCGAAGTTCCGGTTCGGTGGTTAACAATGTTCCCAACACGGCGACGGCCTCGGTGACGTCCAACGTCATGGTGCCGAACGGGTCAACCATCGTCATCGGCGGCCTCATGGAGAACATCCCCACGTTGACTCAAACCGGAGTCCCTTACCTAAATAGAATTCCCTATCTCGGTGCCCTGTTCCGTGACCGGGTGACGTCGAATACGCGAAATGAACTGATCGTGCTGCTGACGCCGCGCATCTGGAACCCGAACGATCCGCAAGGGTTGAACGCTGCGGGGTGCCCTCCCGTGCCCGTGACGCCTCTTCGTCCGTCCTTCGACCCGAAGCTATTTCCTTGATCATTTCCGTTTGCCAGCAGGTCAGCCGCTGGAGCAATTCGCAAACTCGTCTTCGCTGGAATCGCCAGCAAGAGAAAGAACAAGCGTGGCGGTCCGACGGCCGAAATAGCGTTCTTACTTACAGCTGCATCAGGAGGCGCTCATACCATTTCGTGCACCAGGCACTCGGAGTTTGATCATGAAAGCGAATGGGAACCCGGCCAATTGGCTAGAAATCGACGAGTACCTGGAAGCATTTGAGACGGCGCAGCGGAAGGGCCTGGAATTGGACCTGCGCGAATTCCTGCCCGGCTGTGACGATCCGCATTATTCGGCGATTCTCCACGAATTGATTCGCGTCGATATGGAGTATCGCAGCAATTCCGGCAATCCGACGACCTTGGACGACTATCGGCAACTCTTCTCGGGGTCATTGCTCGACCATCAAGAATTGCAGGCGGTCGCGTTCGAGGAATATCGCCAATGCCGCGAACGGGGCGAAGAACCCTCGCCGGCCGAATATGAGCTGCGCTATGGCGTGGACACGTCCCGCTGGCCGCGTGCGATCACTCTTTCGCAATTCCCAGCTCACTTGCCGAGAATCGAATCCACGCCATGTCTCAAGAAAAAAAACAAACTTTGGCGGACATGAGCGGCGGATTACGTTCTTCATGGTGAGGCCAAGATCGAAACCAAAACGCTGTGTAGCGTTGAAGAAGATTGGCAACAAATAACCGTTCTATTCCCAAGCTTTGAGAGGATTCTCCGATGAATATCCGTCCGTTTCAGGCCGCAGCGATCCCCGTGATTCGTTTTTTCGCGCTTCCGACCCGGTTGCATCAATACATGCAGCAGACGACGCGCAAAGGGTTCACCCTCGTCGAACTTTCCGTGGTCATCGTGATCATCGGCGTGTTGGCCGCCTTCGGCGTTCCTCGCTTCCTCAAAGCGGTTGAGAAGTCGAAAGCCGCGGAAGCGTTCGCGTATCTCTCGGCCATCCGTGACGCCCAGGAGCGTTATCAAGCCGCCCAGGGAACCTATGCTACCGACCTGACGACGCTCGACATTCAGATGCCCCCGCCGAAATACTTCACGGTCGGCACGGTCGGCGCCGGTGCAGGAACCCAGCAGAATTCGTGGAGCCTTACGTTGACCAGGCTCGGCGCCTCGGCCGGTTATGGCCCCTATACGGTAGTATTCACGGACCAAGGGTATGACACCGTCAACAGCACAATTCTTCCGGAGATCAGTCCGCTGGGCAGCTAAGTGACTCCCAAAGCAGCAACCCGGTCCCAGGGGCGACTTGTAAGACAAGTCGCCCTTTTTTCGTTTGGAACCGCTGCATCAACACAAAAGAAATAAATTTTGGCGGACCGGCGGGACGGATTTCGTTCTTCATGGTGAGGTCAAGATCTGAATTCAAACGGTGTGTGGCGTTGAACAAAATCGGCACGAGTTACGTTCTTTTTCTAAGAGGAGTTTCGCATGTTCGTCAGTTCGCTTCAGTCGGTGAAAACCCCCGTGTTTCGTTTCTTCGCAGTCCCGACCCGGTTGCATCAATACATGCAGCAGACGACGCGGAAGGGGTTCACCCTCGTCGAACTTTCCGTGGTCATCGTGATCATCGGCGTGTTGGCTGCCTTTGGTGTTCCTCGTTTTCTCAAGGCGGTTGAGAAGTCGAAAGCCGCGGAAGCGTTCGCTTATCTCTCGGCCATCCGGGACGCCCAGGAGCGTTATCAAGCCGCCCAGGGAACCTATGCTACCGACCTGACGACGCTCGACATTCAGATGCCCGCTCCGAAGTATTTCTCGGTGCCCGTTGCCTTCGTCGCCGGCACCGGCACGCTGCAAAATTCATGGAGCATGACGCTGACCCGGAGCGGCTCCTCCGCCGGTTACGGCGCCTACACGGTGGTCTTCACCGATCAAGGTTATGATGCCGGCAGTACGATTCTCCCGGAGATCAGTCCGCTCGGCAGCTAAATGGTCCGCATAGCAGCGACCCGGTCCCAGGGGCGACTTGTTCAACAAGTCGCCCTTTTTTCGTTGGAATCGCCGCATCACCAAAAAAAGGAAAATCTTTGGCGGACCAACGGGGCGGATTTCGTTCTTCTTTGTGAGGCCAAGATCGGAGTTCAAACGCTGTGTAGCGTTGATCCCATTCAGGACCCGTTTCGATTCTTTCCTTTCAGGAGACTTCCATGTTTGTCAGTGCATTGCAGACGGCGAAAGCCCCCGTGATTCGTTTCTTCGCGGTCCCGACCCGGTTGCATCAATACATGCAGCAGACGACGCGCAAAGGGTTCACCCTGGTCGAACTTTCCGTGGTCATCGTGATCATCGGCGTGTTGGCAGCCTTCGGTGTGCCTCGTTTTCTCAAAGCGGTTGAGAAGTCGAAAGCCGCGGAAGCGTTCGCTTATCTCTCGGCCATCCGTGACGCCCAGGAGCGCTACCAGGCCGCCGAGGGAACCTATGCCGTTGACCTGACCAAGCTCGACATTCAGATGCCCGCGCCGAAGTACTTCTCGGTCGGAACCGTCGGCCCTGGCGTCGGCACGCAGCAAAACTCCTGGAGTCTTACCCTGACCCGAATGGGTTCCTCCGCCGGTTACGGAGCGTATACGGTGGTCTTCACCGACCAAGGTTACGACGCCGCGAGCACGATTCTACCCGAAATCAGCCCGCTGGGCAGCTAACGAAATCGTTTGGCACTAACTCGGTCCAAGGGCGACTTGTTCCAATGAGTCGCCCTTTTTCTTGCGTAGTTTGTGATTCAAAACGCCAAATGAAAACCAGGAAGCAGAGGTGGCCTCGTGAAACGTCTGCTGGCCAAGCTCATCCCGAACAAAGCGATCGGTCTGTACGTGAGCGAAAGCTCGATCATCGGAAGCCTGGTCTCAGGAACGCCGTTTGGGGTCGTGGAACTCGCCAACCATACGGAAGTTTACGAACCGGAGACCTTGGCCGAAGCGATTCAGCGCGTGCTGCAAAGGCTGGTTGGCAAACGCAAAGTTCGCGGCTTTCCGGTTATGTTGGGCCTGGCGTCTGGCAAGATCTTCTTTTCCAGCCGCCCGATGCGAATTGAGTCCAACGAAGTTTCACCCCAGGTACTGCTGCACGAGGCGTTGCAATCTTCCGGTCTTTCGGTTGATGACATGGTGGTCGAATCGCTCAAGGCTCAGGCAGGCAAACGGCCGCTTGTCAGCCTGATTTCCGCCCGCAAGAAATATTTGTCAGGATTGTTGGCGGCAGCGCAACAATGCGGACTACGGCCGCCGCGAGTGGAACCCGCTCTCTGTGGTTTACTCCGCGCAGGCGCTTATCGGCAGAAGGCCCCGCGCAGGACGAAACCGGTGATTCGGCTCTTTCTCGGAGACACAAAGTGCATGGGAATGGTGACCGTCGGCGATTCCCCTCTCATTTGGCGCCATTTCGATCTGCCCGCCGATGACAAACGCAAAGGGCTTTGTGCCGCCGTGCGGACGCTGCAAACCTTGACCAAGCCGTGCGGCATCGATACACCCGTCGAAGCCGTGATGATCGATGGACCGGCGAGCTTGAGCCAGCAAGTGAACATCAAGGAATTCGCGGATCAGATTGGTTTACCGGTCGCGTGGTGCGAAGGGCCCGGCCTGGCAGACTCCGCCATTGCCTTCGGCCTCGCACTCGGCGGACTTAACCCGTCGAATGACACTTTGGACCTGGCACGCTCCCTCAAGCCGCCGCCGCTGATGCGCGACATTTTTCCCTGGAAAGAAATCGTGCTGCAATTACTGCTCCTGGCCGGCATGGCCGTGTTCCTCAACGATCGTTCGTCGGCTTTGCACGCGAGCTATCTCAAGCTTCAAGCAGAGAACCATAAATACTCGTGGGCCGAGTCAGTGTCGACAGCCAATCTGGATAAGGAAAAAAAGGATCTGACCAGAAAGGTCGATGCTTTCCGCTCCTTCCTGGGAACACGCGTGCTGTGGTCGAAGTACACCCATGATATCTCGGATAGGCTGCCGCCAAATGTTACACTGAGCTCCATGCAGGGCATTCAGGAGTTGGAGTCCGCGAGCAAGGGCATGGTCGTTTCCACGGCGAAAAAATCGTTCATCCTTCGTGCCTCGGCGCCGCTGCGTGCCGATGGAGCGGTGCCGCAGGAAATCGACGGGTTCCTGGACACGCTGAGGAAGCTGCCGATCATGCAGCGGGATTTCCCCAATATCGAATTGGCCGACATCAAGTCGGCGCGGGCTGCGAAGGAGAGTCTGTCCAAAGCGACCTTTACCATCGTGTGCTTGCCGAAGGCGGTTGTTGCCGTGAAAGCTCCCGAAAAAGGAAAAGCTCCGACAGGAAAATAAACATGGAAAGTAAAGTCAAAAAAGCGAGTCTCAAGACCCAACTTCTGGAACGACTGCACAACCGATTTCAATTGCGCATGATCATTACGGGATTGGTTGTCGTCGTGGGCTACGGCGCCGTCTATTTGCCATTGAGCAATGACATTGCGAACACCCGCGACCGGCTGACGACCGCCCAAAAACGTTTGCAACTGGCCAAGGATGTCGCCGCGCTGCAAACCGAGTTCAAACGTTGCCAGCCAAGACTGTCGCCGATGCCGGACAACAACGAGTGGGTCCAGTACCTGCTCGGCGGCCTGCGCAAGATGCCGGTGAATCTCGTCAACATGGACTTTCGGCCGTCGCGCGAAGTAGGCCCGTACAAGGCGATCGTCCTGCGTATCCAAATCGAGGGGACTTATCAAAATCTCCACACGGCCCTGTGTTGGCTGGAAACAAACGACCGGTTGTTCCGCGTGGACAACATTAACTTTCTGCCGCCACAAAAAGGGCAGGAAAAGGACAACAACGGCGACAATTTGCTCCTGGAATTGATCTTACTCGGAATGATGGGCTGATATGGGAACTGCAATCAATCGAATGGCGCCGCTGATGGCCGTGCTGGTTCTGGCGGGTTACTGCTGCTGGTCCGAATCGGACGAGCCGATCGTCATCCCCGGCAAGGAGCATGCGGCCAAGATTGAAATGACCCGGGCGCTCTTGTCGCCGGTCTCCACACCCGCTCCGGTGCGGAACCCGTTTCCCTCTGCGATGACCGAGAAGAAGGCCCCGACTGCCGTTCAGCCCGTCAAGGAGTCGCTCATGAAAAAGAATTTGGCCCAAAACACAAGTCATCTTGTCTTGCGTGCAACCTTCATCAGCGGGGATCGGCGCCTGGCCATGATCAACGGCAAGTTTTACGGCGAAGGGGACATCGTGGCCGCGGTGCCGCACGAGCTGGAAGTCAAGCGCCTTGGCCCAGACCAAAACAACCCGGACGGCCCGATCATTCCGATCAAGACCGCCGGGCCCATTTACAGCGTTGCCAAGGTGTTCGAGGACCGCGTCGTCCTGCAGTGCGAGAACGAGAGGACCGAATTGAAGTTTCTCCCAACGGACGGGAAATCCAAGCCAGGGTCGGGTACGGGGATCAGAAAACAGCCAGTCAAGGGAGGGAGCTAAATCATGAGTGTCGCCACCTCGAGCCATGTTGCCGGGAATTCGCTTCTGATCGACCTGCTCGTCAAGAAGGGGATCCTGGACAGCAAGAAGCTGGAAACCTTGCGCGAGGCCCACGCGAAAGAGAACATTCCGGTCGAACAGTTGCTCATCAAGAAGGGTTTGGCCAGCGACCGCGAAATCGCCCAGACGTATGCGGAATACCTGTCCCTTCCCCTTTACGATCTTCCGACCCAGCCCGGCGAAAATAAGAGCATCGATATCGATGGCTCGCTGCGTCGCTTGCTGCCGGAAAAAATGTGCCGCGAGCAGTTGATCGCACCTCTCGCCAAGGCGAATGAGATGCTCGACGTGGCGTTTGTGACTCCCAACGAAATGTTGATCATCGATGAGATTCAACTCCTCACCGGGTTGCAGGTTCACCCGCACATCGCCCCCTTGCACGTCGTGGAAGGATTGCTTGATATTCTTTACGGGTCCGGCCAATCGAACGGCAGCTTTGCGGGAGGGAGCGCGGGGGATTTCGAGCAAGCCGACGCGGAGGACGAGGAAGCGGTTGAAGATCAGGCGGGCGAAATCTTGCATCTCGATCAGCCCCCCCCTCCGGGACGCGACGGCCGGATCATTCGCATGGTCAATCAGATCCTGGAACAGTCTCTGCGCAGTGGAGCGAGCGACATTCACCTTGAGCCGTTCGAAGAGGGCTGCAAAATCCGCTTTCGCATCGATGGTTTCTTGAACGAGGTTTCTCCCCCAGCACGGGCCCTGTTTCTGCCGATTCTGTCCCGTTTCAAGATTCTCGCCAAGATGGACATTGCCGAGAAACGGGTGCCGCAGGACGGCGCCATCTCCCTTCGCTTCGGCGACAAACGCGTTGACTTGCGCGTCAACACCGTCCCGACCGTACACGGCGAAAAGATGGTCATGCGTATTCTCGACAAGGGGGCCATTCCCCTGCAGCTCACCGGCCTGGGTTTCGACGAACGGCAATCGAAGGACCTCATCGAGTCGATTCAACTGCCGCACGGCCTGATGCTAGTGACCGGCCCAACCGGCAGCGGCAAAAGTACGACGCTCTATGCTTGCCTCAACTTGCTCAACGAACCCGATACCAACATCTGCACCGTGGAAGACCCGGTCGAGTATCGATTCAACGGCATGAACCAGGTTCAGGTGAAGACCCAAGTCGGCTTGACATTTGCCACCGCCTTGCGCTCGTTCCTGCGGCAGGACCCCGACATCATCATGGTGGGAGAGGTGCGCGATCAGGAGACGGCCCAGATTTGTCTTCGCGCCGCGCTGACGGGTCACTTCGTCCTCTCCACGATTCACACAAACGACTCGCTGTCCGCGGTCAGCCGATTGCAGGACATGGGGATCGAGCCCTTTCTGCTGTCATCGACGCTGCGCGTGCTCGAGGCCCAGCGCTTGATCCGCCGCCTCTGCAAGGAATGCAAGACCCCCTATGAATGCGACGCGGAAACGGCCCGGCGACATGGACTGGACCCGGCCCGGCCCCTGTTCAAGCCCAAGGGTTGTCCTGCTTGCCGAGGGACGGGATATCGAGGACGCATCGGCATTTTTGAGGTGATCCGCATCACCCCAAAACTCGCCACTTTGATCCAGAACCGTGCCCCAGTCCCCGCCTTGCGGCAATCCGCACGCGATCAAGGCATGAAGCTGCTTTCGGAAAGCGCCATCGACAAGGTTCGCGAAGGACTGTCGAGTCTGGAAGAGTCGCTAAGCGTTACGATGGCCGACGAAGAGTAGGCGACTGGGCCGGTGCTTGCACCTTAAGACGCAAAAGGCCAATCCTGACAGGAGACAATTGTTATGTCATTCGAAAAATGGGTCATCTCACACGCCCGCGTGTCGAGCAAGGCCCACAAGAAAATTGCCATGGACGACAAGATGTCGTTCTTTCAGCAGCTCTCGACATTGGTCGTTTCGGGCACACCGCTGTTGCAAGCGCTGCGCATCTGTGCCGAGCAAAGTCAAAGTACCAAGCTGCAAGCGACACTTGAGGAAATGGCGGACAAGGTCGCCGCCGGGAGCTCCTTCCACGCGGCGGCCGGATACTACAAGGACGTCTTCGAACCACACTGGATCGAGATCATTCGCACCGGCGAAATCACGGGGCAGATGGGGCCGATTCTGCTGGAGTTGAACAAACAAATTCGCGACTCCCGTGAAACGCGCCGCAAAATTACCGGGGCACTGATGTACCCCATCATCTTGCTTGTCGTGGCTACCTCGGCAGTTACCATCATGCTCTGGTTCGTGGTGCCGACCTTTACCAAGATGTTCAACGACATGGACGCCAAACTCCCTGTTTTCACGCAGTATGTTGTCGAACTGTCGGACGCCGTGGTGAAGTATGGCATCTACATGGTAGTCGGGGTGCTCCTGACCGTGGCGGGTTTTCGCAAGTACATGCAAACAGAATCGGGACGAAGCCGGATTGGCGGTATCTGCCTGGTGATGCCGATGGTCGGCGAGCTCATGGTGCAGTCGGCCATGTATCGTTTTTCCTCCAACATCGCCTTGCTGCTCAAGAGCGGTATCCCGATGCTGGAAACGCTGGGGGTCTTGGAGGGAGTATTTCAGCTCAGTCCGCATTACCGCGATGCCCTGGCGCGAGTTCAAGGCCGAGTCGCCGCCGGTCGAACGCTGGCTGCCTCGCTGGAGGAAACCGGGATGTTCACGAGCATGGTGACGAACATGGTGCGGATCGGCGAGGAGTCGGGACAACTTCACGCGGTTATGGAGCAAATCGCTCCTTACTACAAAGAAAAGATGGAAGGACTCATCTCAAAGGTCACCAAGCTCATGGAGCCGATCATCATCATGGGCATGGGCATCACCATCGCCGGCATGATGCTGGCTATTTATCTGCCGATGTTCGAGATGGCCGGGGCCGTGCATTGAGGAGATCTTGATATGAGAAGAAAGAGAAGCGAATTCGGGCCCAGTAGACGCGATGGGTTCTCCATTGTGGAAATCATGATGGTGCTTGTGATCATCAGCGTGCTCCTCGCGATTGCGGCGCCGTCGTTTCAGCGGGCCACGGAGCAGGTTCAGTGCAACGTCGCCGCTGCCAATTTGCAGGCGGTGTGGGCCGCTCAGCGTTTCTACTGGCTCGAAAACCATCAGTACTCGGCAAACTTCCCGAATCTGGGGGACATGGTCGATCCGTCAATCTCGGCCGCCGCCACCCCTTACGTTTACTCGATTCAGATCATCGACAACAATACGTTTTCCGTGTCCGCCACCCGAACGGGCAACAGTAAATGGGGTGGCCAGCTAGTCATCGATCAGACCGGCGTTTTGACCGGCGTGATCCAGACGCCGGGCCAGCAAGATATCGTTCCCGGACTTCAGTGAAAGGCATGCTATGATGACGACTTGTTCCGCTTTCCAATTTGCGTCCCCCCGAGCAAGGCGCCCGTCGCATGGTGGGCGCCGCGCCGCCACATTGCTGGAATTGCAAGTCGCCCTGGTGGTTTTTGGCATCGCTCTAATGGGCCTGTGTCCGCTCGTGATCATGCAATCCAAACAGCTCCGCAAGATGCAGACCTGGATGCAACCACAAACAACGTACTACCTCGTGCCATCCAATAACATTTGGGCACGCAAACTGGGAGCGGTCGCCACGATGCAAACTACCTTGCCGACCGGCCAAAGTCCTCCCAGCTCCACCATCGTGAATGTTGTTAGTATCGTTTCTCTTGACCGAAGCCTCACAAGCGAACAGGTGATGGCCCATGTAACAGTGAAAGCTAAGGGGTCGCCATGAACCTAAGACCCAAAGCTTTGGACCTTGGCAAGGGCGTTGCCAAAAGGCCCGGTTTCACTTTGCTCGAGATGATGGTTGTTTGTTTTCTCACGGTGCTGTTGGGAGGACTGCTAAGTGTCACCTGGTCGGGCTTGTGCCGTCCCGCCGCCGACATTTCCAGTCGCGCGTGTATCACGCAGGAAGCAAATCTCGCCGTGGCTTCATTCGTCCGCGACCTGGGGGGATTCCTTGCCAACCCCGAAGGCCGGGTGGGCACGAAATATCTCTATCCTTTCGTTGGCCGCATGCAGCCGGGCGGCACTCAACTATGGCTCTGTTTTGATGGCGGAACATCGCCCAATGGTGTCGCGGATTGGGGCAGGCCGGACACGGTCATTGTGTATTACGTGCAAGGAACCCAACTCATTCGTTGGGACCAAAACGCCAACACGACCTATGTCGTGGCCAACCATGTTAGCGCCATGCAGACGCAGGACCAGGGAAACGGCGTGCAGATCACGCTCACCATGAGTTTCAGAAGCATTACCCAAATCTATGTCCTTAAGGCACTCGATCCATGACACAACGTCCCAAACGACCAGGGTACGCGATGACGCTGGTCCTGATATTTGTCTTGCTGTTCGTGGCCATTCTCGGTGTGGGCTGGCGCCGTCTCGGCTCCTCCTTGCGGGTGCAAACGGTTCGCGTTGGCCAGGTGCAACGCGATCAGGGAAGTGTTCAGGCCCTGGCGCTCGGCCTGGGCCTGTTGGAGACAGGATTGCCTCCTTCGAATCCCTTTGTCTGCAATGTCAACGTCACGACTTCACAGGGTGTTTGTTCCTATACCGTGACTTTCACCCTCGAAGGCTCCAATGCCTGGGCAGTGCAATCGTCACCGACCGTTTTCGGCGCCAGATCTCAGCCGATGCCAACGACTTTTGCCCACTAAAAGGAAACTTGCCATGCTAACGACAGTCAGCAACTTGAGGTGTTAAGCCTCATCCGCGCAATGCATTTGGCCATCAGGGAACGTTCCGGATACATTGGACTGGGATGTGTGGGAGTTTAATTCCCTGTTCGATTCGTTCCGTCCTTCTTGGAAGGCATTGGCACTCGATTGAGGCTCTAGGTTTTCTACTAGATGAGGTTCCAGAATTCGAACCTAAAAAGCAGGGCGTTTCGTGGCATTGGAGTGATATAGGTGCGGCGTTGCAACGCCTTGCTGATTTCGGAGTTGCAAAGAAATGGGACCTCACTACGTTAGGATGGCATTGGGGCCACATCGCCAACAATTGCAGAAGAATTGCAGAAGCCTCCACACGATCCCGGAGCATCCCTGACCGCCGACATCGCCGACCAGAAAGTGATTCTGGTTTTTCCGGACTCCTAATCGCCGGCGAGACCAGGACAAAGAGAGCCAAAAAATCTTGATCTACTCGCCGAAACATGGAAATTTGCGTGGTTTTACGAGATCGGTGTCCAGGCGCGGAGCCCAAACGGAACTTATCGCAGTTTTTCTTCAGACGCGGACGTACAATTCCATCGGAGGCTAGTGCTCCGTCACACAACGATTTTAGGGTAAACTGTCCTCAGTTTTACCCGCGCATCATCGATGCGGAATTGCCAATCTACGCCGCGCTGGCGGTTGTTGATCGCGCTGTGCCAGGCGGCAGCCTCCTTGCGTAGCTCGTCGATCGTCCCGAAACGGCGATCTTTCAAACACTGACGCGTCATCGAACTCAGCTCGTTCTCGGCGATGTTTAGCCAACTGCCGTGCTTGGGCGTGTAGTGAAATTCCAGGCGACTCAGCACCGCTCGCGCCGTCTCCGGGTCGAACGCCTCGTAGAACGCGCCTTTGGTGTGCGTGTTCAAATTATCGCAGACCAGAAGAACTTTGTCGGCCGATGCGTAGCGGGTCCGCATCAACTCCTCGACTTCCCGCGCCCAGTCGATCATCGTGCGCCGCTCGCGCACGGCCACCTGACGCCAACCCGACAGCGGTTCGCAAAACATGAAGATGCTTGCCGTCCCGGCCCGCTCATACTCGTAGTCCACGCGACGCGGATGATCCTTCGTCGCGGCGATCGGAACACGCGTTTCCTTCAGTAATTCCACCGGTTGCTCGTCCATGCACAGCACCGGCAAACTCGCATCGTAGGGCCGGGTGTAGACCTCCACGACATCTTCCATCGCGGCCACGAACTCGCCGTCCGCTTCGGGAGGAATGACCCAATACTCGATCTTTCGCTTGATCACGCCGTTTTTTTGAGCGTGCGACGCACCGTTTCGTGACTGATCGATTCCACGATTTCCAGCGCGACCACCTGCTCGGCCAACAACCGCAAGGTCCAGTTCGCGAAGCCCGCCGGCGGCGACCCCAAACGCATCGCGATGACCTTCGCTTCTTGTTCGCCATCGAGCAATTTCGGACGCGGTTCCGCCCGCGTCTTGCCCTCAAGCGTGACTTCAAAGCCTTCGGTGACGAATCGCTCGCGAATGTTCTCGACCGTTTTCGTCCGGCAACCGTACGCATCGGCGATCTCGGCATCGGTCCAGCTTGGACCGTCCGCATCGGCCTTGAGCAGCACTTGAGCCCGCCGTACCTTCTGCGATGAGCCTTTGAACTTGGCGACAACCGCGCCGAGCGTTTGCCGTTCTGCATCCGTCAGACGTACAATATACTTCTTTGGCATGACACAACCCTCCGTGGTTGCTCACTATCATGCCGAATCTTGCAGCTGGCCGCTACCCTAATTTCACGCTTTGACGAAGCACTAAATCACCGTGCGTGATTATGCAGCTGAGTTTACGGCCACCTTTCTCAAGGTTCGGCGGTTGCGTTTTCGTAGGTAATAGCGAACTTCATGCATGAGTTCGGTCATTCCGGGGCATTGGTGGTTGCGCGTCACATGGGCGTGTAAATCTTGCCAGACGCGTTCGATCCGGTTGTAGTCCGGACAATAGGGAGGCAAAAAATGCAAGCGCACACGGCGGGCAAAATGTGCCAACGCAATCCCGATGATGTTGCTGCTATGAATTCCATAGTTGTCCAAGATTACATGGATCACTTTCGCTTGGGCATATACCACCGTCAGTTTTTTCAATAAATCCAAGAACAACCAAGCGTCTTTCTTCGCCGCTTCCACCCAATGAACTTCGCCCGTGCTAACGTCCAAGGCGCCGGCCAAATAACGCTTCTGATTCTTGCCCGGCGTGACCGCTTCTTTCTGTTGGCCCAACCCCATCCAATCCAAGCCGATCTTGGGATTCAGGTGAATGTCTACCTCATCTTCGTAGACGGCGACTTCCTTGCGTGGCAACGAGGCAACCAACTGAGCGATCTTATTCAGCCGCCTCGTTTTTACCGCAGGATGCCAAGGACATTTCACCGTCGGTCGCGGCTTGCCTCGACGCGCCTTGATCAAGGCCAAGGCCCGACTCATCGTCGTTACATGAATGCGCGTCCCGGTCTTTCGCACCATCGTTTCGATCAACAATTCGCGAGTCCAAGTCGGCCGACGCCAACCATGATTCAGCGGGCTCGAACGAACGACCTCATTGAGGATTCCCAAATAGGCTTCCGAGAGCTTCTCAGCGCCGTTGTCTTCTCGGCCATCCCACAAGGACGCCTCGCCAAGTTCGCGAAAACGCTTGGCCACCCGATAGACCGTGGTGTTATGGACCCCCAGAATGGGTTCGATTTCACGGGCACCGCGTCCATTCCAGAGGTTGAACACAATCAGATAGCGAATCCGCACCAAGGCGATACGGCACCTTTGAAACCGTTTGCGCATCTTCTCCTTGACGAACCAAGACACTTTCGGAACAATACTCGACATGGGAATTCCTCCTTGGGACCTTGTCGGCCCCGGGGTTTTTGCTGTGGAATTCCCATTTTTTTATTTCCCTCGCCTCAAAACGCAACGTTCTGCCCTTGCAGCTGAATCACGCACGGTGATTTAGATGAAGCGGTTGGAGATGTGTAGCAGATTGGCTGAGGTTGCGTTGGAAGGTGTTAATCTCCCATCAAATACGGCAAAACAGCATTGGTATTATCCGGTGTTCACGTTGCAGGTGAAGGGCCCATGCTGCCAACTTTTTTTTGCCCTCAATGCTTGCTGCTGGTTTCTTGACGTCACGCGCCAGGTTTGTTTGCTGTTTTCCCACTCGCTGAAGGAGACAAATTTCAATAGCAGCCTTTGTTGTAGGTCGCATTCCAGCCGCTGCTCAAATTGCGTCCAGATCCGCTTGAAGGCGATCCAGTTCGCAGCGAAAGGCAGCGAACGCATCGCGTGCCTGGGTGCAGTCGCCGCTCGCACCCATTTTTTCCAGGTGAAATGCTAGCTCGGTGAGTGAGGACACGCCGAAGAAACTGACCATTCCCTTGAGAGTGTGGGCGCAATGGTGCACGGCCTTACAATCGTTCTTCTCTACGCTCTGGGCGAGTTCGTCCATGAGTGGGCCGGCATCCATTCGGAATTCGGCGATCAGTTGACGAAGCACGGGGAGGCTGCCACCGACGGAGGACAGAAGCTTCGCTTGATCAACCATCGAAATGGAAGCCCCCGTGGTCGATGCGCTTTGGGGCGGTAAGTCGGCGGGCGAGGCGACGGCCGGAACGACCGAGCGAATGACGTCGAATAGTTCGTCGTCTTGAATTGGCTTGGCAACGTAAGCGTCCATGCCGCCTTGCAAGCATTGCTCGCGGGCGCCATCGCCGGCGTTGGCGGTCATTGCGATGATGGGGGTGCGCCGGCCGGCGCCGGCCTCTTGTCGGCGAATCCGCGCAGTTGCCTCCAGGCCGTCCATCTCCGGCATGTGCATGTCCATGAAGATGATGTCGAATGCCCGATTTTCGAGGATCTCCAGTGCCTCTTTGCCGCTGCCGGCGACGGTGACCTCATGGGCTTGCCTTTGCAGTTTCAACACGCCGACCTTCAGATTGAACGGATTGTCGTCCACGAGCAACAGCTTCAGCGCAACGCCAGCTTTCGGCACGGAGACCGGCTTGGAATCAACTTCAGCCAGGTTGATGTCCATTTCTGTGCCAGTCGATTGCACGAGGCCACACGATTTCAGGACCGCTTTCAGCAGGTCTGCTGGTTTGTACGGCTTGGCGATGTAGCCGTGGATGTCCAACTCCTGGCACTGCGCCAACTCGTTTTTGCGATCGACCGGTGGAACCATCATGACAATAGCGGGGTCCGTGTGATGTCGTTCGCGAAGATGGCGGGCCAGAACGAAGCCGTCGATTCCAGGCATGGTTGCATCGATAAA
>ODAK010003577.1_pt1 | contig 16074 bp, 18 predicted proteins | sample 1539591 | NCBI WGS metagenome assembly ODAK01 (sample SAMEA3539303, study PRJEB22396) | soil metagenome | biome: tundra; feature: field; material: soil | place: USA | collected 2010-05 | depth 0.15 m
ATGATGACGCCGAGGTGGCCGCCGTAGAACTCCAGCCAGCCATAGGAGGGGAAGGAGACATCCTGGTTGGGGGTGATGACTGCCTGCGTCGCGCCCGCGATCGCCCAGAACCAGCTGATCTCGACGAGTTGCGGCGAGGGCCAGATCAAGGCCGCGCCGACGACGAACTCGGCGATGTCACAGAGATAGAGGGGGAGCGACGCGGAGACCGACCAGGCTCCGCCTGCAGCTACAACGCCCTGGTAGACGATGGCGTTGACGATCAAGAAGGCGCCCAGGAGCACGCACAAGCCAGTGACCACAGACTGTGGAAGGAGGCGGGCGAGTGGAACGATCACGAGTGCCGCGATCACCAGCGTCACCATGGCGATGACATGCCCGGCGTGGCCGAAGACGTCCATCTCGGCAATATTCACCCACTCCGTCCGCTCTTGCTGTGCACTGAGACTGCGCCGCATAGCCTGGGCAGGCGGACGTCGCGGATGCCTGGGTGCCGACAGCGGCTCCGTGGTCTGGCGAGGCTCTGAGGTGACATGACACGAACGTCGGGTCTCATAGGCGGATGGACCGACAACGTAGCGGAGCACCGCGGTGGTGGCTCAGCTCAGTGCGTGGAGTTCCTTCGCTGGGCGCTCCCACATCTGCGCCTCCGCTGGTCAGGGTTTCGCAAGGTCCGCCGTCAGGTGTGGAGGAGAGTACGACGGCGCGCTGCCGCCCTGGGCCTCGGCGACCTCTTCGCTTATCGCGCATATCTCGAGCGACACCGGGAGGAGTGGGCGGCGCTCGACGTGCTGACCCACATCACGATCTCGAGCTTCTACCGGGACCGCGCCGTCTTCGACTTCCTCCAGCGCGAGGTGCTGCCGTCACTCGCCATGCGCGCCCTGATGGGGGGACGGACCAGCTTCGAGGTGTGGAGCGCGGCCTGCGCATCGGGCGAGGAACCCTACACGTTGTCGATCATGTGGCGGCTCGCGCTCCGGACGCGCTATCCAAACCCTCCACTGCATGTGCTGGCAACCGACGTCGAGCCGGCTGCGCTGGTGCGGGCGCGCGAGGCCTGCTACGCACCGGGGAGTGTGCGCCAACTGCCCGATAGCTGGAGGTCGCTCGCGTTCGACGAGCGTGCCGGCCAGCTGTGTCTGCGACCATCGCTCCGCCGCTGCGTTGAGATTGCGCAGCACGATGTCCGCACCGCTGTCATCGGCGGTCCCTACGACCTCGTGCTGTGCCGCAACCCGGTGTTCACGTACTTCGAGGAGTCTCTGCAACGAGAGGTGCTCGCTCGCTTTGCCGGGGGCAATGCAACCTGGGGCTGCGCTGGTGCTCGGCCGCCACGAGTCCATACCGGAGGGAGGGCGCATAGTCAGTCCGTGGCGGTTCCGCGCGACGTGTATCGCCGCGAGTGATCCCTGCGGCGCTGGTGGGAGTGCGAAGCCTGCCCCAGATCCGGGCCCGAGCATTTGCGGAGCTGTGATGGCTCTCAGACCCCCCAGGCCCTGGCTCGAGCTGAGCGAGCCGCCGTGCGTGCGCGCCTCAGGGGCTCCGGTGTGCGGACACGGAAGGTGCAGGCCACAAGGCTGGGTTGATCCGGGGCTGCCGCCGACACCGGCGTCGGCATCGACGGCCACTCCTCTGGTGACCCTGTCGCCGGCCCCGGCAGCACCCGCGACAGTAGCGTAAGTCCAAGAATGCGGCTCAACCTAAAGCCAGGGCACCCATCGGCCTCTCAGCTTTCTCAGCGGTTGATTCCCACCGCGGCCGGTGGCACTCTCAAGCTCTTTCGCCGGTCCCGGCGCCGCCGGGCTGGTCGATCCTGTTCGCATGCCAGAGCATCGGCGAAGCGACTGAGAGCCGCCGATGTTATGCCGCCGCGACGACGCAACAGTCAGCGCCGTTACGTGTGGAAATGCGACGGACACATAACTCACGCAAGGCAGGTACAGGCTATTGGCGGTCGCGGTGCAACAAGCCGGTAGTCGCAGGCTGACCATCGCCACCAGTCCCTCGGGTGAATGATCGAGCGGTCGACTGAATGGGTAGCACGGGGCCATCCGCCAACGTGACAGATCTGCGAAGGTTCCCGTTCCAGCTTCTCGGACCGATCCAGCGCCAGTGAGCAATTGTGTTCGAGAAGAAGGAGCAATGACGTGAACAGAGGCACCATCAAGAAGCTCGTGTCGGAGCGGGTTCGGCTTCATCGCCGCCCCGATGGCACGGACTACTTCTTCCACCGTAGTGGCGTCGAGGAGTTCGACAGCCTCCGCGGCGGCGAGAAGGTTACCTTTGAGGTCGAGCAGAGCCAGAAGGGCCTCGGGCAATTGGAGTCCGCTTGAGCTGAGGTCAGGGAGCCTCGCGCCGACGAAGCGCGAGGCGTCTCCCTTTGAGTGGACACTCGCTCCCGGACAACCGCGGTACGTTCACCCCCTCTACGTGAGGCGCCCGACCCGACGTGGATGCGAACCCGCGCGTGGACGGCGGCCGCCGCTTCTGAATGAGGGTGGTCCTCGTCGGCACACATCCGCTAAGTGCCCTCCGTGTCAGCGAACGCGTTTCAACAAATTGCAACGGGCCGCGACGAGAGCTGGTTGGGCTCGTGGTCAACAGCAGCCTTGACCAGGCACGTCAGGAATGTGACCCTCAGGTGCTGCCACGGTGGGCGCCGCGCTCGAGGATCCCACGGATGTAAGCGGCCTGTCCGGCATGCTGGAGATCGTCCGCGACAACGCTGACGAGCCGTATACCCAGAGTCACGGGCGGGTCCCAACGCGTGTCCACGACGCGCTCCATAGCAGCCTCGGTCAGTTGCCGCACGAACTCGAGTGTCCTATCGCACACGGCGTCGTGGTACTCGCGGAGCATGGTGGGAGTGCTGGTGACAACCGCAACCTGCTGGGCGGTGTGGCCGTACCCGGTGTCCGATACATCGAGCGGCAGGTCGAAACGCCCTGCCCAGCCCGCCGACGTCCATACCTGCTCCGTCTCTGCCACTGCCGCGACATGGTCGTCTTGGATGCGGGTCAGGTGCCAAAGCAGCCACCCGATCGAGTTCGCTTCAGGGTCAAGACGCACGCCGACGTGATCAGGCTTCAGGCCATCGACCACTCGGTGCACGATGTCACGGATCCGCCCGAACGAATCGTCCAGCACATCAGCGCCCGTCATGGCACAGCCCGCTGGGTCATGCCTTCATGAGTGGCGACGCTTCAACGCGGTGACCGCTCGCCGTTCGCGACAGCTCCGCTCGGCGTGTCGGCGCGCGATGTTGGCCCCCTTGCCGCCGTCGCTTCATGGTCGAGGAATCCGATGACGTCATCGATGGTGTTCATCAGCGGGGCGGGGAAGATGACGGTTGTGTTCTTGTCGACACCGAGTTCGACCAGCGTCTGCAGCGTGCGCAACTGGAGAGCGATGGGATGGGCCATCATGACGTCGGACGCCGCTGCCAGCTGATCTGCTGCCAGCGCCTCGCCTTCCGCAGCGATGATCTTGGCGCGCTTCTCGCGCTCTGCCTCAGCCTGCTTAGCCATGGCTCGCTTCATGGCCTCGGGAAGCTGGATGTCCTTGAGCTCGACGAGGGTGACGACAACACCCCAGTCCTCGGTGATGACGTCGAGGATGCCGCGGATGTTCTGGTTGATCTTGTCCGTCTCCGTCAGGATCTCGTCGAGCGTGTGCTGACCCACGACCTTGCGCAGCGTGGTCTGCGCGATCTGCTGGATGGCGGCGGCGACGTCCTCGATGGCGACTACGGATTTCACCGCATCGACGACGCGGAAGTACGCCACGGCGGCCACGCCGATGCTGACGTTGTCGCGGGTGATGATGCCCTGCGACTGGATCGGCATGGTCACGATGCGCAGCGAGACGTGCCGCAGCTGGTCGACGACCGGGATGATGGGACGCAGACCCGGTTGGCGCACCGCGATCACTTTGCCGAGACGGAACTGAACACCCAGCTGGTACTGCTGCACCAGGCGGAGCGAGAACAAGCCAACGACGAGCGCGACACACGCAACGGTCACGACCGCGATCATGAGTGCGGCCACGATGCACCTCCAGTGGGCGCCAGCTGGCGCTCAACTCCAGCGTAGGCCTCCGCGTAGCGGCCGCCAGGGCCGAACGTCCCGGAAACCAAGGCCTGAATGGCGCGAGGAGATCGGCGCAACTACCAACAAGCCCCACATCTTTCGGTGTGGAGCCTCTCAAGTACGGGAGGCGGTGCCCTTCGGTGGCCCTCAGGCTCGACCCTCGTCCGGACCGATGGGCCACCACCGATCCGGGCCGCCCACCCGCCGTCTCTGACGAGTGGACCCGCAACCCACGATTCTACGCGCGGTCGAGTCCGTTTACAACGGGTCGTGCCGGCCGAGCTGACCGCCGGTCAGTTCCGTGAGCCACACTCGCGGGTTGAAACCCGGGTGCGCGTCGATGCGGCGTGCCACCGTTGAGTCTGCCCCGGCACAGATGAGCGCGCGCGGCGACGAGCGACGTCATCGGTGGAAGCCGCGAACGCCGACGAGGCGCACGAATCGGGGTGATGCCCGCGGTCGCCAGGTTGGCGCGGGCGGCCGCTGCCAGGTCCGCCCACCGCTCGATGCTCCAGACGTATCGTGCCGGGCGAGCCAGCAGCGCCGTCTGGTACCCGTACCCGGTGCCCACCTCGAGGAAGGTCTCGCGGCCTGTGAGTGCGAGAGCCTTGAGCATCGCAGCCAAGCGAGGGCTGGGTCGTGACCTGCTCATCACAGATTGCCACCGGAGCGTCGAGCTCAGCGGTGGATGCGTCCTCCGCCGGCACGAACAGCGCGCGGGGCACACGACGCATGGCCCGCAGCATCGCACGTCCACCGTCATCAAGATCGACGACCGCATCGGCGTGGACTGGGAGAGATGGAGCGCAAGGTCAGCGCCGTCCAGCTGCTGATGTGACAGTCTCGGAGGCGAAGGTCACACGGGAACACGACCTCTGGCCCTGGTCCGACCGCGCGGCAGGTGCCTTGATGGGGCTCATCGACCCGTGAGGTTGCGGAGGCACAGATGATGCGCTGGATAGCTGATGATCAGGCGCTGGGGTTCGTGGATCGTGGCGACGCCGGACGCCGTCTGGCGGAGCGCATCGTGCAGCTGGGCGTCACGGATGCGGTGGTGCTGGGGTTGCCCCGGGGCGGCGTGCCCGTCGCCTTCGAGGTGGCGCGAGCGCTGCGTGCTCCGCTCGATGTCGTCGTCGTGCGCAAGCTCGGCGTGCCCTTCCAGCCGGAGCTGGCCATGGGAGCCATCGGTGAGGGTGGGGTGCGGGTCATCGAGCCGCGAGTCGTCGTCGAGACCGGCGTGAGCGCCAGCGAGGTGGCCGCGGTCGAGGCGAGCGAGCGAGCCGAGCTGGAGCGCCGCGTGCGCCGGTACCGGGATGGCCGCTTGCGTGTCGACCTGCACGGGCGGACGGCCATCGTGGTCGATGACGGGATCGCCACCGGCTCGACCGCCAGGGCCGCGTGTCAGGTGGTGCGAGCCCAGGGCGCGTCGCGGGTGATCCTGGCGGTGCCGGTGGGACCGCGCGATTCGATCGCGCGGCTCCGCGATGTCGCCGACGTTGTGGTCTGCCTGGAAACCCCTGCCTGGTTCTTCGCCATCGGCCAGTTCTACGAGAACTTCTCCCAGCTGTCCGACGAGGACGTCGTCGAGCTCCTGGCGCAGGCAACCACCGCGCCCGGTGCAGCGCCGGCTCCCGCCCCAGCCGCAGCGGCCGACCCACCCAGCGAGGACGTGGTCGTGCCGGTCGGGCAGATCCAGCTCGAAGGCACCCTCACGCTGCCCAAGAACGCCGCCTGCGTGGTCGTCTTCGCGCATGGCAGTAGCAGCAGCCGCCACAGTCCCCGGAATCGCTTCGTCGCCTCGGAGCTCCAGGAGGCAGGGCTGGGCACGCTGCTCTTCGACCTGCTCACCCCCGCCGAGGAGCTGAGCCGCGCCAACGTGTTCGACATCGAGTTGCTGGGCCGCAGGCTCGTCGAGGTCACCGCCTGGCTGCGGGCGCAGCCTGCAGCACACGGCATGGCCATTGCATACTTTGGGGCCAGTACCGGCGCGGCCGCCACACTCTGGGCCGCAGCCGAGCAGGCCGTCGACGTGGCGGCGATCGTGTCCCGCGGCGGACGCCCTGACCTTGCGGGGTCACGCCTGGCGAAGGTGCGCGCCCCCACGCTGCTGATCGTGGGCGGCCACGACCGCATCGTGCTCGAACTCAACCGCGAGGCACGGGCCAGACTCGTGTGCGAGAGCCAGCTCGCGGTGGTCGCCGGCGCCACCCACCTCTTCGAGGAACCGGGGGCATTGGAGGAGGTCGCGCAGCTCGCACGTGACTGGTTCGTCGCGCATCTGGCCCGAGCACCGCGGGCTGCAGCATGATGCTCCCTCGGGGCTGTGCCCCGAGCATGGTGAGAGTGATCCGAGGCGAAGGTCACGGATTTGGCGACATCCGGCACTTGCGGACCAGCGTCCGGTGCCGTACTCCATGATCATGAACCTCGCGGTGCACGGGTCTGATCGCGTCGACGGCAGGATGGTCCGATCCCCTCCCGCTGCCAGTTCACTGCACCTTGTGGTGAGCGATGTGATGAGCCGTGATGTACTCACGGTCACACCAGAGGCGACGTTCAAACAGATCGAGCGCCTGCTGGCGGAGCACCACGTCAACGCAGTCCCAGTCGTGGATACTGACGGGCGGGCCGTGGGCATCGTGTCGGAGACAGACCTTGTGCTCAAGTCGGAGGCGGGTCAAACGCCACCGACCGGTTTCGGACCACGAGCCAGGCATCGGCGCTCGAAGGCAGCGGCCTCCACGGCCCGCGGTCTGATGACAGCACCACCCGTGACCGTCGAGCCCGATGCACGTCTCGCTGTCGCCGCGAGACTGATGCGCAAGCATGCGGTGAATCAACTCCTGGTGGTGAATCGAGGGCACCTGATCGGTATCGTCAGTCGGAGTGATCTGCTCAAGAGCTTCCTGCGCGCCGATGAAGACATTCGCAACCACGTCTTGCAGGGAGTGATCGTCGGCACCATGTGGTTCAATCCCGCAGAGTTCGCGGTGAGTGTCCGCGAGGGTGTCGTCGACATCAGCGGGGTGATGGAGCGGCGCAGCCAAGTTGAGATCCTCGTCGACCTCATTCACGGTGTCGACGGTGTCGTCGACGTCAGGCCGGCTCTCAGTTTCCGCCTCGACGACCGCACCATCGCCGTGTCCAGCGGATTGCCGGCGTACTGACCGAACGCGTCCGCATCACGAGAATTGGCGCGCTGATCACCGCGCGAGCGCGGGCATCGCCATCATCGTTCGCCACCAGCGACAGCTCTCGCTTCGCAAGGGCGCGCAACGCCTGCTTCAGGATGGTGTCACCCAGACGCTCTCAGGAACGTCGGATATTCGGGAATGTCCTCGGCAAAGGCTGCGAAGGACGCATCCCCGCGAGCGAACGCCTCGATGCCGGAGTGGGCCATCGTGCCCGACGGCGTGAGCCCGTACCGCCGTGCTGCCGCAAGATTGCTGGTGGCGGCGAAGTCGGCGATTGCGACGCGCGCGCCCGGGCCATGGCGGCCTCGGCGCCGTGGGTGCGTGGAAATCGACGAGGGTGCGTGCCTGCGCCGCCGGCCGGCAACGCCCAGACGTCGCCGGTTTCCGCGCGCCGAGTTAGGGCCGGAGGTCACCTTGAATCGCGCCGGTGCCAGTTGCACCCGGTACGGATCGCCGCCGGTAATGGCGAGCAGGTCGGCGAACTCCTGGAGTGCCGCAGCAACCGCGTCGTTGGATCGTGCCATCACGCGGCCCTCATCTCGGCGGCCAGCGCGACGCCATTGGATTGCGCCATGCCCTGAAGCTACGACGGCGCCGACCGCGGTACCAGGGTCCATCGGCCCAAGCGACGGGTCGGCAGCCTGGTGGTGTCGCCGCAGGCTCCGATCATGACCACCTGCTACCTCGACGTCGATGGCCGACGCCGGCCCCGCCTGGCTGACTGTCTCCAGGCCTTCGGGGTTCTCGCCCAGCAGGCAGTCACGGCGCCCGCTACTGATCGTGCCCGATCTCGCGCCGGCCGAGTCCGTGCTCCTCGAACCACATGTAGGTGTCCCTGACCGTGTTGGGCAGGGGTCGGGGTCGATGTCCGAGCTCGCGATCCGCCTTGGCGCCGGAAACGGCGGGATGGAAGCGCAGCGCACGCAGCGATTCGCTCGTGTACAGCAGCGGGTTGTCCCACGAGTGACTCAGCGGCGTGAGCAGCGGCGCCACCAGGCGGGCCAGCCACAGTGGGGTCGTCCATCCAGGAGCGGGTACGCCCGTGATCGATTCGGCGAGCGTTGCCAGCTCGCGGACTGACGCCGCGTGGCCCGGGATCAGATAGTTCTCTCCACGCCGGCCCTGCGTCTCGGCGACCAGAAGCGCCGCGCACACGTCGCGAACGTCGACCCAGTCGAAGCAGCCTCCGACAACGGCCGGCCGGCGCCGCTGCTGCAGGGCGAGCAGGACCCGGCCTATTCGTGACGGCGCAAAGTCATTGGGGCCGACCACGCCGGTGGGATTGATGATCACGGCGTCGAGGCCGCGCTGTATCGCTGCCCGGAGGCGCTGCTCGCCGGCGAACTTGGACCGGTCGTATGGCGGCAGATATGGCGACTCCGCTCTCGGGCTGGTCTCGTCGAGCACGCTGCCGGCGCGTTCGAGATCGAATGCATGCACCGAGCTGCAGTGCACGACGCGTCGGACACCGCACGCGAGCGCAGTATTGCCGACGTTCTCCACGCCAGTCACGTTGACGGCGCGGACGCGGCCGTGCGGATCCCCGGTCACGGAGATGATCGCGGCCAGGTGGAAGACCACTTCGCCCTCACGGAACGCGGGACGAAGCGATTCCGGATCGAGCACATCGCCGGCCACGAACGTGACGTCAAGGCCCTCGAGCGCAGCGCTGCGCCGGATGTCGAGCGCTCGCACCGCGTGGCCAGCGTCGAGCAGTGTACGCACGAGGTTTGCGCCGATGTGTCCGCACGCACCGGTGACAGCGACGGTCATGGTTTCGGCGGTCGTGCGCCTTCGCTCAGTACTCGTCGAGCGATCCGTCGGGGACCGTCATTGCGTACGCCGGCGGCTCGATCTCCAGTGTCCGGTGATCGCCGTCACGGATGACCACGCTGTCGTATGCATCCGGATCCGGACTGCCGAAGCGGATGAGGACATCTCCTCCAGTGGCGACAACGTCCACCTGGCCGGTCTCGTCGCTGCCGATGGGGGCAGCACGCTCGTTCGAGATGTGAATGGTCTGAACCTTCGTGCTGCCGCGAGGCGTGATGGTGAGTGTCGTCATGTCAGGCCTCCAACGTGGACACGTCGTACGTCCGTGACACCCCCGCCCGGCATGCGGTGGGTCGTGCCACTTCTGACTCTACGAGGACTGCGCACGCGGCGCCAGGGTCGTTCGGCCCGGCTGCAGGCGATCGACCCGACGGCATCGGGCCATTCGACCCTGGGACGAGGGTAGGCGCCATGCGGAGTATCGACGTATGAGCGCGGGAGTGACCGGAGCTTCTACGGACGTCGAGCTGAGCCCGAACGCAGACGTGCTGCTCCGCGAGCGCTACCTGCGCCGCGACGCCGGGGGTCGGGTTGTCGAGACGCCGGCTGAGCTGTTCGACCGCGTCGCGGGGCACGTCGCCGCAGCGGAGACGGAGTACGGTGGCGACCCCGCCAGATGGGCCGAGGAGTTCGCCGCCGCCATGCGGTCACTCGTGATCCTGCCCAGCTCGCCGGTCCTGATGAACGCGGGGACGTCACTGGGCTTCCTCTCGGCCTGCGTCGTGCTCCCCGTCGAGGACACGCTCCACTCGATCTTCGCTGCGGTGCGCGACATGGCGCTCGTGCACCAGTCGGGTGGCGGGACCGGCTTCTCCTTCTCCCGCCTGCGGCCCAAGGGCGACGACGTGCACACGACGCATGGGGTGGCGAGCGGGCCCGTGTCGTTCATGCGCATCTTCGATGTCGCCACCGACGTCGTGCGTCAGGGTCGCCGGCGCCGCGGCGCCAACATGGCGGTCCTCGACGTCTCGCATCCCGACATCGTCGAGTTCGTCACGGCCAAGTCGACCCCGGGGACGCTGCAGAATTTCAATCTGTCGGTGGCGGTGACAGACGCGTTCATGTACTCCGTCGAACACGATGGCTCGCACTCACTCGTCAACCCGCGCACCGGACGCACCGTCGACACCGTCCGAGCGCGCTCGCTCATGGAACTGTTCGCTGCCGCGGCGCACGGTCACGGCGATCCGGGGCTGCTGTTTCTCGACCGCATCAACCGGGACAACCCGTTGCCCGCTGTTGGGCGCATCGAGGCAACCAACCCGTGCGGCGACGTACCGCTGCTGCCCGACGAGTCGTATCAACCGGGACAACCCGTTGCCCGCTGTCGGGCGCATCGAGGCAACCAACCCGTGCGGCGAGGTACCGCTGCTGCCCGACGAGTCGTGCACACTGGGCTCTCTGAACCTGGCGCGTATAGTGCGCGCCGGACGCATCGACTGGCATGCGCTGCAGAGCTACGTCCGCCTGCTCGTGCGCTTCCTCGACGACGTGGTCACGGTCAACCGCTATCCCCTGCCGTTGCTCTCGGACGGAGCGCTGCGGACGCGCAAGATCGGAGTCGGCGTCATGGGTTTCGCCGAGCTGCTCATCCTCCTCGGGATTCCGTACGACAGCGAGGAGGCAGTGCTTCTCGCCGGCAGGATCGCCTCGGTGCTGCAACATGAGGCTGCCGCCGAATCCGAAGCGCTCGCCGTGGTGCGCGGCCCGTTTCCCTCATGGCCGGCGAGCACGTTCGCCAAGCGCAGCGCGCGACCCCGTCGCAACGCGCAGCTCACATCCATCGCTCCTACCGGAAGCATCTCCACCATCGCCGGCACGACCGCAGGCATCGAACCGCTCTTCGCGCTTGCGTACAGCCGGCACGTGCTGGGACGCCGCCTCGTCGAGATCGACAGACACTTCCAACGCGCTGCCGCGGAGCGAGGGTTCGGCTCCGAGGCGTTGCTCCGCGACATCGTGGCTCGCGGCACCGTGCAGGGCGACGGTCGCGTGCCGGACGACGTGCGCAGGCTGTTCGTCACCGCGCTCGACATCGCGCCCGATTGGCACCTCCGCGTCCAGGCTGCGTTCCAGAAGTGCGTCGATGAGGCGGTCTCGAAGACTGTCAACCTGCCGACTTCGTCGACGCCCGAGGACGTGCTGTGCATCTTCATCTCCGCGTGGCATGCATCGGCCAAGGGCATCACGGTGTATCGCCACGGCAGCCGTCCGGACCAGGTGCTGCGCATCGATGCCCTCGCCGACACCTCGGTCGAGATCGACCTCGAGTACGCCGGTGGTTGCGCGGCAAGTGTCTGCGAGGTGCAGTGATAGATCGGCGCGAGTTCGCTCGGCTCGTTGTGCACCGGTTCAGAGGCCGCTTCTCGGTCGAGCTCGGCCTCGACGTCGACCAACGCCCCGGCGATGTCGAGCGATGGTTCCTCGCCGCGACGCTGTTCGGCACGCGCATCAGCACCGCGATCGCGATGCGCACCTACCGCACCCTGGCGGCTGGGGGCGTGTGCACCGTGCCCGATGCCGGAAAGCGCAGCTGGGACGACCTCGTGGTCATGCTCGACGAGGGCGGCTACGCTCGCTACGACTTCCGCACCGCGACGCGCCTGCAGCATCTCGCCGCGGCGCTCGACGCCGCCTGGGGCGGTCGTGTGGTACGCCTCCTCGCCGAGTGCCGCAGCCGAGCCGCGATCACGGCCGCACTCGACGCGCTCCCAGGGTGGGGGGCTGTGACGGTGCGCCTCTTCCTTCGCGAACTGCTACTCGACGAGAGGCCGGCGATCGACGAGCGCACCGTTGCCGCCGGCGTCCATGTCGGCCTGATCAGCACCGCGGACCCTGCGAACGCCGCTGCCGGCATCAGGCGCGCTGCCGCTGCCGCGGGACTCGACGCCCGCGACCTCGAGGCGGCGCTGGTGCGACTCTGCTTGCGCCACCGAAGGATGGACGGGTGTCCCGGCGGTAGCGGGTGCACCCTCCTGGCCACACGCACGCTGCAGCCCCGAAGGGCGAAGACGGTCCGACGGTCGTGACCTTCGGCCCTGGCGGCCCCTCGCGTTGCGGCCCATGATGATGGCCTGCTCCGGACGTGGCGGAGAGTTCAGCACCAACTGAGCTCGCCAAGCGTCCGGAGTTCTCTTGGACGCGGCTCAGGCCGCGGCGCGCGGCGCCTCTCCCCGAAGCTCGCTCAGCTGCATGCGGCGGGCCACGTCGCTCGGCGAGACGATGCCAACCAGCTGATCACCATCGAAGACGAGCGCGCGGCCGTCGCTCCGGGGACCCGGCTTGGTCAGCAGCTCGGTCAGCTGATCGGTCGGCGCGGCGATGGGAATCTGCGCCAGCGGAATGGCGATATCGCCCGCCCGCAAACGTGACCGCTGCGACTCGGGCACGCGTTTCACACCCCGCAGCGTCACGAGGCCCTGGATGCGGCCCCCGATATCGTGGATGGGGAAGGTCGTGAAGTGGTGGCGCATGGCGTATCGCCGGTTGGGGACGTTCGACCCTTGTGACGGAGGGCTCGCCATCGAAGAATTGAGCTGCGATGCGCTGAAGGACCAGCCCCGGCCTGCCCACAGTGCGGCAAGACCAACACCCGGCAGTTGGCCTCGCTGTTCTACTGCAAGACACCGAGTGCCAGCTTTTGAGGGAAGACCACCTCGTCGTAGCACTTGCTTCGCCAGGCCACGGAGCGTTACAACGCTCCAACGGAAGTCGCCGCCAACGCGGCTGATACGCAGCGGCCTGACCTGGTGATCCGGCGGACCCGCTGACGACCGCTACAGATAGAGCTACGGAGCTCTCGGGACCACGACGTCGACGAGCTGGGCGCCCCGGGGTCTCCGGCGCAAATCGCGGGCTGGCTGGTGGTCGAATGCCCAGACGCCGAAGTTGATCTGCTCGCGCACCCGAGTTTCCCGGCTGCCCATGGCGCTCCATCTCGTCGACCAACGCCATCGAACGGGTAGCCCGGAGATTGACGCTCGCGCCACGGTAGTGGGCATCTTTCTGGGCCAGCCTGCTCCGCCTGACCGCTGTCGTGGTCCAGGACCAGCAAGTCAGCAGGTGACGTGAAGGATGGCGTTGGTGTCTTCGGCGTCGCTGGCGAGAAGGTGGATCGCCCGCTTGGTTGGCACGGTCACCAGCTCGACGTCGCGACGACGAGCCTCGGCCTGGACCGCGTCCATCACCGGCAGGGCGCCGTCGGCGCCGGTGCCGATTACCAGCCGACGACAGCGCCAAGGAATCTCCTCCTCGGCTGACAGTGGCGTATGTCCATATCTCTCGCGGTGACGCTTCGACGCGCCCTTCCGGCGCTTGCGTATCTGGCCTCGATCGATAACCACGTCGTAGGCGTAGGTTCGGCCGTCGATCTCGATGGAGCCGAAGGAGAAGTTCTCGATTCGCACTGTGATCCTCCCCGTTCAGGGTACTCGTCCGCCCCGGGAGCCGCCAGGGGAACCCTCGGGTGCTGTCATTACCCTCAGCCCCGTGGATGGCGGAGTCCGCGTTCCTTTCCGTCTATCCCAGCTCACGCTGGCCGGGCTGGTCGCAAGGCCTGATGGCGCTCGTATTACCGCGAGGCCGTCAGGGCGCGAATTCGGCGGGCTGGGAACGGATTGATGAACACACCAGTGACTTCGCAGCCGATCCCGCCAGGCTCGGGAATCGTGAACGGCACAGTAAAGGGCTCCTCCGGTGATGCGAACTCGGATCGCCGCCACGGAATTACTGCAACCGTTCTGCTGTCCGTGCTGCAGCGGCAGTGAGGCCTGACCGCGGACGCCACCCTCGGGAGGCTGCCCCGGTGTAGATCCCAAGGAAACCTGGTCTTCTCAGGGATGACGGCCTTCGAAGAGCGACTCGTCGAAGCGGTACGCCGACGCAGTCCGGGTGACTCTGCCCTCCATGCCTTCCGGCGCCTGCTGGTGGACGGCTTGCGCCTCGAGAGCGAAGAAGCCGCCGCGCTCATCCACGGGCAGCGGTAGTCATGCGTGATAGCGCTCCGTTGCAGGGCACGTCGGTTGAAATGGGGATGTTCTCCACGCTGGCGAGCTATGGCTACGTCGGCGGTGTTCTCGACCTCCGGGTCGACAGTGACGCCGACACGAGCACGGCATTGTGGCAACTGCCCAGGGTACGCATTGGGCTGGGGGACACCGTCGCGGGCCTTGCACGTTGGTTTCGCGATCAGGGCGTCTGAGCCCGGGACCGGGCATGATCCCGTGAAAAAGCTCGCGTGCGCACCGCTGCTTTCCAGGAGGGAGAGGATCTCCGGGGTCCAAGTCGGATTTGGCCCATCGCCAAAGGTCAGGTAGATGGTCTTGGTGAAGCCCTTGTAAGGCGCCGGGGTGGACGCCGGTGCCGTGGGCGAAGGTGTGAGCCTGGAGCTGGGGGAGGGGACGATCGATGATGTGACCGTTGGAGACGTGATCGCTACCGGGCTCGGATGTGCGCTCGCGGTGGCGCAGGCAGCGAGCAAGAGGACGGCGAGACCGGAATCTGGCAGTCGCGTGAGAGTGTCGTATTGTTGCCCGTCGTCCTCACTCGTCATTGGCTGCTCAAGTGGCGGGTGTCGATCAGGGAGTCGTCCCACCCGTCAATCGCTTCCGCCGCGATGCGTTCGACCAGTCGACTACAGAAGACCGGAACGCTCACTCTGGCGATGCCGTCATCGTCCGTATCCAGCGCATACGCGTTCAGGTCGCCGGACAGGAGCACAACTCGGCCGAACGTCGCGGCGGGTTTTGGGAAGCCATACCCGTGCAGGAGCGAACACCGCAGCGCATAGATGATCGCCGCGTCGGGTTCGGAAACTTCGTGACCGGTCAGCAGCCTCATCCAACGCCTCCGCACGTTCCGATCAGGACCGGAGAGCGAATCGAGGACGATCATGGCAAGGCTCAGCCCGATCCACGAGTCGTTCCCGTCGCGATCCCCGGTCTCGCGCTCGCGTCCGTTCGCCGCTCGCATATCGCGCAGGGCAAGGTCGCGCGGTATGTAGAGATGCTCTGGCCGAACGGGACAGGCCTGCATTGCCACCGAAGTGGTGCCGCGGTCTCGATGCGTCGTCACGGTGCGTACCTAGCTCTCTGAACCGGCGCTGCGAGACTAACCGACCTCGCCGAGCGCTTTGAGGATGGCCTGGTACGTCTCCCAGTAGATGCTCGCCAACTGCCAGCCGCCGTCGTCCTGGTACTCGACGATGGCCTCTTGGCCCTCGATAGTTGCCTGAGGCCGTCCGTAGACGTCTGGCTCGGCCAAGCGCGCGTCAGACGGCATCCGCAGCTTCCCAGCGTCGAAGAGCGTCAGGGCGTCATCCGTCTGCAGCCGCTGCATCTTCTTCCGGTTGCTCTCGGCCGGCACTTTCCTCTCGGTCATTTCCAGAGTGTGCGCCAGATCCCGATCCGAGCGAGCACGCGGCCGACGGCATGGTTCTTGGCGCGGCGGACGATCCGGCGCGAACTGCCGGTGCTCAGAGCTTTGAGGTCGCGGGACGTCCGCGAGGCTCGGTAGAGGATGCGCGACAGCCTGTTGAGGCTCATCTAATGAGCGTACCCATCCGCAGCAGAACATGGCCAGCGCCGACGAGATCAAACAACGGGGGGATATTCGAGCGTTCGCGCTGACGAACGGTGTCCCAATACCCCCGATGGACGCTGGCGTGACGGATCACGTCTGGAAGATCGACGAGAGCGTCGCTACTAGATCGGCGCTAGTGCCGCGACCGGCAACCGTTTGCCTTGTATCGGCGGCGTGATACCGGGCGGTCTGTGGCGAGTCATCTCTAGTTGCCAGCCGTTGGGCAACGGCAACTAGGACGGTCCGCCGAAGTGACCCCAGCGCGTGGCGATAATGAGAAGTAAGCCACCAAGGGCGAGTGCTATGCCTGCGACGATAGTTCTCTCCGTGGGTATCTTGAAGGCCGGGATTTGAGCGGCGACAAACCAGACACCGGC
>ODAK010003579.1_pt1 | contig 16071 bp, 10 predicted proteins | sample 1539591 | NCBI WGS metagenome assembly ODAK01 (sample SAMEA3539303, study PRJEB22396) | soil metagenome | biome: tundra; feature: field; material: soil | place: USA | collected 2010-05 | depth 0.15 m
GCGATCAGCAACCACTACCTGTAGAGTCTACTGTACTCAGGCAGCTACCCCACTATAAATTGAATTGAAATAGCGAATAGTCACAGCCGCATATGGCCCGCTTCAGCACGGGTCAAATCCTGCCAGTTGATTTGAATTTCTTTAGAGAGGGAAGGGAAGTCGGAAGTCAGTCAGCTCTAACACTTGGCCTCGTTGAGATAGTTACTCTTAAGGTTTGGTGTCGTTCTGAGCGGCGTTCGTTGCCGCGAGCGTTCCGTTCAACGGTAACCTCACAATAAATCGTGTACTTCCTGGCTTTGAATCGATATCGATCCGGCCGCCAAACTTCTGGGTGACGATGCGATGCACAATTTCCAGACCCAACCCCGTGCCGGAACCCTGAGCTTTCGTCGTGAAAAAGGGCTCGAAGATATGGGGTCGCACTTCCTCGGCGATGCCCGCACCGTGATCTGTGATGCTGACCGCAAGCCACTGCGGTTCTGACCACGTGGCAATCTCGATTTGCTCGTTGTTGGGCGAAGCGTCCGCAGCGTTGTCGATGAGGTTTGTCCACACTTGCGCCAGTGCTGAGCCGCGGCTCTCGATCGTAGACGGCGATGCGTCGAAGCACTTCACCACGGAAATCTGTTTAATCCGCAGCTTATGTCCCAAGATCGTCAAGGTGCTCTGCAAGCTGTCGTGGACGTCCAGGATCTTTGCCGGCGATCGCTCGTCATATGCGAATTTCTTCACCGCCATAGCCAGGTCAGATATGCGCGAAATACTCTCCTCGATCGCACATACCTGCGACACGCTCGAGACCAAGGCTTCGAGCCAATTCAACGTTGCAGAAAACGTTCCCGCATCGAAGTACTCTCGCGCACACCGCAATTCACGCTCATTGAAGCCTATATCCACCAGTGCAGGCCCGATGCTGTATGCGTTTTCTACACCGGCATTCGCCAGCCACTCCGACATCGCTTCTTCCGCATCCGCCTGCTCCACGCTGCTCAGCGCCGGCGCATGGCAACTGCTCAAAGTATGTTCGAGCATGCTGCGGACGCACTCCAATTGTTCTTTGGTCTTTGGCTTGTCGCTGAAACGCAGACTCAACTGCTGCAATCTCAAAAGATTCTCGCGAAGTTGCGAAGCAGCGCGCTTCGCCGCTGAACCAGGGTTGTGCAACTCATGCATCAAGCCCGCCGACAGAGTGCCCAGCGAAATCAATTTCTCTCGGTGCAGTGCTTCGACCTGGTACGCCTGCATGCGCTGAGACATGTTTGCCAGCACCGCTGCGCGCGCTGTCGGGCAGCAGGCAAGAAGCGTCCAGAACGCATCTTCGCTGAATCGCAATAGGATCGTATCCGCCAGCGCACGGATCAGAAAGACCGACTGTTTTTTCCCCATTAAAAGAGGAACTTCGCCGAATCCTTCGCCCGGCAGCGCCACGCCGACTTGGGTCATCGACCCGTCAGGCTCCGGCCGCTCGGCACGAATCTCGCCTTCAAGCACCATCCAATAGAAAAGCTGAGGCTCGCCCGGCTCCACAACGATTGAACCGCTCCTGGCCGTCACTCGCTCCACCTTCGCCAAGTTTTCAAGCTCATCGATGTTGGTTCCAGAAAAGACTTGGGACCCGCGCAGAGCGTCTGCCACGTCTTGCAGCGCGATCGACTCGAACGTCACGGATTTTCCGCCTTCGCTCATCCCAGTCCGTTCTCCATCTAACAGCCCCATGCCGTTAGAACCCCGCCAGGTACTGGTGCACAAACTGCACCGCGATGGACCCTTCACCCACCGCTGAAGCCACTCGCTTCACTGAACCGTGTCGTACGTCCCCGGCTACAAATATTCCTGGTACGCTCGACTCCAGCAAAAACGGCTCTCGCTGCTCGCGCCACTCAGTTCTCAACTTGCCGTCGGCGCGAAGATCGGTTCCCGCCAGCACAAACCCCTTGTCGTCCCGTAATATCTCGGGCGGAAGCCAGTCGGTACGCGGAGCAGCACCAATAAAGACGAAAAGCGACGAAGCTTTGACCCGCGTTTCCCCTTCTGGGCCGCGTAGCCGCAGACATTCAAGATGCTCCTCGCCGATAGCCTCGAGCACTTGTGTTCCGGCTGCTATCACAACATTGGATGTACGACCGATCTCATCGATTAAGTATTTCGACATTGTCGCTGTAAGTCCTTTTCCGCGAACCAGCATGGTTACTTTGCGGGCGAACTTGGCAAAGTGCAGAGCAGCCTGCCCGGCCGAGTTGGCACCCCCTACCACGTAAACGTCCTCGTCCTTGCACGCTGAAGCTTCTACCAGCGCCGCACCATAATAGATGCCTCGGCCCGTCAGCCGATTCCCCCCCGGCACATCCAGCTTGTTGTATTGAACGCCCGGCGCCAGCAGGATGACATGGCTCGAGACTTCGCGGCCATCCGCCATCTTTACAAACCGGTACTGGCCGTCGACCCGCAGCCCCGTGGCCCGCTGGGTCACAAATTCGGCGCCGAACCGCGTGGCTTGGATGTGTGCCCGGCGCCCCATGTCCGCGCCCGTAATCCCAGCCGGAAAGCCCAGGTAATTCTCGATCTTCGAAGTTGATCCAGCCTGACCACCCGGCGCCTCGGGTTCGATGACGAGGGTACGCAACCCCTCGCTTGCGCCGTAAACCGCGGCTGCCAGCCCCGCCGGACCAGCCCCCACGACAATCAGGTCATAGAATTCCTGCGTCGCCTGGATGCTCAGCCCAACTCGAGCCGCCAGCACCTCAGGTTCTGGATCCACCAGCACTCCGCCATCCGGAAACAACACCACCGGCAGCTGGTCCGGATCCAACTTGCGCTCCTCCAGCAGTTTCACCGCATCCTCACTCATGATGTCGAGCCACCGGTACGGCACATGATTGCACGACAGAAAGCTGCGGACCGTATGGTCTTTCAGCGACCACCGGTGACCCACAACCCGCAATCCCTCAAATGCTGGCCGATAACCCGCCTTCCAGTCATCCAGAAGATCGGTAAGAACCGGGTACAGCTTTTCCTCGGGCGGATCCCACGGCTTGTTCAGGTAATAGTGAATTCGAGCGGTGTTGATGGCCTGGATCGCGGCTTCTGTATCGGCGTAAGCGGTCAGCAACACCCGCCGCGCGTCAGGATAAGAATCCCGCGACCGCTCCAGAAATTCGACACCCGTCATTCCCGGCATCCGCTGGTCGCTCAACAGCAGGGCCACCGGTTCTTCGCGTGCCTTGACCTGGGTCAGGGTATCCAAGGCCGCCTGTCCGCTGGCAGCGCGCATCACGCGGTATTCCGCCCCATAGTTCCGCCGCAAATCCTGGACCACCGCCTCCAGGACGTTAACGTCATCATCTACAGCCAGTAAGATTGGCCTCGCCATGGTATTAGTCTAGGGCCTCATTGCCCGATCCAGAAATCAGGGCTACACTTGCTGCGACGGAACCGGCGAACTGGGCTCGTCGCCCAGTCTCTGAGTCAAAAAACAGACGCTTTGACGCTGAAAGCGAAAATTTTACCCGCTGAAGTTGCGTTTTTTGATTCCCCAAATCCGTGCAACCCTGTAATCTCATTTGTAAGAAATATTGTTCACTGATTTTGTGACTGGCGCCTGAAGCAGGACGGAGAACGCTCTGTGTCTATTTCAGTGTTGCAAACCCGAGCACCTGCAGACGTTTACGTAGGTCAGCCGATTATTGTGCCATGAGCGAAAAAGGTGGCTTTAAATTTAACCGCGGCATTCGCAGCGAGACAGACAGGAGCGACTCCTCAATCTGGCTCAGTGAACGACGCCAGATGACGAGGCATATTATATGAACAAACTTATCCTTGCAGACTCCCAGGCAATATTCAGGGCTGGAACAGCCAAGGTCCTGGCCATGGATGAAAACGTACGCATCATTGCCCAGTGTTCGGACTTGGACCGCATGATGCACGCGGTGACCACGTTCCCCCATTCGATCGTGCTGTTCGCCGCGGCCCTGCGACCCGACTTCGTTCGTTTACGCACGATGATCGACTCCGCCAGCAGCTACGGCATCGTGATTGCCGAAAACGGCGAAAATGCCAGTACCTATATGCAGCAGGGCTTCCGCGGCGTAGTGTTCCGCAACGTCACCGGTACCGCCCTCGTCGAGTGCGTACGCCGCGTGGCCAACGGTGATACCTGGTACCCGCCGCAACTCGTTCCCGCCGACGCCTTTGAAGTTGACATGGTCGGCACCCGGGTTCGCGACCGCCTCACTCCAAAGGAGATGCGCATCGTAGCCCTTATCGTTCAGGGTTGCAAAAATCGCGAGATTGCACTCCGTCTCAAGACCACTGAGCAAGTGATCAAGAACTACCTGCGGTCCATTTACGACAAGACAGGTGTGAGTGATCGCCTCGAGTTGGCGCTCTTTACCATTCACCACCGCGTCCTGGCACAGGCCGCCGCGGAAGTCGGCAGCAAGCTGGAAGCGGAAGAACAAGCCGCTCCGCCCGCCGTCGCCTAGGCGATTTGAAGTTTTACAGCGTCAGTTTCCTGCCGACCCGGGGATCACCCGAGCGGCAGCGAGGAAATCTCCGTTTATAGTCTCTCTGCCACGCTTTTTGCTTGAGTGAATAGATACAGATAGTCGGGCCCGCCAGCCTTCGAATCGGTCCCGCTCATGTTGAATCCGCCAAACGGGTGCGCGCCGACCATGGCCCCCGTACACTTGCGGTTGAAGTACAGGTTCCCTACGTGGAATTCGGTCCGCGCGCGATCCAGGCGGCCTCGATCTCCCGTGTAAAGTGCACCAGTCAGCCCGTACTCGGTGTTGTTCGCTACGTCCAGCCCCTCATCGAAGCTGTCGACCTTGATCAAAGCAAGTACCGGCCCAAAGATTTCCTCCTGGGCGATAACCGCGTCGGGTGCCACATCTGCAATCACTGTCGGTTCAAGGAAGTAGCCTCCCCCAGGTGTCTCGACAGTGTTGCCTCCGGCCAGAAGTCGGCCTTCTTTTCGGCCTGCTTCAATGTAGCGGAGCATTGTGTCCAGCGCCGCCTTGTTGATGACCGGACCGAGGCTTGGATTCTCAAGCGGATCGCCAACCGTGAGCTTCTCCACTCTTTCCCGAACCCGCTCCACAAAAATGTCATAGATCGGCGCTTCGATAATCGCCCTGGAACAGGCGGAGCATTTTTGTCCGCTGAATCCGAACGCCGACGCCACCACACCGTCGGCCGCCACATCCACATCCGCATCCGCGCAAACGAGGATCGAGTCCTTGCCGCCCATTTCCAAAATTGTCCGCTTGATCCAGATCTGGCCGGGGCGCGCCTTAGCCGCGCGTTCGTGAATATCAAGTCCCACTGCCTTCGAACCCGTGAAGGCGATAAATCGAGTTTTCGGATGCTCCACGATGGCGTTGCCGAAGGTGGCTCCTGAGCCCGGACAGAAATTCACGACACCGCCCGGAAGCCCAACCTCTTCAAGTACTTCCACAAACTTCGCGGCAATCGTCGGGGAATCACTCGAGGGCTTCAGAATCACCGTGTTTCCGCAAACTATCGCTGCTGCCGTCATTCCCGCCATGATCGCGAAAGGGAAATTCCAGGGCGGAATCACCGCGCCCACACCAAGCGGGACATAGAGCAACTCATTGCGTTCGCCGGGGTACTGAATCGGCGTCTTGGCGCCTGCCAAGCGCAGTGCCTCGCGAGCGTAAAACTCCAGAAAATCAATGGTTTCGGCGACATCCGCGTCCGCTTCCGCCCAGTTTTTACCCACCTCGTACGTCAGCCATGCGCAAAACTCGAACTTCCTCTGCCGAATCAGCTCTGCCGCGCCCAGCAGTAACGACACCCTGTCTCTTGTCGAAACCCGGCTCCAGGTCTCAAACGCCACCAGTGCCGCTTGCATGGCCATTTCAGCATGCTCAGCACCAGCCTTCTGATGTATCCCCACGACTTGAGAGGGACGCGCCGGATTAATCGACTGGATCTTGCCGTCAGTCTTCGAGCGCTCCCCGCCGATGATCAACTCGTATTCCTGACCTAGATGACTGGCGACTAAATCCAACGCGGCCTTCATCTTGCGCCTATTTTCCGGCGTCTTGAAGTCGATAAAGGGTTCATTCTTAAACTCGCCCTGCGGCGAGCGTGGCTGAATCGAGGTGGAAAGCGTTGCGGTAGCCATACGGATTCGATTGTAGTCGAGGGCAAGAAGATTGCAGCCGCCTGCAAGAAAAAGTGCCAAGGCGCCAGATTGTCGGTTCCACCTGTGCAGATCCGTAGGTTTCTCCTAATGATTGTCCAAGTCACCGAAACTTCAAGCGCAGACCTGGGTTCGCACTCTACAGCCGCTTTTGTCCGCGGTTCGGGCCTGCTGTACTGCCCATGTGGACTGAAGAGGGGTAAAGCGTGTCGGCAGCCAGACTTAGGCTGCTACAGCGGTTTTCGGCAATCCGCTTCGCGCAGTTGTGGGCCGATCACACACGATCTGGCCGGACTGAGAGGGAAGATGAAGTCCCAAATTGTTACGCGCGGATTGTGCTCTTTCGAATCTGCTGTGAATCCGACGACTCATTTCGAAACCCGATTATCGACTTCATCGGTTAAAGATCCTTTACCCGCCAGCCTCAAGAAAAAGTTGGGGCTGCCCATCCTCGCTGCATTGCTGGCCTTGGCTCAGCTATCCGCTCAGAAATCTTCCGCGCAGCAGGGATACGGTTACGGGTCTACGCAGCCTTGGCCGACCGATGACGACTACGGCAGCCAATATCCGTCAGACCCGCAATCTGGCTATCAACAGCAACCCGGCTACCAGCAACCTGGCTACCAGCAACCCGGTTATCCTCAGCAGCCCAACGGATACGGGAACCAGGGATATCCTCAGCCGGGCTATCCCCAGCAAAACGAGCAGCAGGCCTACGGTAATGTACCCCAGGGGTACGGCCAACAGCCCTATCAGCCGACGCAGCAGCCCTTGAGCGCCGATCAGTTAGAACAGCTTGTTGCGCCCATTGCACTCTATCCTGACGCTTTGTTGGCCCAGGTACTGGCTGCGGCTACATATCCTGCCCAGATAGCGGCTGCCGATCAATGGGTTCGAAGCCTCGGCTACGCTTCTCCGGACCAGATCGCAGCCGGCGTCAGCGCGCAAAGCAGCTGGGATCCAAGCGTCAAGGCACTCACCGCCTTTCCCCAGGTCCTCTCGCAGCTCGATCAAAACCTGCAGTGGACGACCGCCCTCGGCAATGCCTATTACAACCAGCCGCAAGACGTGCTCCAGACCGTGCAGGTCATGAGGCAGCGCGCCCAGCAGGCCGGCAATCTGCAAAACACGCCGCAGGAAAACGTGATCGAAAATCAGGGGTATATCTCCATCGCCCCACCCAATCCGCAAGTCGTTTATGTCCCGACCTACGATCCATGGCAGGTTTACGGCCAACCCGTCGCAGCCTACCCCGGATATTCAGTGCTCGATACGTTCGGTTCCATTCTCGGCACAACGGTGCAATACGGTTTAGGGTTCGCCATGTCCGCCTTCATGCATACCCCGTTCGGTTTGCTGAGTTGGGGGCTCGATTGGCTGGCGAATTCCATCTTGTTTAACCACTCGAACTACTTCTCACACAGCACGTCAGTGGCTGATTGGGGATTTCGTCACGGCGGACCGCGGGCTTTCGGCGGATATGAATCGGCGCGCTGGCGCGGCGGCCCTCAGCGTTCTTGGAATTCCTTTCACCAGGAACAGGGATTCAATCGCGGATCGGGCTTCCCAGCGGCCCGCCCCGGACAGTCCTTCGCCGATCGCGGTCAGGCTGCCTTCAATCGTGGGGGTATGCAGGCTTACGGTAATTCCCATTTCCCTCAGCAGCAGGCCTTCAATCATGCTTCTGAGCCCATCGGACGGTCCCCCCAAAGCTATCCCAACCGTCCACAGTCCTATTCCTCACGTCCGCAGCAATTTGCGGGTAGCGGTCTAAGTTACGGCGGAAACCAGCGCCTATCCTATGGCGGCGGACCGTCGCAATCCTACCGCTCGCCCCAATCAAGCTTTGCCTATGGAGGACGACCTTCGGGCGGCTATGCAGGCAGCGGCTACTCCGGCTCTTACAGCAGTTCCGGTCATTCGGGCGGCTTTTTCGGTGGCAGCCACAACTCCCCCAGCTTTGGTGGAAGCGGTCACAGTTCACCCAGCTTTGGTGGCGGACACGCTCCCAGGAGCTTCAGCTCTGGTGGGGGCCACTCGTCGGGCGGCTTTGGTGGTCATTCCAGTGGCGGCCACTTCGGCGGAGGACATTCCGGTGGTGGAGGACACTCCGGCGGCGGCCATTCAGGCGGCCACGGGAAACACTAATTCGAATCTTTGCTAGCGCAATTGTCAGTCACACAAGACGAAACGACTATCCCGAGAATTTCGCGATGATGTGCAGAAAGACTGATCCCTGAGCCGCTCCAAATTGCGGGCTGCGCTGTATTGAAGCTTCCTGAGCCTAACAGCGGCACATGCATTGCCGATTTACCTAGCGCGTCTCCGTCAAAGCCTCGGTATGCTTGCTCATCTTGGCGGTGCGCTCCAGCTTGTCCCAATTGAAAGGCTTGCCATCGATGGCGCGTATCAGCGTCTTGAATAACACCACCGAGAACAGCTGACGGTAAGAGAATCGTTGCAGCCAGATATGGAACAGCAGCCAGCGGTCGCCCTTGTTGGCGGGATGGCGACGTTCCAGGCTGAATGCCACCGCCGACGTGACAAAGTCGATCAATAGGAAGGCCAGGAAGTACACCAGCAGCTTCTGGAAGTTCGCAGCCGACGCGGCCTCAGGGTGATAATGCCGGTCGATGAAGTAATGCACAATGCCGTACGCGAACATAATGTCGATGAATGGAGACACGAGCGGCAGCAGCATCTGAAAAATTAGAATGTTGGGCAGCGCAAACAAGCCCATCGCCTTGTTGCGCACAAACGCGGCACGATGCTTCCACACGGCCTGCAGCGTGCCAAAGGACCAGCGGAATCGCTGCCGCATCAATCCCTTCGCATCGATTGGAGCCTCGGTGAAGGCCAGCGACCGGTCTTCGTACACCACCTTGAGCCCTTGCTCCAGCAAGCTCATCGTCAAGTCGGCGTCCTCGGCTACCGTGTTCACGGGATAGCAGCCTGCCTTCTTAACCGCCTCCGTGCGCCATGCGCCAATCGCACCCGGAACCACCGTCACGACGTGGAAAAGATCGAGCGCGCGCCGTTCGAAATTCTGGCTGGTGATATATTCCAGTGCCTGCCAGCGGGTCCAAAGATTCACACGGTTCCCGACCTTGGCATTGCCTGCCACCGCGCCAATTTCAAGATCCTCGAAATGGGGTATCAGCTTGCTGATCGCATCCGCCGCGATCACAGTGTCGGCATCGATACCTACGTAGATATCTTCCTCAATGCGATCGAGTGCATAATTGAGCGCCGCTGCCTTGCCTCCATTGGGCTTCACCAACACCTGCACGCGGCCAGCCGCAATCTCCGCAGCATACGCTCGGCGCGCCACACCAGCGGTGTCATCCTTCGAGCCATCATCAATCACAATGACATGCAGGGTGCTGTAGTCCGAATTCAGCACCGAACGAATGGTCCTGACGATGACTTTCTCTTCGTTATAGGAAGGAATGAGGACCGCCACTCTGGGGTTGAAACCCGGTGATGCCTGGCGATGAGGCCTCCGCAATCGGTCGATCACTGCGAAGATGCCTACCAGGATCAGGCGCGCACTCATCAGGATGTCACCCAGAAAAAACACCATCACAATGAAGTTGATAATCGTCGAGAGCGCCGAAAACGCCACTGAATCCGGCAATGCACGCACACTCTGCCAGAGCGTGAGCTTTGGCATCACGTCCGCTGTAGTTTTGCCCATCAGCGCGGACACCTGCACGATTGAATAACCGTGAGCGCGCAATGTTTCAATCAAGACAGGCAGCGCGGCTATTGTCACCGAGCGATCGCCGCCGCCGTCGTGCAGCAAAATGATGGACCCGCGAAACTGCGGCTTGGTCTTCATTCGATCGAGCTGCCACAGTATCGATTGAGAAATTTCCGCCGGAGTCTTGCGCACTCGCTCGTCCCAATCGTCGGTATCGATCTTGTTACCGACGATCGTCAATCCATCCTGTTGAATATGCGCCACGGGTGCAGCCTGGTCGTCAGTGTCAGGCTCTTCGTCGATGTCGTACGGCGGTCGGAAGTACAAGGGCTGCACGCCCAGCTTGCTGGCGAATAAGCGCTCCGTGAGGCTCACTTCCCAATCCAACTGCCGCTGCGAGATTTCGCTGATGTCAGGATGCGTGTAGGTGTGGTTACCAACTTCGTTGCCTTCGCGCACGATCCTCTGCATCAGGCCGATGTTCTGCTGCGCTTCCTCACCGATCAGCATGAACGTGCCATGCACGCCTTCGCGCTTCAGAATGTCGAGAATGCGTGGCGTCCATTTCGGATCGGGTCCATCGTCAAACGACAGTGCCACTTGATTGGGATGATACCCATACTGCTGAATCGTATAAGTCTTTGGATATACATCCATGTGCTCGTCGATGATGAGCTTCTTGCGCGCGTCGGGCTCGTCAGTATCGATCTCGACCGAACGCTTACCGGTCCTTGGGAGCCCCGTGACACGGATGATGTCACCGTCTCCCTCGGTATCGAGGTCGTGGCCCGGCTGCACCGATCCGAGCGCATGCATGGAATCGGGGTTGCTGGGCTTATCCCAGATATTCCAGAGGGAGCTATCTTCTTCTCCGAGGCGATAAAGAGCAAAGGTCTGAAGGCCCAGGGCGCGCGCGCCGCGGAGTTCATTGAGGACCGTTACGGCGTCGAGAAACCACACAACGTGGCGCTGGTTGTTGTCTTCATCGATGTACTCGAAATGGGGATTCAGCGTGTCGTAATCGAGGTCGAGGTCGGCGTCCGCGTCAGCGGCATGTTGCCACGCATCGGCGACATGCAGGTCTTCAGTATCGATGACGGTGGGCTTGGGATGCTTCTTATCCTTGGGGTCGGGAATGGAAAGAGTCCACTCGAAGCCATAGTTCCCGATTGCGCAGATGAGTTTTTCTTTGGGGACGATCTTGAGCACACGGCGCAGATTGCCAAGAAACCAATCCTGGCTGGCGATCGGACCGGGATCGCTGGTCTCCTCGTGCTCGTCGTAATTCATCAGGATGATGCCGTCGGAGTTGGCCGAAATCTGGCGCAGGTTCGCATCACTGGTGGCGACGGCCACATTCACATAGAGGCGCAGATTGCGCGAGCGCATATCGGCATAGAGATCGTGAATAAACTGCAGATAGGACGGATAAGCCGAGTCGTCGAGGCTTTCGATGTCTAGGGACAGGCCGTGATAGGCGGGCAGCGCGGAGAGAAAGCGGACGATTTGCTGACGCAATGAGTCGCGCTTGGCCGCATTCTCAAGCACAGCTCCCATGGCCGAGTCCCAGAGTTGTGTGTGAGGATTGAAATTATTCAGGTGAGGAAAGATTTCAGTATCTTCCTTGGTTTCCTGAATGACGTGCTTGATCTTATTGAGATCGTCGGGATCGTGAACAGTGCTGCCGTCAACCACCGAATATTCGCGATTGGTGTTATCGCTGCTCATGGCCATCAGGTTTCCCTGCGGAGCATCCACGTGCAGCCATTCGGGGAAGAGCAAATCGATCTGGTGTACATGTTCCTTGAACGACGAATAGCTGGTTTCGTCGTAAGGAACGTAATAAGCAGCGCGCAGACCTTCACCGGTATTCAGCGGGATTTCTGACGGGCGGCGGCTAGTTTTGCGGCGCAGAGGAACTGCTGCCTTCGCGCCTTTGAGCAGAGGTGTACGATCGGGCAGCGCACGGTAGTTGTGCCGCGGAATCGGCAACAGTAGTTCCGGCAGCGGTTGACCCCGTAGGCTGTTGAAGATGAATCCGGCCAGAACCAGTGTCGTTACCACCGCTGCTGCGTCGAGAATGCGGCGCAAGCGTCGCCAGCGCTTGCGTTGCGGATCGAAAAATATCTGTCTATCTGGCATGGCCTGCGTCTGTTTCCATGTGCGCGAAAACCGCGGAAACGGTCTACGCTATACAGTACGAATCGTATGGAACCTATCTCTCCGAGTCAATCGAGGGTCCCCGGCTTCTGGCCTTCCAGCATGCGCGCGCGTGTGTCACTCCTGGCGGCGTTGCTGGCTGGCGCTTTCCTGCGTGGTTGGATGCTCCGTAAGTTCTTTGAGGTCAGCGGGGACTCCCGTCTTTATGGAGGCCTCGCCAAGAACCTGCTGCTTCATGGCCGTTACGCCATCAGTGACGGTAGCGGCATGTTGCACTCCACGCTGATTCGCCTGCCCGGTTATCCGCTTTTCCTTGCCGTCTGCTTTCAACTCTTCGGCATGGAGAAATATGCCGCCCCCGTAATTGTTCAGATCGTCCTTGAACTTGCGGGCTGCCTGCTCCTCGCCGCTTTCGTCTGGCGCATCAGTCCGCCTGCTTCTCGCTCTGGCGCCGCGCAATGTACGCTGTGGCTGGCGACTCTGTGTCCCTTCACGGCCGTCTACGCCGCAGAACCTCTCACTGAAGGCCTCACCCTTTTCACCATAGCAGTCGCCTTGTGGTCGACAGCGCGTTTTCAGGACAGGCCCTCCTGGTCGAGCGCACTTGCTTTCACCTTCGCAGCGACCTACGCCGCCCTGTTGCGGCCCGATGGCGCTTTGCTGGCGGTTGCATTCTCGCCCACCATCCTGCTTTCTCTTCGCGAACGCCGGTTAGCACGATCGACCGTCTCTCGTCGCCACGTGCACATGATTCTGATCTGCGTGCTGTTGGCTCTCACGCCGTTCGCTGCGTGGACATGGCGCAACTGGCGCGTCTTTCACGTCGTTCAGCCGCTCGCTCCGCGATATGCCACCGATCCCGGAGAAGATACCTATCCCGGTTGGCAGCGATGGATGAAAACCTGGTGCCTGGACTTCGTTTCTACGTACGACGTGTATTGGAATGTCCCGGGTTCTCCGCTTGACTTAACCAAGCTGCCGTCGCGCACCTTTGACTCGCCCGAGCAATACGCTGAAACTGCCGCTCTGGCCAAAGATTATGAAGCGAACGGTGAAGATCTTTCGCTTGCTCTCGACGAGCGCTTCGCCCAACTTGCCGCGGAGCGCATTCAAGCGCATCCGCTGCGCTACTACTTGTGGCTGCCCATTGGACGAGTCGCCGATATGTGGTTGCGCCCTCGCGTTGAGAATCTTCCCATCGATCTTGATTGGTGGGTTTACTCACACCACTATACGGAGACACGTTTTAGCTGGTTCTATGTGGGTTTGAACGCCTTTTATCTTCTGCTGGGATTTGCCGGGCTATTAATGCGGCCACGGCTGTGGCTCTGCATGCTGGCCTATATGATTCTCCGGAGTGCCCTGCTCATGACCGTGGAAGCCCCTGAAGCGCGCTATACGCTGGAGTTCTTTCCCTTGCTTTTCGCGCTGGGCGGAATCGCTCTCTATCGAGTTACATACTGGGTCTTGCTGTCGGTCTTGAAGGTGAAAGCGTCTCCCGGCAAAGGCTGATTCAGCTTGATATTTGAATAAATCGAGGTGCGCGACTGCCCCTGTCCTTCATCGAAATATTGCTTTAGACTCACGCCGCGCTCAGGATCCACCCAGATCGTCACCTTGGGAAAGAGCTTCAACACATCGGGATCTTTCGCTACTAAGTCAAGCTTTTCCGTCTTTACCCCGTTGATTATCTCGGAGCCTGCGTAAGTAATATTCCACTTTTGCTCAAGGTCTTTGCCGCTGGCTCCAAAGGCCAACACCAGATAGCTTTCGTACTTGCCTGCTTTGTTTGACGTAGTGACCTGATCGATGAGCTTCTCGTACATCTTGAACACGCCACCCGACACCACAATCACCTTGGGAACCGGCTTGCCGTTCACTTCGTTGATGTGCATGCCCATTTCGAACCCGGAGCCCTTGCGGTCGTAGTAGACGGTGCCTTTCTGCACATCCTTGTCCGGCACAGGGTCGGTTTGCACACTATCAAATTCAAAGTCGGCCGAGGTCGACTTGAAACGCGCTGCCGCCGCATCCAGTTTGCGCAGCACGGTGTTTAAATCGTCGGCCGCAAAGGCTGCTGTTGCCGGTAGCATCAACGCTATCGCTAAAACCGACACCAGCTTACTTACAGTTCGCATACGTCTCCTTGCGTTTACCCATGTTCTCTTTTGACGCGTGCAATCGCCGGATGGAAACTTGAAATTCTTTAGCGGTGAGCCCAGATGCGCCAGGCCTGCGGATTTCCCGCGGCATCCCTCGTCAGTTCCCAGTGCTCGACAAACATTGCGTCGCCGGTCACCGGTTCAATTGCCTTGCGCAGGGCCCTTTTGACCGCCCATGACGAAGACTCGGGCGTCACATTCACTTCCGACGCCTGCACCGTGATGATGAGTCCATGACTGCCATCGCCGGTCACAAGCATCGTCTCCGTCGGCGCCACTGTTGAAGAAGGCTTGTCACCGTAATCCCACAGATGCGGCGTAATGAAAATAAATGCCAGGATCAGGGTGACCATCACGTCGTAGTGAAAATTGCCGCGGGGATGGGTCCAATAGAAATAGCTTTTCAGGATATTCTTCATACTGCTTGCCGGGTGATCCTTTCCAGCCCGCCCATGTAGGGCCGCAGCACGTCCGGAATCAAGATCGACCCGTCCGCCTGCTGATAGTTCTCGAGAATTGCCAGCCACGTGCGCCCCACGGCTAGCCCACTGCCATTCAGCGTGTGCACAAATTCGCTCTTGCCCTTGGTGACCGCAGGTTTGTAGCGAATGTTGGCCCGGCGCGCCTGGAATGACTCAAAGTTTGAACACGAAGAGATTTCGCGGTAAAGCTGCTGCCCCGGTAGCCACACCTCAAGATCGAAGGTCTTGGCCGATGAGAATCCTGTGTCACCTGTGCACAGCAGGACACGCCGGTACGGCAGCCCCAGCGCTTCCAGAATCTCTTCAGCATCGCGGGTCAAGCGCTCGTGCTGCTCATCCGATTCCTCGGGCCGCACAAACTTCACCAGCTCAACTTTCTGAAACTGGTGCTGGCGAATGATGCCGCGCGTGTCTCTCCCCGCCGCCCCCGCCTCTGCGCGGAAACAAGGCGTATATGCAGTGAAGGAAATAGGCAGCCGTGTCTCATCCAGAATTTCGTCGCGATACAAGTTCGTGACCGGCACTTCGGCTGTGGGAATGAGCCAGTGGTCATTGTCTTTGAATTCGCCGCGAGCCACAGCCTCCGCGTCCGCGTCGGAACAACGGAACAGGTCCTCGGCAAATTTGGGTAGCTGCCCCGTACCAAACAGGCTCTTGCTGTTTACCATGAAGGGCGGCAGCACTTCGGTATAGCCATGCTTTTGCGTATGCAGATCGAGCATGAACCCGATCAGCGCCCGCTCCAGGCGCGCACCCGCGCCGAAATAAACGGCGAACCGCGCGCCGCTTAGCTTCGCTGCACGCTCCAAGTCCAGAATGCCCAGTGCTTCACCCAGTTCCCAATGCGGCTTGGGATCGAAATCAACCGTTCGCTTCTCGCCCCACGTCTTCACGGTGACATTGTCGGCCTCAGACTTGCCCACCGGCACTTCGTCGCGCGTCAAGTTGGGGATACTGGCCAACGACAGACGCATCTGCTCATCAAGGCTGGCGGCAGACTTATCTAATTCGTCCAGCTTTTCTTTGAGTGCCCGCGTCTCATCCATCAGCGCGGTGGCGTCCTGTCCAGACCGCTTCAACACGCCCACCTGCTGGCTCAATTCATTGCGCCGAGCCTTTAACGTCTCTGCCTGGGTAATAGCCTCGCGCCGCCCTAGATCCAGAGTGCGGAAATCCCCCAACAGCGCCGCCGGGTCGGCGCCCCGCGCGCGCAGCTTTTCTTCAACAAGTTCCAGGTTTCCCCGGACGAATCCCAGGTCGAGCATCGTCTCACCAGTTTACCTGACCGCCTGCAGCTACAAGCCAAAGATGGGCAGGGACCCAAGCGTTCGGGCTTTCAGCTAAAGGCTGGAGGCTAGACGCTGGGGGCTGGGACTTCGCGACTTCTTCCGCCGTCTT
>ODAK010003581.1_pt1 | contig 16061 bp, 10 predicted proteins | sample 1539591 | NCBI WGS metagenome assembly ODAK01 (sample SAMEA3539303, study PRJEB22396) | soil metagenome | biome: tundra; feature: field; material: soil | place: USA | collected 2010-05 | depth 0.15 m
CCCGTACACTCTCAGATGGTCACGCGCCATACGCTCGTCTGTGAAACGCTCTTCGCATACCCGGCGCATTCGCAGCGATTCAACTGATCCAGGCGCCCAACGGCGTTGACGGCTTCAGGAACGCTTTCAATGTATACAAGCAATTTCAAGACATCGACTTGTTTCCTAGTCCAAAGTGGGCTTGGTGCGATGCCAATCAGTCGCCTGCTCGTAGGCGTGCGCAACTTTCAGGATCGTGCTCTCGTCGAATGCTCGACCGGCAATCTGAAATCCAATGGGCAAGCCGGAACGGCTGAATCCGCAAGGCACAGTAATGGCTGGAAGGCCAGTCAGGTCGTAGGGGATATTGAAACGAAGGGAGGCATCAATAATGTGCTCGCGCAAATCTCCCGACTGGACCCACACCTCTCCGACAACTGGCGGAAATGCCGGCAGCGTGGGCGAGACGATCACATCCACGCGCTCGAACGCCCGGTTGAAATTTTGCTGTAGCCACGTTCGTGCCCGCTGGCTTTTCACATAGTCGGTAGCTAGTAAGAAACGTCCGGCCTCCAGATCGGTTCGTACTCCCGCGCCGTAGTCGTCCGCTTGCTTTTTGAGATACGGCTCGTGGTAGGAGGTCGCCTCTGCCAGATTGATGTGCGCTTCCATCGCCGAGCAGTTCTCCAGTCCCGGAATATCGATTTCGATGGTTTTCATTCCAAGTGCAGCGAGCTTGTTTATCGCCTCGCGGACGGCGCGGTCGATCTCGGCGTCAACGTGCTCGAAGAAGTATTGCTTCGGTATGCCGAATCGAAGACCGCGAACGTCGCCGATCATCTCCTTCTCATAATTGGAAACCGGCCGTGAGCTGGAGGATGGGTCGCGCAAGTCTGGTCCGGCGATCGCACTCAGGAAAATTGCCGCGTCTTTTACTGTTTTGGTGATTGGCCCGACATGATCGAGCGACCAAGAAAGGGGGATCGCGCCATGCCGGCTTACACGGCCGTACGTCGGCTTCAGGCCAACAACTCCACAAGAGGAGGACGGAATGCGAATGGAACCACCGGTATCAGAACCGAGCGAGGCGATGCATTGTGAGCTGGCAACCGCAGCGCCCGATCCCCCGCTCGAGCCGCCCGGTACTCGTGTAGCGTCCCACGGATTTCGGGCTGGGCCATAAAATGGGTTGTCGTTTGTGACTCCATAGGCGAACTCGTGCATATTGGTCTTGCCAACGATCACCATACCTGCTTCGTGCAGTTTCGCAACGGCGGTAGCGTCATAATCCGGGATCCAGTTGGCGAGAACTTTGGAACCTGCCGTTGTCCGAACTCCACGCGTTGCGAACAGATCTTTGATCGAGATGGGAATTCCGTGCAGCGGCCCGCGGTAATGCCTTTGCCGTATTTCTTCCTCCGCACGAGCCGCAGCCTTGCGGCCCTCCTCCTCGCTGACGGAGATGAAGCTATTCAGTTTCGGTTGCAGCCGATGAATATTCCTGATGGTCGCATCGAAGAGTTCCACCGGAGAGATTGCCCGTTTCTGTAACAACGGCGCCAACTCAGAAATCGAGTGCGATATGAGTTCTTCAGTCATCGAGAGATCATCCTGCGGAGAAAGTTGTGGCAGGTTCGATTTCACCCAGATCAAGCGAGCGTAACGAACCGGAAATATCGACGATTACACTGACGAGCTCCGCAGTCGGGTCCACCCACGGAGGTTGCAGGTTCGCGCCTGTGAGGGTGGACATGGATTGCAACAAGGCGCCCGTCTTTACATCCTGGGCCAGCAGTTGAGGCCCGGCTAGAAGTGCGGCAAGAGTGGCTCCCGTGCCGGTGAGGCAGGCTCTACGAGTCGTTTTTGACGGAAAGATCTGTTCCATTCTTTTCCCCTTATTCGCGTGTCATGGCAGATTTCCTAAACTTCATGTTTTGGATACGCCCGGTTGAGAGTACGAATCCCGAAACCGGTCTGGGGATCGCGGACGAACTCGATTGTCAGGTCAGAGTTGTAAAACAGATCGGGTCCAGCCTGTTTAAGTTCTCGAGCACTGTGTTTAGGCCAGCTGATCGTCAGTTTTCCGGCAGAACTGGCAAATTCATCGGAAATGTATCGACCCCGCTGATCGCGTGTACATCGCTGGTCGCCCAGCAGGTCAGCGAAAGCCAGACGAAGGCCGTGGACGCCGTTTTCGCCAAGTGGGATCGGTCCGATTCTCTGGGATGTGCTCTCGCCATCATGTAAGACGGTTATGTCGTCTACGAGCACGCGAACGGAATGGCCGATCTGGAGCACAATAGCCCGATTTCTCCCGGAACACCTTTTCAGAGCAATTGCCAACAAACTTTCATAAGTACGATCTCAAGATCACCGGGCCAGAGGCCGCATCGCTTGACTGATTCGCGCGATCACCTCGCGACTGTTAAGCGATGATTCGGCGAGGATATTCCAACCGGTAAAGACCATGATGAGTTCGTCTTCGGGAAGCACAAGCAGACGTTGCCCACCGAGTCCGAGTGCCGCCCATGCCAGCCGTTCCTGCGCTGGCCCATAAGGAATCAACCACCACTGGAACCCATACTTCATTTCGAGTCGAGCGTCGGTACTGGGAGTAATGGATTGTCGAATCCAATCGCCGAAGACGATTCGTCGCGCGTTCCACATTCCGTCGTGCAGGTAGATGTCACCGATCTTCGCCAGATCGTGCGGCCGCAGATACAAACCTCCTTGGGTATCCACTAATCCGAGAGGCGTGTGCTTCCAGTAGTGACGTTGGAATCCCAGCGGTTTGAAGAGGTGCTCGATAGCGTACGTTTCGATGTCCTGCCCGGTCGCCCTTTGGAAAATGTAGCCCAGAAGTTGAGAGACTCCGCTGCTGTAGGCAAAAAACGTCCCAGGTTCATGGGCCATGGGGCGGTCGATCACGAATTGCACCCAGTCATCTAAGGCCTCCATTGCGCTGGAGCCGTTGCGCGGGTCGTTGTAAGGAACATCTTCTTCCCAGTCCAGACCGCTTCGCATCGTAAGCAGATCTCGTAGGGTGATTCGCCGTTTGTGATCATCCAAGTTCATTATTCTTGGGATATCGAAAAACTGCAGTATCGGAGTGTCCAGCTCCATATGAAATTCGCCGCGTCCCATGGCGATGCCCATGATCACGGATGTGACAGTCTTCGTGATCGACTGCATGGTGTGCAGATCGCTGCCCTCATAGTAAGGATGATATTGAGGATCGAAGTAGTTATAGATCCCGGTCAAGCGTGCGTTCAGAGGCCCTTTGGTATGCGCTTCCTGGTGGTAGATTTTCGCGTAGTTGTGAGGGTAGCTGCGCTCGTACACATTTTTCCCGCAGCGAATAATTAGCATGCTGTCGACATAGGGATACTTGCCGCTGGCAAGATCGGCGTCGAGCGACAAAATCGTGGAAGAATCCAGGCCCACCGATTCCGGCGTTGCTTGTGGCCAAGACTCGTCTGGATCGACAGCTCGGCCACCAAAGTTGGCGGTTGGGTCCGGAGCAAACATTAGAATTCCGAAATGCACGAGCTTGCGAACGGGTGCGAAAAACCTAAGCGATGTCATGATCTAGCCTCCTACAACCCCCTTCTTAGGACTGGAAGAACCATGCCAATACCAGAACGCAGGAAGCCCAAGCAGTATCAATCCCAGGCCGGCAAAGGATTCGAGAGGTCTTTCCACCAGAGTATTGAGCACTAGCAAGCAGGTGCCAGCCACGAAGATACAAGGGACAACGGGGTAGCCCCAGACCCGGTATGGACGCATTTGAAGGGGCGACTTTTGTCTTAGTACAAAAAGCGCCACGCCCCCGAGCACGGCAAACAACAGTCCGCCAAAAATCACGTATGTGAAAAGCTGCTCGTAAGATCCCGACACGGCATACCCGATTGCCCAGACTGTGGTGAGCACGACCGCCACGTATGGCGTCCCGTACTTTTTGTGAACTCTTCCTATGCTCCTCGGAAAAACTCCCTTCCGGGCCATGGCAAAAAACAGTCGCGTGCACACCAACATCATCGCCGCGCAACATCCGAAGGTAGAGATAAGTACTGCGACGGAAACGAGGCGCCCTGCCATCGGACCGGCCAATGCCGTCGCGCTTCCTTCGCCCACACGAATGAGCCCTCGCATCTGTGCGCCGGTTAGAGCATGGAGATAGGCCAGGTTAACGGCTACGAAGATGATGACCACCAGAGCCACACCCAGACTGAGGGCCTTGGGTATGTTTTTTTGAGGGTTTTCAATCTCTCCGGCCGCAAAAGGAACATATTGCCATCCGTCATAGGCCCACAACACCGCAATCATCGCAACTCCGAACGCACTTGCTGCTCCCGTCATGCCGCGAGGAATCACAGGAATCCATTGCGGATGCGCCTTGCTGAAGAATACCGCCAGCACCGGCAAGGCACAAATCCCCGCAATTTTGGCGATGGTCAGCACCGCATTCAGATGATTGCTGCTACGCGCGTTTATGTAATTCAATGCGCCCAGAAAAAGGATGGCGACACTAGCGGTCACTTTGTTGGCTGTAAACACGACGGTATGATCGCCCACCAGGGGAATCCGAAACAGGGTGTGGGTGCTCGCAAAATAAGGAAAGAAATAGCTGAAGTACTCTGAAAAGCCAATCGCGATGGCGCCAATTTGCCCGGTGAGGATCACCAGTAAACTTGCCCAACCAAAAAGAAATGCAGGCAGAGGGCCGTAAGCTTCGTGCAAGAAAAGATATAGGCCACCGGAGCGGGGAAACATTGCGCCCATTTCCGCATACGTCAGAGCACCAGCGAGGGCCAGCACCCCGCCCACGATCCAAGCCAGGATGAGAAGCGAGTCGTAAGGCATGCGCTGCAGCATGACTCCCGAGGTAAGAAAAATTCCGGAGCCGATTACATTCCCAATCACCAACAGAACTGCCCCTGAAAGTCCGATGTGGCGTTGCAGGTCGGTCGAAAGGTCAGCAGAGTCCGTGACGACGTCCGAGGACATAAGAGTGTCGATAAATTGAAAAGACTAGCCCCGTTTCACGCTCGCCATTTCACTCTCCGTGTGGCTGAGCGCCGCCAGGAAGACGTCGACCATAAATTGCAATTCTGCTTTCGTAATCACCAGGGGCGGAGAAATCTGCAGAGAGTGGCCCATCAGGACTCTGGTAATGACTCCGTTCCGCCGGGCTTCTGCCAGGACGTCGTCCGCAGCGTTGGGGTTGTTGGCCAGGGCCTCGGCAGAAAGTTCAAATGCCGCGGTCAGGCCAATGGAGCGCACCTCCTTTACTAGAGGGTGCTTTAACAGCCGGTTCATTTCCGATGCCAGGACAGGCTCCAGATTCAATGCCTGGGCCACGAGCTTTTCTTTTTCGATGATTTCAAGATTCGCTACGGCGACAGCGCAAGCCGTGGCATGCCCGGAATAAGTGTATCCGTGGCGAAACATGTTGCCTTTTCCCAGCCAGAACGGCTCCTGCACGCGAGGGCCGCAAATCACCACTCCCAGGGGAAGATATCCCGAAGTAACGCCTTTTGCGCCTGTGATGATGTCCGGCACAATGCCGAATCTGGAAGTGGCAAACCATGCCCCCATGCGACCGAAGCCGGTGATCACCTCGTCGGCCACCAGGAGGACATCGTTCTTCCTGCAGATCTTTTGGATTTGTTCCCAGTAGTCGGCGACCGGCGGGTAGACGCCGCCTGCCCCACGAACCGGTTCGCCGAAGAACCCGGCGACCTGACCGGGATACTGGTCAATGACCTTTTGCAGGGCCTGCGGATCGTCCGGCGGAATGCATACGACGCCAGGGAGCAGGTCGCCGTAACCTGAGGCATTCGCGGGAATGCCAGCCAGGCTTGTGCCGTATCCAGCCACGCCGTGATACGCTCCACCGCGTGTTACCAGCAACCGCCGCTCAGGGTTTCCAACGGCAGTCCAATACCGGCGCACCATTTTGGCGGCGGTTTCGATACTCTCGGATCCGCCGCTGGTAAAGAAGACCACGGCATCCGGTATTGGACAGATTGAGGAAATCAGCTCGGCCAGCGTAAGAGCGGGATCGTTGGCAAAATCTCCGAACATTGAATAAGCGGCCAGCCTCTTCATCTGCCGGGCAGCTACCTCCGCCAACTCCTTTCGCCCATGACCTACAAAGCAATACCAAAGCCCGGCGGTAGCATCGAGGTAACGAGTACCATTGGTATCCCACACCCAGACACCATCGCCACGCTCAATCACGGTCTCCCTCTGGGAAACGACCGCCATGTTGGCAAAAGGATGCCAGAGCTTTGTGCTTTGTCCTTTAGGTCTCATCTGTTTTTCCATCGCCAAGTCCTTTCGATCCTCACTCGCGGGGGCACTTGTTGTCCCGTTGGTCGGAATTGCTCGCACAATAACCAGACAGCTCGCAGGTTAGTCCGCACCCCATCCCGCAACAACGGAAAAGATCCACATTGCAGATTATTGCGTGTTTCGGCTGCCTGGGCTAGGTGTCAGGTCTCAGGAAGAACGTCGCAGGTTCCCGCTGTGACCTGAGACCTAACACCTGATACCAAAGGGATTGCACCTCAGCTACTCCGTTGAAATGAGTCGATCTTGAGCTTACAATCAGCTACCGTTTATGAACGTGGCGGGCTCGAATCAACCTTCGATTGCTGAGGAAGACGCTGAACGGCTGGATTCCTGGAAGGAGATAGCTGTTTACCTGCGTCGTCAGGTCAGGACTGTAAATCTCTGGGAAAAAACTGAAGGACTGCCCGTCCATCGACATTTGCACACCAAACGAGGCACGGTCTACGCATTCAAGTCGGAACTGGACGAATGGCGTAAGCAGCGGGCCTTATCCCGCATCACTCCTCCCGCATCTCGGCGCTCCAGAATCATGATTGCCGTGCTGCCCTTCGAGAACCTGAGCCGGGATACCGCCGAGAACTATTTCAGCGATGGACTGACTGAAGAAATGATCTCCCAATTGGGGCGCGTGAGTCCAGATTGCCTGGGCGTAATCGCCCGTACTTCTTCCATGCATTACAGGAACTACGACAAAGGAATTGCCGCCATTGGCGCCGACCTGGACGTCGAATACATATTGGAGGGTAGCGTTCGGCGCTGGGGCGAACGGGTGCGGATTACGGCTCAGCTGATCAGCGTGAAGGGGCAGTCGAATGTGTGGTCACAAAGCTACGATCGCGAAGTGGCTGACATTTTTCTTTTGCAGACAGAGGTTGCAAGCCGGATAGCCGCATCCATCGTGGCGGAGCTGAAACCCGCACGGGGCCCACACTCTCAGACGGGCGGCGGCACGACAAGCAGCGAAGCCTATGAAGCCTATCTCAAGGCGCGAAACTACTGGAATCAGCGCACGGAAGAAAGCCTCCTGAAAGCGGTCCATTATTTTGGTCAAGCATTGGCCAAGGATCCAAAACTTGCCGTGGCCCACTGCGGTTTGGGGGATGCGTACAATTTGCTCGCGGTCTATGGCGTCCTGCCGCCCCATGAGGCGATGCCTTTGGCAAAAGCCGAGGCGCTTAGGGCACTGGAAATCAATCCTGAATTGGGCGAGGCGCATGCTTGTCTTGCGGATGTGAGCTCGTTTTACGATTGGGACTGGGATACAGCGAACCAGGAGTACCAGCGAGCCCTCGCTCTGAACCCCAGCTATGCCACCGCCCATCACTTCTATGGCTACTTTCTCGCAGCCATTGGCGAGGGTACGCGCGCGCTTGCCGAAATCGAACTCGCGCACGCCTACGATCCTCACTCCATGATCATTTCCGTGTGGAATGGGATCCTGCTCAGGCTGGCAGGGAATTACGAGGAAGCGATTGAGGTTTGCCTGGAAACGACCGAAAGAGATCCGCAATACGTTCTTGCCCGTTGGGCTTTGGGGTTGGCCTACGAAGCCGCTGGAGATCTGAAGTTGGCATCATCGGAATTCGAGATGGCCGCAGCGTTCTCAGGCCGCAGCCCGGGCATGTTAGCGGCACTGGCTCACAACTATGGCGTCCAGGGGCAGACGCAACGTGCCACCGAGATTCTGAAGCAGTTGCACGCTCTTTCCGCTCAGCGATACGTTGCAGCCTACGACTTCGCCACCGTTTATCTGGGTATCGGTGATGAGGAACAAGCGCTCCACTACCTGGATAAGGCTTTTCAGGAACGATCGCCCTGGATTGTCACTCTCCCCACGGAACCGAGGGTGCAACACCTCAAGGCAAGTGTTTTTTTTCAGTCTCTTATCAGGAAGCTCCGGCTCCCGTCGGGCAATGTACTTGCGTCGTAAACGGGGGAGGAACCCCTACCGATTGACTCAAATCTCTTGCGCCGGATACCTCATCCGCGAGCCTCCTCGAACTCGCCCCTTCCTCGGGGACGCTTGCGCTCCCAGACGTGAATTCGCGACTCGCCCTCAATCAATCCAACTTTAGCGTCCTCTACAACCTGCAATTAGCTGCAATGTAGATCTTTTCCGTTGCAGCATCGGAATCGCCGAGCTACGCTGCGCCCAGTTGGCGCGCAGTCAGCATCATGGATCAGTGTCGAATCAGGTTTTTTCGCTGCTTTGAAGGTTTTTTTTGAACTAGCGCTGCCGGCAATGATGAGTTCCAACTAAGGAAGGATCTGATTCGGGTGCGTAAAGCTCTGCGCTTGATCTCCAGAATCGTGGTGCACATTATGCCGCTCGCCGCGGTTGCCACAACCTGCATAGATGCGGACCTTCTGGTAAAGAACGGCCACATTATAACCATGGATCCAGGCCACCGGGTTGCACGTTCCATGGCTGTGCGCGACGGAAGAATTCTCGCGCTGGGCAGCGACGACGAACTCGCCCGGTGTGCCAGCGCGCGTACCCAGGTCGTCGACCTCCACGGTAAGACTGTACTGCCAGGCCTCATCGACATTCATACCCATGCCCTGCAGTGGGCAAAGAACATTGTGATGGACATGATCGACACCGGGTACCCTGCGGTGAAGTCGATCCAAGAAATTGTAGAGGCTGTTCGCGGCCGAGTCACGAAGACGAACCCAGGGGCCTGGGTACTAGGGGTCAACTGGGACAATGACAAGCTGGCGGAGCATCGATATATCAACCGCCATGACCTGGACGCTGTTTCTCCCGGAAATCCGGTTCTGCTGGTACACGAGAGTGGCCACTTGCTCGTGGCGAACAGCGCCGCCCTGAAACTTGCCGGCATCACCAGAGACACGGCCGACCCGCAGGGCGGTGTGATTGAACATGACGCCTCAGGAGAACCCACAGGCATCGTGAAAGACGATGCCATGGGTCTCTTTATAAAGTTCTTCCTGACCTCTTCCCCGGACATCAATGAGCGAGCGGCCAAACTGGTATCCGAAAAGGCAGCCGAGGTCGGGCTCACCACCATTCATGACATAGAACCTCTTGAGACCATACGCGGTTATCAGGACGCGCTTGCCAAAGGCGAGTTGCACATCCGCGTTCAACTAGCCCCACTCGCCGCCAGCATGGCCGACGCCGAAAAATTGAGCGCGATGGGAACGCATACCGGCTTTGGCAATGAGTATCTCAAGTTGGGCGCCGTCAAGATGTTTGCCGATGGTGGCATGGGCGCCCGCACGATCGCCATCTACCCACCTGGAGTTCTGGGCGAGCCTGACAACCTTGGCGTTCTGCGCTGGAAGCCAGAGGAAATGGAGGCCGCGCAGACGATCGTGGCCAAGGCCGGCTGGCAGCTTGAAACCCATGCCATTGGCGATCGCGCCATCGACCAGACGCTCGATTCCTATGCCGCCGTCATGCAGAAGCTGGGGCTCAAAGATCCACGATTTCGGGTTGTGCACTGTGGCATTTCCACGCCCGCGATTCAGAAGCGCTTGAAAGAGCTTCATGTTCTGGTCGATGGCAACCCACCGTTCATTTACTGGATCGGTAGTTGGTTTACAAAGTATGGCCCCGAACGGGTCCGTTGGGCGTATCCAGCCAAGTCCTACATTGAAAACGGGATTATTGAGGGTGCTGGCTCCGATGTTTTCGTGACCCCCATCAGTCCCTGGTGGGGGATTTGGTCTGCGGTCGTGCGGCGCGAGTTGCAGTCCGGCCAGATACTCGCCCCCGAAGAACGCATTACCGTCGAGCAGGCTCTCGCGTTGTATACCCGCAATGGAGCGTATGTTGGTTTCGAGGAGCATGAAAAGGGATCTCTGGAATCCGGCAAATTTGCGGACTTTATCGTGATCGATCGGGATGTTCTGAGTGTTCCAGCCGAGGAACTGAAAGACGTGCAAGTTCTGCGGACCTACGTGGGTGGAAAACTCATCTACGACAAACGAACAGCTTCAGGCCTAGAGAAAGATGCTCATGATTGAATCGGCATAACTACCAACAAGGAGCTGTAAAACGAGAATTCAGTTGTGGAATCTGGCTTTCGAGGGGGAGCAAATGATCAGACAAAGATTGCAGATATTCCTGCTGGTAGTTGGATGCGCACTCTTACTCAGCAGCCTGCCCGCTGCGGCGCAGTACACCGAAGGCAGCATCGACGGCATCATCACGGACCCTAGCGGCGCCGCCGTCGCCGCAGCCAAGGTTCGCGTCACGAATGAGGAGACGGGCGAAGTCTCCACCGTGACCACAGACTCGTCCGGATACTACCGGGTTCTTCATCTTCGCGCGGGTAAGTATCAGGTTCACGCAGAGATAACCGGGTTCAAGGCGTCCAAGGTGGTCGGGGTTGTGGTCAACGTCGATACCACCAACCGAGTTGACATCAAGATGCAATTGGGAGCGGTGACCGAAACCGTCGAAGTCAGTGGCGGAGTCCCGCTGGTGCAAACCGAAGAGAGTCGGTTATCGGATACCATTTCGACCCGTGAGGTTTTGGACCTTCCGCTGAACGGGCGCGAAGTTTATCAACTGCTTACCCTGCAGCCTGGAGTGACTGCGACCAACGCGCCCGTCAATTCCAGCGTACCGTCGACCGGTTCCGGCCTAACTTTCAGTTTCGGTTTTATCGCCAATGGCGCTACACCGCGTGCCAACAACTTCGTCCTGGATGGGCTCAGCAATAATAATGAGTGGCTAGGCGGTACGCCCCTTATTACGCCCTCCGTGGACGCAATTCAGGAGTTTCAGATTCAAACTCTGAATTTTTCCGCCGAATATGGCCGCAACGATGGTGCAATCGCCAACGTTGTGACCAAGTCCGGAACCAACGCGTATCACGGCAGCGCTTACGATTTTCTCCGCAACAGCGCCCTCAACGCGCGCAACTTTTTCGATGCTCCAGACACCAAGGCTCCCGTTGTGCAGAACCTCTTCGGAGTTTCTGTGGGCGGGCCGATTGTTAAAGATAAGACATTGTTCTTCTTCAATTACGAGGGCTCGCGGCGTAAAGATGGCGCATCTACCATCTACCCGGTCGAGACTCCACAGTTTCGCAGCCTGGTTGAATCATCGCGTCCCGGCAGTTTCGCGGCGATGTTCTACAACGATTTCCCAGCGCCAAATTGTAACCCTGCGTATCCAATCGTGGATGTAGGAAGTATCCCTCCTCCCTCCGCCGGCCCAATTGCGCTTCCGGGTCCGCCGGACGGCATTCCCGACTATTGCGTAGCTTCTGCCCAGAACGTCGCAGCCAATAACAACAACCAGTATATGGTCCGAGTAGACCAGAAGATTCGGGAGCGCGACCAGTTCTATGCGCGCTGGATCAACACTTCCTCCGCTGCTGATGTAAGCCGGGGAGAACTTTACGGCTCGAACATCCGCGGGTTTCAAGCGCCCTTGAACGGCTTCTTCGCGGATCTCGGCACTGGTTACACTCACTCCTTTTCGAACTCGATGATGAACGATTTCCGCTTCTCGTATTCGCGGAACAACAGCAAGATCGGTTTCCAGGTTCCACCGAAATCGGCGACCGAGCAGGCCCTCCAAAGCGCGGGGGTGCCAAATGTGTTCGGCAATCTCTTTTTCGACGATGGCATGACCTCCATTGGCGGCTCCGTCTATGTTCCCCGCAAGTTCGTGTTCAACAGCTTCAGCGTTGTGGATACGCTGAGCAAAGTAATCGGCGCCCATTCTCTTAAGTTTGGGGTCCAGTTCCGCCGAGTGCAGGAGAACAGCAATTACGGACTAGTCGAAAACCCGTTCTACGAGTTCACTAATATCTTCGACTATGCCAATGACGAACCTTATCTTGTAGAGGCTGACGTTAACAGGAATCCCAGCAGCCCGCTCTTTGGACATTTCGTGGGCACACCCCGGCACTTCCGCTGGAATCAGCCCGCTCTGTTCGTCCAGGATGACTGGAAGGTGCGCCGGAATCTGACCGTGAACGTCGGGTTGCGCTGGGAACGCTATGGTTCGCCAAGCGAGACCAACGGATTGCTTGCCAACATGATTTTTCCTTCCGGGGATAACCTGAAGCTTTCCCAGATCGTGTCCGAAATGCCGGACACAACGGTTGGCCGGGTGAGTCAGCTTTGGAAGACACGAAATCGCGACTTTGCGCCCCGCATCGGCGTAAGCTGGGATCCCACCGGTTCCGGCAAAATGGCCATAAGGTCCGGATTCAGCATCGCCTATCAAGAACCCTTCTCTAATCTTTATAGTCAGACGCGACTCGATCCTCCGGATTCCAGCCTCGCCTACTCTTATCCGGCCTATGGCGTTGGGACGAATGTCAACTACACGTTTCCTTTCCAGCCATCGCCCGACTTCGCAGCCCCAGTGAACTCGGCAGGCGGCATTACGGGAACGAAGATCTTCCCGGAGTCCGTTCAGCCGAGCCTCAGAATCGCCTATGCCGAACAGTGGTTCCTGGGATTTCAACGTGAGTTCGCACGCCATTATGGGATCAGCCTGAACTATGTCGGCACACGCGGCGTAGGCAACTACTCGCGCGAGGATTACAACCGGTTTGATGGCGATGCCTGTAATCCTACGACCTGCGACTTCGTAGTGAACAATTTGAACCAGGCGTTTGGACAGACTTATACCGTGTCCAATGAGGGATACTCTTTCTACCACGGCTTCAATGCCCAACTGAAAAAGACTTTTTCGTCCGGTGTTTCCTTTGTAGCCAATTACACCTTTGGAAAAGTCCTGGACAACGTCACCGAGGGCGGGTTGGGCGACTACGCGAACGTGAATGCCTACGCGGGCCTGTATGCCGGCGTCGAGGATCTCAGCCATCCTCGTCTCGACTACGGACCATCCGAGTTCGATGTCCGCCATCGCTTTACCCTCAACGGCACCTGGGATATCCCGCATGGCCATTTCACCGGCGTCCCTGGGAAGGTGCTTGGCGGCTGGCAACTGAACAGCATCATCAGCCTTCAGTCCGGGCGCCCATTCGACGTGTTCTGCGGTCTGCTTTGGTATCAGGGCTGTGATTTCAACATGGATGGTTTGACCTATGATCGGCCCGATTCACCCGCCGGCGTAGCCAGAACCGGTTACAGTAAACACCAGTTCGAGACAGGCATCTTCGGTGACAACAGCCGCAGTTTTCCAAATGGAGGTACAACTTCTGCTGCGATCGAGAAGTTTTGTCCAAACGGGTTGGTGCCCTTCTTCGATGGGACTCCATGCGTGCCGGTAGCCAGCGAAGGCAATCTCAGCCGGAATGCGTTTCGCGGTCCAAGCTATAAAGATGTCGATCTGTCGCTCTTCAAGAATACGAAGGTGAATGAACGGCTAAACGTCCAGTTTCGTGCCGAAGGCTACAACCTGTTCAACCGCACGAACCTTTTCAACCCCAATGATGACTTGGGCGCTTCATTCTTTGGCCAGTCCACCGCAGCCTTCGCATCGCGTCAGATTCAATTCGGGCTAAAGCTGTTGTTCTGACCAGCGGAAGCAAAGGCGCGTCTGCCGCGTGAAAGATTGTAAGTTACGGTCGGTTTGGAGATTGGTCAGATGAAACTAAGAAGAGCCCTCGGCGTTGTACTGTTCTGCGTCGTTGCTGGATCTGGTTGCCTAGCCAGATCGTCCTCCCCCACGCTTGTGCCGGGAGATCCTCTCCCCGGCACAGGCGCTGTGGACCGTACCCTGCTTACCTATAAAGACCTCTTCTCCGAGGCAACGCCATCCTCCCCGGTTGACGACAGTGCATTCGCCCTTCCCGCCAATGCCGCCATGCCGAAAGAAAGTTTCGAAGGCCGATTGGAGTTGCTGAATCCCGCATCCTCCGGAGGATTCACCAAGGCTCATGAAGACTTCAACTACACAGGCGACGCCGATTCCCCCTGGAGACACTTGCCGGCGTTCAGCTTCGAGTTTGTGCAAAATGGAAGCCACCTTATTCCGGTGATACAAGGTCTGGTTGTTACCGGAAATTCGTCATGGAACTACATCATCGGACCCGGGCGCGTTTGGCGGGAAGACGGCGACTCCGGTTACACACGGGCCTCATTTCCATTCGCGCTGGCAGAGAGGAGCCAGAATTGTGTTCACAATGGCGAGATGATGTTTTTGTTCGGCAACACCAAGCCGATCCGCATCTCGAAGGTTCGCTATCAGGTGACGCAGGAAACCTGCACCTATCTGAAGGTTGACATGTGGGGCCAGCTCTCCGCGACCTACACACCTACCAAGATTTCCGACAGCACCGAACTGAAGAACGATCATGCGTCTGAAATAGCAAATCGAATTCCGCGCAAGCCTTTTGCCGCGTTGGCCACCGATTTTCCCAACTCGGGCGTGGACCTGGCTGGCTTTTTTCGAACCATAAAGTTTCCCAAGGACATTACGACCTACGGCTTGTTCATCAATGGCACCAACTACGTAGGCAATTGCCAGACTCGCTACGGTGAGTACGCTTTTTGCGGGGAGATGCGTCTACCCTCCTATTCAACTGCGAAAACCGCATTCGCTGGTGTTGCCATGATGCGGTTGGGCGAGATGTACGGGAGCGCCGCATACCACCAACTGATTCGCGATTTTCTGCCGCAATATGTGATGGGAGGAGACTGGAGCAAAGTCACTTTTGCGAACACGCTGGATATGGCGACCGGCAACTATCTCAAGCCGGAATTTCATTTAGATGAAGATAGCCTGCAAGAGGCCGCGTTCCTAATGGCCGAATCCTACGACAAGAAAATCGCCGCCGCGTTTACGCCATTCCCGCACAAGGCTGAACCGGGAACAACGTGGATTTATCAAAGCCACGCGACCTTCCTTGTGACCCAGGCGATGACCGGCTATCTGCAGAAGCAGGGAGGCGGATCAGACCTGTTTAACCTTGTGCGCGACACGGTCTATAAGCCAATTCATTTAAGCAAGGGCGGTCTCACTACTATCCGCACCGATGACAGTGAAACCGGCCGGCCCGACGGATATTTCGGACTTTTCTACATTCAGGACGATGTAGCGAAGATCGGCAGGTTCCTGAACGAAGGGCAGGGCAAAATCAACGGAAAGCAGGTTCTCGATCCGGATCGCCTTCAGGAATCTTTGTTTCGCAAACCCTCTTCCTTGGGACTGCCGGTTTCGGATCAAGGACATGGGACCGTCCCGGGCTCGTTCCACTACCAGGATGCGTTTTGGGCGAAACACATCACTCCGGCCGAGTTTCATCAATACACCTGTGACTTTTGGATACCGTACATGAGCGGTTACGGGGGCATCTCGATTCTTCTGCTGCCAAACGGTGCCGTCTATTACATATTCACGGATGCAAACGAATTCAACTGGTACAACGCTGCCCATGAAATCAGTAAGCTCAAGCCGAATTGCGGGGCGGCGATGCATTGAGGTTAACGGCATTAGCATCTAAGAGAACCAAGACCGTCGGAAACATCACTCAGAGAACGCAAGGAGTCCGACCGGTCTCGGATCCCATCAATCCGTGTAATTTTGTTGTCTTTAGGGAGATACGTTTATGTCCAGCATAGCGACAGAAGTTCCGCTGCAAGATCTACGATTGTTTCGGCAGGCCTGCTACATCGATGGGGCGTGGGTGGAAGCAACCGCCGGCAATGAAATCAATGTTGACGATCCCTCCACGGGGGAAGTAATTGGCAGCGTCCCCAAAATGGGTGCGGCGCAGACGCGTCAGGCAATTGAAGCTGCGGCTCGATCGTTCCCGGAGTGGCGA
>ODAK010003582.1_pt1 | contig 16061 bp, 12 predicted proteins | sample 1539591 | NCBI WGS metagenome assembly ODAK01 (sample SAMEA3539303, study PRJEB22396) | soil metagenome | biome: tundra; feature: field; material: soil | place: USA | collected 2010-05 | depth 0.15 m
TGATGATGTAGCCGATATGCCCGGGCAGCGATGTCAGGATCTCCACCAGTTCGCCGCGCTCGGTCGGCGAAAGGCCGGCGGCCGGTTCGTCGAACAGGATGAAGCGCGGGGCGCCGGCGAGCGCGAGCGCGATTTCCAGCTGGCGCTGCTGACCGTAAGCGAGTTCGGCGACGCGCCGTTGCTTGACCGCCGTCAGATGCACCGCCTGGACGAGATCGTCGGCCGCCTGCATCAACGCGTCATTGACGCGCGGCCGGATCGGCGAGAAGCGGCTGCGCGAAACGCCGCAACAGGCCAAATAGACATTGTCGTGAACGGTGAGCCCCGGAAACAGCGCGGAAATCTGATAAGTGCGCCGCAGGCCGCGTCGGATGCGCTCGTAGGGCGGAAAATGGGTGACGTCCTCGCCGAAGAACCGAATGGTGCCGGAGGTCGGCGGAAAATCGCCCGTAATGCAATTGAAGAGTGTTGTCTTGCCAGCGCCGTTGGGGCCGAGCACCGCCCGCCGCTCACCCGGGCGCACCGTCAGCGTGACGTCGGTCAGCGCCGCGAGCGCCCCGAACAGCCGCGTCACGCCGCGCAGCTCGAGGGCTGCTCCGGTACCGACCGCTGAAAGGCGTCGCGCGACGCTATCCATGGCCGTGGCCTCCGCCCGGCTGTGTGGGCCCGCCGCCGCGGCCGCGCCAACGCTCCCATAGTCCGACGATGCCGTCCGGGGAGAACAGCACGATGACGAGGAAGCCGAGGCCGATCAGCAGGCGAAAGCGATTGCCGTCGAGCCCGATCGCGACCAGGAAATCAAGCGTGAAGGTACGCAGCAGAACAAATATAAGGGCGCCGATGAACGGACCAATCGGACGGGTGATGCCGCCGACGACGGCGATGATGAGAATATCGATCGCCCGTTCGACCCCGACCGAGCCGGGCGAGATCTGCCGGTAGTTCCAGACTTGCAAAACGCCGGCGAGCGATGCCATGAACGAGGCGAACGCATAGGCGGCGACGCGGTGCGCATTGACGTTGAACCCGAGCGCCGCCATCCGGCGCGGATTGTCGCGGACGCCTTGCAAGGCCAACCCGAACGGTGTGCGCGAAAGATAGCCAACCGCGGCGAAGCAGAGTGCTGCGACCGCTAGTATTACATAGTAGAACGGGACATCCGCACGCCAGTCGACACCCCAGAAATGCGGTGTGACGACGGTGTTGAGGCCGGTGTGGCCGTTGAAAATAACCCAATTCTGGTTGGTGAAGTAGTAGAACGCCGATGCTATCGCCAGCGTGATCATGATCGTGTAGATGCCTTCGGTGCGCACCGCGAGCGCCCCGCTGACCGTGCCGAACAGCGTCGCCAGCGCAATCGCCATCGGCGTCGCGAGCCACCAGGGCCATCCGAGGCTGATGTTGGCATTGCCGCTGAGGCCGAACACCGCCGTCATGTAGCCGGCAAGGCCTGCGATCGTCAGCTGCATCAGGCTGACCATGCCGCCATAACCGGCCAGGAACATCAGGCTCAGCGCCACGATGCCGAGAATCAGGGTGGTGCCGAAAATCTCGATCAGGAAAAAGCCGTTGGCGAGCAGTGGCATGACGAGCAGGATGAAGCCGACAACCCAGGCGGCAGGGTTGCCGAAATCCGGACGAGCAAGGCCGGGCAACGGTGTCGCCGCCGCGACGGCGTTGTCGGGCTGAAGCCGCGCGTCCTGGGTAATCGACATGGCTAGCGGCCCGCCAGCAGGCCCTGCGGCCGAATGGCCAGCACGAGCACCATGATCAGGAATGTCACCACGATCGCATAGGTCGGGATGTAGACCGAGCCGAGTTGCTCGGCGAGCCCGATGATGAGCGCACCGAGCGCAGCGCCCGGGATCGATCCCATGCCGCCGATGATGACGACGACGAGCGAGGCGAGCAGGAACCGGGTGTCTTCGCCGGGCGAGATCGACTGAAACGTACCGCCGACGACACCGGCCATGCCCGCAAGCCCGGCACCGAGGGCGAACACGAGGACGAACACCAGTTGAATGCGGACGCCCATCGCCGCCAGAATGTCGCGATCATCGACGCCAGCGCGCACGATCATGCCGATACGCGTTCGATTGAGCGCGAGCCACATCGCAACGCCGATCACGACGGACGCGACGAAGATGACCAGACGCACCATCGGGTACGACAGATAGACCACCTCACCGGAGGACTTGACGGCAGTGACGAACGGCAAGGTGATCGGGCCAACCAGCGCGCTCGGCGTCTGGATCTGATAGAAGTCGCCGCCGAAAGCCCAGAGCATCAGGTCGGCGAACACGATCGACAATCCGATTGTGACCATGGTCTGGCGCAAATCCTGACCCTCCATGCGGCGGAAGACGAGGATTTGCATGGCGACGCCGAGCAGCGCGACGACGATGAACGCGGCGACGAAACTCAGGATCCACGAGCCGGTCGCGACGCTGACGGCATAGCCGACATAGCCCCCGAACAGATAGAGCGAACCGTGCGCGAGATTGACGTTGCGCATCAACCCGAAGATCAGGGTGAAGCCGCTCGCCACCAGAAAATACAGGCCCCCCAGCGTGATGCCGTTGAAAACGGCATTGAGGAACACCTTCTTTCTGCCGAAGGCGTCCTCCAGACCCTGCGGCCAGGTCGCGAAAATCAGCCACAGCGCTGCCGCGATCGCGATCAGGATGACGAACGACCACAGCGGATTGCGTTCGATGAACCTTGTCATGAGTGCCGCCCGCGCGATGTCAGGGCCCGGACACCAGCAAGCGCCCGGCCCGCGCCGGCTGGCGTGCGACAACAGCTTGTCACGTTCGACGCCATGTCGGCCCTTGTCCTCCCCGGGTGCAACGCCGGTTCACAGTGCGCATCCGCCGCCATCCTATCGGCCTCGCGCGGCTTGGACTTGATCGCCAGTATGCTTTCTCGCGCCGGCTGCGCCGGTCAGGCCCTCAGGACCTTGGCGGCACGCCGATAGTCCGTTGGGGCCATGCCGACATTGGCGGCAAAGAAGCGCGTGAAACCGCTCTGCGACGAAAAGCCGAGGTCGAAGCCGATGTCGGCGATCGACGCTTCGGTGGCCACCAGCGAATCCAGGGCTTTTTCCATCAGCAGCGTGTTGACGTAGACATGCGGCGTGACGCCGGTCTGGGTTCGGAAAAGCTTGTAGAAATGGGGGCGCGAAAGGCCTGCCTCGCGCGCGATCGCATCGAGCTCGATCTCGGCGCCCACGCTTTCCGCGAGCAGCCGGATCGACTTGCGCACGCGAAAGTCGGTGACCGCAGCACCACCATGACCGTCCGGCGAAACGTCGGCCTGGCGCCAGCTCTCTTCGTGGCAGGCATCGATCAGGTTCCGCAGCTCCCCGTCGAGACCGTTGAGCGAGGGAGCGCCGCAAACCATGGCCGCTGCCTGCCGGATATTCTTGTCCAGGGTCGCGGTGCGCTTGAATTGCGTACACCCGAAACGCAGGCCACGGACGCCCGCGAACCACTCGGCGTTGACGTAAAGGACGAAAAACAGCGCCCCGTTCCCGAGATCGTTCGGCAGGAAATTGTGCGGCTCCCAGGGATTGACCGCAACCACGGTATCCTCCCGGAGCGGCCAACGGTGCTCGAGCACTTCGATGCAGCCTGGCGTGCCGCCGACATGAAAAATCAGATGCCCTTCGCGATGCGCATGCACGTTGAAGGGACGATTGAGCTGATAGATACTCGCGCGGCCGAAATTGCCGTGAAAGACGGCAAGAGCCCGACTCATGCACTCCTCCCGCGAATTGTGTCTTATCTTTTTTTATAACGTTGATCATTCGCGGGGAGAATGCAAGTCCGGGTTCGAAAACCGAATAAAAATCAGGGTTTGGCGAAGGGGCGGCCGGCCCCCAACGGCGCCGGCCGCCGGTTCATTTCAGTACTTTTTGCACTCGGGAACCGTGCGGCTCGGCAGGCCGATCTTGGCGAATACCGCCGGATCGTAGCCGAGCGTCTGGTTCACGTTCGGTATGACCTTCACCACCTTGCTGAACAGGGCACCCTTGCCATCGTCAATGACTTCGGTGACGAAATTCGTGCCGATCGCCTGACGGTTGGAGTCGAGCTTGATTTTCCCGTTGGGCGCATCGATTTCAAGCGAAGTGAGGGCTGCCTTGAACTTGGATTGATTGTCGCTGAGATCGCCATTGACCTTTTGCAGCGCGAGAATCAACGCCATCGTCGAGCCGTAATAGTTGGTCGCAAGCAAGGACGGGCTCGGAAAGCGCTTCTCCGGCGGGAAAGCGGCCTGATAGGCCTTCACGAAAGCCTGCCAGCCCGGATCTTCCCAGGTGTCGGCCTGGCCGCTGGCGGCAATGGTGCCGGTCAGCGCCTGCTTGGCGTTGCCCTTCGCCGACATGATGGTCTGGTCGACCATGATCGAGCCGCCGAGCAAGTGCGCCTTGCCGCCGGCCTGCTGGTATTGATTGAGGAAGTTGACGGCGTCCGCGCCGCCAAGCCCGAGATAGACCGCGTCGACGTCGTCGGGCAGCGCGGCGATCACCGAGGCAAAATCCTTGGTTCCGAGCGGGACCCATTGCCGGTTGGTGACCTGGCCGCCGGCACCGCAGAATTCGAGCACTAGCCCAAACACCTGGGTGTAGATGAAGGAATAGTCCTCGCCCACCGTGGCGATCTTTCGATAACCCTTGGTTTCATAGGCATATTTGCCGAGACCGACCTGCCATTGCGCGCCGTCCATGTTGAAGCGGAAGAAGTTCGGCGCCGGATCGACATAGGTGGTTTCCTGCGCGCCCGACGCGGCGTTGATGAACGTCAGTTCCGGGTGCGTCTTGGCGAAGTTCTTGACCGCGATGCCTTCGTCGCCCGACAAGGGTGAAAGCAGGATCTGCACCTTGTCCTGTTCGATCAGCTTGCGAACGGCGCGTACCGCGGAGTCGGGGGTCGCGTCGGTGGAGGCGATGACGAATTCAAGTTGCTTGTCGCCGATCTTGGTGCCGAATTTGTTCAATGCGGTCTGAAAGCCGCGGATGCCATCCTCGCCGAGCACCGTGTAGGTGCCCTCCAGGGTCGCCGTCACACCAACTTTGATCTTCTCCTGAGCGAAAGCGGCGCCCGTCATAAACAGGCTCGCCAGCACAGCAAGCCCCATACTGCCCTTCAACATAGAAATCCTCCCGTTTCCGTTTCCCTGACGTTCGTTGACGTTCATGGCGCGGGTTACGACGACGCGATCTGATCTGTCCGTCGTTTCCGCAGAAGCGGGATATTGCGCGTTACGCGGGCGCGCGGATGCAGGGTTACTTTACTGCTAGTCTCATTCTTCGTGCTGCATTGCAGCGAAAAGCCCGGACGCTTACGCCTGGCGGACGCCGGATATTCCGAGGCACGCCGCAGCGTGCGGTCGTGTCAGGAAATGCAAGGTGCACGGCTAAGAAGGCTTTGCTGGCGCTGTATTTGTGGAAGCCTTCGCAGGCTTCCTGTCGGCATCCTTGGACCAGGAGCGATAGTAAGCCAGCACCGTCATCGTGGCGATGCCAACGGCGCTGACCACGATCTGCATCCAAATCGTGTTCGACACCTCGACGAGCACGACATGGGCCAAGACCGCCAGGAAGACGCCGAGACAGAACACTTCAAGCGATTGTTGGCCGCACTTGATGAGGGGCCGGAAGATCGGCCATTGCAGCCCCGGCCAGTCGCTCGCCATGAACCGCGTGATGAAAAAGGCAAGGATGATGAAATGAAGCAGACGGTAAGGCGCGAGATTGGTCTTGTCATTGGGGTTGAACGCATCGACGAGCCACCCGGGCATCAGGTGGGCGAGTTCGGGGAATCGCCCCGCCATCGTCATGACCATCGCGAACAGAAGGTAGCCGCCGCCGAGCACGAGCAGCGCGCGCGACCGGATCACTGGCCTCGACTCGATTGAACCGCCGAGCGCGAACCATCCGCCGAAGACGAACAGAAGCTGCCAGCAAAATGGGTTGAAATACCACGAGCCGGTCGGATAGGCGTGCAGGTTCCAGCCGAAATGGCGCGCCGCCAGATAGAGCAGGAACGATGCTGCGAGCGTCAGGTTCGGCCGCCGCAGCATCATCCACAGCACCGGCGGGAAAATCGCCATCAGCAGGATATAGAGCGGCAACACGTCCATATTGACGGGTTTGAAGGCGAGGATGAGGCCCTGATAGAGCGTCTCGGCCGGGTTGTGCATGAACCCGGCGACGTTGAATTCATTTTCCAGGTTTGGATCGTCGTAGCGCTGAGAGAGATATCCGATCTCGGCGATATACATCACGAACAGGATGATGTGTGCCACGTAGATCTGCCAGGCCCGCTTGATGAGGCGGGTGCCGCCAATCAAGAACCCGCGCTCGAGCATCATCCGCGCATAGACGAATGAGGCGGTGTAGCCGGAGATGAAAACGAACAGGTCGGCCGCGTCGCTGAATCCGTAATTGCGCTGGGTGATCCAGTTGACCGCGTTATTGGGAATGTGGTCGAGAAAGATCGCCCAGTTGGCAAACCCGCGCAGCAGGTCAAGGCGATAGTCGCGGCCCTTCGGCGGCAGGATGGCCTCTATCGCCATTGTACTAGCTCCAACCCACCTCAATCGTGAGGCTCCGCCTGCAAGCCTCGTGCTTGCTTTATCCAGCAGACATCTCCTGATAATATCATGTTTCGATGGCCCGAAGAGATTTTTCCGTGGCCGGCCGCCGCACGCACCCCGGGGTATTTTCGCTGCCGATGTCGCGTGCGGCTGATAGGTCCCGTAAACTCAAATCCCGAATCAAACGGATGGATGCCTTTGCGGGGACTCCGGTCCGCTATCAAATGCATGAAACGGAGACGACATGCCATCCAGTGTTTCTTCCTCCAAAGGAAGTATCAGAACCCTTCTTCTTGAAGGTGTGAATGACAGCGCCGTCGAGTTGTTCGTCAGCTCGAACTTTTCAAATATCGAACGCTTGCCAAAGGCCCTCGATGCGGACGGGCTCCTTCAAGCCATCAAGGGCGTCGACCTTCTCGGCATTCGCTCCCGGACACAACTTACCCACGAGGCACTCGCCGGCGCCGACCGCCTGGTCGCCGTGGGGTGCTTCAGCGTCGGAACCAACCAGGTCGATCTGGATGCGGCGCGTCAACGCGGCATTCCGGTCTTCAATGCGCCGTTCTCCAACACCCGCAGCGTCGCGGAGCTGGTGATCGGCGAGATCGTCATGCTGCTTCGGCGGATTTTCCCGCGCTCCTCGGCCGCTCACAAGGGCGGCTGGGACAAATCGGCGACCGACAGCCATGAGGTGCGAGGTCGTACACTCGGAATTGTCGGCTATGGCAATATCGGATCGCAGCTCTCAACCCTGGCCGAAGGCATGGGCATGAAGGTCATCTACTACGATCACACCGACAGGCTTCGACACGGCAATACCGAGCCGGTCGAGAGCCTTCAAAATCTGCTGGCGCAAAGCGACATCGTCAGCCTTCATGTTCCGGAAACGCCGGCCACGCATGGCATGATCGGGGAAGCTGAACTCCGCTTGATGAAGCGCGGCGCCTATCTGATCAACAACAGTCGTGGCACGGTCGTCGACCTCGATGCCCTGTCGCGGGCGGTTCGCGAAGGCCACCTGGCGGGAGCCGCACTCGATGTCTTTCCGGTCGAGCCGTCGTCAAATTCGGAACGTTTCCAGAGTCCCTTGCAGGGCCTGGAAAACGTGATCCTCACGCCCCACATCGGCGGTTCGACCGAACAGGCGCAGGATCGGATCGGCAGGGAAGTGGCCCGCAAGATGATCGACTATGTTGACAGCGGCTCGACCATGGGCGCCGTCAATTTTCCGCAGGTGCAATTGCAGGCGCGTTCGCTCGGGGCGAGATTCAGCCACGTTCATCGCAACGCACCCGGCATGCTGAGGCGCTTGAATGAAGTGTTCCTGCAGCGCGACATCAATATCTTCGCGCAGTATCTGGAGACCGACAACGAGGTCGGCTACGTGGTGCTCGACGCCGATCTGGCCGGACAGTCCAGTTCCGAAATTCTCGACGAAATTCGTGAGCTCGACGGCACGATCCGGGCGAGGCTGATCTATGAACATTAGCGGAGATGCACCGCAAAAGGCGCTAGCCGGCCAGCTATCAGAGACTTTCAGAGCGATCCGGTCCGGAAGTTGAAGCAAAGATCAGCTTGTTCATACATAATTCAACATCTTAATTCGCTCAATTTTAGCCATTGGAAGCCAAGGTTCCATTTACGGAGTCCACGGGAACGTGCTGCTATCTACCAAGAGGTGATATGGGATCACGGTTCTTGAACTTTTTGGCCCACTGCCCCGGCTTAGTCTTGCGATCATCGCCCGTGCCGGCACATGAGATTACTGAACTTCTTGCGAATTTGACCGATCGAGGACCGCAATTGGGAAGCCCTCATTCGTAGAAACGCCTACGTCGCTTTAAATTGCAACGACGATTGGCGTCGCCGGCGGCGATACGGGCTTGGCTCGGCCGAGGCTTAAATTGTAGATTTGGGGGTTAATCATGAGTGCCGTCGCATTCGAAGAATTCGATCTCGACTATGCAACGGCGATGGCAGAGCGCGCCAACCGTCATATGGTACAACACGGGGTGGCTCCCACGCCGAACAATTTTGCCGTCTGGTTTAATTATTCATGCAGCACCAGGCCGGAATTAAAGCGGACCATCGATATTCTGATTGCCGGCAAAAGGAGGTTCGATCCAGCAACGAACCGGGAATTATTCTCGACATATCTGGCTGCCGGCTCCGCCGGCACGACCGTCAGCGATGTCTCCGAAAAATTGAAATCCGTTATGGCCGAGGCGCAGCGATTCGTCGCGCAGGCGATCGCCGACAACCACACTCAGATCCAGGCCATCGGCAACGTCGCGGAGCGGGCTGAAAGCGGCATCGACCCGAGACCGCTGGTCGAATGTCTGATGGATGAACTGACCAAGGCCGCAGCGCGCGCCTCGAAACTCGAGATCAATCTCAGCGAGACTTCACGCGAACTGGACACTATCCGCGAATCCCTGAACAAGGCGGAACAACGGGCCAATACCGATACGCTCACCGGCCTTCCCAATCGCCGGGCTGTGGATGAATTTCTCCGCGTTGCGCAGACTTCCGCGATGGAAACGGGCGAACCGCTCAGCGTGCTGCTGATCGACATCGATCGCTTCAAGAAGTTCAATGACAATTTCGGGCACGGCGTTGGGGATCAGGTGCTCCGGCTGATGGCCAAGGCGCTGCGGGATGGTGTCCGTGAAAAGGACCTGCCGGCTCGCTACGGCGGGGAAGAACTGATCGCTGTCCTTCCGGGAGCAGAACTGGCCGCTTGCGAGGTCATCGCCGAACGAATCCGCCGGTCGGTTGCGGAGTGCCAGATCACCCGGCGCTCCACCGGCGATATTCTACCGGGCATCACCGTATCAGTCGGCGTTGCGCAGTTTCGACCGGGGGAATCGATGGCTCAATTCCTGGAGCGCTGTGACAGCGCGCTGTATTTGGCCAAGCGAACGGGACGAAATCGCGTTGTCACGGAGACCCGTCTGGAAGGCCGTACCGTCGTCAGCGGTTGATTCCACCCGTCGAACAGACGGCGGCTCAGTCCAGCCCTCGCGAGCCGGGGTCCGCCCGCATCAAAATGCGGGGCGTTCGCTGCGAACCGCGCCATAGCGTTTTCCAGCGAAGTGGATACCGGTACGCGTGAAGAAAACGCGTCAAAATAGGAAATAGAGCCTCCGTTTCGATTCAATCGAAACGGAAAAGGCTCTAGACGCGCTCGATGATGATGGCCGGCGCCATGCCCCCGGCGGCGCACATGGTCACGAGGCCCCGCTTGAGATCGCGCCGTTCCAGCTCGTCGAGAACGGTGCCGATCAGAATCGAACCGGTCGCACCGATCGGATGACCGAGCGCGATCGATCCGCCATTGACATTGACCTTGTTGCGGTCGAGGTCGAGGTCACGAATGAATTTCTCAGCAACCACCGCGAATGCCTCGTTGATCTCGAACAGATCAATATCGTCGAGCGTTAGGCCTGCTTTCGCCAGCACCTTGCGCGCGGCCGGTACCGGAGCATTGAGCATCAGGGTCGGGGAGTCGCCCATGTTGGCCATCGCCACCACACGCGCGCGTGGCTTCAGGCCATGCACCTTGGCATAGTTCGGCGAAGCCAGCAGAATTGCGGCCGAACCATCGACCACGCCGGACGAATTACCGGCATGGTGCACGAACTCGATCTCCAGATCAGGATATTTTTGCAGAATCAAATTGCGGTAGGTCGTGCCCTTGTCGTCCAGCGGATAGTCTGCCACGGCCGTGAAGGCAGGCTTCAGGCCGGCAAGCCCCTCCAGCGTGGTCTGCGGCCGCGGATATTCCTCGCGGTCGAGCGCAAGGCTGCCGTCTTCGCGATGAACCGGCACGAGACTCCTGTCGAAATGGCCGCGCTTGATGGCATTGGTGGCCTTTTGCTGGCTCTCGAGCCCCAACGCATCGACGTCCTGCCGGGTAATGCCTTCGAGGGTCGCGACGGCGTCGGCGCAAACGCCCTGATGCGATTGCGGATGCCTTGCGCGCAGACGAAGATTGCCGGAGTCCATCATCATGGGGCCTTCGCCGCGGCGTCCCTCCATCGACATCATCTCGGTGCCACCGGCGATCACGAGATCCTCGGAGCCCGACATGATAGCGGCGGCCGCCATGTTGACGCTGGTGATGCCGGATCCGCAGAAGCGGTCGAGCGTGACGCCGCTGGCACGGAAGTCATAGCCGGCATCGAGAGCGGACATCCGGCCGAGATCGCCGCTTTGCTGGCCGCGCTGGGAACTGGTGCCCCAGACGATGTCGTCGACATCGGCGGTATCGATCCCGGTGCGATCGGCCAGCGCCCGCAACACGGTCGCGCCGAGCTGCTGCGGATGAATGCCGGCCAGCGCGCCTTTTCCGGCCTTGCCAATGCCTCGCGGCGTTCTGCATGCATCGATGATCAGCGCGTCAACCATGGTGTTTTCCTTTGGACGATTATTGCAAGCATTTGAGGACGGCCGCGTTTTGGAGTCAATTCGTTCGGCTGACAATCTCTTTCATGATCCTCTTTCGTGATCCTGTTGGCGCTATACCCGATCGTCGGGTTCAGCGTCGCTCGAATCGAGCGCGATGCGCGGCCACAGCCACTGGAGCGGGACAGTACCGATTTGACATCACCGTCGCGCATATCGACTAGCCATAGCTGGCGGGTTGCCAAACCGGCTCGATTTACTATAATCCGGACAGCCGGTCAAATTATTCAAGACTTGAACTGTGGCGGCCTTACGAGGCACATCCTTCGCCATTGCGCCAGCGCACTGAGCAAGGGTGAAAAATGCAAGCCGTCGTGGTCGAGAAGTACGATTCCATCCATAATATTCGGCTGAAGCAGGTTCCCTTGCCCGAGGTTTCGGCCGGCCACGTGCGGGTCAGGATCCAGGCCGCGAGCGTCGGCTTTGTCGACGGTCTGAAGGTGCTGGGGCTATACCAGACCAAGGATGCACTCCCCTTCACGCCCGGGTCGGAATTCGCAGGCGTCGTCGACGAAGCCGCGGCCGATGTTTCGGGATTTACGCCCGGCATGTCGGTGATGGGCATGGCGCGGTCGGGAGCGCTCGCGGAATTTGTCGCAGTACCGGCGGCTACGCTGCAAGTCATGCCGGACGGCATTGCGCCGGAGGTCGGTGCGTCATTCCGCACCAACTACCTGACGTCACTCTATGCATTGAGCGAGCGGGCAACGCTGCGCGCGAACGAGAATCTTCTGGTATTGGGTGCCGCGGGCGGGGTCGGGATCGCCGCGGTTCAGATCGGCAAACTGCTGGGCGCCCGTGTGATTGCCGCAGCCTCGACCGCGGAGAAGCGGGAGTTTGCAACCCGCTTCGGCGCCGACGCCACGGTGGATTACACGAAGGCGGATTGGCGTGATGCATTCAAGAGCTTGACCGACGGTCATGGCGCCGACGTGATCTTGGATCCGGTGGGCGGCGATGTCGCCTTGCAGGCATTTCGTTCGATCGCCTGGGGCGGCCGTCATCTCGTGGTCGGATTCGCCGCCGGAAGCATCCCCGCGTTGCCATTCAACCTGCCGCTTCTGAAGGGTGGAATCCTCCTGGGCGTCGATGTCGCTCAAATTCCTCACCGTGAGCCGGAAGCGCAGAGGCGGGTGATGTCCCAGTTGTTCACATGGCTCACGGAAAAGAAGCTCGATCCGGTTGTCGGCAAGATATTTGCATTCGAGGATTTTCGCGATGCCTTCACGACCATGCAGACCCGTTCGGCGCTTGGAAAGATGGTCGTCCGGATCAGCTAGCTACGCCAGGGCGAGCCAAAGGACGCGAGGTATTGCGAACGCCAAGGCGAGGTTCGCCAGCAAGGGCAGAAAGAAAATGACTGATATCAATGAGGACAACGGCGACCGGCGTCGCCTGATGCATCGCCGATCGATCGAATGCACCGGCTACCTCCGCAACGACGGACTGTGGGAAGTCGAGGCGCGGCTTCTCGACACCAAGCCCTTCGCACAACACGACCATTTCCGCGGTGAACTTCAGCCCGGCGATCCCGTTCATGACATCGGCTTGCGGCTCGCGGTCGATGATTCTCTCACCATTCGCGAAGCGCAGGCCATGATGCGCGCCACACCGTTTCCGACCTGCATCGACGTCGAACCAATATTGCAGCGCTTGGTGGGCGAGCGCATCGGCAAGGGGTGGCGCGAGATCGTTCGGCGCAAGATGGGGCGACTGGAGACCTGCACCCACTTGTCGGAGTTGCTTGGCCCCGCCGTCACGGCGCTGTTTCAGACGATGTCCCACGGCAAATCGCCGGAAGGCCGCGACGCGATGGACCATCATCGCGCCGTCACCGAGCGGCCATTTTTCATCGATGGCTGCCATTCCTGGCGAACCGACGGACCGGTTGTCGCCGAGATATTTCCGCAATTCGCAACCACGCGCTCTGCCGGCGATTAAGCGCCGCCAGCCACTTTTCTCCGAGCTAGGCTTTCTCGCGCCGGTTGGCCAGTACGGACTTGGCCGCATGGCCGGGTGCAAACCCGTTTAGAAACAGCTCGACTGCGGTGTCGGCGAATTCCTTGGGGCCAATACCGCCTTTCGGATCATACCATGTGTAGGTAAAGTTGATGATCCCGAACAGGATCATGGTGTAGATCTTCTTGGTCCGCTTGACGATTTTTCCTTCGGCATCGAGCCGGACCAAAAGATCCGTGACGATATCTACGAGCTGCCGCTCCAGGTTCTTGATGGCTTGCTGCTCATGCTCGTTGAGAAATGGCAGATCGTGAATCAGAACGCGTTGCTCATGTGGCGATTTAGCGTTGACCTCGACAATGGTGCGAATAACATTGCGAAATTGCGTCAGCGTCGAGCCGCCCTCGGCAACCGCAGCTTCAACCCGCTGAATCATCTCGCGGACATGGGCGTCAAGGATGGCAAACAGGATCGCCTCCTTGGAATCGAAGTAATGATAAAGCGCGCCGCGCGATAGCTTGCAGGCATCGGCGAGATCGGCGATCGAACTGCGCATGTAGCCCTGCGCGGAAAACAGCGCCGCGGCATTGGTCAAAATACCCAGATAAATGCCGTCGTAGTTTTCAGAGCGAGTTCGCGCCATGGGGTGTTGTCCGATTCAGCTTCAGCTTTTGATCGTAGGCCTCGTTTTGATCGCAAGTCTTGGCACATCCATATCTGATTCAGCGGCCTTTTCGGATAGCGGCATCGACGCATAGCCGACAGTTTCTCCCCACCGGCTTGACCGCGAGGGTGGCAAGGCGGCCGTTTCGATCCTTATTGCAAAAAATTGATTGAACGGCTAGTCGGATTATAATATAAAGCTGCGCATCGCATGAGTTATCAAGCCCGGATCAACCGCGCGGCACTCTCGGGGAGGCATAATGACGGTTGTTCGGGCGGATGCGGTGGTGATCGGCGCCGGCGCGGGCGGGCTTTGCGCCGCGGCCCGTCTTTCTCATGCCGGACTGCACACCATCGTCGTCGACGACAAGGACCGCATCGGCGGACGCGCCTCGACCGAAGAAATCGACGGCTTCAAGGTCAATATCGGCGCCATTGCGATCGAACTCGGCGGCGTGTTCGAGGAGACCTTCAATACCGTCGGCGCAGCGCTCGACATCCGCACCCCGGAGCCTGCCAGTTCTTTCTTCATCGATGGCAAGCTGATCGATGTCGGCCGGGGCGGATGGTCGCTGCTGCTCGGTCAATTGACCAAGCAGGCCTCGCGCATCCTGGAAAAGTTCGCCGATGCGCGCGCCGGCAATCTTCCGGATGGACGCCAATCCACTGAAGACTGGCTCAAATCCTACACCAGCAACGCCTCGGTTCACGCCATCTTCCGTAACCTGTGCGCGGCCATCTTTGCCTGCAACGCCGCCGAACTGCCGGCCCGCGCCTTCCTGACCTATTTCACAGCCAAGGGCGCGTTCAAGCGCTTTGGATTTTGTCCGCAAGGCACCATCGGCGTCTGGAATGCGCTGGCCACGGCGATCAAACGCAATGGCGAGATCTGGCTGGCCACGCCGGCCGTGGCGATTCATACCAAGGATGGTCGCGCCGAAGGCGTCAGCGTTGTCAGAGACGGTCAGACCGTCAGGATCGATACCGATCTGATCATCAGCAATGCCGGCCCCAAAGCTACCGTCGCTCTCGGCGGAGAAACCGTATTTCCTTCCGATTATGTTGAGCGGGTGCGAAACGGACTTCGCCCCGCGGCCAACATCGTCATCAACATCGCGAGTCGGCAACCGCTGCTTTCGCATCCGGGCATCGTCACCTTCGGGAAAACCCGCCGGCTCTGCAACATGGCCAATCTCACCGCCACCTGTCCCGAGCTGGCGCCGCCGGGCTGGCATCTGTATGTCGCCTATGCGGTGCCAATTCCGGCGCTGGGTGATTTTGACTCAGGAGCAGAAGTCGAGCTGGCGCTTGCCGATCTGCGTGAGCAGTTTCCCAATTTCAATCAGGTCAGGATTCTGTCGACCCGCGTAATGAGGGATGATTGGCCGGCGCAACGCAGTTGTGCCGGCTACGATCTGCCGCGCGAGACCGGCATCGAGGGCCTGTGGTGCGTGGGCGACGCGGTGAAGGAATATGGCAACGGGGGAACGCAGGCCTGCGCTGAAACAGCCAAGATCGTCACCGACGCAATCCTTGCGCGACGGCAGCGCGCTCCGCGCGCCCGCAGGCTTTGAATCCAGGGGAACGTTGGGCTTATGGCGATCTCGACGCAGGCGGAAACCAGAGGCGGCCGGATCACGCCCGAACCTCCATGCCTGCTTGAATTTCGCAATATCCGTATCGTCTACGACAACGCCATTGAGGCCATCCGCGACGTCAGTATTGGCGTCCCCGAAGGCGGCATCGTCGCGCTGCTCGGGTCCAACGGTGCGGGAAAATCGACGCTTCTGAAGGCGATGTCAGGCATTCTCTACACCGAGGAAGGCGTGATCGAGAACGGCACCATCCGGTTCCGGAACGAGGACGTGCATCGGCTGGCGCCCGACGAACTGGTGCGGCGTGGCATTGTGCAGGTGCCCGAAGGCCGGCGCGTATTTCCGGCGCTGACCATTGACGAGAACCTGCAAATGGGCGGTTACACCCGGACATCAGCGGAAGCCCGCGACCGGCGTGACCAGGTGTTTGCGCTGTTCCCGCGCCTGTTCGAACGGCGCGACCAGATCGCCGGTTACATGTCCGGCGGCGAGCAGCAGATGCTGGCGATCGGCCGCGCGCTGATGACGGGTCCCGTGCTTCTCGCCCTCGATGAGCCGTCGCTTGGCCTCGCGCCGCTGATTATCGACCGGATCTATGAGGTGATCGTCAAGCTGCGGGATGAGATGAAGATGACGGTGCTGCTGGTCGAGCAAAACGCGCAGCGCGCACTGGATATCGCCGACTACGCTTACATTCTCGAGACCGGGCGCGTTGTCCTCGACGGTACCGCCGAGAGGTTGTCAACCAACGAAGATGTGCGGGAGTTCTATCTG
>ODAK010003583.1_pt1 | contig 16057 bp, 15 predicted proteins | sample 1539591 | NCBI WGS metagenome assembly ODAK01 (sample SAMEA3539303, study PRJEB22396) | soil metagenome | biome: tundra; feature: field; material: soil | place: USA | collected 2010-05 | depth 0.15 m
TATCCAAACGGGCACAACGCGACGCGCGGCAACTGTTCCGCAGTTGCCAGGTCAATGGTTTGCTGGATGAGAACCGCGTCCGGCAGGCGGTCGCGCTCGTGCTGGCACAGAAGCCGCGCCGTTACATCGAAGTTTTGTCGCGCCTGCTCCGGCTGGTGAAACTGGATTTGGAGCGCCGCACTGCGCACGTCGAAAGCGCGGCGTCCTTGCCCGCCGATTTGCAAACGGACGTGGCAAACCGGATCAAAAAAATTTATGGCGACAGTGTGGACATTGCGTTCGACCGGAATCCGGCGTTGATCGGCGGCCTGCGCGTCAAGGTCGGCAGCGACGTTTATGACGGCAGCATTCAGGCGCGTTTGAACGCGCTGGCGGAGAGTTTTTGAACATGGGAGGGACGGCGTGTCGCCGTCCCAATTTTTGGGTTGGCAACAGGCCGCCCTCCCAAGCGAAAAATTTATGAGCAATCTACTGCAAGAAATTGAAGCCCAAATCACGGGCGCAAAGGCCGCGACGGCAAAACAAAACGTTGGCGTTGTCCGCGAAATCGGCGACGGCGTGGCCAAGATTGAGGGTCTGACCGACGCGATGCTCAACGAGATGCTCGACTTCGGCAACGGGGTCACCGGCCTGGCATTGAACCTCGAAGAGACCGAGGTGGGCGCGATCATTCTCGGCGATTACACGGGCATCAAGGAAGGCCAGGAAGTCCGCACGACCGGCAAGCTGTTGCAAGTGCCTGTCGGCAAAGGCTTGCTTGGCCGCGTCGTCAATGTCCTTGGCCAGCCGCTCGACAACAAGGGGCCGGTCAAATGTGAAGCCACCTATCCGGTCGAAAAAATCGCGCCGGGCATCATCAAACGCAAATCCGTCAGCCAGCCGGTGCAGACGGGCATCATGGCGATTGACGCGATGATTCCGATTGGCCGCGGCCAGCGTGAATTGATCATCGGCGACCGTTCGACGGGCAAGACGACCATCGGCATTGACACCATCATCAACAACGCGCGGCTCAATCTTGCCGCGCAGCAGGCCGGAGACAAAAATTATCGTCCGCTGTATTGCATTTACGTTGCCATTGGCCAGAAGCAGTCGAACATCGCGCGCGTCATCGGCGTTTTGGAAGAAGCCGGCGCCATGCCTTATACGATTGTCGTCGTGGCCGCCGCATCGGATTCAGCGACGAACCAGTATCTCGCGCCGTTCGCGGGTGCGGCGATGGGCGAATGGTTCATGGACAATGGCATGGATGCGCTGATTATTTACGATGATTTGTCCAAGCACGCGGTGGCGTATCGCCAGGTTTCACTCGTGCTCAAGCGTCCGTCGGGCCGCGAGGCGTATCCGGGCGACGTGTTTTATTTACACAGCCGTTTGCTCGAACGCGCCGCGCGCCTGAATGAAAAACACGGCAACGGCTCGCTTACGGCGCTGCCCATCATCGAAACCCAGGCGGGTGACGTTTCGGCTTATATTCCCACGAACGTGATTTCAATCACCGACGGGCAGATTTATCTGGAGACGGATTTGTTTTATCAGGGCATCCGCCCGGCGATTTCGGTCGGCTTGTCCGTGTCGCGCGTCGGTTCGGCGGCGCAGGTCAAGGCGATGAAACAGGTCGCCGGCCGCATCAAGGGCGACCTGGCCCAGTTCCGCGAATTGGCGGCGTTTGCGCAATTTGGTTCCGACCTCGACGCCAAGACGCAGGCGCAGCTTGAGCGCGGCAAACGTATTGTCGAGTTGTTCAACCAGATTCAATACAACCCCCTGCCGGTCGAAGTGCAGGTCGTCGTTTTGTGGGCGGGGCAAAATGGATTTGTGGACGACGTGCCGGTGGCCAAAACCAAGGACTTCCAGCACAAGCTCACGGATTTCATGACGACCCGGAAGACGGAATTGATGGCGCGCATCGCGAATGAAAAAGAATTGAAGGACGCCACCGTCAACGATTTGAAAGCGGCGGTGACTGAATTCAAGCAGACGTATAAATAATTATTAACTGATGATAAAACTTGAAGTCACAATTTGTGACTTCAAGTTTGTAACACAACAAAGATCAAATGGTTATGGCTAATGAGCAAATCGCCAAAGTGGGGAGGGTTGAGTCCTTGATCTTAACTGTTCGTGGCCAGCGGGTAATGTTGGATTGGGACTTGGCTCGAGTTTATGGTGTGACCACGAAACGGTTGAAAGAACAGTTCCGCCGAAACGCAAAAAGATTTCCTGTGGACTTTGCCTTTCAGCTTACAAATCAGGAACTTATAAACTTGAGGTCGCAATTTGCGACCTCAAGTTTGCATGGTGGCCATCGGTATCCGCCGATAGCTTTCACCGAACACGGCGCTCTCATGCTCGCCAGCGTTCTGAACAGCCCGATTGCTGTTGAAGCCAGTGTCCGGGTGGTTCGTGCATTCATTCTCATGCGCGAACAAATGGCCGCTCATAAAGAGCTGGCCGGAAAATTGGCCGATTTGGAACAGCGCGTCGGCGGACACGACGCGGCGATCCAGGATTTGTTCGAGGCGATCCGCCAGTTGGTGGAACCGCCCTTGCCGGAGGACCGGCGGGAAATCGGTTTCCACGTCCGGGAAACCGCGCCGCCCTATCGGGTCGGAAGACGCTGCCGGAGAAAATAATCTGTCATGCCCACCACGCGCGACATTCGCCGGCGCATCAAGTCGGTCAAGAACACCGCCCAAATCACCAGGGCGATGCAGATGGTGGCGGCGGCCAAAATGCGCAAGGCCCAGCAGGCCGCGCTGGGTGGCCGGCCCTATGCGGCGTTGATGAATGAAGTGCTGGCCGAAGCGACGGCGCGCACCATGGATTTCAGGCATCCGCTCATGGAAACCCGTGAAGTTCGAAAGCGGGCGGTCATCCTCGTGAGCACGGACCGCGGTTTGTGCGGCGCGCTCAACAGCAATTTGTTCCGCGAAGTGGTGAAATTCGACCGGGACACGACCCTTTACCTCACGGCGGGACGCAAGGCGTCGCAATTCGTCGCGCGCACGAAACGGCCGCTGGCGGCGGAGTTCACTTACAAGGACACGCCGCAATTCGGCGAGGCGCGGGCGATTTCCCGGTTCGCGCAGGACTTGTTTATCAAGCGCGAAGTGGACACGGTGGACGTTTTGTACACCAACTACATTTCGATATTGGTCCAGCGGCCGGAAATCGTCCCGTTTTTGCCGGTGGGAAAAATCAAGACGGTCACCGCCGGAATTCACGGCTACGCGGAAGCAGTGGAATTGCCGGCGGGCGGCGCCGTTCCCTATTTATTTGAGCCGGATGAGGAGACGGTGCTGGGCGAATTGCTGCCGCACAGTTTGAATTTCAAGATTTACCAGATTTTGCTGGAAGCCAAAGCCAGCGAGCACAGCGCGCGCATGGTGGCGATGAAGAACGCCACCGACAATGCGCAGCAGCTTATCAAGGAACTGACGCTGCAATACAACAAGCTGCGCCAGTCGAACATCACGAAGGAATTGTTGGAAATCGCCACCGCGCAAATGGCGGTGGGCTAATCAATCAATCGCATGAACAAAGGCAAAATCGTTCAAGTCATCGGACCGGTCGTGGACGTGGAATTTCCCGGCCAGCCGCCCGCCATTTACAACGCGCTGGCCGTGGAATTCGACGTGCCCGGCCAGGGCCGCGCGAAACGGATACTCGAAATCGAACAGCACCTTGGCGACAACTGGGTGCGCTGCGTTTGCATGGGCTCCACCGAAGGCATGAAGCGCGGTTACGAAGTCGCCGACACCGGCGGCCCGATTTCCATGCCGGTCGGCGACTGTGTGCTGGGCCGCGTGCTCAACGTCGTCGGCGAGCCGGGGGACGAGCGCGGGCCGGTCAACGCCGACAAGTTTTACCCGATCCACCGCCCCGCGCCGGCGCTGGCGGATCAATCCACTTTGCCGCAGGTGCTCGTCACCGGCATCAAGGTCATTGATCTCTTCTGCCCGTTTTTGAAAGGTGGCAAGGTCGGCGCCTTCGGCGGCGCGGGTGTCGGGAAAACCGTCATCATCATGGAATTGATCAACAACATCGCCAAGCTGCACGGCGGCGTGTCCGTGTTCGCGGGCGTGGGCGAACGCTCGCGCGAAGGCAACGACCTTTACACCGAAATGTCCGAGGCCGGCGTCATCAACCAAAAAGACCTCGGCAAATCCAAAATCGCGCTGGTCTACGGCCAGATGAACGAGCCGCCGGGCGCGCGTTTGCGCGTCGGATTGTCGGGCCTGGCCATCACGGAATATTTCCGCGACGAGAAGAACCAGGATGTGCTCCTCTTCATAGACAACATCTTCCGCTTTTCGCAGGCCGGTTCGGAAGTGTCCGCGCTCCTGGGTCGCACGCCCAGCGCCGTCGGTTATCAACCGACGCTCGCTGCCGAAATGGGCGATTTGCAGGAACGCATCACCTCGACCAAGAAAGGCTCAATCACTTCGTTCCAGGCCGTGTATGTGCCGGCGGACGACTTGACGGATCCGGCGCCCGCCACGACGTTCGCGCACCTCGACGCGACCATCGTGCTGGAACGCGCCATTGCCGAACTCGGCATTTATCCCGCCGTGGACCCGCTGTCCTCGACCAGCCGCGCGCTTACGCCGGAAATCGTCGGACCGGAACACTACGAAGTCGCGCGTGGCGTGCAGAAGGTTTTGCAGCGCTACAAGGATTTGCAGGACATCATAGCGATTCTCGGCATGGACGAGCTTTCGCCCGAAGACAAGCTCACGGTTTACCGCGCACGCAAAATCCAGCGCTTTCTCAGCCAGCCGTTCTCGGTCGCGGAAGTGTTCACCGGCCGCCCGGGCAAGCAGGTGCCGGTGGCCGAAACCGTGCGCGGATTCAAGGAAATCCTGGACGGCAAACACGACGACGTGCCGGAGCAAAACTTTTACATGAAGGGCGGCATAGAAGAAATTAAAGAATAACAACGGGAGGGACGGCGTGTCGCCGTCCCCAAATAATGGGTCGCCGGCACGGCGACCCTCCCGATAACCAATGGCCAATACGCTCAAACTCGAAATCGTCACGCCGGAGGCGAAGATTTTCTCCGACGACGTGGACATGGTCACGCTGACCGGCGTTGAAGGCGAGATGGGCATTTTGCCCCAGCACGTGCCGTTGATGACGCAACTGTGCGCGGGCGAAATCGTCGCGCGCAAGGGTGCGGACACGATTTTCCTCGCCGTCGGCGACGGCTTCGTGCAGGTCACCGGCGACCATGTGGCCATTCTCACCGACATGGCGATTCGCGCCGAAAACATTGACGAAGCCAGGGCCGAGGAAGCCCGCCAGCGCGCCGAGGCGCGCCTGGCCGAAAAAATCACCGACGAGGAAGCCGCGCGCGTTCAAGCCGCGCTGGTCAACGTTGTCGCCCAGCTCAAGGTCAAACGCCGGCGGCAGAAGTAAACTCCAGCTCCGTCAGGAGCGGAATCTTTGTAGTTTTGGTAAAATTTTCCTCAAGCCCCGGCGGGGCGGCATCCCTATGTCGCTCCTGACGGAGCTTTTATTTTTTTGATCCGGCTTGGCTACAAAGATTTCACCCCTGATGGGGTTAAAACACAAACGGCGCGGTCATTCACCGCGCCGTTTACTTTTTAGGAAAAAATCTTCAGCTTTCGATCACGCTGATTTCCACCGGCTCGACGCTGACGCCCAGTTTCTCCAGCCATTGAATGGCGGCCTTTACGTCTTCGCGCTTGCCGTCCAATTCCAGACACACGATGCCGATTTCATCGGTCACGCTGGCTTGCCGGATGTTGGTGACCACCTTGAATTTCTGGCCGAGTTTCCAGATCAGCGGTTCCTTGATGAGCTTGGGCGGGAACATCAGCCACAAACGCCTTTGTGTGGGCGAACTCGGCTGTGTCAGTACGGTTTTTTTAAATGCTTTGGCCATAGGCAGGAAAGGATGAATGTAAAATGTAAAATGATGAAACAGCCTAGCCGCCGGCGATGGCGGGGATGATGCTGATTTCGTCGCCGTCTTTCAACGGCGTTTCCCGGTTTTTCAGGAAGCGGATGTCTTCCTCGTTCACATACACGTTCACGAAGCGGCGCACCTCGCCTTTTTCATCCACGAGCCGTTCCTGGATGCCGGGGAAGCGCGTCTGCAATTCGATAATCGCCTCGCCGATGGTGGCGGCGTTGACTTCGACCAGCTCCTCGTTGTTGGTCAACTTGCGGAGCGGCGTTGGGATTCGGACTTTTTTTGGCATAAATTAAATTTCAATTTTTTGGTGCGGCAAAATTCAACGACACGTTGGGAGACATATTTCTGACGAACAGAATTACGCGATAAAACAATAATGGTAAAAATACCTAAAACCGTGCCGAAAGGAATCTGTAAACAATTTAATCCACCGACAACAAGAGAAAATGTACGATGCCTTCTTTGGCGGAGAAACAATCCGGAGAGTAAATTCAGAACGCACATGGTTCCAAATATCGCGCCCATAAAAATATAAAACCACACAAAAATTTTAAGAAAATCTTTAGGCAAGGGAGGCGCATCCTTCTGAGACTTCCAAATTTCAGGGTTTGAAAAAACGCTACTCATCAAGAAGTAGTGTAAGAAAAGGAAAACAACCCCGAGAAGAGCTAGACCGGCCACGACAAAATGGAAAATGGACAGCATTTTGATATGCTCGCCATCAATTATTGTCTGCCTTTCGCCAACCGGGGGAGGCAGTGATTCTGGCGCGGCAGGAATGACTTCTCGAAGCGGTTGACCGTCAATAGCACAGACTAGCGCCTCGTCAGGATACTCCGTCCCGCAATAAGTGCATTTTTTCATGCGCGTGATGCTGCCCCATTACTATTTTTTACGCATTCACTTTTTCTTCATGCGCCAGCAGGGCTTCAAACTCGCGCAGGCTCGGCTTGATTTCGCGCGGTTTGCCGACGTGCCCGGCCACGGCGTCGAGCGTCTTCAATCCGTTGCCGGTGACGCAAAGAACGGCGGAATCATCCCGCGGAATTTTGCCTGAATCAATCAGTTTCCTGGCCACGCCCACGGTCACCCCACCCGCCGTCTCGGCAAAAATGCCTTCCGTTTCCGCCAGCAGCTTGATGGCGTCGCGGATTTCGTCGTCGGTAATATCGTCCGCCGCGCCGTTCGTTTCCTTCATCGCTTTGAGCGCGTAGAAACCGTCCGCTGGCGTGCCGATGGCCAGCGACTTGGCAATCGTGTCCGGCTTGACCGGTCTGAAGAAATCCAGGCCCGCTTTTTGCGCGACGGAAATTGGCGAGCAACCGGTCGCCTGCGCGCCGTGAATGGCCGTCTCGCTTTCCGCTACGAGGCCAAGCTTTACAAATTCCTGATAGCCTTTCTGGATTTTCGTCAGCAACGAGCCGGACGCCATCGGCACGACGGTGTGCCGGGGCAGGCGCCAGCCGAGTTGCTCGACGATTTCATACGCCATGCTCTTGGAGCCTTCGGCGTAATACGGCCTCATGTTCACGTTCACGAATGCCCAGTTGAATTTGCCGGCGATCTCGGCGCAAAGGCGGTTCACCTCGTCGTAATGGCCTTTGATGCTGATGACGTGCGCGCCGTAAATGAGCGAGTTGACAATTTTGCCCTGCTCCAAATCCGACGGGATGAAAACGTAGGATTTCATCCCGGCAGATGCGGCGTTGGCGGCGACGGAATTGGCAAGATTACCAGTCGAGGCGCAGGCGACGGTGTCGAAACCCAGTTCACGCGCGCGGCTCAACGCAACGCTCACGACCCGGTCTTTGAATGACAGGGTGGGGTAGTTGACCGTGTCGTTTTTGATCCACAACTCGCGGATGCCGAGCTTTTTTGCAAGGCGATCCGCTTTGACGAGCGGCGTGAAACCGGCTTGCAAGCCGACCGTGGGGTCATTCACCACGGGCAGCAGTTCGCGGTAACGCCACATCGTCTGGGGACGCGATTGAATGGCCGTCTTGGTCAGCGACTTTTTGATGCGGTCGTAATCATAAACCACTTCGAGCGGGCCGAAGTCGAACTCGCAGACGTGCGTGGCCGTGAGCGGATATTCCCGCCCGCACTCGCGGCACTTGAGCGCCTTCATAAAACCATCGTGTTCTTTCATAAAACAATGTGCTGCCAGCATCCTGCTGGCAGGTCTAATCTCAACCTGTTCCTCATTTTTGCCCGCAATTCCAGTCAGTCCTTCCGGCAGGATGCCGGAAGCACGCTGGGGCAAACAAAAAAGCCCCGACTCATGGAGAGAAGGGGCTGACAAAGCTTGTGCGCTCCTCTCATTTTCCCCCGACACCCGTCGGGGCTGGATTTGGCACCTGGTCGTTGAACTTGCACTTCAACCGGTTGCCGTGGCGTCATCGGGCCAGTCCCTCAGCCACTCTGCATGAGACCGTTGTATCAACGGATGCGGATAAGATGATTCAATGGTAATATTCTGTCAACTGATTTTTCAATGCAGAGAATCTAGTTGACGAAATCACCTTCCAGTCGTATAAGAGCACAGTAATTTGATAGAAAGTTTGAAATAGCAGTTAGTGGCACAAAGCAAATCTAGGTTCCTCACCAATTAGTTGTGCCACAAGTGCGGTTGTGTGCTTTATATTGTGGTTTTTTCTTTACTTGAACCGGTAATTTTGATTGCCTGAACAAAAGTCATGTATCTCAAGAATTTAACGCTTTTGGGGTTTAAGTCCTTTTCGGACAAAACTTCGCTGAACTTTCAACCCGGGGTGACTGCCATCGTCGGCCCGAACGGGTGCGGCAAATCCAATGTCTCCGATGCCATCCGCTGGGTGCTCGGCGAGCAGTCGGCCAAGGCATTGCGCGGCGGCGAAATGGCCGATGTGATTTTCACCGGCACGGACGGACGCAAACCGATGGGCATGGCCGAAGTGTCGCTGACGCTGGGCGACATGGACGAGGAACACCTGAGCGCGGCGGGGGTCGAGGTGGCTTACAACGAGGTCACGATCACACGCCGGATTTTCCGCGACGGCGGCAGCGAGTATTTCATCAATCGCACACCATGCCGCCTCAAGGACATCCAGCAACTGTTCATGGGCACAGGCGTGGGCCGCACCAGTTACAGCATTCTGGCGCAGGGCCACATCACGCAGATTCTTTCGAGCAAACCCGAAGACCGCCGCCTCATTTTCGAGGAAGCCGCCGGCATCACGAAATACAAGAGCCAGAAAAAGGAATCGCTTCACAAACTGGAATACACCGACCAAAACCTTTTGCGCATCGCCGATCTCATCCGCGAAGTGAAGCGGCAAATCGGTTCGCTCCAGCGCCAGGCCGGCAAAGCGCGCCGCTACAAACAAATTTCCCAGGAACTGCAGCACCTCGACACACAACTCTCGCGCCATCAATTCGACGTGCTGCAGGCTGAAATCGTTGAAAAACAAACCGCCGCCGAAAAACTGCGCGGTGAAATTGAAACCGGCTCGACCGACGTTTTGCGCTGTGAAGATGAGGTCAAGCAACTGCGCGAACGGCTTTCGGGGCTCGAACACGAAGTGGCCGAAAAACAGCAGCGCAGTCTGGAATTAAAGGGCGAAGCGGACCGGCACGAAAGCCGGATTCAATTCGACGAGGAACGTTTGCGCGAGCTTGCCGCGCAAAACACCAGGGCTTTGACCGAAATCAACCAGGCCGAGGAGCGTTGCCACGCCGCGTCCAGTGAATTGAAGGCGGTGGTGGAGCGGTTGACCGCTTCGGAAAACGCGCTCCTGCAACATCGCCTGACGCTGGAGCAGAAACAGTGGGCGTTGAACACGGTTGAGGAAGACTTGCGCCAGCGGCAGGAAGCGTTGCGCCAGGCGCAAGCCGGGGCGTTCGCCGCGGCGCAGGATTTGACGCGGATTCGCAACGAAATCACCGCGCTCGATCTGCAAAAGCAGGGCAACAGCATACGGCTCGAAAAGCTTTCCGCCGAAAAAGTGCAACTCGAAGAGGAACGCACCCGGCTGGAAGCGCGCCTGCAGGAATTCACCGCGAGCGTCGAGGTGGAGAAGCTGAACGCGCAGACCAAGCGCGGCTCGGTCGATCAGCGGCAGAACCGGTTGCGCGAACTCCAGGTGGAACTGCAGGCATCGTCCGCCGAGCAGGACCAGTTTTTGCAGGCGCAGGCCGAGAAACGTTCGCGCCTGAACGTGCTCGAGCAGCTCGAAGGTTCGCACGAAGGTTTCAGTGCGGGCACCCAGGCCGCGTTGCGCCAGTCGCGCACGGTCATCGGCTCGCTCGCCGACCGCATTCGCGTTCCCGACCCTTACGTCGTCGCCGTCGAAAACGCGCTCGGACATCACTTGCAACTGGTCCTGACCGAGCAGCCGGAATCTGCGCAGGAAATTCTCGCCGACCTCACCGCGAACAAATCCGGTCGCGCCAGTGTCGCCGCGCTTTCACTGGAATACACCAACGACAAGCAATTGTTTTTTGAGGGCGAAATGTCGCCGGGCAGCGGCCTCGATGCGATTCAAAACGGGTTGCAAAAGGGTGAAGTCATTCATGCCCTGGCAGTGGTCCAAGGCGAGCCGTCGGTGGAAAAACTCCTGAAGGCGTTGCTGGGCCGCACCTTCATTGCGTCCGATCTGACCACGGCCACAGCCCAGATTCAAAACGGCCACGCCGGTTGCGATTTCGTCACGTTGACCGGCGATTTGCTGAGCCGGCACGGCATTTACACGGGCGGTTACTTGAACGGCAACGGCAATCCCAAGGCTCCGGCTTCGATTCTCGGGCGCAAAAACCAGATCACTGAACTGCAAGGTGAACTGACGGAAGTCCAGCTCCGCGTCGCCGCGATGAGCCGCAAGCGCGGCGCGCTTTTGGGCGAGCAGACGGAATTGCAGGCCAGCCTGCAACAGGCGCAGACGGAATTGCGCGAACAGGAAGTCGCCATTGCCACGCGCGAAGGCGAGTTCAACGCATTGCAGAATTCAAACCGGCTGCTGCACCAGAAAATTGAGACGGTCGTTTTTGAAGTTCAAAGCCTCGCCGCGCAGGAGCAGGAAGGTTCGCAAAAGCGCAGCGCGCTGGCGGCCCGGTTGAACGAGCTTGAAGCCCGCGAACGCGCCGGACAGGAACAAGTCGCCGCGCTCACGGCTGAACTGGAAAATCTGCGCCAGCAGCGCGACACCGCCAATGGCGCGCTCACCGAGAGCAAGGTGGCGCTCGCGGCGGAGGAACAACTTTTGGCGTCGTTCCGCCAGCAACAGCAATCTTTGGAGCAACGCATTTGCGAGTTGACCCAGATGGTCGAGCAGCGTCGCAACGAAGTGTCATCCTTTATTGGCCGCAAAGAGCAGGCGGAGTCGGAAATTCAGGATTCACGGTCGCAAATCGGGCGTTTGCAGCACGAGCGCGAGCAGGTGAACACGCAAACCGCCGAATTGCTGGCGCGGAAACAATCGCAGGAAGGCGACGTCGTTGCGCGCGAAGAAAATTTGAGCGAGCGGCGGCGGCAGTTGACTCAATTGCAGGAACAGCGCGGCGCCCTGGATGTTGAACTGGCGCAGAAAAACATGTCCGTCCAAAACCTGCGCGAACGGATCCAGCAGAAATATCACATCGCCCTCGACGACGTGCGCAGCGAGTGCATCACCATCACGTTCGCCGACGAAGGCGCGGCGAAAGTGCATGTGATGACGCCGGAAGAAATGGCCGCCGCGGGCGCGTCCACGGATTGGAACGCCGTCGCGCAGCAGATTGAAGCCTTGCAGAAACGGCTCGACGAAATCGGCCCGGTGAATCTTGTGGCCATCGAGGAATACGAGGAAACCGAGCAGCGTTATCAATTTCTGACGAAGCAGAACGACGATTTGGTTCAGGCCAGGGCGCAACTGCTTGAAGTCATCAACCGCATCAACGTGCAGACGCGGCAGATGTTTATTGAGACGTTTGAAAAGGTCCGTGAAAACTTCCGCGCGATGTTCACCGAGGTCTTCGGCGGCGGCAAGGCGGACCTGATTTTATCGGATCAAAACGACGTGCTCGAGAGCGGCATTGAAATCATGGCGCGACCGCCGGGCAAACAATTGCAAAGCATTTCGCTGCTGTCCGGCGGGGAGCAGACGATGACCGCCGTGGCGCTGTTATTCTCAATTTATCAGGTCAGGCCCAGTCCGTTTTGTGTGCTGGACGAACTGGACGCGCCGCTCGACGAGTCGAACATCAACCGCTTCGTCCACATCCTGCAGCGGTTCCTGGTGCACTCACAGTTCGTCATCATCACCCACAACAAACGCACCATCGGCATGGCCGACGTGTTGTACGGCGTGACGATGGAGGAACGCGGCATCAGCAAGATCGTCAGCGTGAAATTCCACAAGGGTGGGGAAACCGCGCCGTTGGCGGAAACCAGCGAGCCAGCCTCCGAAATGGCGCTGGTGAAATAAATTCTTAACGCAAAGGCGCAAAGCTGCGAAGCACGCAAAGTTTTTAACCACGGATTAACACGGATTCCTCCTCAACTGACTGACGAGATAAAGAAGTGCGCGCCGATTTGCAACGACTAGTGAACCTTTTGATGCAGCGTTAAACATAGTGAGCTAGATTAACATCAATTTTGCAGGCCGAAGTATGTCGCCGATTGCCACTCATCTCGTTGCATTGCTTGTCGGTATTTTCATCGGCGCCAGCGGTCAATATTTTGCTGATCGATTTACTGACCAACGACGAGCATAAGAAGAAAAAAGGAAAAGCAGCCAGCGTTTTGCGGAGGTTGAAGCACTCATGCCAGCGTTGATTGCAGAGATGCGTCAAGACGTGCTAGCAGACACCACCGGTACACGTCGTGAGTTCTTTCCATACAATATCGGCGTAATATTTAGTCCGGGTCCTGACAAATTCTTTTACGAACCGCAGAAGCACCCTGACATCGCTAGCCAGCTAGTGGTTCTTGAAAATAATGGTTACATTATACAAGTAACTGACGCGTTGTACCGGATGACTGAGGAATTTGTCACTCTCTTAAAGAGTTAAAATATAAAGAGCAGGAATTGGTTTTGCATCAAATTGGACACTATGAAGTCGTTAGAAGGAACACTTCATTGCCACTGCGGCGGACAGGCGTTGCAGGTATTCGTAGCGCGTGATTTCGATGGCGCCCAGCGGTTTGGTGGCCGGCGTCACCATCTGGATGTCAAACAAGACGAAGCCGCGCCGGCGCAAATGCCCGACCAGGTGATGGAGCGCAACCTTGGAAGCATCGTTGACGCGGTGGAACATGGATTCGCCGGCGAACAAGCCGCCGATGACCACGCCGTAGATTCCGCCCACCAGTTCGTCCTGGAGCCGGCACTCGACGCTGTGGGCGTGTCCCTGCCGTTGCAAACGGGTGTACGCCTCAATGAATTCCTCCGTGATCCAGGCTCCGCCGCGTCCAGATGTGGGTGTGGCACAGCCTTCCATCACTGCTTGAAACGACTGGTCAATGGTGACCTCAAATCTGCCCTGGCGAATGACCCGGGCCAGACTTTGGGAAACGTGGAAACCGTCCAATTCAAAAATCGCCCGCGGATCGGGCGACCACCAGGTGATGGGATCAACCGTCCACGGAAAAATTCCCTTCCGGTAAGCCGCCAGCAGCCGGTCAACATTTAGGTCGCCGCCAATCGCCACCAACCCGTCCGGACTGGCCAGGCTTGGGTCGGGGAAGGGGACGTTTTTGTTCAGCAAGATTGGCATGGGTGAGGAGCATACCAATTCCCAGGACGTGTTTCAAAATGACATTGGCCTGTAAACATTTTGGACTGCGGCGGCAAGCGAAGCGCGACGCCGCTTTGGAAACAAGACGACGCTGGAATGTTCCGTCAAAAGCGCTGTCGCCGCTTCGCTCTGCCAGCGCAGTCCAAAAGTTGTCGCCCAATGCCACGCCATTTTCCGCCGTCCGTTGATTTTGAAAACGCACCCTACCCGAGTTTGTTCCGGTTGTCATTGGGACATGGTATCAAGGGTCATTCCACGGGCGTGCGCCCGCTTAACGCGTCGAGAAAAACCATTTCAAAGGCGCCGGCAAGCTCCATCATGCGAAAACGCGGCAGGATTTTTTCATTGAACACAATCTTTTTGCCCTGCTCCGGGTCCGGCGAACCAAGGGCGATCCAACTTCCGACGCGAACATCATTGAGCACTTGCAACAGCCATTCGATTTCCGGCCCGGAGAGCGTGAGCTGAAAGCCGGAAGCTGCCGCCTGAAAATGCCCGGATTTGTCCAGCATGGCCCGGACGTTTTTCCGATTCTCCTCCCGTTGGGCGGCGAGTGACTCTTCCAACAGCCGCTGGTTCTCGTCATGTTTGGCTGACCGGGCCGTTTTGCTGAGGCGGTGATGCGTCGCGGAAATCAGAGGATAGAGCTTGAGGACTTCGCACAGCAGGCGTTTTTCCGGCAGGCTGATTTCAAAAACCAATTTTTCCCGCTTGGTCCGGATGAGTTTCACCTAATCACGCTCCATGGTCGCATGCAGGCTGTATCCCTGGAGTTGGTGGACATAAAACTCCGCCTTTTCCATGCTCTCGCGCGTCAGCACGCTTTTGCCCTGGTTGTGGACCTGCAACATGTGGACCTCGGCCTTCTGCCGCTGCCAGCCGAAGACGACCTGAAACACATGCGTCACGTAGTCCATCAGGTTGACCGGGTCGTCCCAGCAAATGACCCGATAACCCGGTTCGAGGTCCGTCCTCGAATCGGTTTCCTCGTCCCGGTGGATGCCGGGCCGGACTTCAGGAATCGCCGTGGTCGCCATGACCGGAAAATAAAACGTCCGGACGCAACTGTCGAGGGCGCCGGTGATGGCTTGCGGGCGCATCCGCGGGGCGTGTTGCTCAAATTTGTAGGGCAGGCTTTCGAGCCTGCCGGTTGCGAAGTTTTCCAACTTCGCGGACCAAAGCTGACGGTTTGACGCGGAATCCGGGGACTGGAAAGTCCCCAGAACCGGCAGACAGGAATGTCTGCCCCACATCCGAAGCGGAAATTGATTTGGGCAACACGCCCCGCGCACTGCTCCACCGAACGTAATAAGATTGGAGCACGGCTGTGTGCAAAAGCACTAGCCGCAGCATGTTGAAAGCTTTGCGCCATCAGGCGTATCATTCCAGCAGGTTGGTTTTGCGAGGCTGCTGCGGCTGGTCTTCGACACAGCCGCGCTCCGGGCAGTGTCAAGATGCACCGGTGGCTTCCTGAGCCGAAGTGCTTCCTGAAAGGTACATGGGAATTTAGTTTTGTTTTTCGATGATCTTCTTCAGCTGGCTCGCGTAATGATTCAAGTTATCAATCATGCCCTGCCATTTCTCCGCCTTAAATGCGGACTGTCCCCAATCATTTATTGAAGCGAAAGAGATGCCGGTCCGACTCTTAAAACAAGCGGACTCGGCTTTGCTCAAGTTTAAATCCAGGAAAAAATAGATTTCGTTTAACAGGTCAATTGACTCTATATCTTCTTCGTTTTTAAGACTTTTATTGTATTCAAATAAAGTCATCTTTTTTATCGCGAGGACACGATCTTCCAGCTGAACCAGATAAGCTCCCAACGAGTCCTTGATTTTTTGTTTTTGGCTGACGGCTTCAACCGGTTTGTCTTTGTGTTCAGCAACCGTTATTAAGCGCGCTTCCGCTTGTTGAATCTGGGAGGTGAGATTTTGTCTTTCCGCCTTATGTGCTTTTTGTTGCGCTTCATGGCTGCGGAACGGAAGCCAAAGAAAGCACCATCCCGAAAAAACGATGATTGCAGCTATTTCGCAAGAGTCAGCAAATTTGGAATTGGCAATAAAACCTTTGATTGGGCTTTCAAAATTTACCAGCTTGCACAGCACGCAACCTGCCGCAAGCATAGCCGTGGCAATCAAGGCACTCATATCGAATCCTCCCTTTGCCGTTTCGAAGTTTTCGCACCAATAACGCCAGAATCGCTTGATTGCCGACATGAAGCTAGAGCATCCTTGAACTCATTAGATTCGTAAAGCTCCTTATACCATTTACCATTTCCCGATAATAATCGGCACCTATTCCAGACGGCAGGGCCGCGCTGCCTTGTCGCGCTGAAGCAAAGCGAAGGCGGATGCGCGGCCATC
>ODAK010003584.1_pt1 | contig 16056 bp, 10 predicted proteins | sample 1539591 | NCBI WGS metagenome assembly ODAK01 (sample SAMEA3539303, study PRJEB22396) | soil metagenome | biome: tundra; feature: field; material: soil | place: USA | collected 2010-05 | depth 0.15 m
CGCGCCCGTCAGGGCACCTACTCGATCGTCGCACGCGACCCGGCGAGCGGCGAGCTGGGCGTCGCCGTGCAGTCGCACTGGTTCTCGGTCGGGCCGATCGTCCCCTGGGCGCAGGCCGGCGTCGGCGCCGTGGCCACCCAGGCCAATGTCGAGCTCGCCTACGGTCCGCGGGCGCTGGATCTGATGCGCGACGGCCTGGACGCCCGCCAGGCGCTCGCGCAGCTGGTGGCTCAGGACGAGGGCGCGGCCACCCGCCAGGTGGCGGTGGTCGACGTGCACGGCAACGCCGCCGTGCACACGGGCGAGAGCTGCATCCCCGTCGCGGGCCACCTCACCGGGGACGGCGTCTCCTGCCAGGCCAACGTGATGTCCAACGAGCTGGTGGTTCCGGCGATGCTCGAGGGGTTCCGCTCGGCGCCAGGCTTGCTGGCCAGCCGGCTGCTGGCCGCGCTGGACGCCGCCGAGCTGGCGGGCGGTGATGTGCGCGGACGCCAGTCGGCGGCGATCCTCGTCGTCCCGGCGGCCGGCGATCCGTGGGAGACCGTGGTGGCGCTGCGCGTGGAGGACCATCCCGACCCGCTGGAGGAGCTGCGACGGCTGGCGCGCCTGAACGAGGCGTATATGGCCGCCGGCGAAGGCGATCAGCGGGTCAGCGAGGGCGACCACGACGCGGCCGCGCGCCTGTACCAGCGGGCCAGCGCATTGGCGCCTGAGAGCGATGAGCTGCGCTTCTGGGGTGGACTGGGCGCCGCCCAGACGGGCGACCTGGAGGGCGGCCTGGCCCAGGTGCGCGCCGCGATCGAGATCAATCCCGGCTGGCGGCTGCTGCTGAGCCGGCTGCCGGCCGAGGTCGCGCCGGCAGCGCGCTCCGTGCTGGAACGACTCGACGCGCAGGATTGACTTGGTGTCGTGGATCGAAAATCCGTCAGGCGATTTATGAAAACGGCACTCGGTTCCGCGGGATATCCCGAACCTGGCCGAAAAAGCGCATTCGTAGTTCGCTTTTTCGGCCAGGTTCGCCGAAGGAGCCCCGGCTAGGTGCGGGGAACGGGGCGGGCGGGTGTAAATGGCAGCCGACCGTGACCGTGGCCCGTCTGTCGGTTGCGCGCAGGGATCGAGGTCCGCTCCGGACCTGGCTAGCGTCCGCGAGCAGGGGTTTTCCGATCGGCTCTCCGCGCGACCCCTGTCAGACCGGGTCGATCAGCACACCGGGATTGAGCGCCCCGGTGGGGTCGACGGTGGCCTTGGCCGCCGCCAGCGCCGCGGCGAAAGGCTCCGGCCGCTGACGGTCATACCAGCGACGATGATCGCGCCCGACGGCGTGATGATGGGTGATCGTGCCCCCGCCGGCGAGGATCGCGTCGGCCGCGGCGCGCTTGATCTGCGCCCACTGCGCCAGCTCCTCGCCGCGCCGGACCGGGGCCAGGACGGTGTAGTAAGGCGCCGTGCCGTCCGGGTAGACGTGCGTGAGCCGGCAGGTGACGATCCCTCCGCCGCAGGCATCCCGCACCGCGGCGCGCGTGGCCTCTAGCACCGAGGCGTTGAAGCGCTCGAACCGATCCCAGGTGATGGCGGTCTCAAACGTCTCTGACAGCACCCCCATCGCCACGAATGTGTCCCGCAGGTAGGGGGCACGCACGAATGCCGCACGCCAGCTGCCGACCGCGCCACCCGCGGTCTCAGCGCCACTCTTAGTGCCACCGGCGGCCTCAGCGCCTCCGCCGCCGGGCGCGTCCCAAGCGCCGCCCTGCTCGGCGCAGCACTCCAGCGCCAGGTCCATCCACGGCTCGGTCTCGTTATGGGCGGATTCAAAGCCGAGCACCAGCAGCGCGGCCGAGCCATCGCCCGCGCCGGTCAGTTGTGCCTCCTCGGCGCTGAGCAGACGGCAGTTGGACGGGAACAGCCCGGACTGCGAGAGCGCGCGCACGGTCTCCGCCCCGGCCTGGAAATCGGCGAAGCGCACGCCGCGTGAGCTGCGCCAGACGGGCCTGGGCCGGACCCGCACCCACGCCTCGGTGAGCACCCCGAGCGTCCCCTCGGAGCCGATCAGCATCCGGTCAGGGGAGACGCCGGCGCCGGAGCCGGGCAGCCGGCGCGATTCCCATATCCCGGTGGGCGTGACCGCCCGGACCGACTCCACCAGATCGTCTATGTGCGTGTGCAGGGTGGCGAAGTGACCGCCGGCGCGGGTGGCGATCCAGCCGCCCAGGGTCGAGAACTCGAACGACTGGGGAAAGTGGCGCAGCGTCAGCCCGTGCTCGGCGAGTTGGCGCTCCAGCCCGGGTCCGGTGGCGCCGGCCTGGATTCGAGCCGCCATCGACACGGGATCGACCTCCAGCACTCGATCGAGCGCCTTGAGGTCGACCGTCACCGCGCCGGCGAACCGCTCGCCGACGATCGCTTCCACGCCGGCGACGACGCTCGTGCCGCCGCCGAACGGGATCACCGCCGCGCCGGCCGAGATCGCCCAGTCGAGCACGGCGCCCAGCTGCGCCTCGTCGCGTGGGTGCGCGACGAGGTCGGGCGGATGATCAAACTGACCGCGGAACGCCCGCACCACGTCGCGGTAGGAGCGCCCGTAGCAGTGCAGGGTCCGCTCGTAGTCGTCGGCGCGGCAGATCGCCGCCAGGCGCTCAGGCGCACGCAGGCGGGGGGGCGGGAGGCGGCACTGCTCCAGCGCGACGGGCGACTCAGGCTCCGCCGAGCCGAAGCCCAGTCGCTGGGCCAGGAACGCCGCCGTGGCCCGCAGCTCGTCAGGCGCGGGCTGCTCGTCCTCATATCCCCAGCCCCAATGCTTCAAGCGCCTAGCCACTGCGCCACTGTACCCAGGTACGGTGTAGCCGTGACGGTATCGCCCGGCCTGCTCGCCCGTGGTCCCTGGAAGCCCTCCCAGGTCGACGTCTCCTGGCGTCCTGAACCTTTCGCGCCGTCTCAGAGCACGACCGATGCCGCCGACAGCGCGCTGGACGAGCTGCGCCGCCGGGGCTCGCCGAGCCACGACGGCCTGGCGGCCAGGATGTCCGCCTACCGGGTCGCCGGCGATCGGCTGGCCCTTGAGCTACAGCCCGCCCGCTGGGCACTGCGGCTGGTGGGCGACAACGCCGCCGCCAGCCTCTCGGCGCTCTGCGTAGTTCGCGCCGCCGACGGGCGCTGGCTGGCCGGCCGCCGGGCCGGATGGCTCGCCTCCTGGGCTGGGCGCTGGGCGCTGGGCGCCGGCGGATCGGTGGAAGTCGACGAGAACCCGATCGACACCCTGAGCCGAGAGCTGGAGGAGGAGTGGTCGGTGGCGCCCGAGCGTCTGAGCGTGGAGGCGCTGGTCGCCTTGCCCAATCAGGTGGTGCTGCTGATCGGCATGGCGTGGCTGGCGGACGGGGCATCGGTCACGCCGGACGCAGAGCACGACGAGTTCGCGTGGTGGCCCGCGGAGGTGGAACAGTGGCCGCCGGAGGCCGATGCGCCGTTGCGCCTGATGGGCGAGCTCCTGGTCTAGTGCATCGTTCTCAGAATCCCTCTGCGCTCGGCCGGCGTGGTTCCGTAACGATGCACCAATGAGTGTGATCACATTTCGCCGCCTGGAGGTGGCGTCGTTCACGCACTCGACGGTCTATCTGTCGCTGCTGGTCTGTGCATTCGTACTCGGGAAACCAGAGCCGGAAACCTTCATCCTCGGCCTCTCCCACGGCCTGATCTGGATCGTCATGTCGCTGGTCTGCATCGCCGCCGCCCGGATCCGGGTGATTCCGTTCTGGCTGGCGGTCGACGTGGCGGTGCTGGGCGGCCTGGGACCGTTTGCCGGATCGATCGGATTTCTGGTTGCAGACCGGAGGCGGGCGCGCAGCACGCGTTAGAGTGCAAGGCCCGTATGGCAGTTCAAACGAGCACGGTTGAAGTCGTTATGCCCGCGATGGGGGACTCCGTCGCCGAGGGCACCGTCCTGGAATGGCACAAGCAGGAGGGCGACTCGATCGCCGTCGACGAAACCCTGGTCGAGATTTCCACCGACAAGGTCGATGCCGAGGTGCCCTCGCCCGTGGCCGGCACAATCGTCAAGCTCCACGCCGCCGAAGGCGACACGGTCGCCGTCGGAGCGGTGCTGGCCGAGATCGCCACCAACGGCGCCGGCGGCCCGTCCGCCACCGGGAACGGCGATGCCGTCGGCTCGGCGACGCCCGCCCGGCCCGCACAGGCCGCCCCCCAGCCCGCACAGGCCGCCCCCCAGCCCGCACAGGCCGCCCCCCAGCCCGGACAGGCCGCCCCCCAGCCCGCACAGGCCGCCCCCCAGCCCGCGTCGGCCCCGCCGGTATCAGGCGAATCGCCGCCGGTCACCGTCACCGTCGACGAGGCGCTGGCCGGCGCCGGCACCGAAGCGGAGGGGTTTGCTGCGGCGCAGAGCCGCGCCGGGCAGACGATCGAGATCGTCACGCCCGCCGGTGGCGAGTCGGTCACCGAGGGCACGATCCTGGAGTGGTCGGTCAAGGTCGGCGACTCCGTCAAGGACGGCGATACCGTGGTCGAGATCTCCACCGACAAGGTCGACATGGAGCTGCCGGCGCCCGCCTCAGGGACTATCACCGAGATCCTGGCCCAGGACGGCGAGACCGTCACCGTCGGGCAGGTGATCGCGCGGATGACCGCCACGCCCGCCAGCGCCGGTCACGCCGGCTCAACACCGGCTTCTGCCCCGCAGGCCGGCGCCAGCGCCGCTCACGCCGGCTCAACACCGGCTTCCGCCCCGCCGGCCGGCTCGGCACAGGCCGGCGCAGCTCCGGCCGCTACCGGCAACGGGTCAAGCGCCTCGCCCGTCGCCCAGCGGATCGCCGCTGCCGAGGGCGTCGACCTGACGCGCGTCCAGGGCAGCGCCCGCGGTGGGCGGATCACGAAAGCCGATGTTCTGGCGCTGGCCGGCAACGGCTCCAGCGCTTCCGCGCAACCGGCCCAGACGAGCCAGGCCGCCCCAGCCAAACCCGCCGGCGCCCAGCTGATCAAGGGTGGCGGCGCCGCCTTGGCCCGCTACATGGACGAGAGCCGCTCGATCCCGACTGCCACCTCGTTCCGCACGCTCACCGTCACCGTCCTGGACGAGCGGCGCAAGCAGCTGAAGACCGCCGGTAAGCGCGTCTCCTTCACGCACCTGATCGCCTACGCGATCGCGCGCGCCGCGACCGACGAGATGCCGGTGATGGCCCACCACTTCGCTGACATCGACGGCAAGCCCCACCGCGTCGACGACGGCGCGGTCAACCTCGGGCTGGCCGTCGACGTCGAAAAGAAGGACGGCTCGCGCACGCTGATGGTGCCGGTGATCCGCGATGCCGGGCGCAAGAGCTTCGCCGAGTTCCTCGACGCCTACAACGCGCTGGTCGACAAGGCCCGCACCAACACGCTGACCGCCGACGATCTGACCGGCGGCAACCTGACCTTGACCAACCCGGGCGGCCTGGGCACGGTCGCGTCGGTCCCGCGGCTGATGGTCGGCCAGGGGACGATCCTCGCCACCGGCTCGATCGCCTTCCCCGTCGGCTTGGAGAAGATCGCACCGATGATCGGCGCCGAAAAGGTCATGACGATGACCTCGACCTATGACCACCGGATCATCCAGGGCGCTGAATCGGGACGCTTCCTGCAGCTGGTCGAGGCCTATCTGCAGGGCAACGAGGGCTTCTACGAGGGCGTCTTCGGTGACCTTGAAGTGCAGCTGCCCGTGCTCCCGCCCGCGCCCGCGGCCGCGGCCGCTGCCCCGACGCCGACGACCCCGGCGTACGCCGAGCGGGCGTCGATGCCCGACGAGGAGCTCATGGAGGCGGTGCAGGCCGCCACCTCGCTGCTCAAGGCCCACCGCACCCACGGCCACCTGGCCGCCAAGCTCGACCCGCTCGGGCGTGAATCCGAGGGCGACCCGGCGCTCGACCCTGAGCCGCTCGGCCTGACGCCTGCGCTGATGGTCAAGATTCCGGCGCGGATCCTGCGCATGTACGTCCCCGGCGCGACCCTCGCCGACGCGCTGCCCCACCTGCGTGAGACCTACTGCGGGACGATCGCGTACGAGATCGAGCACATCGCCTCCCATCGCCAGCGGCTGTGGCTGCGCGAGGCAATCGAGTCAGGGCAATTCCGCAATCCGCTGACCTTCGACGAGCAGAAGGCGCTGCTCAAGCGGCTGACCGAGGTCGACGCCTTCGAGCGCTTCATGCACAAGGCATATCTGGGCCAGAAGCAGTTTTCGGTCGAGGGGTTGGACATGACGGTCCCGATGCTCGATGAGCTGACCCAGCTGTCGGCCACCCGCGGCGCCCGTGAGGTGGTGATCGGGATGGCCCACCGCGGCCGCCTGAACGTGCTGGCCCACAACCTCGGCCGTCCCTACGGCACGATCTTCGCCGAGTTCGAGGGCTCCTCGACGCTGGAGCCGATCACCACACTGCCCCAGGGTGGGACCGGCGATGTCAAGTATCACCACGGCGCCCAGGGCTCCTACCAGCTTCAGGGCGGCGAGTCGATCATCGTGCGCCTGGAGTCCAATCCCAGCCACCTGGAGTTCGTCGCGCCCGTCGCCTCAGGCGCCACCCGGGCGGCCCAGACTACCCGCCAGGGGCCCCACGCCCACCAGGACACCAACGCGGCGATCCCGGTGATCCTGCACGGTGACGCGGCTTTCCCCGGCCAGGGCGTGGTCGCCGAGACGCTCAATCTGCAGGCGCTCGACGGCTACACGGTCGGCGGCACCATTCACATCATCCAGAACAACCAGGTCGGCTTCACGACCGATCCCGACGATTCGCGCTCCACCACGTGGGCGTCCGATCTGGCCAAGGGCTACGACGTGCCGATCATCCACGTCAACGCCGACGACGTAGCGGCCTGCATCTGCGCGGTGCGACTGGCGTTCGCCTTCCGCCAGGAGTTTGGCCACGATGTCCTGATCGACCTGATCGGCTACCGCCGCTTCGGCCACAACGAGGCCGACGAGCCCGCCTACACGCAGCCCGAGATGTACCAGGAGATCAAGAAGCATCCCTCCGTCCGGGAGCTGTTCGCGCGTCAGCTGGTGGAGGCAGGGGTCGTGTCCGAGCAGGAGTCCACCGAGATGACCGATCAGGTCTGGGCTCAGCTGAGCGAGGAGCACCAGCGGCTCAAGGAGCAGATCGCGGCGGCCAAGGACGTCGATCACGCCACCGGCGAGTACCAGCTCGACCGCACCCCGTCGCCTGAGGTCAAGACCGCCGTCGCGTTCGATCGCCTGCAGGTGCTCAACGAGGAACTGCTGGCTGTGCCAGACGGCTTCACGATCCATCCCAAGCTGCAGAAGCAGCTGGAGCAGCGACGCGATGCGCTGGAGTCCGAGCCGGATTACCCGGGCACCGCCCGATCAGGCGAGGCCGGAAGCCGAGAGCCGGATGACTCGCGCGCCGCCGGATCCAGCGAGGCGGCCGGACGCCGAGTCGGCAGTAGGCGCGAGGGCAGGCGCGAGGGCAAGCCAGGGGGCATCGTCTGGGCCCACGCCGAGGAGCTCGCGTTCGCTTCGCTGCTGACCGAGGGCATCCCGATCCGCCTGACCGGGCAGGACACCGAGCGCGGCACCTTCAGCCAGCGCCATCTGGTCCTGCACGACCCCAAGACCGGGCAGGAGCACTGCGCGATGCAGCATCTGCCCGGCGCCCTGGCGCCGATGGAGCTGCACAACAGCCCGCTGTCGGAGATGGCCTGCCTCGGGTTCGAGTACGGCTACTCGCAGGAGGGCCCGGAGACGCTGGTGCTGTGGGAAGCGCAGTTTGGCGACTTCGTCAACAGCGCCCAGGTGATCGTCGACCAGTTCATCGTCTCGGGCCTGGCGAAATGGGGCCAGACCTCACGGCTGACGCTGCTGCTCCCACACGGCTACGAGGGCTCCGGCCCCGAGCACTCCTCAGCGCGGCTGGAGCGCTTTCTGCAACTGGCCGGCGAGGGCAACATTCGCGTGGCCAACCCCACCACGCCGGCCCAGTACTTCCATCTGCTGCGCCGCCAGGCGCGGATCGCCAAGCAGCGCCCGCTGGTGATCATGACGCCCAAGAGCCTGCTGCGGTTGCCGCTGGCCACCAGTACGGTCGAGGAGCTCTCCGAGGGGCGCTTCCAGCCCGTGCTGGGCGAGCCGGGGGTGGACCCCGAGCGGGTCACCCGGCTGGTCCTGTGCACCGGCAAGATCTACTACGACCTGCTCGGGCACGCCAAGCGCCAGGGCAATCCCCACGTGGCGATCGGCCGCGTTGAGTTGCTGTACCCGTTCCCGCAGGCCGAGATCCTCCAACTCGCGGCCAGTTACCCGAAATTGGGCGAGGTCGTATGGGTCCAGGAGGAGCCGCGCAACATGGGTGCGCGGGCGTTCATGTCGCCCCGGCTGCTGCAGGTGCTGCCCGAGCAGCTCCAGTTCGGCTACGTCGGGCGGCCGGAGCGCGCAGCCTCGGGCGAGGGTTACCCGGTCGCCCATGCGATGGAGCAGGACCGGATCGTCACCACCGCGCTCAACGTCGGTGAATCGATCTCGCAGTACCCGCGCAAGCTGCCAGGGGAACGTTGAATTTGTTGAATTTCCCGGAGGGAAATTCAGTTGGGAGTTCGCGCCGGGGCCGCTGACTCGGTCCGGATAGCCTGCCGGCGAACTCCCGGTGCGTTCCGGGTGTCCACCTTGCCGTGCTGATGTTCAGGGTATTCGGTGGAAGCTAGCCGGGCCTACGGCAACACCGTGAGCCACATGGTCTTGGGCGGCCCGGTGCCGTGAGCGTTGGTGGCCGTGATGGTCAGCTGGTAGGCGCCCGGCCGAAGCCCGCGGCTGCCGGCATGAACCGGCAGCGCGAACCGCGCGACGTACTTAGCGGTGCCGCGGTCGAACACCAAGTGATCACCGGTTGCCGTGCGACCGCTCGCGGACGAGCGTACAGCCGCGCCAGGTGGCGCGGCGACACCGGTCTTGCTGCGGCAGCGGCGATCGAGCGCGCGGTGTACCCGCAGCACGTGCCACATCACCGACGAGGCCTGGTCGGCCAGCACCAGCACGCGATTGTGCGAGGCTGACGTGAAGCACGGGGCGCGGTAGGTCGACCTGACCAGCGCGACGGCAGGGAGAGCGAAGGCGGTCGCGCTCAGCGGGACGCTCAGCGGAATGCCGTCTCCGTGCACTCCGAGAACCGTCCGGTCGGTGCCGGGCTGGGTGGGAGTGAACAGCACCGACACACGACACTCAGCACCGGGCGCCAGCTCGACCTCGGCACACTGATTTGACTGGATCGCGAACTGGGTCGCGTCCGCTCCCGAGAGGGTCGACCTTGCCACCCGAACCGGGGTGGTCAGCGGATTGGTGAGCTCCAGCACGAGCCGCTGGGTGTACCCCACGCCGTCGGCGGAGCCGGTGGGCGTGAACGTCGGGCTGGCCAGCTGCGGCGAGACAAGGCTCGACACGGATGGGGCGACGGCGGTCAGCGCGACGCTGAGGGCGCCATCGTCGGACGGCAGCTGCAGAGTGGCCGTGACCGCGCCTCCCGCCACGGGGGTGAACCTCACGGCCAGGGTGCAGGTCTGGTTGGGCTCGAGGATCTGATTCGAGCAACTGTCGGACTGGATCGCGATCGGATCCGGGTTGGAACCGACCAGCGCGGCGGTCCCGAGCTGCACCGGACCCGTTCCGGGGTCAGACACCGACACCGACGAAACCGTCGAGGATCCGAGCCGCGCAGCGGGGATCACCAGCGACGCCGGGGCGCCCACCGGCGGTGGTCCGGGACAGTCGCGTGCCAGGCTTGCATAGCAGTCAGCGAGCGTCTGGACGGCGGCGTAGGACGGCTTCTCGACTACCGTTGGATTGGCCACCGGCGGATCGGATACGTCGCCGCCGAGCACGCCCTCCGACGCAAACTGACCGCCGAGATTGTCCCGTTCGGTGACGAACACCTCACTAGCGCCCGCGTCGATCAGGGTTGGGATCGACGCCGTTAGGTAGGCAGCCTGGGAAGCCGCGCCGGCACCGTATGAGGGGTCGTACTGAAAGGCCGGATCTGACGGGTATCCGTGTTCGGTAACCCACAGCGGGCCAGTGAAGCCATACCCGGCCAGAAACTGCTTCCAGGACACGATGTCGGGGGCCAGGGCATCAAGGCCGTTGCGCTCGTGCACGTTGGCGATGTCGAAAGCGCCCGTGGCGTCGGCACCCGGGGTGGCGAATACCTGCGCGAGCCAGCTCATCCCCGCTGTGCTCGAGATACCTCCGAGCAGTACGTTGGCCTGCGGGTCGATCGCCTTGATGGCGTCGTGGGCCGTCCTCAGCATCTGTGCGTATTGCTGCGGCGTACCCGTGAAGAACTCCCCGGTATCGGGCTCGTTCCAGATCTCCCAGTCGCGAATGACCGGGTCGGCGTGGGCCACGATCTGAGTGATCAGAGATCTATACGCGGTTAGGTCGTCGGTGCCGCACCGAGCCATGCCCGAGATGTCGGTGGGGACCTCGCAGTCGGCGATCCACGAAGGGATCGTGAACAGGTCAGCGACCACCGGCAAGTTGTATTGCATCGAGAGTGCCATCACCTCATTCAGACCCCCGAAATCGGGCGGCTGCGACGGGTCGGCGAACACCAGCGCCGGCGCTACGTCCAGACGGATCGCCGAGGCGTGCATCCCGGCGGCTTGCGCGAACATGGTCTGCATGAATGAGTACGGGCTGTTGAGCTGCAGCATCGAATGAGCCCCGATCGGGCTCCCCGCCGCGTCGGCGACGCCCGAGAACGCCACAGGGCAGATCAGCAGTGCCACGGCCGCGACCAAACCGGCGTACCGACTCCGGCGTCGACGCCATCGGCAGAGGCGGAATGGATTCTTGGCGCCATGCAGGCCGCACCATGATTGGGCAGTCGTTGATGGGCGGTGGGAGAAGATGACGGAGTGCAAACCAGATTCCGGTGCGGCGGTTGCATGGGTCCTAATGGTCGCAAACCGGCACGGCGTGAGTCGCCGGAGCGCCCCGTCTGACAGTCTGTGCGGATCCGGTTTCGTAGAGACGGCTCCCGTCGCGACAATTCACGCCGCCATTTGGCCCCCACGCTGGGGGTGCATGACATGGCGATCGATCTCGGCACGGCGAACACGCTGGTGTACGTCGGTGGCCGCGGCATTGTGGTCTCTGAGCCGTCGGTCGTTGCCTCCGACGTGGACACGGGAGAGGTTCACGCGGTCGGCGCCGACGCCGAGCGGATGATCGGCCGCACACCCGCAACGATCTCGGCCACGCGCCCCCTACGTCACGGCGTGATCGCGGACTTTGATGTGACCGAGCAGATGCTCCGTTACTTCATACGCAAGGTCCTTGACCGGCGGATGGCGCACCCGCGGCTGATCGTCTGCGCGCCCTCAGGGGTCACCGAGGTCGAGAAGCGCGCGGTCGAGGAGGCGTCGCTGGCGGCCGGGGCGCGGCGAGTGCACCTGATCGAGGAGCCGATCGCCGCGGCCATCGGCGCGGGTCTGGCGATCGAGGAGCCGGTAGGGCGGATGGTGGTCGACGTGGGCGGTGGGACCAGCGAGATGGCGGTGATCTCGCTCGGCGGGATCGTTGTGTCCCGCTCGGTGCGAGTGGGAGGCTATGAGATGGACGAGGCGATCGCCCACTACATCCGCTCGATCTATCAGCTGGCGATCGGCTCGCGCACCGCCGAGACGATCAAGATCACGATCGGCTCCGCGATTGCGCTGCACCCGGAGGAGACGATCGAGGTGCGCGGGCGTCACCTGATCAGCGGCCTGCCGACGGCGGTGCAGTTGCGTAGCGAGGAGGTCCGTCAAGCGATCGCCGCGCCGTTGCGTGAGATCCTCCAGGCGATCAGGGACACGCTTGAGGAGACCCCACCGGAGTTGTCCAGCGACATCGCCCGCGACGGCATCCTGCTGGCCGGCGGTGGGACGTTGATCCGCGGGTTTCCTGAGCTGGTAGCGATTGAAACGGGCATGCCCGTGTACCGCGCCGACTCGCCACTGACCTGCGTGGCGGTGGGCTCAGGGCAGGCGCTGGACCATCTCGACCGGCTCGGAATCTCCCGCCATCCCCGGCGCCAGGCCACGATCTCGGACTGGCCTCGCACGTAGGCCGATCCGCTCCGCCGCGCTGGCCAGCGCACAGGCGGCGAGCAGGATCAGGAAGGGATCGATCGGTTCGCGAAAGCGTGGCGTCTCGACGTTGATCAGTACCACGCTGAGCCCCAGCAGCAGCGGGACCGCCCACAGCCAGCCCGGCCCGCGCCTGACCACCCGCGTGAACGCTCCCAGGAGGGCCAGCCCGCACAGGATCCAGAAGCAGATCACGCCGACCCGGGCCGTTGCTTCCGGCAGGTCCACCGCCGCCGCCGACGCCTGCCAGGCGTAGGTCCCCTCAAGCTCGAACAGGCGCAGCGTGTTGTGGAACGTGACCTGCAGCGGCGCGGTGGGGTGCGCGGAGATGTAGTTCAGCGCCTGGGTCTGCAGCCGGTCGCTGAGCTCGGGCTCGGTCAGGTGCCCAGCTTCCTTCTTCAGCTTGGCGTCCTCAGGAATCTTGTAGAAGAAGCGCCACTTGTAGGGGACCGGCTGGAAGGCCGCCGAATTGGGGTTATAGGTCCCGGCCAGCGTGATCCCGGTCTCGTCTGAGATCGGGATGAAGCGGTGCACTTGCACCACGTTGCGGATCGTCCACGGCGCGATCGTTACCGCCGTGACGACGACCAGCAGGGCGGGGGCGAGCAGCGCCCTGCCACGTGACGCGGGCCCGACCGCGCCCCGATCGCTCCAATCAGTCGCGCCCGGCGCAGTTGTGCCCCCACGGCGGCGCAGCGCCCAGGCGCCGAACCCAAGTGGGATCACCAGCAGGGCCGCGTTCTCGTGCGTGAGGCTGGCGAGGCCGGTGAATACCCCGGAGGCGGCGATCCACGCGTAGAGGTGGTGTGATCGGCGGGCGCGGAGCATCGCCCATACGGCCGCGAGCTCGAGCGCGACCATCAGGTTCTCGGCCACGAGGATGCTCGACAGCTCGATCAGCACGGGATAGAAGGTGGCCAGCGCCAACGCGAACAACCCCACGCCCGGGCCGAAGGCCTCCAGCGCCACGAGCCCGACCAGCCCCACCGTGACGGTGCCGAGCACCGCCTGGGAGATCCGCTCGGGCGGGACCGCTTTCTTGCCGCCCGTCTGATGACCGTCGATCAGGTCGACGCCGGCGAGCAGGTACGAGTAGCCCGGCGGGAAGTAGGCCGTTGGGCCCTCGGAGCCGCCGGCACCTCCGTTGTGGACCCGGCGCGTCCAGTAGTCGCCGTGCTGGGCGATCTCGCTGGCCAGCTTGTTGTAGGTGCCCGAGTCGTGAGTGGCGCGGTAGGTGGTGCCCTCGATGACGCCCACGCGGATCGCCAGCGCTGCGATCAGCAGCACTGCGACGAGCAGTGGTCTGACAAAATCGGAGCCCCGCACGTTCTCGCGGAGGTTAGAGCGGCGGGCGCGCCGCTGCGCCTGTCAGGGCCAACGACGCGAGCCCGTGCTAGACCACCGTCGCGACGCGAGTAGCCAGGTCAATGAATCCCGACGATGCCGGCGCAGACCCAATTGGAAGCTCCGGCTCCGCCGTTCCAGATCCTGGAGGCGACCGCGTCCTGCTCGGCCTTGCTGGCGAGGTAGGCGGCCGGGCCGCTTCCGCCGAACAGCTTCCAGGTGCTGGGAATGATCTGGTAGTAGCCGCTGGCGCCGGCGCTGTTGGGGGTCATGTTCTGGCCCCCGGACTCGCACAGCACGATCGCGTAGGGGATCGCCCAGCCGCCGGTGGCGCCGAGGCTCGGGCCGACGGCGACCGGTGTCGGCGACGCAGTCGCGGCCTGCTGGGCCGCGGCGGCGGCCGCCGCCGCGGCACGAGCGGCCGCAGCCTGCTCGGCTTCAATCCGACCGATCTGGGACTTCAGCTGGCTGCCGCGTACCACGCTGGCCTGCAGGGCCGCCTGCTGCGCGGCCCGCGCCCGGTTCAGGGCCGATTCCCGGCCCTGCAAGAGTTCGTTCATCCCGGCCAGAGCTTGCACGTGGAGGTAGGTCTGCGCGGTGATGCGCCGGTCGCTGGCCTGCAGCGTGGCCAGCCGGCGAGCCGCCGCGTCGGCGCTCGCCTTCTCCTGACGAGTGATCGTGATGATCGACTGCTGCTGCTGCTCGGCGCGACCCAGGAAGTTCAGCTGCTCGAGCAGATCGTTGAACCCGCGCGCCTCTAGGACGACCGACACCAGGTCCGGTTTGTCGTTCTCATAGCTGGCGACCAGCTGTCGCGAGAGGATCGTGCGAGACAGCGCCAGGCGCGCCCGGAGCACGGCCAGCTGCTTCCGTTCACGCGCCAGCGCGAGCTGCACCCGGGCCAGGGCGGCCCGGTCACTGGCGAGCTCGTCGCGGACAGCGGCCTCGCGGCCCTGGATTAGAGCGATTTGGCCGTCCAGCGTGGTGATCACCTGGGTCAGGCTGCCGACGCTGGCCGACAGGCTTCGCTGGCGGGCCTGCTGCTGTCCGAGCTCGGAGTTCAGCTGACCGAGACTCGGCGAGGCCGCCTCCGAGGCGGGCGTCAGTCCGCTGACGAGCACGAGCATGCCGATCAGGGCGGCCGCGGCCGCAGCTGTCCAGAGTGAGACCGTGCGCCGAGAAGATTTCATCTTGTGTGCCTGCGAAGTTAGCTGTCGGGCTCGCGCCGGTCGCGCTACACGGTCATCGAAACCGGGATTCGCCCCGAGGAAACCTGGGTCCCCCGCTTCCCCGCTATTAGCGGGAAATTCGGCGCGCGCGACGATACCAGCAAGTGGTTGCCATGGGCTGGCGGGTGGGGTGCGGGGGCGGGTTTGGGCGGCGCGGTGCAAACCTCCGGGGAACGTCCGGCGCCCTATCCTCGGGGCCATGGACTCAGAGCTCGCGCGCCAGATCCTCGATCGCGTGCGCAGCACGCCGGCCGGCTTCGTCCGCACCTACGGCGACGTGTCACCCGGGGCGCCGCGGGCGGCCGGTGCAGCGCTGTTTGCCTGTGAGGACGACAGCGTGCCGTGGCATCGGGTCGTTCGCGCCGACGGCTCGCTGGCCAAGGGCCAGCGCCAGCGCCGGCGATTGCAGCGGGAGGGCGTTCCCTTCCGCGGCGAGAAGGTCGACATGCGCGTCGCGCGCCTTCCCGAGCTCTGATCGGCCGATGTGGGCCCAGCGCGAGATAACCCTCGACCCTCGCCCGCGGGGATTTCATCTGGTCACCCGCGAGGTGATCCAGGCCCTGCCCGAGCTCGGTGACTTGAGGGTCGGGCTGCTGCATCTGCTGATCGCGCACACCTCGGCCTCGCTGGCGCTGAGCGAGAACGCCTCGCCCGACGTGCGGCGTGACTTCGAGAGTTGGTTCGACCAGGCGGTACCGGAACGAACCGCCTACTGGACCCACACGCTCGAGGGCCCCGACGACATGCCCGCACACATCAAGGCAGCACTCCTGGGGCCGTCGCTGACACTCCCCGTCTCAGACGGCCGGCTGGCGCTCGGGACCTGGCAGGGGATCTACCTGTGCGAACACCGGAATCGGGGCGGCGCGCGTTCCGTGGTCGCCACGGCGTGGGGCGAGGCCTAGCTGGGGAGCGGGCTCTCAAGGTCCAGGGCGATGGCGTCGATCTTCGGAGCAGTCCACTCTTAGGGAATCTCAGGTCGACGCCGAGTCTCCTCGGTGTGAGGGTCCGCCACGAAACGTCGCGGACCCTTAGCGAGCCGCTCGTCATCGCGTCTGTCTGATCTTCCGCGTTCGAAGGACCGTGTCCGTTCGCCGATCAATCGGCGTTGGGCGATCGGTCTCCAGGGAGATCCACATGACGCGACGCACATTCGGTCCGGGCAGTGCCGGGCTGATCCTGGGGTTGACGCTACTGGTCCTGCTCGCGCCTTGGTCCACCGAGGCGAGCCCTTCTGCGCGCCCGCGGGCGGCGCGCCACGGGCTCACCAGCCTGCCCCTGTCGGCGCAGGGTGTCGTGTCTGCCTCGTGGGTGCCAGCGAGCCGGCCTACGCGGTGCACGGCACCGGCGCGGTGCTGCACGC
>ODAK010003586.1_pt1 | contig 16052 bp, 12 predicted proteins | sample 1539591 | NCBI WGS metagenome assembly ODAK01 (sample SAMEA3539303, study PRJEB22396) | soil metagenome | biome: tundra; feature: field; material: soil | place: USA | collected 2010-05 | depth 0.15 m
ACGAGCCAAAGAGAATTGGGCTGATTGGCGCAATCTGCCGGCTGGAATCGATAACCACGCGCGTCGAACGCGGCGCGCTCTGAGCCAAACTGAATCTGCCCAATGCGGAACTCGCAGCCAGGGCCACGCTGGTCTGGCCCGCCTTCTTGAGGAACCGCCTTCTTGAAACTGTGTTCATGACACATCGCCTTTCTCTATGGGGAACGGTGCGCGGTCGCTCTCTGCGACGGCCACTGAAGCCGCTCGGTTGACAGCGTCCGAGTAAACGTTTGCTAGCCACAAAGCATAAGAGCCGCACCCTGCTTTGTCAAAGCATCCATGGGTGCCCCCGAACCAGTTCTCTTCAGAGTTCTCCATGTCCGGAGTCCCGGCGAGTCTTCAAGACAGATAACACCGCATCCACCATCGCATGAACGCAGTCCCGCCACCGCACTCTCGCGCCCGGTGTTTAAAACTCAGGCCCGCATCAACGCCTGTTGTGCCGAAATGGTCCGCTGTAGGAAATCAAAGGGGCCTCCCAATTCTCTCGAAGTCAATCAAGGTTAAACTTGGATGCAAATCAGGTTGTAAATAACAGGTAGACTTATCAGCGGTACGAGGGTAACGCGAGAATGTGAGGACCGAGCCAGGTGGATTCATTACTTGCCCCAAGTTTCTGGTTGTTCGGCCCATCTTCTCGAATGCGTCGGCCTTTGCCGAGCAATTAAGGAAGCGAAGCATGGACACTGCATTGGCAATGGTAAATGCGAACACCTCCGACAACATCGGTGTTATCACGCTCAACAATCCACTGAAGCGCAACGCTCTCAGCACGGAACTCATCAATGACCTTTGCGCTGCTCTTGAGGAAATGCGGCAACAAGAGGTTCGAGTTGTCATCTTGAGAGCGCCTGCGGGTTCAAAGGTGTTTTCTTCGGGCCACGATGTTCGCGAGTTGCCGACAAATGGACGTGACCCCATGACCTACAACGATCCTCTGAGGCGCGTCATCAGGAACATCGAGCTTTTCCCTGTGCCCGTGATTGCCATGATAGAGGGAAGTGTGTGGGGCGGAGCCTGTGAACTCGTCATGAGTTGCGACCTGATCGTCTCTGCAGACGACAGCACATTCGCCATTACGCCTGCGAAACTTGGAATGCCCTACTGACCTGTACCTGCGACCTATTTTGTAACGTTTCACCATACCGGCCTGATTCTTCAGGGCGGTATGGTTCTCTGCGGAAAAAAGTGTAAAGATCATTATCTGCGAAGACTAGTTATCTTATACCTTGAATATTGTAAAGTTTAGAGTCCTCAACAGGGATCGGTAAAACCCTGGCCTTGAGGCGACGGATCAGAAAAACCTAATTGGCCTAGGCTTCCTTAGGCAGCAGCCTTGCTTTATTTGTCTGCTGGCACAACCGCGGCTGAATAGTTGTTAGCAAATCACAACTTTCTGAACCACAGCTATGATCTTCAATGCTTTCAATCTTCAATCGGCTGCATGGCCGATCAATCCGGCTTACAGCCGAAACCCGAAGCCACCGCCTGTTACGCGGTGGAGAATTCACGAGGCGCAGTCAGTTCAATGGACGCACTCAAGAACTGCATCGCGACGTTCATCATGGAGAGTGGGGAGCGTTATTGTCTGCTGTGCGATAGAGCAACAGGAATGCCTCTGTTCTATCCCAACTTGTACGTCACCACCCAGATCAGAAACAACTCACTGTCTGTATCGGCTATGAAGACGGCATTAACCAGTATCAAGGTCTTCCTCTCATACTGCCACGACGAAGAGCTGGACCTGGAAAAACGATTCATCCGACGCCAGTTCTTCACTCTTTCTGAGATCGATGGAATACGCGATTGCTGTCAGAAGCGCTTCAAGAAAGAACGTGCCGCCACATCAGCCGGCCCGGTACTGGTTTCACCGAAACAAAAACAAAAGCCGTCGAAGCCAGCAAAGTCGGCGACAGAATATGTCCGGCTGACCTATATCGGCAAGTATTCCAAGTGGTTGGCCGAGATTCTGCAATCTGGCCCGATGGACCGGAAAACTTCTCAGGAAATCTCGGCGATGCAAAAAAGGATGAATTCAAGGCGACCAAAGCGTAAGGGGCGCAATCGGCTGAACAATGAAAAGGGGCTTGATGAGGATCAAGTGGATCTGTTGACTGAATTGACACGCCCTGGTTCCGAACATAATCCGTTTCCAAAGCTTGCCACTCAAGTTCGAAATCGCTTGATAATCTTCATCCTGTTACATCTAGGCAAACGTGGCGGAGAGTTGTTGAACATCCGCGGAAGAGACATTGACTGGGACAACAATCAGATTGTTATTGCACGGAGGCCGGATGAAAAAGATGACCCCAGGAGTGACCAACCACTTACGAAGACACTGGATCATCGTATGCCCGTGGAAGCTTCTCTTATGGACGCAATCCATAAATATATAAACAAGTACAGAAAGAAGGTCCCGAACGCGCGCGCGCACGATTATTTATTTGTCACCCACAAAGCCGGCCCCACACAAGGCCAACCACTTTCAATCTCTTCGTACCACAAGATATTGAAGACAATCGCCCAAACTGCGCCGGAACTCAAAAACCTTCACGGGCACGCACTCCGCCACACCTGGAATCACCGCTTTTCTGTGTACATGGACACGATGGACAATCCGCTAACACCTGAAGCGCAGGAACAACTGCGGTCCTACCTGCAAGGTTGGAAGCATGGCTCTGGAACCGCCAAATGGTACACCCAACGTTTCGTCCGAGAAAAAGCGATGGAGATCGGACTAGAACTTCAAAAAAGAGGCAAGACACGCATTCCGGAGAACCTAACCTATGAATCCTGAAGCAAAATTAAATGAAAGCGCAAAACGGCATCAGTCAAAAGCCGGATATTGGTTCGATGAAGACGATTCAATCTGGGAGTTGAGCAAAAATGTAAAAGTAAACGTCGACGCTGTGCGATCTCTTCTGGATAGCAAGTGGAAGCCTGGCTTTACCGCTACGCTCGCGCACTACGCTACCACATTGTCCGCGGGTACGACGGGGCTGGTGGCATCTTCGATTAAATCGATTCTCAACACAGCAAATTCATCGTCAATTACAGTCACGGCCCTGATGAACTTTCGCGCTACGCTTACCCGAGCAAACCAGTACCGTCTTGCCCATGTGCGTCCCTTTATTTGCACCTGGCACGACCTTGGCTACCCAGGTGTCGATGATGATGTCGTGGATTTGCTCGCAAGTTGGACACTCAAGAACGCTATCAGGGGGGATGCAATCAAGCGACTCGACCCTACCCAGGGGCCTTTAACCGACAATGAATTGATTGCCTTCAATGAAAGCGCAGTACGCGCCTTTGAGAAGGATCTGATTTCGATCACAGATCTGTCGATTGCACTCTTGATGAGCAATACTGGTCGACGACCAATCCAGGTTTCGCATATCAAGCTTTGTGATCTTGACGGCACCCGTAAAAACAAAAACGGTGGCCCCATGTACGTGATCAATATTCCCAGAGGAAAACAGCAAGGAGAAGAATTCCGTGGTAGCTTTAGGGCATTTGCGATGACCCATGAACTATGGGTGATTTTGGATGCGCAACGAAAGATCTGTACAGCGTCGGTTGAGCAGAGATTGGGGTATGAACTTCAGCAGGCGGATCGATTGCAACTTCCATTGTTCCCCGACATGGAGGCGTTTAATGAAGCCAAATCACTTGCCGAACTGCGCCAACTGCTACAAACTGATTGCCTTCATTTGGAGGCCAATGCAATCACCAAAACCTTGCAGAAGGTAGTTTCGGAGGCTAAATGCTATTCAGAGCGTACGGGGGCCATTCTTGCTCTAACAGCTATACGACTCCGGTACACCATTGGAACTCGCGCCGCTAGAGAAGGCTGCGGACTAATGACAATCGCAGTGATTTTGGATCACACTGACACGCAGAGCGCCGTTGTGTATACAAAAAACAATCCAGAATTTGCTGCGATGCTAGATGAAAAGCTCGGATTTCTCATGGCGCCGTATGCCCAGGCTTTTCAGGGCATAGTAGTGGATAAAGAACAGTATGCAAAACGAGGCAACGACCTGACCAGCCGAATCCGGCACGATGGCGCAGGTGCGGGAACATGTGGAACATACGGATATTGCGGTGCCAACGCGCCAATTCCATGTTACACGTGTATGCATTTTCAACCTTGGCTTGATGGTCCACATGAAAAGGTGTATCAGGACCTACTCAATGACCGGAAGAGCGTATACGAGATAACAAAGGATGAGGCGGTCACAGGGGCCCTCGATCGAACGATCTTCGCAGTTGCACAAGTCATTCTGCGTTGTCAGGCACGCCGTGAAGAACTGGCTCGACAGGAAGGTGAATAATGGGACAATTGATACATTTTATCCCGAAGGCCGACCTTACAGCCTCTGATAACCTTCAGGAATTCATTCGGATCTGTAAGGAAGACCTTACCGTATTCGGGGCTGATTTAGTTTGGGGCGATTGGAAGTGGAAGGGGGTTGTTCAGTTTTCGAAATTAGGGATGGGTGGTCGAGGCGCAGAAGATTCCGCCCGGCTTGATGATTCATTTATTGAATTCGCAAAGGCCTACTACCGATTCCAGCAAGGAAATAACCCGACCGAGAGGAAGAACGAGGAGATGGCACTGCGAGCCATCGAGGCCGCTCTCCTACAGGTTAAACAGAACGCGGACATTGCTGGGCTTGATATGTTGGTTCTCGATGAGGCGGCGGGCATCGGAAGGCGCAACTTCTCCCCTACTGTTGCTTACCATTGCGGCCGTGAGATCGAGAGGTTGGCTCGTTTTGTCGCGGAAAAGCATTTGATCGCTTCAGCGGTGGGGACATGGAAAAGCCCAATAAAGAGGCCTAGAGAGCCAAGGATTCAGACAGGTCCGGAAGCAAAGGCGATTCAAGATAAAAAGCTTCCGAATCCGGTCGCGATTGACGCACTTTCTGAGATTTTTTCCAATGATCCTCACGACCCAAGGGACGTTTTCACCACCTGCGTATTTGCTCTCTTAATGTGCGCTCCTTCCCGCGGCACCGAAATATTGCAGTTACCCGCGGATCTGGATTGGGAAGAAATTGACAAAGACAATGTAGCGCGTTATGGATGGCGTTATTTCTCTGGCAAAGGATACGAGGGCGAGGTGAAATGGTTAGAACCCGAGATGGTTCCTACAGCCAAACTGGCAGTTAGCCGCATCCTTGCATTGACAAAAGAGGCCCGATCACTTGCTCTCTGGATTGAAAAGAACCCCACTCTCTTCTATCGACATCCGAATTGCCCAAAAGTGCCAGACGATCAACCGTTACATCATGACCAGGTGGCAGCTGCGTTAGGAATGGCATTCTCGTCCCTCCATGGTGCTGGTCTTTCTGAAACCTTCGGACGGTACACCCTAAACAGCTTATGGGAATATGTGATGTCGCGCCAGCCAGCCGGTTTTCCGTGGATCAACAAGGAAAGGAAAATAAAGTATAGTAACGCGCTATTTTGCATGACCAGGAACATGCTTCATGGCGGGCACGGAACCAGCCCAGTGATTCTATGGGCTCCAAGAATTGAGAACTTCAACAATGAGCTTTCATTTACCAGTTCTACCCAAAAGAGCATTTTTGAACGCTGGGGCTACAAGGACAGAGATGGAAAGCCATTGAAGCTGACATCTCATCAAGCGCGCCATCTGCTCTCGACACTCGGCGAACGAGGCGGCATGTCGCCAGAAGACCTTGCGAAATGGGCAGGGCGCAAGGATCAGAAACAAAACCGCACCTACAACCATGTGAATGAATTCGAGATGGCCGCCGCCGCTGAGGCTGCGAACCCATCCTTGACACTTTTTGGCCCAAAAGGAACTATCGAACCGCTGGTTCCAATCATGAAACAGGAATTGACTCTGATTGAACGCGGTCCGGTGCATGTCACTGAATTTGGGGCTTGTGCGCATGACTGGATAATGTCGCCATGTGAGAAATTCCGCGATTGTCTCAACTGCGGCGAGTCGGCTTTTATTAAAGGTGAAACTGATTGTCTGGAGCGGATCAAGGCCCAATTTGCCCAGATAACAAAGGACTTCGCCGAAGCAAAGGAGGCTGTAGCCAAAGGCTGGTCCGGAGTCGACAGGTGGTACGAGCATCACGAGAAAAAATACAACAGGCTTTGTCAGTTAATAGAGTTGCTCGAGGATCCGACCATTCCTGACGGCTCAATCATCACCATGGTTGACGGAACGGATTACAGCCATTTGCGTCGCTCACTTCAAGCGAGGGCCGACAATGCCAAACTGCATAATTCTCCAGATGCTGCAGTGCTGTCGCAGATGAAGGATGAACTAACACATCCTTCACATTCCCAACATCAGATCGGAGGTTCCCGTGGCTAAACACTTGAAACAGAATGATGTCGATGCTGTTATCGAGGTCATTCGAACGTGGTCGAGCGGCAAGATGACCTGGGAATTGATCTGCGAGTCTGTTGCCGGTGTAATCGGCACCAAGCCTACGCGCCAAACCTTGAATGCGCATTCTCAGATAAAGGCCGCCTTTGTAGCAAAAAAGAGCGGCCTAAAAGTTCACGGTCCCAGGACCTCTATGCCGAGCAGCCTCACAGTCGCAGCCCAACGCATCGCCCATCAGCAGTGTGAAATCGATGAATTGAAGACAATAAACGCTCGGCTTTTCGAGCAATTCGTGAAATGGCAGTACAACGCTTATAAGCGAGGAGTGACGGAGGATCAACTAAATCAATCACTCACGCGAATTGATCGCGAAAGAACAGACAAGAAAACCAGTACGGAGTTGGAAAATGGCAGATAAGCCGGGTGGAAGACAAGGCGGGGCTGAGAATGTAAAAGCATTTCAAAAGTGGGCAAATGAGCGTGATCGGGCAGGAGATTGGGAAGATTACGTGCACCGTGGCCAACTGAACCGCTCAGAGGTCGCCAAGGAATGCTGCTTTGCATTATCGTCGTTCCGCTCGAACAAGGGCCTGGGCCGGGCCCTTCAAGAAGCGGAAGAAAAACTCGAACGTTCCGGAGTCTTCGCGAAATCAAAGAGCGCTCACAGTACCACTGGACGCGGCGCAGAGACCAATGCAGTCGAAGTGGTAAATCAGCGGGTTATGATTGCCAAAAATCAAACTGATCAACGCGTCAAAGCGCTCGAAGAACAAAACGCGACCCTTCGCGCCGAGGTATTCGATCTCCGTGAACAGTTGAAGCGATTCAAGCATTTGGACGAACACCTGTGTCGAACAGGAAGGTTGTTGCACCAATGAGCGATCTAACAGTTGAAATCCGTGTTACTTCCATCCGAAGTCGCGGCAAAAATGGTGGCGCCATTTTCGCCGGCGTCACTGATAACGGCGACAGGTTCGTCGCCGTTTGTGATTATCGTCTTATACCGGATCCCAGCCTACTCGACCAGGGCCAGATCTGGAGTGTAGCGGGCAGTCCATCGATCCGCGAATCCATCGCTGAAAATGGGTTCAAAATCAAGGAAACCCAGATAAACGCAGCCGCCGCACAACTGCTGCGCCCTGCCGGCCGGAACATTATTGCTTGGATTGCGGAGTGCCCTGATGCTGCCGGTGTCGGCCAGGTCAAGGCCCGGAAACTCTATGAGCGATTTGGCCTTTCGCTCATTGAATTGATTGAACAGAAGAACATCCCGGCGTTGGCGGAGGTGATAAAGCAGGAGTCAGCCGAACTTCTCTGCCAGGCATTCGAAAAACATGAGGTGGCGAGTACCCTTCTGTGGCTTGATCAGATCGGGATGCCACGACGGATTGGCGCGAGTGCTCTTGCCTTTTACAAAAACCAGGCGCGCGAGAAAATCGAGGCGAATCCTTATATATTGCTCAGTTTTGAAGCCGACTGGGCGAAGGTTGACGATCTAGCCAGGAACCGGATGGGCGTAGCCGAAACTGATCCTCGGCGTTTACTGGCTGGAATTGAAGAAGCGCTTTACCGCGGACTCAATGCCGGCCATACATGCTTGCCACGCCATGAGGTCAAGACTCGCCTTACTGTTTTATTGGGAACAAATGAACTCGCCAATCAAGCCTTGGCGGAGGGCCTGTCTGGCGGGCAGTTCCTTCAGGTTGGTGACTACTATCAGCTACACGGTTCTCATCTGATGGAGAGCTACATCGCCCGGCGTCTGATGGAAATTCTGGCCGGCGAAAGCGCGGAAGGGAAAAAGGGCCTCTTTAACCAAGGAGGGAGAGACCACTCCTGCCTGGGAAAAGTCATCGATACCTTCGAGATTGCACATCGCATCACGCTCTCTCCTGAACAGCGCGCGGCCGTTCTGACGAGCGCAGGGGCTAACCTCAGTCTGATTCTTGGCGGAGCGGGCACCGGCAAGACCACGGTCCTGAAGGCTCTGTTTGCGGCAATTGACGCACTCGAACCGGGGACAAAGATCATTCAACTGGCCCTCGCTGGGTTGGCAGCACAGCGCATGACGGCGGCAACTGGGCGAGAAAGCATGACCATCGCCGGGTTTCTTGCCAAGGTTGATCCCGACACGCTCGACTTCGGCACAACCATTGTCGTGGATGAAGCCAGCATGATTGACGTCATCCTCCTTTACAGACTACTTCGGCATATGCCCGCCTGGGTACGGTTGATTCTGGTCGGCGATCCATCGCAGTTGCCACCCATTGGGCCGGGACTGGTTCTGCACTCGCTTGCAGGGCTGGCCTCTATTCCACAAACCGAACTGACGGCTGTGATGCGCCAGACCGCTGAAAGTGGAATACCAAAGGTTGCGGCGGCAATTCGAGATCACAAGGTGCCGCATTGGACACAATACGGTGGCAATGAGGATGCAGGCGTATCGTTTCTTTCGTGCACTCGGTCCAATATGGCCGAGACGGTCAAAAGCGTCTACGCAGAACTCGGCGGAGATGGGAGCGATTTCAGCGTTCAAATTCTCTCAGTCACAAACGGCGACGTGGCCGGCGTGAAGAACCTCAACTCAATCCTGCATGACCAATACGAGAGCGGGGCAGAACAGGTTTTTTGCTTTGACCAGGAATATGGCGTTGCCGCCGCGAGGACCCTCGATCATGTGCCAATCAATGTTGGCGATTTGGTGATGTTCACCCAAAACGACTATGCCTTGGGCCTTCGGAATGGCTCACTTGGGAAGATTACGGCGGCACTCCCAGTGGCCGAAGCCGAGGATCCGTGTTGTGCCGTGGACTTCGACGGCATCGAGTACAAGCTGACAACACGTCAAATGCAATCGCTGGTTCATTCCTATTCGATCACCGTGCACAAAGCTCAGGGCAGCCAGTTCGCCCGGATCATTGTGCCCATCAAACGAACACGCCTGCTTGACCAGTCGCTGATTTATACAGCGGTGACAAGAGGCGTTGAACAGGTGGTGTTGGTGGGGGATGAGAATGTGGCCTTGGCCGCGATCAAGGAACCTGCAACAGCAACCAGACGTTACACCACGTTGCCCGCGCTGCTTGGTGAAGCGCAAATATGCCCGGAAGAGAGTCAAGAGGACCGTGGAATAAATGGAGGGGACCCGCGCAGCGGGGAGGATTCCGTTTATGCCGCGAAAGCCTCTTGACGCACTGAAGGGCCGCATACTGTTGGCTGCTGGGCAGGTGGGTTTTTAACACCTGCCCAGATGCCACACGGCGAGTGCGGGGCCTGGGGCAGAGCCCCAGAGGGGGTAGGGGGTAATCTAAACCGACGGGAGCGCACATCGGCGGTATTGATAGACGAACTGACTTCGCGGTATGGAATCAACAAAAAATTTTAAGGGCAAATTCTGCAAGAACTCACCGGAGGTGAGACGTATGCGTGGATACAAGAGCATCATTCAAGAAGCGGAGTTGCTGGCCATGTCGCCGGAGGCTGTAGCCGAGTTCTTGAAGAAGCGGGCCAAGCAGTCTGTAGACGAGCTTGACCACGACCCGGTTGACGAGGAGGCCGAAGAGGCTTTACGTGGCCGTTCCAACCCGCTGATCGATCTTGCGTTGGCGCGATATGCGCGGTTTATAGAGACTCTGCGACCGATATTCCAAAGCTCACAGCCGTGCGGTGCACTTCGGCTTGCAGTCCTTTCAAACACGGCGTTAGCTGAGAGTGTATTTAGCCCCTTTCCCGCCGGACTGTTCGGCAAACGGGAGCAACAAGCTCGGGAGCAAGCAGCCGCGTGGCTCGCTGAAGCCCCGAGAGAAGAGTTGCAAGCATTGTTTGAGAATCCCAGGATCAACGATGACTTTCTGAGTGACCTGCTGAAACGCTCCAAGCCGTGGGACGCCGTTCCAGACGAGTGCCTTGTGACCATTGTTGCAATCTTGGGCCGCAATGAGCGGATGTGGGCACTCGGAGAAGACTTCATCGACGGCTTCGCTCATACCAGATACCAGGCAGTGTTCAATTCGGCATGGAAGCTCGCCGAAAGCGTTGAACCTAGCGAACAATGGGCCAAGGCACTGTCCTATCTTTACGACCGATTGGAACCCTATGCTTTCTCTATCGAGGAAGCGCTGGGATTAGTGAATCGTTGGCGTCCAGAACCCTCCAATGTCAAGGTAGCCGAGGAGGAGGCAAAGAAGAACGCGCGTGGATCCTTGTCTGACTACCAGGGTGTGCGAAAGGGGTTGGCAAAGCTCGCACTACGCAGGAACTCCAGCCTGTTGCCGAGGCTGTTGGCTAGCGACGATCCAGGCTTGCGCTCGGCGGCATATGCTGACGGGCACTTGACACCTGAGCAGTTGTTAGCTGCATACGAGCTTGAGAGCAAACTCGTTTTCGACCAGGCGGTACGCAACCGCAACCCGTGGCTTTGGCGCACGGTGGTAGGAAGGGAAGCATTAGGAAAAGTGGCGCAAGGTGCGGACTCGGAGGATTGGTATTGGCCGCTCTACAAGAACATTTGGGCGATTACTGCCAAAGAACACCCGGATTGGTTCAAGGACTAAGAGAAGTTTCTGCCAGAGTTCGACGCCAACGGCAAAATGCCTCCATTTACTCCTTGAAGCGTCTCAGGAGTGCCGCGCCTAAAACGCCAGCCTGGAACCACCCGGAAAGGATAAGCACCCAGCGAGTCCACATCAGAAACCAATAGTTCGTGAACCATTTAGTTCCGGGGTACCGCCGGTCGGGTGCCCACTTCTCGTCCTGCCCCAGTTTTACCAGAGGGACAGCATTGTCAAGCGTATATACAAATGGGTTCAGCGAGGGATAAGCAGAAGGCAGAGGGCTTCCGGCGATAAATGCCTTGTATGCTTCGGACTCGGTCGGCGCGATTGCGCCATGAGAGCCCGCGTAGCCAAAGACGATACTGCCGAGCAGCAAGACAAAGGCAATCGATCGCCAAATGCGGCTTGGCGCTTCCTCCAGCCATGCAAAGGCGATGGTCCAGCTGCGCCGAAGAAACCACTCTTTCTCAGCCTGCAAACAGCGTAACTTGTAAAGGACACGCTTCGCCCCCTTGCGGTCCCCTTTCCTCTCCAGCAAATCTCGAAGTTGCATCCACGACCCGGCTTTGCTGCAATGTTCGGGATCCTGTAGCATGAGCCATTCAATGCGCTCTTCGGCCTTGAATGGGAGTTCAGAACCATGGGCGTTACTCATGACCTGCACTACAGTTGGTCGCTTGTGCAGGACCAGTTCTTTGTAGGCAAGTCCGTCGAGGGTAATATGCTCTGGGGAAGGCCAACTCTCTCGGTCGTCGTGCAAGCTATTCATCGAAGCGCCAGTCAAATCAAGATTAGTCTCTTGGGATTTCTGAACGCCTGTCCACCACATGTCCCCCCTGAGATGCATATCCTTGCAAATGACTCTCGCTGTCTTCGCGCCGATAAATCCTAGTTCCCCGTCAATCAGCGCGCCCAGCAGGCGGATAGCGCCACTGGACTCGAAGCCCTTGTCTAAGTTGACATTGGCTCCAACTATTACACAATCCGCAAAAAGCGCGTCCAACACGGGCCCGTTCAGCTTAGCGCCCGAACAAGATAGAACGCCCTTGATCTGTGCTCCTGGCATGCGAATGGTGCCGGTGGACTCAAAATCTTCACGTTGATTGGAGTCTTTGTTTAGAGATGCATTTAGATAGACGCTGCCCCTGATCTCGACGCCCTCCGCATACAGCGCATCCCCCTCCTTCACTCGTAGCTTAGCGCCGGAGCAAGATAAAACACCCTTGATCTGTGCGTACGGCAAGCGAATGGTACCGGTGGACTCTAAATTGTTTAGCCAAACATTACCCCCTATCTCGGCGTTATCCGCATACAGCGCATCCCCCGCTGTAACTGTAAATTTCGCGCCGGCGCAAGACAGATCGCCCTTGATTTTCGCCCCCGACAATCGAATCGTGCCGCTGGAACTAAATATCTGCGAATTGCCGTTGAGATCAACACCTTGTCCTAGATTGAGAAGACCACCAATCTCAGCGCGGTCCGCAGAAAGCGCGTTTCCTGCGCTCACTTTCAGAGTTGCTCCCCTACAATCCAAAGCGCCATTGATCGTCGCACCCACTAGTCGAATTTCTCTGGAGAAGCTGCTTCCTCTCAGGAAGAGTGGGCCATCTACGTTGATGCGGTCGACCTTGATGGTTTCGTCGAACATGGAGTCGAGAAGCTGTATGCTTTTGGTCTCTGCAGAACGGAGATCTATTTCGCTCTTAAAAGTACAATGCTGGAAGTGTAGGGGGACGAGAACGTGGCAATTCTGGAGGTCGAGCTTGTCCGGAAGTGTAATGCAGAAAGCGCGGAGGCCCTTAGGGTCGATATGGATGGCGGCCTCGGGGTCTGTGGCTAGCCAGCGCACAAACTCGGGCCGGATGGCCGGTCGACCTGCATTGGCATTGGGCATCTGCTGGGCGATGGAACTGGCGGAGTCGCGCAAGACCTTCTCTTCCGCCGGTGTGGGGAGTGGGTCGAAGCAGGCCTTCGCCAGATCGGTAAGCTTCTTCTCGCGGATTTGGTCCAGCAGGGGCATGGTGGTAGCCGCCCTTTAATGTAGCATCACCAATTACTGTACATCGCAGATGTCGCTGAAACGGCCCCGTCCTGTTTCGCGCCCCGTTCATTAACTGATGCGAAGTCTGGGGTACAAAGGGTAAGTTTTGACCCGCCTCCTCCATCTTTTGTTTTCAAAGTCTTGCATGGGTCAAAAGTCAAGGCCATAATTAAGCGATGAAATACGGCTATGCCCGCGTATCGACCGACGACCAGAGTACGGCTTTGCAGCTTGCTGCATTGAAGCGTGCCGGGTGCAAGACCGTTTTCAAAGATGAGGGCTTGTCAGGAGCCACAACGAAACGCCCTGCCCTGCTGCGTTGCCTCAAGGCCTTGCAGGACGGCGATACGCTCACCGTCTGGAAACTTGATCGACTGGGCCGCAGCTTGCGCGATCTGATCGCCATGCTTGACGACCTCCGGGAGCGCGGCGTCAAATCCCGTTCCCTCACAGAGCAGATCGACACCGAGACGCCGACAGGCCGAGCCATGTGGCAGATGATAGGTGTACTGGCCGAGCTGGAGCGCAGCCTCATCAGCGAACGGACCCGCGCCGGTGTGAAGGCCGCGCAGCGCCGCGGCGTGAGGTTTGGACGCAAGCCTAAATTGACGTCGCAGCAGATTACCCACGCTCGGAAGCTGATCGACCAAGGCGAGGACCGGCAAAAAGTGGCCGCCCTTTTCAATGTCGGGCGAAAGACCCTATACAGGGCCCTTGCGGCGTGATTACCGAGCATGCGTCCTCGGGTCACCCCCGCACCTGAAAAACATCATTCGAGAAATCTTTACACTTTGGAGAAGAAACGTCTCAGTTCCTACAAAACACCAATTATTATTTACGATATTCTTTACATATACTGACAACGCACTCCATGAATGCTCTTAGACTCCCATCATAGTCATGCTTCCAACTCACTCACTCGATCAGAATGAAAACTCTCAGGTATATATTACCCTACAACATATCCGGAGTTCAGAACTTCCTCAACACCGGCGGTATACCGCTCTGCAAGGAAATGCTGTTTACCGCCCAGCCTCTCCCGGTGAAACGTCTCGTGGATCGCGGCATCGTAAGCCATGCCGTTCCGGCGGATCAGTTGGAAAGCGTCACAATGAGTATCGCCGAACAGATTTCGCGGAACTCACCTCTTGTCATGGGCCTTCTCAAAGAGGAGATCAGGTTGCTCTCCATCTCTCACAATCTGGGCCCCGAAACATTCGAGAGGGTCCAGGCCATGCGGCGCCAGATCTACGACAGCGCCGACTACCAGGAAGGTATCGGGGCGTTCCTTGAGAAACGCCCTCCCAACTTTCAAGGGAAATGAAGGCGACAGTGAGCGGAAATAAGAAATAACCGCCGGGTGCCCCAGGTCTCGCCTCTGAGACCTGGGATTCATGCCCGCCAACCCGCCCTCCGCCATGCTAGAGTGAAATTCCACGGAGGGGCAATGGCGGCTGGGGTGCAGCTACCGGGCGGTGGGGAAACAATTGACCTGCAGCAGCAGGTAGCGCGGTTGCAAGCGCTGCTTGAGGCTTCGCGGCAGGTTCACTCCACCATCCACGAAAACGAAGTGCTCGAGCAAGTGCTGCGCATCGTGGTGCGCGAATTGGAAATGGACGGTGCGGCGTTTCCCTCCGCCGGCCTGGTTTATGGCCGGGAACCATCCGCCGAAAGCGGCTCCATGCTAGCGTGGCCCCTCGACGACCGCGGCGGCCATCGAATGACGGAGCTGGTAGTAGCGCCTCCAGATGGCCGCGAACTCACCATATATGAGGCCGACTTCATCGAGGGTCTCGCACTGCAGGCTGCGGTGGCTCTTGAGAATGCCCGTTTCCACAAGCGCAATGTCGAGTTCGCCCGCGTGCAGCAGGACCTGAACGCAGCCCGCGCCATCCAGCGCTCGCTCCTTCCCCAGACGCTACCCTCCATCGAAGGCTACTCGCTGGCCTTCAAGTCCGTTACCTGCTACGAAGTGGGCGGCGACTATCTCGACATCGTTGCTCAGCCCGACGGCAGTCTCCTGATCGCCGTGGCCGACGTCGCCGGCAAGGGCTTGGCCTCCGCCATCTGGGCCACCAGCTTCCGTTCCGCCTTCAGAGCCATGGCCGTTACTGGAATGCCGCTGGACGAGCTGGCCACACGCATGAACCAGCACCACTGGACCGAGGGCGAAGAAGCCCGCCGCCGCTATTTGACGGCCATCTTTCTGCGTCTGCACCCTGAGGCGGGTGAAATCGAAGTCGTCAACGCCGGCCACAATCCTGGATTCCTCGTCGAACCAGGCGCCGCGCCCTACGAGTTCAATGCCGCCGGCATTCCGCTGGGCTTGTTGCCGGGCATGAGTTACACCAGCGAGCGCCGCAACTTCTCGCCGGGTGCGCGGTTACTGTTCTATACCGACGGGCTTACAGAAGTCTTCAAAGGGGATGAGGAGTTTGGGCCGGAACGCCTTATGAATGAATTTTCTACGTGCCCCGCCGAGAATGCCGATGGTATTCTCGATGCAATATGGACAGCCATCGAAGCGTTTTCTGAAGGCGGTCCGCAGGGAGACGACATGACCGCACTCACGCTTTGCCGCGGAACCGGCTCGACGGAGATGCCGTAATGAGCGAGACCAAATCCACCACGGTGGAGGTCCGGCTGCCCACACGCATGGGCTACGAGAAAGTGGCCATGAGCACGGCATCCGCGGTGGCCAAGCTCATGGGCTTCCCCGAGGATCGTGTCGAGGACCTGAAAACCGCCGTCGCCGAGGCCTGCATCAACGCCATCGAGCACGGCAACCGGCTGAACGAAAAGCTCTCAGTCGGCGTGGTGCTCTCGGCCGGCGCTGACGAGCTTGAAGTAAAAGTGATCGACGACGGCAAGGGAATGACAACGCAACCCGCAAAGCCCGACATCGACCGCAAGATGCACGGCGAGGAAGATCCCCGCGGGATGGGCATGTTCCTCATCCAGGCGTTGGTGGACGAGGCCGAGTGGGTCGCCGGCAAAGACGGCAAAAGCAGCTATGTCAGGCTCGTGATTCGGCTCGACAAAG
>ODAK010003587.1_pt1 | contig 16051 bp, 14 predicted proteins | sample 1539591 | NCBI WGS metagenome assembly ODAK01 (sample SAMEA3539303, study PRJEB22396) | soil metagenome | biome: tundra; feature: field; material: soil | place: USA | collected 2010-05 | depth 0.15 m
GAGCCACTTTCATCTTGCTGTGATGTCCCGGAGTTCCCTTCGCGTTTTTGGTTGTTCCGCAGAGGGGTCCCTTGCGACACACGTTGGGTCCCGTCATCCGTCCAACCGTTTTTTTGATTGTACTGGGCTGCTTTCATCGCAGCCTTGTAGTCGTCGCGGCTGAAGAACTTGCCGGCGGCTCTCTCTTGTACGGCCTCTCTCTCAGCCTGACTCCACCGCATCGGCTGACCGCGGACTGACAGCTCGTCCAGGGTGACAATAGGTCGTAGGGGTGAGGAGATTGTTGGCGTGTGCAGCGACTGGTGGACGTCGTCCACGGTGGGATGCGTGGCCACATACACTCCCCCTGCTGCAAGAGCCAGCATGCCAATGATCAAGATCGCCGCCATGATGGGCGACGTGACGCGCTGCATGAACGCACACGGAGTGGGGGCCGGGTCGGGTGCGGGTGCGGGTGCGGGTGCCGGGCCCGGGGAGGGTTCGGGAATGGCGCCGGACGCGGACCGGGATGCGGATGTGGATGTCGATGTGGATGCAACTGGCGCTGTGAGTGCGGCTGAGGGTGTCATGCCGGAAGGGTGAGGGGTGGACCTCCCCCGACCTCTCCCCCAGCGCCTCCGCTGCGCTATTCACGCACGACGAGGCACGACGAGCCACGACGCCGCACGACGAGCCACGACGACGCACGACGACGCACGACGACACCCGGCATGTGCATGCCGTACGCCGCTGACCGGGGCATGCCGACAGCATGCGCCGCGCCCACCGCCACTTTCGACTTCGGATGTCGGGTGCAGCGGGCGGGATCTACACCCCGTCGTCGATGAAGGTGCCGCCGGTCGGGGCCAACACGGTGATGGCCTTCTCGATGGCTCGGCGGGCCCGGACGATGCGTCGTTCCACCCGCAAGGCCTCGCCGGCCTCGGCCGAGTCGGGGTCGCCCTGGGAGGCCCGACGCAAGGCGTCGAGCGCGATGTCGGTCAACTCCTCTGCCATGCCCTCCAACCGAGCGGCGACGTCGGCCATCGCCTCGGAGGCTGAGGTCACTTGGGCAGATCCACCGTGTGCACCGCGTAGTTGCCTTCGGCAAAGGCTGCTCGCATGACCTTCTTGTCGAACTTACCCACGCTGGTCTTGGGAATCTCCTCGATGAAGGCCCATTGCTCAGGTAGCCACCAGCGTGGAACGCGATCCTTCAAGAAGGCAACGAGCGCAGACGGGTCCAGCGTCTTCCCGGGCTTGGGCACCACGGCCACGAGAGGCCGCTCCGACCACTTTTCGTCGGGGACGGCGATGACTGCGGCCTCGAAGACATCGGGGTACGCCATCACGGCGTTCTCCAATTCCACTGACGAGATCCATTCGCCGCCGGACTTGATCACGTCCTTGGTGCGGTCGGAGATGGTCATGTATCCCTGTTCGTCCAGGCAGCCGACGTCTCCGGTCCGCAGCCAGCCGTCGTGGAATCTGTCGGGATCCTCGTCCTTGTAATACGACCCCGTGACCCAGGGTCCGCGGGCCTCGAACTCCCCTACGGAGGTACCGTCGTTCGGCAGCACGGAGCCATCCTCGGCCACCACGCGGATCTCGACCCCGGCCACGACGCGGCCGGCCTTGATCTTGTAGTACATGTCGTCGTGACCCTCGCGCCGGCGGGCCGGTGGGAGCCCGAAGGCGGCCAGCGGGCTGGTCTCGGTCATGCCCCAGCCCTGGGTGATGGTCGCCCCGAACCGCTCCTCGAATCCCTCGATCAGTGCTTGCGGGACGGCGGCCCCACCGGCGGTGATGGCGCGCACCGACGAGAAGTCGACCGGCTTGTCGAGCTGGAGCAGGCCGTTCCAGATGGTGGGTACGCCACAGGCCAGCGTGGGGTGAAACTCGTTGAAGATGGCGGCGAGGTGTTCCCCCATGAGAAACATCTGCGGCATGACGATGTCGGTGCCGGCCAGCCACGCCGCATACGGCGTCCCCCACGCGTTGGCGTGGAACATGGGCACGATGATCAGGATCCGGTCTTTCTCCGTCATGCCGATCGAAGAGGCGGCCTGCTCGGCCATGGTGTGCAACCACGTGGAACGGTGCGAGTACACGACGCCTTTGGGGTTGCCGGTGGTGCCGCTCGTGTAACACATCGCGGCCGCCGACCGCTCATCGAGAACGGGCCACTCGAAGCCCGGCTCTTCGGCGGCCAGGAGGGCCTCATAGGAGAGCGTCTCGCCCAGCGCCGAGGTGTCACCGTCCCCGACGACGATGATGGTCTCCACGGTCTTGAGATCGTCCTTGATGGCCGCCAGCAGTGGGATCAGCGAGCCGTCGACGATGATGACCCGGTCCTCGGCGTGGTTGATCACGTAGGCCAGTTGCTCGGCCGGCAAGCGGATGTTGAGGGTGTGCAAGACGGCACCCATGCAGGGGATGGCCAAGTAGGCCTCCATGTGGCCCTGGTTGTTCCAGCAGAAGGTGCCCACGCGGTCGCCGTCTTTGACGCCGATCCGCCGCAGCGCCTTGGCCAATTTCTCGGCCCTGCCCGCAACTTCGTCGAAGGTGGCCGTCCGATGCCCGCCCGCCTCGATCGTGATGACCTGGCTGTCGCCGTGCAACTGTTGCCCGTGGCGGAGGATATTGCTGATCAGGAGGGGTGTGTCCTGCATTGTGCTCTTCATCGCCTAAGTATGGCCAGTGCGTGCGCCTCGTGCCTACGCCTCGCCCCGCCCTCGCCGGCCCGCGATCGGCAGCCCCGCCATGGCTGCCCGCGCCGGCCCGGTCACCTCGGGCGATGGCTCACGACTTCTTCCGGTAGCTCACGAGGCGGCCGAGCACGAAGGCAACGGCCACCGCGGCCACCAGGACGATTTCCCGTGTTGCGGGAAGTGCTGCCAGCACGTCGATCTCCGATCTCTCGAGCGGACCCTACGTCAGTTCTCGGTCGGTCGAGTCCACGATGACCTGACGATGACCTGACCATCATGCGGCGGCGGGGACCGTTCTCGCCCCATGGGAGCCCATCGTGTCCTGGCGCTCGGCGCCTCTGGCCTCGTGTTCGCAGCCATGATGATGGCAGGTGCCACCGGGATCGTCAGCGCCTCGTTGCTCGGGAACGGAACCAGCGGCGGTGCCGCCGCGGACGCAGCCGGGCCCGGGCCCGGGCCCGGGGCTGGTGGCGCTGGTGAGGATGTAACGCCCACTTCCCTGGCCAGCAGCGAGATTCCGCCGAGGATGCTGACCCTGTATCAAGCTGCGGCGGCGGCCACGTGTTCGGGGCTCCCGTGGACCGTCCTCGCCGCCATCGGCACCGTGGAGTCGGGGAATGGCACCTCCGACCTCCCCGGGGTGCATGCGGGTGCCAATAGCGCCGGTGCCGAGGGCCCCATGCAGTTCGAAGCGCCGACCTTCGCCGCCTACGCCGAGCCGGTCCCGCCCGGCGGGGCCACCCCTCCCACCCCCTATGACCCCGTTGACGCCGTGTACGCAGCGGCCCGGATGTTGTGCGCCGATGGCGCCGCCGGGGGCGTCGACGTGCCGGCGGCCGTCTTCGCCTACAACCACGACGACGCGTATGTGGCCAAGGTCCTCTCCTTGGCCCAAGCCTTTGGACAGGTCGCCCCGGCATCTGTCATCGCCCCTACAGCGGGTGCCACCGCCGTCGACTGGGCCCTGGCCCAGGTGGGCACGCCCTATATCTGGGGAGGGGAGACCCCCGGCGTCGGCTTCGATTGCTCGGGTCTGGTGCAGGCGGCCTACGAAGTGGCGGGTATCACCCTGCCTCGGGTGGCACAGAATCAGTTCGACGCCGGGCCCGCGTTGACTCAGGGCACCGTGCTCCAACCCGGTGATCTGGTGTTCTTCGGCGCAGGCCCCCGAGGGGTGTCCCACGTCGGCCTCTATATCGGGGTGCAGGGGGGCCGCACCATGATGGTGGATGCGCCCCACAGCGGGGCCGATGTTCGGGTTGAGTCCTTTCCGGCCACGCCGGGGGCGCGCTGGGGCGGCGACATCTTCGTCGGTGCCACGCGGCCCGGCCTCGGCCCCGACCCGTAGGGCAACCGTCCAGGTACCCAGGGCGGACTCTCCCGGCGCCGCACGCTGGGCCAATCCGGTCGGGGTCTACACTGCTCGGCGAAGGGGAGTACCCCGCAACTCGGTGATCGACAAACCCGGCTCTCTTCGAGCCCGGTCATCGGACCTGCACGCAGGTGGGCGAGACCTTCGTTCTTGCCATGTCGTCGTGGCCGGGACGAGGGAGATCCCTTCGGCCCGGTGAGAAAGGTCTCCGTGCATATCGCGATCATCGCCGCCGTCTTCCCGATCATCTTCGTCGGCGAGCTACCCGACAAGACGATGTTCGCCTCCTTGGTGATGTCGACGCGGGGCAATCCCCTGGCCGTGTGGCTCGGTGCGGCGGCTGCCTTCCTCCTCCACGTGGTGATCGCCACGACCATCGGCGTGGCCCTCTTCCACCTGGTGCCGCACCGGGCCTTGGAGGGGATCGTGGCCTTCATGTTCGTGGTCGGCGCCGTGCTGGCCATCCGTGAGGCCCGCAAGGAGCGGGAAGAGGAGGCGCTGATCAAGAAGGAGGCGTCGACGGGCCGACGGGTCGTCACCACGTCGTTCATCGTGATCTTCCTGGCCGAATGGGGCGACCTGACCCAGATTCTCACGGCAAACCTGGCGGCCCACTACCACTCGCCGTTCTCGGTTGGTGTCGGTGCCCTCTTGGCGCTGTGGGCCGTTGCGGCGCTCGCGGTGGTCGGGGGGCAGAGCCTCTTGCGGGTCATCAACATCAGGACGGTCCGGATCATCACGGCCGGGGTGCTCTTCGGGCTCGCCGGGTTCACGGCCTGGGAGGCCGTCAAGTAGACGCCGCCGACCTCCATACCGCCTCTACGCCGCGGGCGTCACCCTCCTCATCGAGGAGCACGATGACGTCGTCGTAACCGAGATTCGCCATGTCGTGGCGCAACGCGCCGGCCTGCTCGCCTCCCAGTTCGAGCAACATCACGCCACCGGGCCGGAGGAAGCGCGGGCTGTCGCGCAGGACACGCCGGAGGATATCGGTGCCGTCGGGACCCCCGTCGTAGGACAACGGGGATTCAAACGCGAGGGCGTCGCGCTGCAAGAGTGCGAGCGCCGTCGTCGGCACGTACGGCACGACGCCGACGACCACGTCGGCACTGCCTTCCAGCGACCGGGGTAGCGGCGCGAAGAGATCGCCGCGGAAAGCCTCCACCCCATTGGAGAGCGCGCACGCAATGGCACGTCCGTCGATGTCGGTCGCCACGATGCGGGCACCGGGGGGCGCCGTGGACAGCACCTTGGCGATGGCTCCCGTGCCCGTGCAGAGGTCGATCGCCGTTCCTGACGGAGGCAGACACGCCGCGGCCCGGTGCGCCAGCGCCTGTGTTTGCCGGCGCGGGACATAGACGCCGGGATCGACCCGGATGTCGATCTCGCAGAACTGCATATGGCCGGTGATCCACGGCAGCGGCTCACCCGTCAGGCGACGTTCGACCAGTGCGCGCAATCGTTCGGCGTCCCCGGCGGCATGCGCGATGAGGTCGTCGGCCTCTTCCTCCGGCGCCACGAATCCAGACGTGGAGAAGAGCGCGACAAGCGCGTCACGGTCACTCGATCCGGCCACGTCGCGTCGTTAGATCGATCGTCCCCGTAACGAGCGGTACTGCCGCACCAACGCGGCGGTCGAGGCGTCCTGGCCCGAGAGGTCCGGTGCCTCGTCGGCGCTGAGGACCGGGGCGAGCTCCTTGGCCATGACCTTGCCGAGCTCGACCCCCCACTGATCGAAGGAATCGATCCCCCAGATGGCGCCTTCGACGAACACGGTGTGCTCGTAGAGGGCGACGAGCTGGCCCAGGACCGAGGGGGTCAGCTTGGGGGCGAGGATGGTGGAGCTGGGGCGGTTTCCCGGCATCACCTTGTGCGGGACCAGCTCGGGTGGCGTGCCCTCGGCCGCGATCTCCTCGGCCGTCTTGCCGAATGCCAGCGCCTTGGTCTGGGCCAGACAATTGGCCACTAGGAGGTCCTGTTGGCTGCCGTTGTCATGCGTCGCTTCGGCGAACGCAATGAAATCGGCCGGGATGAGCTTCGTGCCCTGGTGGATGAGCTGGTAGAAGGCGTGCTGGCCGTTGGTCCCGGGCGCCCCCCAGAAGATCTCCCCCGTCTGCCCAACGACTGCGCTCCCGTCCAGGCGCACCGATTTGCCGTTGGACTCCATGGTCAGCTGCTGGAGGTAGGCCGGAAAGCGTGCCATCCGGTGGCTGTAGGGCAACACGGCGTGGGTCTGGGCGCCGAAAAAGTTGTTGTACCAGACGTTGAGCAGGCCCATGATCACCGGCAGGTTGCGGTCGAGGGGCGCGGTGCGGAAGTGGGTGTCGATGGCGTGAAAGCCGGCGAGCATCTCGCCGAAGGCATCGCGCCCGATCGCCACCATCAGCGAGAACCCGATGGCCGAGTCGTAGGAGTAACGCCCCCCCACCCAGTCCCAGAATTCGAGCATGTTGGCCGTGTCGATGCCGAACTCGGCCACGGCGGCCGTGTTGGTCGACACGGCGATGAAATGCTTGGCCACCGCACCGGGGTCGACGCCGGTGCCACCCGACGCCGCATCGAGCCCGTTCAGGAGCCATTCCCGGGCGGCGGATGCGTTGGTGAGCGTCTCGAGGGTGGTGAACGTCTTCGAGCTGACCACGAACAAGGTGCTGGCCGGATCGAGGTCATGGGTCGCCGCGTAGAGGTCGACCGGATCGACATTGGACACGAAGCGGTTGATCAGTTCGGGTGTGGCGTAGTCGGCCAGCGCGTCGTAGGCCATGGCCGGTCCCAGGTCTGATCCACCGATCCCGATGTTGACCACGGCCTTGATCCGCTCTCCCGTGGCGCCGACCCACGAGCCGTCGCGGATGCGGTCGGAGAGGTCACCCATGCGGCGCAGTACCGCGTGCACATCGCTCACCACATTTTGCCCGTCAACCGTGAGCTTCTCCCGTTCGGTCATCCGGAGGGCCACGTGGAGCACGGCCCGATCCTCGGTGCTGTTGATGTGGACCCCCGAGAACATGGCGTCGCGCCGGCCCTCGACGCCGGCAGCACGGGCCAGGTCGACCAGCAGCGGCAGTGTCTCCTCGGTGATCCGGTGCTTGGAGTAGTCCAGCACAAGATCCCCGGCGCCGGCGGTCAGGCGGGTCGCCCGATCCGGGTCGTCTGCAAAGAGTTGACGCAGATGGCGCTCGCCCACGTCCTCGAAGTGCTTCGAGAGGGCCGACCATTCGGGACTGTCGGTGAGATCGAACATCAGTTCCTCGCTTCGCTCTGCATGGCTGGTACGGGTGTCCCGAGAGTGGCTGCCTGACCGGTCGAGACCTTCTGCCCATTTGGACCATATGGGTCGCGCGACGAGTCTCCGGCCCCCAGCGTGTCAGAGGCCAGGACTTCGAAGCGTGCGCCGCTCCCGGACATGACGAGGAGCCGCTCCCCCGCTACGGCCTGCTCGTCGAGGCAGACGGTGACACTGCCGACAGCGCTCGTGGCCATGCCCGTAGCGTAGGGCGGCCGCCGTGCTCCACAGGCTTCGTCGGAACGGGTGATCGTGAGATCGTGAGATCGACGATCCCCTCTCGTTACCAGGATTCCAGCGAAAGTTCCGGTAGCGTCAGATCGTGGGCGAGAGCGAGGGGACCGAGGCGGTAGACGCGTTCCTCAGGTCGTTGGGTGCCACCGACGAGGAGATCGAAGCGGCCTGGACCGATTGCCATATCGCGAGGCTGGCTGGTGACCTCGTCTTCGCCGAAGGCGCGACACTGACCGCGGATGACATCGCCGCCATGACGGGTACTCCCGTGGCACAGGTTCTCTCCTTGTGGCGGACGCTGGGCATCGTCGTTCCGGGGGCGGATCGGCCCATGTTCTCTCCGCGCGACGCCGAATTGACCCAGTACTTGACCCAGATGAATCCGGTCGGCTCCCATGGCGACGAACTGTTGAGGGTCGTCGGCAGCTCGCTCTCACGCGTGGCCGAGGCCGCGGTGTCGGTCTACGTCCAGACAAAGGAGCCCGAACTGGACTCCCCCGACGTCGACTTGTTGGTCTGGGCCAAGGATTTGGCGTCGGTCAGCGCAGCTGCGCTACGGCTGGGGCATTCGATGGGCGTCATCTTCTCGCACCACATGCGCGACGCCATCGACCGCCAACGAGTCGCGCAAGCGGGCGTGAGTGAGCGGTCGCTGCACCGGCTGGCTGTTGGCTTCGTCGATCTCGTCGGATTCACCCCGTTGTCGATGCACACATCACCCACCGAGTTGCTCGAGCTCGTCGGCGACTTCGAAGTGAAGGCCTTCGAAGTCGCGTCGGCCCACAATGGTCGCATCGTCAAGCACATTGGCGACGAGGTCATGTTCATCGCGCTCCATGCCGGGGATGGCTGCGCCATCGGGCGCGACATCACGGCCGCGTTCGGTGCCGGGATCGAGCCTCGGGGCGGCGTGTGCTTCGGCGACGTGATCGCACGCCACGGCGACTACTACGGCAAGGTCGTCAACCTGGCCTCGCGCCTGGCGGATCTGGCCATCCCGGGTGAAGTCCTCGTCGACGGCGAGACCGCGAGTGCGGCGAGCGACATGTTCGCCTTCCAGCCGGCTGGACATCGCCTCCTCAAGGGATTCGACGACCCGATCGAGGTCTTCTCGCTGGACACCTCCGCCCCACCGTGGCCCCAGCGCCCCGGCTGAGGTACCAGCGATTGGGACCGAACCAGCGCCCGACCAGGGGCCGAAGCAAAGGGGTGCTATGACGAACGAACGGGAATTCGGCGGCCGCATCGGCCGAGATTGGCGAGATTCGGAGCCATGGTGGCCGCCCGAGACCAGCCCGCCGCCCGGGGCACCGAACGTGGTCCTGGTCGTCCTCGACGACGTGGGGTTCGCCCAGCTCGGTTGTTACGGCTCGCCGATCGCCACGCCGGTGATCGACGGCGTGGCCGCCGCAGGCTTGCGTCTCGCCAACTTTCACACCACGGCCCTGTGCTCACCGTCGCGCGCCTGCCTGCTGACGGGCCGCAATCACCACCGCAGCGGGATGGGGCGTGTGGCAGACCTGGCTGTCGGGTATCCGGGCTACTGGGGCAAGCCGCCCCGGGAGAACGGCTACCTCTCGGAGATCCTGCGCGCGCAGGGGTATGCCACATATGCCGTGGGCAAGTGGCATCTGAGCCCCGAGAATGAGACCGACATGGCGTCATCACGGGCCACGTGGCCGCTCGCCCGTGGGTTCGATCGCTGGTACGGCTTCCACGGTGGCGAGACCCACCAGTTCGTCCCGGCCCTGTTCCACGACAATCACGCCGTGCGCCCACCGCGGCGCATCGACGAGGGCTACCACCTGAGCGCCGATCTCGCCGATCGCGCCATCGAGTTCGTCGGCGACCTGCGAGCCGTCGACGCCGGACGGCCGTTCTTCCTCTACCTGTGCACCGGGGCCTGCCATTCTCCGCATCAGGCCCCGAAGGAGTGGATTGACCGGTACCGGGGTGCCTTCGACTCCGGATGGGACGAGTGGCGGGACCGCACCTTCGCCCGCCAGCTCGAGCTCGGGGTGCTGCCACCGGGCACCACGCTCACACCACGGCCTTCGTGGGTGCCCGCGTGGGGGGACATCAGTGACGTGGAACGAAAGCTCGCCGCCCGGTTCATGGAGTGCTTCGCCGGCTTCCTCTCCTACACCGACGCACAGCTGGGCCGCGTCTTCTCGTTCCTCGCCGACATCGGCGACTTGGACGACACCCTGGTGATCCTCGTCTCGGACAACGGCGCCAGCTCCGAGGGTGGCTCCCAGGGATCCATCAACGATATTCGGCTCGAGAATCTCGACCCGGCTTCGGTGAACGAGATGTACGAGCGAATCGAAGAGATCGGTGGGCCCACCACGCACAACAACTACCCGTGGGGTTGGACCATGGCCGGCAACACTCCCTTCAAGCGTTGGAAGCGCGAGGTGCACGAGGGTGGCGTGGCGGATCCGTGCATCGTGAGCTGGCCCGCCCGATTGGGCGACGCCGCCGGAGGCGTGCGCCATCAGTTCGCGCATGCCGTCGACATCCTCCCGAGCGTGCTCGAGCTCGTGGGAGCGTCCGCCCCCGCCCACATCGACGGTGTCGCCCAGTCGCGCATTGACGGGACCAGCTTCGCCGCCCTGCTCGGCCCGCAAGGAGCGGATTTGCCGGGGGCGCATACGACCCAATACTTCGAGATGTTCGGGTCCAGGGCCATCTATCACGATGGGTGGAAAGCGGTGACCTTCCATCCCGTGGGCCCGGTGTACGACGACGGACTCAATCCCAACGCCTCGTTCGACGACGATGTGTGGGAGCTCTACCACGTGGCTGAGGATCTTTCGGAGAGCGAAGACCTGGCCGCGGCCGAGCCCGAGCGCCTGGCGGCCATGATCGAGCTGTGGTGGCACGAGGCGGCGCGCAACGACGTGCTTCCCCTCGACAACAGGCCCTTGTGGGCGCTCATCCACAAGAAGCCTGACCAGCGCCGGGAGCGTGCGGTCTTTCGCTACTTCCAAGGAGGTTCGCCCGTTCCCGAGTCGGTCGCCGTGCCGGTCCAGAACCGCTCGCATGTGGTGCGGGCCGACGTCGTGGTCGACGAGGGGGTCGTGCCGAATGGCGCGCTCCTGGCCGTCGGTTCCGCGCTCGGCGGCTGGTCGCTGCAGTTCGCGGACGGGTATCTGCGCTATGTGCACAACCTCTACGGCAAGACCCGCCACGTGCTCATCAGTCCCGAACCGGTCGGTTCCGGTGCCCATCAGGTCGCGTTCGGATTCACCAAAGATGAGGGTCTCGGTGGGCCGGCCAAACTATGGGTCGACGGCCAGCTGGTCGCCGAGGATGTGATCGATCGCTTCACGCCGGCCGCCTTCAACGGGCTCGGGGTCGGCCTGACGTGTGGCTACGAGTGGGGACCGGCGGTCGGTGACGGCTATGAGGCCCCGTTCACCTTCAACGGCACCATCGAGCGGGCTGAGGTGGAGGTGACGGGACCGGTCGTGCGCAACCCGTTGGCCGAGATAGCCGCCATCCTCGCCGAGCAATGACCGGCTGGAGCGGCAGTTACACCGTCTCGAACCAGCGCACCTGACCCCGTCCATACTTCTTCGCCTCGTAGAGCGCATGGTCTGCCCGCTCGATCACGGTCAGGACGGTGGCGTCCAACGGCCCGGACACCGCGACCCCGATACTGCAGCCGAGGGTGAGGCTCCCGTTGTCGCTCCGAACTTGCTCCTTGGCCACCAGCTCGCTGATCCGCTTGGCCAGGAGCGCCGTAGCGGGAGGATCGGGATTGCCCAGCCATCCCACGACGAACTCGTCCCCGCCATAGCGCGAGACGACGTCAGAGGCGCGTGTCGTGGCCCGCAGGGCGTCCGCCACGGCCCGGATGGCGTCGTCCCCGCCCTCGTGCCCCAGGGTGTCGTTGATCTTCTTGAGCTCATCGAGGTCGATGAACAACACGGTGAGGACGAGATCACCCTGGCTGCGACGGACGCCGGCCAAGTCGATGTTCAAGGCTTCGAGGGCGGCCCCGCGATTGAGCAGGCCGGTCAGCGCATCGCGTGTCGCCCGTTCGAAGAGCTCCTGTCGTTGGATCTCGTTCGCCCGTATCGAAATCTGGAGTTTGTTGAGTGCCGATTGCAGCGCCTCCCCCATCCTTCCGGGTAGCGGGAGGAGGATCGCCGGGTCGTTGAAGCTTCCAGCGGAGAGCGCGATGGCCTGCGCCTGTACACCGCGCAGCGTGGACGTCATCTCGTTGAACGCGCCGGCCGCGAGTGCGAGCTCTCTCGGCCCGGTCTCATCGAGATATGGCAGCTCGAGCTCCCCTTGCCGGAGGGACTCGAAAGCGGCGCCGATGTCGGCAATCGGCCGCCGCCCGGCCCGGCTGAAGGCGAGGGCTCCGCCGACCGAGACGAGGACGAGGAGCGCGATGAAGAGGATGCTGAGCTCGAGAGCCGTCGTGGCGGCATTCGCCTGGCTGTCGGTGGCCACCCGAAGGTCGGCGGAGCTGGCGAGGACGAGGTGTGTCAACGCGTTGGTCCACTCCACTTCGGACTTCGCGATGTCGGCGATGGCCGGTGAGTTGCCGGCGAACGGGGGGCCGTCGTGGTTCAGGCCGGTCGTGACGCCAAGCTGCACGTAGCCCTTGAACTTGGTCGAGAGGGGGTTGCTCTCCAGCGTTGACCATGCCGCAGCTCCCTGTGGACCGAGCAGGCCGGGAAAGTCAACCGTCGACACCGCGAAGTTCTGGTGGCTGACGATGAGGCTCTGTACGGCTGCTGGCGTCGCGCCGGCGACGAGCACGGTTTCGAGGGACCCATTGCTCTGCAAGCTTTCCTCGCCCAGGCCGGACGTGAACGCATCGAAGGAGGAATCAAGGGCCGTAAGTCGTTGCGACGTCGTGAGGGAGTCCGAGTCCGAGGACCGCGTGGTCAGGAGTGCGTTGAGCGTCCGGATCCATGCCCCGTCGATGGTGGCACCGAGGTTGCTGAAGAAAGCCTGGACCGTGTCCTGCGTGGCGGCCCCACTATCGACGCTGCGGCGGAGAGTGAGGAGTTGGCGGTGAAAAGCGGCGAAGGCTCCCTTCGGGCCGAACACCGCTTGCCGATCGAGGAGTTTGCGCGCGCTGACGAGGTCTGCCTGGAAATTGATGCCGAGGAGGGAGTCGAGCGCCGCCGGGGAGAGGTGGTTCGCCCGCGCCGCGACGATTGCTGCGCTGGGGACGTATTCGGCATAGACATCGATGCGCGCGCGCAGGAGAGAATCGAGTACCAACGACGACTGGCGGACCGTGATGGCCTCATTGCGGCGCGACGCCTGGCTGGCCACCTCCTTCGAGGCCAGTCCGAGTGCAACCGCGATGGGGATGAGCATGATGATCGCGAGCGACGCGCGGATGCTGAGAGGAAAGATCTTTCCTTTTGGGCGACCACCGACCGAGTCTCGTGTGGAGCACCCTTCGCCGTGTGACGGGGCCTCCGTGTGGCTACCGGGTCCGGTGTGCATATGTGTCCTGCTCTGTCCGTGTGGGACTGCTCTCTCTGCGGTCTTGTTCATCGCCGACGATTCGTAAGGGCCAGTATCACGTGGGACGCGCAAGAACTCCTATACCCAGGCCCAACATCAGCACAATGCTGGCGACGCACCCAGCGCGCGCGGCACTCGCGGACACGGGGGATGCCCGCAGCAGATGCCTCCAGGGGATGCCTGCAGCAGATGCCTCCAGCTGGTAGCCGCAGCTGATGACCGGAGCTGGCAGCCACCGCTGGTGACGGGGCTGGGCCTAACTGAATTCGGCGTCGATCTCGGATTGGCGAATGAGCACCCGGCTCAGTTTCGCCAGCAGCAGGCCAACCGCGACGAACACCCCGACACCATCTAAGGCAGGTCGATGTGGGGGCAGATGGAGCACCGTGGCCAGGGCCACGGTGAGAAACAGCAGGATTGCGAGGAGCCTGGTGGGCATCCGGGAAGAGAACATGCAGGCCATCAAGACGCCGAGGGCGACCCATCCGGCGGCGAAGACGAGGCCGGCGACTGCTCCCACGAGAATGAAGGGCAGGAGGATGGCCGTCCCCAGGCCACCACCGCCGAGGGCGAGCATGCGTCGGTTCCACGACTGCCTGGTCGTCTGCGTGCCTTGGGAACGGAGTGAGACTCCGAGAAGGCCGAGGACCGCGACCGAAGCGAAGCCGACGATCATCGTGACTACTGCCACAACTCCCAACCACGTCATCGCTGCTCCAGGTTCGGTCGCGTTATCCCTGCCAAAAGGCTATCTGAGCCGTTCGGCACCCACCATTCGCGCTACTGAGGATCCACGCCCGCTGGAACCGGGACGCCAGGCGCGGGAGGATCTGGCACGTGAAGATCGACGTGCTGTTCGACCCGTTCGGCACCACATGGCGTGACGTGCGGGAGGGAGCAATCGCAGCCGAGGCCGAGGGATTCGATGGCGTATGGCTCTACGACCACCTGGCCGGATCCGTGCACAGGCACGATCGAGTCCTCGAATCGTGGACGACGCTCACCGCCATCGCCGCCACCGTGCCGCGCCTCGCCATCGGGCCGATGGTGCTGAACGTCGCCAACCGCGACCCGGGGACCTTGGGCGTCATGGCCGCCACCCTGCAGGAAATCAGCAATGGACGACTGTTGCTGGGCCTCGGTGCGGGGGGTGGGCGCGAGACGCCCTACGCCGCCGAGCAATGGGCCTTCGGCCGCACGGTGGACGGCGACCACGTCCGCCGGCAGGCCGTTGAGGCAGCGGTACCGATCCTTCGCTCGGTGTGGTCTGGGAGCGTCGCCGGTGTGGGTGGGTTCCTGCGGCCCGACCCGCCGCCGCCGATCATTCTCGGGGGTTTCGGCCCGAAGATGGCCGAGTTGGCGGGTCGGGTGGCGGACGGGATCAATGTGCCGGGCGGTCCTCGCGCGGGAAGCCTGCTTGCCATTGCCCGATCGGCGCGGGCCGCTGCTGGACGTGACGACTCGCCATTCGTCGTGACGGTGTCCTCCGAGCTGGACACCCGAGCGTTGCAACATCTCGAGGAACTCGATGTGGACCGGGCCGTGGTGTTCTTGGGAGCTCCCTCGGCGGCACGAGTGCACGCATTGGCCAAGCGTCGACCCTGAGAAGAGGCCGCTCCGTGATGGGTGCATGGCGCACAGGACCGAGCGGGGCGAAACTCGTTCCGGTCAGCGGTAGGTGTTGTTGCTGGTGTGATCGCCGCCGAGCCAGCGGGCCAAATCTTCCTTGGCCGTCTTCCGTCGCGTCTCGTTGATCTGCTCAGCATCGCGGTGGTCGACGGTGAACTCGAGAATGAGGTCGTTGGGATCGAGCACGTAGAGCGAGACGCAATACCCGTGATCGAGGACGAACGTCACCGGTTCCTGATACCCGGCGGCGGCAAGGCGAGCTTTGATCGCATCTTGCGTCTCCTGATTCACCGCAAGCGCAACATGGCGGAAGGGGGTGAAGTTGACGGTCGTCTTGAACTGCTCCTGGTCTTTCGGGTCAGCGAACTGGAAGAAGGCCAACGCGCTCCCGTCGGCCAGCGCGAAGAACGTGTGGCAATAGGTACGGGTCGCTCCGAAGAGCTCATCGGACTCAGTCCAGGTGGCGACCAGAGGCATCCCGATGACGTCCTCGTAGAACTGTCGGGTGGCTTCCTGATCGTCCGTGATCGAGGCGTGATGGTGAAGGCGGATCGGGCCGGGGGAAGGGGAAAGGGTCTGGCTCATGCCGCGGCCTCCATGGTGAGACGTGAAAGGGACTGTGTGGGCTCGCCGGCCCGAAGAACCCGGCGGGGTATGTCGAAGTCTGACACGGCCGCGGCTTCAGGGCGCCGTCATGAGGATGGACGTGATATCAGGTAGAGATAACTGGGCCCCTGATCGCTTGGATGATCCGAATCGAGCGTCCCTTGCCACATGCGGTCAAATCCCGCATGCTCGAGCGCCCGCCAGGAGGCGCGGTTCTCTTGCAACACGTCCACGACGACCGCCTGGATGTGGGGATGCGTCGTCCAGCAATCAGCGACCAACGCGGCGATCATCTGGGGCCCGAGCCCGCGCCCGGTCGCGTTCTCGTCACCGAGGAGGTAGTCGATGCCGGCGGCTGGAACAGATCCAATGCCCACAGCGACCGTTCGTTGCCAATCGGGGTCGTCCGCAAGGAGGTAGCGCTGCATGAACCCGATCGGCTGGCCCTCACTGAGCACAATGAATCCGTCGGTTGGATCTGCCCCGTCGATCATGGGGCCGTACTCAGCCTCCACCGACTCAGGATCGGCCGGTTCGCGCCACCACTTCTGGACGTGCGGGCGGGACAACCAATGGGCGAGGAGCGGAAGATCGCTTCGCTCCAACGGCCGCAGCTCGATCGGCATGCACCCAGAATGGCCGATGGTGAGGCTCACATACGGCAACAGCGATCGACCAGGGGTTGCTTTGGCGGGCTTTTGGGTAAGTACCCCACCATGCCCATGGGACAAC
>ODAK010003588.1_pt1 | contig 16048 bp, 14 predicted proteins | sample 1539591 | NCBI WGS metagenome assembly ODAK01 (sample SAMEA3539303, study PRJEB22396) | soil metagenome | biome: tundra; feature: field; material: soil | place: USA | collected 2010-05 | depth 0.15 m
TCAACGCCGTGAGCGGCGGGCCGGGTCACGATCGCTGGCTCTCGCCCGAGATCGCTGCCGTCGCGCAACTGGTGCGCGGCGCAGAACTGCTCGACCTGGTGTCGCGCTACGTCAGTTTGTCTTAAGGCAACGAAGGAGTAGTCATGGAAGGTGCCCGTCCCGTTCGCGCAGCGCGCGGCACCACGATGACCGCCCTCGGCTGGCCCCAGGAGGCGGCGCTGCGCATGCTGCAGAACAACTTGGACCCCGAGGTGGCCGAACGGCCCGACGACCTGGTGGTCTACGGCGGCACCGGCCGCGCGGCCCGGGACTGGCGCAGCTTCGACGCGCTGGTGCGCACGCTCACGACGCTCAAGGGCGACGAGACGATGCTGGTGCAGTCTGGCCGTCCGGTGGGGGTCTTTCAGACTCACGAGTGGGCGCCGAGGGTGTTGATCGCCAACTCCAACCTGGTGGGCGACTGGGCCACCTGGCCGGAATTTCGCCGCCTCGAGGCGCTGGGGCTCACGATGTACGGCCAGATGACGGCCGGATCGTGGATCTACATCGGCACCCAGGGGATTTTACAGGGCACCTTCGAGACCTTCGCCGCGGTGGCCAACAAGCGATTCGGTGGCACCCTGGCCGGCACCCTGACCCTGACCGGCGGGGCGGGCGGCATGGGCGGCGCGCAGCCGCTGGCCGTCACCATGAACGACGGCGTCTGCCTGTGCGTGGACGTTGACCCCGCCCGCCTGCAGCGCCGCGTTGATTTCCGCTACCTCGACGAGTGGACCGAGGACCTCGACGACGCGATCGCGCGCGTGCTGGCGGCCAAAAAGGAGCGCCGCGCGTTGAGCGTGGGACTGCTCGCCAACGCGGCCACCATCTTCGCCGAGCTGCTGCGCCGCGGCGTCGAGGTTGACATCGTGACCGACCAGACCTCGGCCCACGATCCGCTCAGCTACCTGCCCGAGGGGATTGACCTCAACGACTGGCACGACTACGCCGACAAGAAACCCGAGGAGTTCACCGACCGGGCCCGCCAGTCAATGGCCAAGCAGGTCGAGGCCATGGTGGGGTTCATGGACGAGGGGGCGGAGGTCTTCGACTACGGCAACTCCATCCGCGGCGAGGCGCAATTGGGGGGCTACTCCCGAGCCTTCGACTTCCCCGGTTTCGTGCCGGCGTACATTCGCCCGCTCTTCTGCGAGGGCAAGGGGCCGTTTCGCTGGGTCGCGCTCTCGGGTGACCCCAAGGACATCGCCTGCACCGACGCCGCGGTGCTCAAGCTCTTTCCCGAGAACGACGCCCTGCGCCGGTGGATCACCAAGGCCCAAGAGAAGGTTGCCTTCCAGGGACTGCCGGCGCGGATCTGCTGGCTCGGTTACGGCGAACGCGACCGCGCGGGTCTGGCCTTTAACGAACTGGTCAGGTCGGGCGAGGTGTCGGCCCCGATCGTGATCGGCCGCGACCACCTCGACGCCGGCTCGGTGGCCTCGCCGTACCGCGAAACCGAGTCGATGCTCGACGGTTCGGACGCCATCGCGGACTGGCCGGTGCTCAACGCGCTGCTCAACACCGCCTCGGGCGCGTCGTGGGTCTCGATCCATCACGGCGGCGGCGTGGGCATCGGACGATCGATCCACGCGGGCCAGGTCTGCGTCGCCGACGGCACCGACCTGGCGGCAGAGAAGCTGGCCCGCGTGTTGCGCAACGACCCCGGCACCGGCGTCATTCGTCACGTGGACGCCGGCTACGACCTGGCCGAGGACGTCGCTCGCGAGCGCGGCGTGCGAATACCCATGCGCGAGGGCTAGATGACCACGCGGGTGCTGGTCAACGTCGGCGAACTGACGACCAACGATCCCGCGTGCGGCGACGGGTCGGTGATGGGCCGGATGCACGACGCCGCGATGGTGCTCGACGAGGGTCGGGTGTTGTGGATCGGAGCGAACGTAGACGCTCCGGCGGCCGACGAGATGATCGACGTCGACGGGGCCGCGGTGGTGCCCGGTTTCGTTGATTCGCACACCCACCTCGTCTTCGCCGGTGAGCGAAGCGACGAATTCGAAGCGCGCATGGCCGGCCAGCGTTACGACGGCGGGGGAATACTGCGCACCGTGTCGGCCACGCGAGGTGCCACGTCGGACGAACTGCGCCGCGCCACGGCCACGCGGGCGCGGGCCCTGCGCGCAAGCGGCGTCACCACCATGGAGATCAAGTCGGGCTACGAGCTCACCGTGGAGGGCGAAGTGCGACTTCTGCAAATCGCGGGGGAGTTCAGTGATGAGGTGACGTTCCTCGGCGCGCACGCGGTGCCATCAGAGTTCGCGCACGACCGCGACGGCTACGTGGACCTTTTCGCCGGCACGATGCTGGAGCGCTGTGCACCTAACGCCAAGTGGGCCGACGTCTTCTGCGACGAAGGGGCCTTCCATGTGGACGAAGCGCGGCGGATCTTGCTGGCCGCCCGCGAGGCGGGCCTTCAGCTGCGACTGCACGCCAATCAGTTGGGCGACAGCGGTGGGGTGGCGCTCGGCGTCGAGTTAGACGTGGCCAGCGTCGATCACTGCACGCACGTCAACGACGCCGACCTCGACGCGTTGGCCTCGTGCGACACCGTCGCCACGTTGCTGCCCGGCGCGGAGTTCTCGACCCGCTCGGCCTACCCGTCGGCCCGTCGCTTCCTCGACGCCGGCGTGACGGTGGCGCTGGCCACGGATTGCAACCCCGGTACGTCCTACGTCACCAACATGGCCCTGGTGATTGCCCTCGCGGTGCGCGAGATGTCCATGAGCGTGGATGAGGCGCTCTGGGCGGCGACCCGTGGCGGCGCCACGGCCTTGCGTCGTGACGATATCGGTCGACTGAGCGAGGGCTCGCGGGCCGATCTGTTGGTCCTGGACGGGCCAAGGGCGGCCCACCTGGCCTACCGTCCCGGCGGCCCGGTGGTCGCGCAGGTGCTGCGCGCGCGTCGCTGAAGGTTGAGATGAGCCACCTGTCGGGACCTTTAGAATGTAGGTATGCCCACCCCCAAAGTCCCCGCTGAACTGCCGACAACATTTGGCGCACTGCGCGCCAGCGGCTACGAGCCCAAGTCCGTGCGCGAAGAGTTGCGTCTGAATCTAGAGCAGCGTCTGGCACAGGGTCAACCAATCACCTCGTCGGTGCTTGGCTACGAGGACTCGGTGCTGCCCCAACTCGAGACGGCGTTGCTGGCCGGACACGACATCATCCTGTTGGGCGAGCGCGGCCAGGCCAAGAGCCGGATGATCCGTTCGCTGGTCGAACTGCTCGACGAGTGGCTGCCCATTGTCGAGGGGTCCGAAGTCCGCGACGATCCCTACGCGCCGATCTCGGCCTTCGCCATTGCGGTGCTCGAAGAGCAAGGCGACCTGACCCCGATCACCTGGCTGCACCGCAGCCAGCGCTTCGCCGAGAAGTTGGCCTCGCCCGATACCTCCATGGCCGACCTCATCGGCGAAGTGGACCCCATCAAGGTCGCCGGCGGGCTCTACCTCGACGACCCCCGGGCGCTCTCCTACGGCCTCGTGCCCAAGTCGAACCGGGGCATCTTCGCCATGAACGAGCTGCCGGACCTTTCGGAGCGTATTCAGGTGGGACTGCTCAACGTGCTCGAAGAGCGCGACGTGCAGATCCGCGGGCACCTGGTGCGCCTCGACCTCGACATCCTGGTGGTGGCGACCGCCAACCCCGAGGACTACACCAATCGCGGCCGGCTCATCACGCCCTTGAAGGACCGTTTCGGATCACAGATCCGCACGCACTATCCCTACGAGATCATTACCGAGATCGCCATTGTCCACCAGGAGGCGAAACTGCCCGTCACGCCCAAGCCCATCACGGTGCCGTGGTTCATCGACGACATCGTGGTGCGCGTCAGCCACGTCGCGCGCAAGAGCCACGTCGTGAGTCAGCACTCCGGCGTTTCGGTGCGCCTATCCATTGCGAACTACGAAACAGTAATCGCCAACGCCCTGCGTCGCACGTTGCGCACCGGTGACCATGCCGTCGTACCGCGCGTCAGCGACTTGAGCGCCATGGTGCAGTCAACCCAGGGCAAGATTGAATTCGACTCGATGGACGACAGCGACTCCGACCAGATCATCGCGGCACTGGTGTCGCTGGCGGTGCGTCAATGCTTCGCCGAGCACGTGTTGCTCGAGGAGGGTCCCGAGATCGTCGAGGCCTTCAACGATGAGGTGCTGGTGCACACCGGTGACGACCTCGCCGACCAGAGTTACCTCGACGTGCTAGCCGCCATGCCGGCCCTGGACGCGCCGGTGCGCCGCATCGCCGGTCCCGACGCCAACGACGGTGAGTTGGCGGCAGCCATTGAATTTGTGCTCGAGGGTCTCTACCTCACCAAGCGACTCGCGAAGGATGCGTCGGGGGCGCGAGCGCTCTATCGCGCGAGGAATCGCTAGTGCCCGTTCGTTACGGCTTCCGTCGATTTGGTGAGGACGACGACTTCGACGACCTCGACGCCGAAGAGCTGCTGCGACTGCTGACCGACGACTACCTCGAGAGCGGTGACCTCGACGAAGCAATGGAGCGCCTGCTGCGCGAGGGATTTGTGTCGCCCGACGGAAAACGCAACGAGGGGCTTCGCGAACTGCTCGAGCGCACGCGGGCCAAGCGCCGCGAACTGGAGCGTCAGGCCGACCCCGACGGCGAGATGCAGCGCTACCGCGAGTGGCTCGAAGAGATCGAGGCCCTGGAGTCGGGCGAGCTCGACCAACTGTTGGCCGACGCGGAGGGTTCCGACGACGAACGGCGCAAGGAAGTGACGCGCGACTACGTCGAGCAGAAGTACATGCAGCGAAGTCTCATGAGCGACCGCCTGGCCGAACGGCTCAGCAACTATCAGCAATACGAATTTGTCTCCTCCGAGGCGCGCGAACAGTTCGAGCAGCTCTTGCATGAGTTGCAGGAGGACGTGCTCAATACGTATTTTCAAAAGAGCAAGGAGTTCCTCAACGACCCCGACTCCGAAGAGTTGGCCCGTACCCGAGAGATGATGGACGCGCTCTCGACCATGATTGAACAGGACCGTCGCGGCGAGCCGCTCGATCCCAGCTTCGAGGACTTCATGGAGAAGTTCGGAGACTTCTTTCCCGGTGCGAAGAGTCTCGAGGACGTAGTGCGCGCCATGGCCGAACGGGCCGCCGCCGCCGAGGCGATGTTCAACTCGCTTTCGGGTGAACAGCAGGGCGAACTGCGCGGGCTCTTCGACAAAATGATGCAGAACATGGAACTGGACTTCGCGCTGCATCGACTCGTGTCGAACCTACGCCAAGCCACCCCAGACATTGATTGGAATAGGGCCCATCGCATGCGCGGCAGCGATCCCTCCTCCTTTGCCCAATCGGCCTCCGTGGCCGAACAGTTGGGCGAACTGCGCGGTTTGGAGCAGTTCCTGGGCCAGGGCAACGCGGCCCAGGGTCTACCCGAAGTGGATGTGGAGTCCGTTCGGCGCAACCTCGGCGCTGACGCGGCCCAGCACGTGGTTCGCCTGCAGAAGGCGTTAAAGGCCCTGAAGGACCAGGGTTTCATCGACCGCCATGGCGGCCAATTGACCTTGAGCGCCAAGGGCGTACGCCAGATTGGCCAACAGGCCCTGAAGGATCTCTTCGCCCAGTTGCGTAATTCGCCCGCGTTGGGCGCGCACCGCGAGTCAACCGTGGCCCGCGGCGGCGACCGAGAGGAGACCTCCAAGGCGTGGGAGCCCGGCGAGCCCTTCGCCTTGCACATTCCCCAAACCCTGCGCAACGCGGTCTTTCGTCAGGGTCCCGGCACGCCGGTGCGACTGCACCCCGATGACTTTGCCGTCGAGGAGTATGAGGCCACCAGGCGCTCGGCGACCGTCTTCGCGATCGACCTGTCGCTCTCCATGGCCATGCGCTCGAACTTGGTGCCGGCCAAGAAGATGGTGCTGGCTCTCACCCAGTTGATTCGCTCGAAGTTCCCGCGCGACTTCTGCGCGGTGGTGGGGTTCGGCGAGACGGCCCAGGAGTTGCGCGTTGAGGACATACCGGCGCTGAGTATCGATTACGCCTACGGCACCAACCTCCAGCACGCCCTGGCCCTCAGCCGCCACCTCATGCGTAATGAACGCGGGGAGCGCCAGATCGTGGTGGTGACCGATGGCGAGCCGACGGCCCACCTGATGGACAACGGCGAGCCGTTCTTCTCCTGGCCGCCGGTTCGCGAGACCCTGGAAAAGACCATGGCCGAGGTGCTGCGTTGCACCAAGGCCGGCATCAAGATCAATATTTTTGCCCTGGACATCGAACGCAGCCAGTTTCCTTTCGTTGAACAGATCGCCCGAGTCAACGGCGGCCGAGCGTTTTACACGTCAATCGACGAATTGGGCAGCTACGCGTTGGACGATTTTGTTCGCCACCGTCGCGCCAGTTAGCGCCAGTTAGCGCCACGACGTAATCCCTATTTATCAGGGATTTTAATAATTGCATTTGCTTTTTCGGCCAAACCCCGCAACAATGACACCGTTGTAATTACAGCGTTGACGTACGTCAGCGCCGGGAGGGAATACAACATGGCATTCGTTGAAATATTGAGCGGCATGGAAGATCGAGGTTGGCAGTCGAGAGCGAACTGCATGGGTGTGGACCCCGATCTCTTTTTCCCCGAGCGGGGGGCCTCGACCAGAGAGGCCAAGGAAGTCTGCCGGGGTTGCGTCGCGCGTGAGGACTGCCTCGAATACGCCTTGGATAACGGAGAGAAATTCGGCATCTGGGGTGGCATGAGCGAACGCGAGCGCCGCCGCCTGCGCCGGGCCCGCGCTATCGAACGCCGCGCCCAGGCTGGCTAGTCACTCTTTGATCACCTCGCCGTGCCAGTTGATGAAGCGCTCTTCGATCGTGGCGTCGCGGCTGAGCCCCAGTTCCACCCATCGAGCGGGATTTTCGCGCTCGAGCAGCGCCGCGGGCACCAGTCCCACGAGCTCCGAGCGGCTGATTTGGCCACCCTCGGGCAGTAGGGTCCGGACCCGGTCGTAGACCTGCGAAGGAAGGACCATCTCAACGTCGACGATGTTGCAACTGACTTGTACGGCGTCGCCCGCGGCGAAGGCCAGTGTCCGCAATGCCGGCTGGCGAATTTCCTTGGCGATCATTCGCGCTTGGTCCAGCGTCACGTCGTGTAACCAGAGATTCCACGCGACCAGGATGTCCCTCGCCCCGACGGCCACGGAACCGCGGCGACTCGACGCGCGGGCGGGACCGACGTCGGGCACCAACGATGAAAAAGCCGCCTTGCGAACCTCTGGCAGCGTGCGAGTGGTGTGATCGGTGAGCGGTCCGTACAAAAAGACCGGCACCTCGTAGGTCGTGGCGAGCCAGTGGGCCAATTCGTCGCGCAGCACCACTGCTCGGTCGCCTTCACCTCGCTCCAGCGCCACGAAGGGCACCACGTCGACGACGCCAAAGCGCGGGTGCACACCCTCGTGGGTAGTGAGATCGAGCCGTTCGTACGCGGCGTCGATGAGCGAGTGCACGTCGCGCACGAGGGCGTAGTCGTCGTTGATCAGCGTGAAGACGGAACGGTGGTGGAATTCGCAACTGTGCACGTCGCGCAGCGACGAACCGGCGGCATCGCACAGTTCGTCGAGCACGTCAACGTCGCGACCTTCAGAAATGTTGATGACGCATTCAAACATTGACTCAGGTTATTGGTTGAGATTGATCTTCGCCAAGCGACGGCGCGAACTGCGCAGTCGGCGCCGTTCGCGTTCACTCTTGCCGCCCCAAATGCCATGATCGACGTGATTCTCGAGCGCGTACTCCAGGCATTCCTGCTCCACCGGACATTCGTCACAGATTTTTTGGGTGATCAGCACGCCGACGCCATCGCGCGGAAAGAAGACTTCCGCGGGGTAATCGCGGCACTTAGCCTGGGCCATCCACTCGGTAGTCACCTTCACCCCCTAATGGTAAGGGTCTCTTTTAGAGTACCCACCTAACTCTCAGGACTGTCTAAAGATTGGGTTACATTTCGAACACAAAACTCACGCGACACGTCGCGTACGTAACGATTCGATGACGAAACTTTGTATCCGTTTACATCGTGATACATTGATCAATTTTTTTGTCGCGACGTGAACAAAATTGTTACTTGCTCGGTATGCGGTGATGACGGCGTACTAGATCTCGCGATGTCGCCGTAGAGTCTTGACCGTGGAGATTCCGATCGCGTGCACGCTCAGTGCAACGGAAGCGCTTACGCAGCTCGGTGAATGGAAGGACCTCTTGTCTCAGCTGGCGATGGCACGTCGCGGATGGCTCCCGGTCGCCTCGAGATAATCCTGTACGCCGATCTCACGAACGTGGCGGCCCTGATTCAATTGGCGCAGCGAGAGAAGGCCTGCTGCGCGTTCTTTGATTTCACGCTGGCGATCAGCGCCGAACGAGTGACGTTGGTCATCGACGTGCCCCCCGTGGCGTCGTCGATACTCGATGATTTGCACGCCAATCTTGCCTCGTGCGTCACCGGCATTGTCACGGGCGAATCGACGTAACGTGCGGTCGAAATAGGGCTTTCGCGGAGTCGGTAGAATGGTTGCTGCGCAGTTCTAGTACCACGAGGAGCACCGTGAGCCAGGTCCCGACTACTGAAGCCACCGAGGTCGTTGAACCGGTCGGACACGTGCAAGTCATCTATCTTGGCCCCGTCGCGCCCCACTGGGAGTGCCGCATGGTATTTGGCGACGAGGAGCAGATTCAGGCCTTCGTTGACCGCATTGACGCCCGACTTCGTTTCTTGCCGCCCCACGATCCTCAGTTCCGCCGTAACCGCGAGCGCGTGAATCGCGACGCGGAGCGCGAGAACCTCATCGTCGAGTGGAACCTCGGTTACGACGAAGAGGTTTAGGCCAGCGGCGAGTTCGTCACTCGCTCGTACCACGCGTCCGGACTAATGAGTTCCGCCGCGCTCGGCAATCCGTCAACTCGTAACAGTGCGTCAAACACCTTCAGCGTGTGCGCACGTTGCAACGTCGCGACAAACTCGTGGGCCTGCTCGTGATGGATTCCCTGGTTCGAGATGCCGAAGAGGGCCGCGGCGGCGTCTTCACCACGCGCGTCGCTGTGACGGTGGCGCCGGTGGGCCTCGACGAGCGCTGGTCGCGGGCCGAGAATCGCTTCGGTGATTTCGTGCGCCGCCGCATCGAAGAACGCCAGCAGCACGCTCGCGGCCGCGTTGATCGCGCGTGTCGCGTCGGTCTCCTCGGGCATCTCGATGCCGTCGAGCAACGCCTCGGGATTGTTGATGAACGAGGTGAGATCTTCGGGATTGACGATCGATTGCAAACGAGTGAGCAGATCGCCCTGGGCATTCGTGGCTTCGCGCACGGCATCGATGAGCAACGCGCGAAGAGCGTCACCGGTGCCCGGTTGGGTCAGTACGAGCGACGCCACGAACTCCTGGGCGAGCGCGAAGACGTAGACCTCGTCGTGTTCTAAGGTCCATGCTTCGGCGAAGCTGGCGAGGTTGTTCACGACGAGTAAGCGCGCGTCGTCCTCGCGCGGCAGCGGCAACGCCGCGAGTGACCAGGCGCGCTCGGAGAAGTGACCGGCGACCGAACCCATTTGAAAGCCGGTGAAGAGGGGGCCGAGGGTGGACGCCATCTGGGTCATCATGTTGTTGGCGTCGGGCTCGAGCTCTTCAACCGATGTGGGCGCTGCGCTCGGGCTGGCGACCAGGGGCGCGATCAAGGGTCGCCACTGTGCGAGGGCGGCCGACGTGAGGGCCGATCGATTGACCGCGGTGATACGTGGCTCGCTCGCCACGCCCAAGAGCGCGTCGACGTGTCGTCCGACGAGCGGCGCAAGTTCTTCTAGTCGTTGACGTTCAATGGGCTCGGGATTGGGGTCGCCGTCAGCGCCACGCGCAATATTGAGCGCCAGTTGGGTCGCGGTGGCGAACCACGCGTCGGGACCCTGCTGGCCAAGGATATTGAAGATATCGCCGAACATTCCTTCGAATGGGTTCTCACTCACGCACACAACTTAAGGGTCAACGCCGACGGACGCCACGCTTGGCCGTGCCCCGTCGTTTCTTGGCCCGCAAGGTCAAGGTCCGCTCCGTCGGTCCACCTAGAATTACAGTCTTGGCCACCGACGTAGCACTGGATATTGGAACAGCGAACTGTCGTCTCGCGACGGCCCAACGGGGCATTCTCATTAATGAGCCGACGGTGGTGGCGATTGACACCAACTCCGGCGACGTGGTGGAAGTGGGCCTCGGCGCGCTCGACTCGGTAGGGCGTTCGTCGCGTCACATCGTGGTCTTTCGTCCCTTCGCCCAGGGAACGACCGTCGACTTCGACGTCACGGCGCGGCTCATTTCCGGTCTCTTCGATCGTGCCGGAATCTCCAAGTTGAGCCGGGCCCGCGTGGTGATGAGTGTGCCCTCACTGGCCACGGCCATCGAGCGTCGGGCGCTGCGCCAAGCGGCTATCCAGGCCGGTGCGCGCGAGGTGAGTCTGGTGGAGGCGCCCATCGCCGCCGCCATTGGCCTGGGACTGCCGGTGCAGGACCCCGTTGGATCGGCCGTCACGATTCTCGGCGCGGGCGCGTCGGAGGCGGCGCTGATCTCCCTGGGTGGCATCGTTACCGGCAGCGGCCGCCGCCACGGAGGCAACGATTTGGACAGTGCCATCGCGTCACTGTTGCGTCAGCGACACGGGGTGGTCGTCGCCCCCGCCACCGTGGAGATGTTGAAGTGGAACTTGGCCTCGGCGCTGGGTCACACCCACGGCAGCTCCGAAGTGGTCCAGGCGCGCATGGTCGAGAGCGGCGATCCCGTTGAAGTTGAAGTGGGCGCCGACCTGGTGAACGTCGCGTTGACCGAAGTGCTCAACTCCACGATCAAGATGGTCCAGGACTGTCTGAGCGACGCACCGCCGGACCTCTCCCAGGACGTCAGCGCCGGTGGCCTCACGCTGGTGGGCGGCCACGCGCTGTTGAACGATTTCGCCGAACTCATCGCCACGGGCACGGGTATAGAAGTGAATGTGGCCGAGGACGCGGAATTGGTGATTATCCGGGGACTGCAGTTGTGCATGACCGAAATGTCGTCGCTGCACGCCCTGTTTCGAAACGTCGACCGTTAATCCTCGTTCTCGCGGGCCAACTGATTGACGGCGGCCCGCACTTGCCAATCGCGATCCTCGCCGGCGCGTTCGAGGGCCGCTTCGATGTCGGGACCCTCGAAGTTGGACAGGGCCACGATCGCCCGTCGCCGTACCGGAGCCTTGTCTTCGAGTGCGCCCAACACTGCGCGCCGTCCGCGGTCGTCGCCAATGGCCCCTAGCGCCGCGACCGCCGCCTCACGACACCGAGCGTCATCGTGACTGGTGGCCACTTCACTCAACGCGTCGACCGCGTCGACGCGCAGGTGTTCACCTAGGGCGAAGGCCGCCGCGTCGACGACGAGCGGATCAGGGTCGGCGAGCGCGGCGATGATCGCGTCGAAGACGGACGGGTCAGTGACCTTTTCGTGGGCCACCAGCGTAAGCGCCTCACGGCGCACGTCGAGGTCTTCGTCGCCCAGCGCGCCGAGCCAATCGTCGCTCGACAAGAGTGCGTGACGAACGCAGCCGCGAAGGGCGAGCACGCGATGACGTGGCCCACGGGCATCCAAATTGACTCGCAGTAAAGTTTCGGCGTCGTCGCCCTGGGCGAAGCCGGCGCGTAGCAGAGCCTCGTCGAGGGCCTCCGGTAGGGTTGATTCATCACTGTGCACGACCCCATCTCAGCACCTCGACCTCGTCGACCGCGATTCCTCTGGCCACTAGTGAGTCTGGTGGTGGTACTCGCCGCCGTGCTCGTGGTGGGCAACCGACAGTTATCCGAGTATGCCATCACCCCGGGCAACGCCACGCCCGTCGCTCCGCTGGTACGGGTGAAGGGCATTCACACGGACCCGCACAACGACAAGATCATGTTGGTTGACGTCTATCTGTCCCAGCTCAACGTGTTTGCGTGGATACGACTGCACTTCGAGTCGCACGTGCAGTTCGTGCCCGCCAACGATCTCGTTGATCCCGGCATTCCCAACGACGAACTCGGTGCGCAGGGTTACCAGGAGATGAATGACTCCAAGCAGGCCGCCGAGGTGGCGGCCTTCCGCGCGCTCGGCTGGCAGATACCGAGTGTTCCGACGGGCGCGGTGGTGACCGGTGTGGTCGCCCCTTCGCCGGCACGCACGGCCGGCATCAAAGTGGGCGACGAGATCGTCGGCGTTAACGGCACCCCAGTACGCTCGTCGTGCGCGCTCATCGGTGTCGTGCACTCGTTGGCGCCGGGCACGAAGGTCGGACTTCGCATCAAACGCGCCACAATCAGTCCGAAGGGCCTCATGACGCTGAAGAGTCCCACGAGCGTGCGGGTGACCACGGGCAAGGACCCGAACGGATTGGCACCCTCGGGTTGCGCCGGCGTGAGCGGGCGAAGTCGCTCGTGGCTGGGTGTCTCCATAGAAGACGGCACCAACTACGCCCTACCCGCGACGGTGTTCATCAATACCGCTGATATCGGAGGGCCCTCGGCGGGCCTGGCGATGACGTTGACGCTCATCGACAAATTGAGCAAGGGATCATTGACGGGCCACCACGTCATTGCCGCCACCGGCACCATCGCCGTCAACGGAGCGGTCGGCGACGTGGGCGGCGTGGCCGAAAAGACGGTGGCCGCGCAGCGCGCCGGCGCCACGATTTTTTTCGTCCCCCAGGTTGAGGTGTCGACGGCAAGAAGTGTCGCCGGTCCGGGCCTGCGCATTGTCGGCGTGAGCAGCTTGCACCAGGTGCTGTCTGACCTTCTTCGACTGGGTGGGGACCCAGCGGTGCCCCTTTCCCGCCCCCACTAAGCCAATTTTTTGGCGCCAAACGCCGTAGTCTTGAAGGAATGGACGACCGCCGAATTCTTTCAACCACGCGTCAGTCGTCGACCGAGATCGCCCGGGTTAACTTCACGACGCTACGCAAAGGGGGCCTGGACCCCCAAGAAGTTCGCCTCCACCTCGAGTCGGTGGCCCGGGAAGTGGCCCATATGGAGACCCGGATCCGCGAAATGCAGGACCAGCTCATCGAAGCCAAGCGCCGGGAGGCCAACCCCACCTTCGACGAAGTGACCCTCACCAACGCGCTGGGTTCACAGAGCGCCGCCATTTTGCGCGGTGCGCACGAAGAGGCCGGGCGCGTCACCTCCGAAGCCCAAGAGCGCAGCGCTCAACTCTTCACCGAGAGTCAGCAGCGCAGTGCCTCGCACCTCATCGAAGCCCAGGAGCGCGCGACGAGCATCATCACCGAGGCCGAAAACACCGCGACGCAGATCGATCACGACGCGCGACTAGGGGCGGAACGGCTCATTGACTCGGCCAAGGTCAACGGCGAGGCGCTGGTCGACCTCGCGCGCGAACAGGGCCGGGCCATCCTCGAACAGTCCAACGAAGCTCGCAAGACCGTATTGAACGACCTGGCCGTCAAGCGCAAGGCGCTGCACATGCAAATCGATCAACTGCGCGCCGCGCGCGACACGTTGGGGGCCTTCGTCGCGACGTTGAGCGAACAAGTGGAATCGGTGCTCTCGGGCATCAACAATTCGGACGAAGCGGCGCGCAGCGCGGCCCTGGAGGCGCTGCGCGAGCACACCGCGTCACCGGAACCAACCGAGGAGGAGTTGCTCGCGGACACGCCACTTCGTCACGTGCCCGAGCCCACCCTCGAGCCCACCCCCGAAACCCCCGAAATCCCCGAAATCCCGAAGGCCAAGGCCGGCAAAGCCGAAAAGATCGAGCAATCGGGCGAGTCGCTGCTGCTCGAGGACGATCCCTCGGGAACTGACGTGGTCAACGAGATTTTCGCCCGACTTCGTAAGGCCACCCTGGAAGAACGGGGTGCCACGGCACCCGCGCCCCGCAAGGCCGCCCCGGTGGCCAAGTCCGAGACGCCCACCGGTGAACTCTTCGAACGCCGTGACGGCGCGTTGGAAGAGCCGCTGTCCGTGCTCACGCGCAAGGTGAAACGGGCACTGCAGGACGATCAGAACATCATGCTGGAGCGCTTACGCGAAGTGAAAGCCATGATTACCACCGAACTCGAAGACGAGCACGCCCAGCGTGCGCGCTACGCCGAGGCGGCGTTCGATGCATTAGCCAGCGCCGCCGACGCGGGGGTGCGCTTCGCCTTCGACGAAGCGGGCGCGTCAGGCGGGGCGCTCAATCGCGGTGAGCTCGACGAGTGCTCGGCCGATCTGGCGGTCACCATTGTCTTGGCCCTGCGCAAGCGGATCCTGGCCGACGGCAGTGGTGACGGCCCCGAGCGAGTGAACGCGGCGTACAAGGAGTGGCGTGGCGCGCGCGTCGAACGACTCTGCACCGACGCGGCCCGCCGGGCCTTTCACTTGGGCGTCCTGGCCGCGTCCCAGGGACGTTCCGTTCGCTTTTACGTGGCTCCCAGCGACGCGCCGTGCGACGCCTGCGCGCTGGATGCCAGTGCCGGCGAACGTCTCGCCGGTCAGGTTTTTCCGAGCGGCTCGCTGTATCCGCCGCTGCACGCCGGATGCGCGTGCGCGTTGGTGCCGGTTTAAAAACGCGTAGGCTCGCTTCGTGCGCAGCCCCACCGATGTACCACCGCGTCCCCGACGTCTTAATCGACTGAGCCGACGTTTTTGGATTGGTCTGGTGGTCTTCGTAGTCCTCATCGGCTTCCTCTCGCTTCGCAGTTTGGCGGTCTTGTGGACTGATCAAATGTGGTTCCATTCGGTGGGCTACGGCAGCGTCTTTTCGACGCTGTTCTACGTGAAGGCCGGACTCGTGCTGGTGTTCGGCGCGATCTTCTTTGCCTTGATGTGGGGCAACCTGCTGTTGACCGAACGATTCGGCGCGCGCGACCTCTCCTTTGAGCCCGAAGACGAGGTGGTGCGCCGCTTTCAAACCCTGGTCCGTCCGTACTACAAGCGCATCTACGCCGCCATCGCCCTGGTCCTGGGCCTGGTGGCCGGACTCAACTCCGTCAGTCAGTGGAATACCTTCCTGCTCTTCATCCACTCCAAGCCATTCCACATCACCGATCCGCTCTTTCACAAGGACCTGAGTTTTTACATCTTCACCCTGCCCTTCATTTCGTTCATCGTCACCTGGTCGGTGGTGTCGCTCTTCGTGGTGCTCATCATCACCGCCGGGTTCCACTACCTCAACGGCGGCATCCGCGCGGTGCGCGGAACTCCCCACGTCTCGCCGAGGGTGAAGGCCCACCTCTCGGTCATCGGCGCCGCCATTGCCCTCATGAAGGCCATCGGCTACTTGATCGCCAAGTGGGAACTCGTCAATTCCACCAACGGTTACTTGCAGGGTGCCAGCTATACCGACGTGCACGCGCGCATGCCGGCCATGACCATCCTCTTCTACCTGTCACTCGCCGCCGCGGTGATCCTGCTGGTCAACGTGCGTTCACGGGGCTGGTCACTGCCCGCGGTCGCGGTGGGTCTGTGGGTGTTCGTGTCACTCGTTATCGGGGTGCTCTACCCGACGCTGCTTCAAGCGCTCAAGGTGAGCCCCTCGCAGGCGACGCTCGAGGCACCGTACATTGCGCGCAATATCACGGCCACCCGGGCGGCCTTCGGCCTCGACAAGGTGGCGCTGCACAACTTCGCTGGCGCGCAGACCATTTCGGACAAGCAAGTCGCCGCCGATAAGGCGACGCTCAATAACATTCGACTCTGGGACCCGTCGCCGCAGATCGCGCTGGAAACCACGATTCGTCTCCAGTCGATTCGTTCGTACTACACCTTCTCTACCTTGGGCGTCGATCGCTACAAAATAAACGGGAAAGTGACGCCGGTGCTGATCGGCGCGCGTCAGCTCAACAGTTCCAGCCTGCCGTCGCCCAGCTGGGTGAACACGCACCTGCAGTACACCCACGGCATCGGCGTGGCGGCGATCGCGGCCAATACCGCCGTGCCCGATACTGGCAACCCGGTGTACGACGTCTCGAACGTACCGCCCGTCTCGACCAACGGCATGC
>ODAK010003589.1_pt1 | contig 16047 bp, 14 predicted proteins | sample 1539591 | NCBI WGS metagenome assembly ODAK01 (sample SAMEA3539303, study PRJEB22396) | soil metagenome | biome: tundra; feature: field; material: soil | place: USA | collected 2010-05 | depth 0.15 m
TGGCTGGCGCGGTTCGCTGGCCGCGGCGATGTGACGTTCGCGGTGGAGGGCTGTACGGGGTGGCGGTTCGTGGTCGAGGAGCTGGCGCGGGCGGGGATCACGGCGCTGCTGGCCGAGCCGGCCGAGACCGCGCACCAGCGGGGCCCGAAGAAGCGGGCGAAGACCGGCAAGGCCGATGCCCGGCATCTGCGGACCCTGGTGGCCGAGGGCCGGGTGCCGGTGTCGTGGATCCCGCCGGAGCAGGTCTGCGAGCTGCGGGTGCTGTTGCAGCTGTACCGGGATCTGCGTGAGGAGCACACCGCGTGGACCCAGCGGATCCACGCCACCCTGTTCCACCAGGGCGTGCCCAGCCTGGCCGGGCGGCTGGCCGACCCGCAGGCCCGGGCCTTGCTGGCGCACGGTGAGGATATCGGCCTGTCGCCGGCGGGCGGGCAGGCCGTCGCGGCCGCGCTGCGCCGGATGGACGACCTGGAAGCCGAATTGGCGCCGGTGCACGCCCAGATCGCGGCGTTCGCCCGCCGCCAGATCGGCTGCAAGACCCTGACCGCGGAACTGTACGGGTCGGGCCGCTGATCGCGGCGATCATCTGGGCGTTCCTGGGAGATGCCCGCCGGTTCTCCTCCTCCGCCCAGGCGTTGCGGCACACCGGGCTGGACGTCACCGTTTACTCCTCCGATGACAAGCGCACCCCCGGGCACCTCTTTCACCAAGGGCCGCCGATCCTGCGCTGGGCGCTGTTCGAAGCCGGCCACCAGGGCTCCCGTACCACCTCGCCTGACCACCTGTATTACACCGACGTCGCCGCGCGGATCGACGCTAACCGGGCCGCGCTGTCGGTCGCCCGCAAGCTCGCCCGCCGCTCGCACCACATCCTGCGCCGCCTCGGCGACCAGGCCTACGCCCCCCTGCCAGCTGGACGGTGACGCTGATGCGGGTGACAAGCGGCGGCCCTCACACCACCGATGCACCGTGGCCACCCACGCTGGCCGGCGCCCCGGAGCTGTCCTGCCGCCATCCCGGCGTTGCCGGGGATGGACGGCCTCGAGAGACTGGCGCGGCCACACCCCAGCGGGACCACCCCATCGATCATCATGTCGCCGAGACCGCAGCTGTCTCGCGGACCGAGGTAAGGCCGGGCGCCCGCGCCACCCGCACACGCCGATCCCTGAGCTTCCCCCCAGGAGAACCCATGACCTGACCCAGCCCTCACCCGTGCCGCCCTCATCTGGTACTGCGTCAGCGCGGCCGACGGGATACCGAAGACCTGCACGCTGGAGGCGACCCGGCCCGGCGCGCCGTCCAGGTCCGCGCCGCACCCGCCGCAGGTACCCGGCTCCATGACCCTGGTATCTCCCGGCCCGGCCACCATCTGCGGGCCAGGCCCGGATGGTCCTTCTGCCCGCCCCGGCCCGCCCGCGCCCGCCGACTGCCAGCCTTCGCCCTCGCCTCAGCCGCGGGACAGTCCCGGCTGGGGCTGGGAGGAATTCGAGGAATCGCGACCCGCCTGTGGGCGCAGCGACGCCACCTCCGCCCGCAGCGACTCGATCAGCGCAGCCTGCTCCGCACCACCGCCAGCAGCTCCGCGACCCGGGCAGCCAGCTCCTCATACGACGGCTTCTCCGGATGCGGCACCCCGGACACAACCATGATCACAAACCGGACGCCAGCACCGACACGCCGCAGATCAGCAGGGAGTGCGATTGGTTACATTTGTCCGGCGCTATTAGAAATAGCGAAGCAAACAGGCGGATATGAAGAGAACGAGGCTAGCGCTCGCAAGCCCTGAACCTGATCCTGGCAAACGAGAAAGCTGGATCATTGTGTCATAGTGCGTCAAAACTCATCGGCACCGGACTTCTCCTTTGAGGCTGCATTAAGAAGTATTGAGCTTAGGCCCGCATTCGGATTGCAGAGCTTGTATCGTTGCGTCGCCGAAGGGCGCCGTCGCCCTTCGGAGGGCCCCGACGCGTAGTGGCGGGGCGCAGCCAGTCGGACCGGCTGCGCAGCCTAGTACCTCGAGGGCGCTCTGACCGGGCCAGCCTGGACAATGCCAACGTGGAACCGAGTCAAGGGATCGGTTCGCGCTAGTTCTTCGCGTCACGGAGATGCGGAGCGGGAGGTCGTAAGCAATGGCGAACATACTTATCGTCGGTAGCGGCGTTGTCGGTACCGCGACTGGGCGGGGTTTCGCCCAGATAGGCCATGACGTCACTTTCGTCGACGTTATGCCGGAAAGGGTCCGGCGGCTGCGAAGCGAGGGATTTAACGCCCAAGCAAGCACGACCCTCGGTGAAGTGCCAACCTTCATCTTCCTCACAATTCCGACGCCGCATGTTGGAAGGCGCTACGACCTGACGGCCTTCGACGACGCCGTACCTGCAGTTGGGCGTGCCATCGCGATGTCGTCGGCCGCGCACACGGTGATCGTGAGATCGACTGTGCCGCCCGGAACAACCGAGAACATGGTGCAGCCGCTTCTGGAGGCGAACTCCGGCAAGACCCTCGGCAACGACTTCGCGCTAGCAGCCAATCCGGAGTTCTTGCGCGCAGCTTCCGCCGATGCCGACTTCCGCCATCCGTGGATGACAGTGATCGCGTCGCGCGACGCTCAGACGCGTGGGCAGCTAGGTGATCTGCTCTCGCCGTTCGGCGGCGAAACGAGATTCTTCGACAACCCCGCGACAGCTGAGTTCATCAAGTGTTCCCACAACATCTTCAACGCCGCCAAGATTAGCTTCTGGAACGAGATGTGGCTGGTAGCTAACAGTATCGGCGTCGACCTGAATGAGATCTCGTCGACCGTCGCGCTGTCAGCGGAGGCATCCTTCAATCCGCAGTATGGAATCAGGGGCGGTGCAGCCTACGGAGGAGCCTGCCTCCCGAAAGACACGAACGGCTTCCTCGGCTTCGCGGCTGACTGCGGCCTGGCCATGCCACTCCTAGAGGCCGTCGTGCACACTAACGAGCGGCTCGACACACTGCAGAACCCCAAGGCCAAGAACCTTGATACCGACACCGGACCGCAGCCGCAGACGGCCGAACTCGAATCAAGCGCCGCAGGCGACGCAGGCGCGCTCTCCATGACGGGTCGTCCATAACAATGAACTGGGAGGGCTCCTTGCTAAGCAAGTTTCTGTGGCTTCTGCTCCTTGCCTACTTCCGGCCATTGTTCGAAATTGGCCTGCTGCTCCTGGGCGAGTGGTGGTTCCACGTTCGATTCAAGGAGGATCGATCGAAGTTCAACCGCTACATCATTCAGATCACATCGGTTGGCCGGGAGGTTGAGCGCGTTAATGAAATAGTTAACGAAATCAGGTCTTTCCCGATGTCGATGAACTACCAGATCTGGGTTGTCATTGAACCGGGAAACAGCGTCAATTACCCGGGCGCAGATCGCGTTATCGTCGTTCCAAAGGAGTTTACTGCCAAGTCCCAGTACAAATGCCGTGCTCTTGAGTATAGCCGCACCTTGCGCAAAGAGCTCGGCTGGACGGGATACAACACGAAGATAACTTTCCTGGACGACGACACCTCGCCGACCTGGGAGTTCCTTGAGACAGCTTACGCCGGCGATTACGACATCTGCCAAGGCCTGACCGCGCCCCGCGTCCAGTACGGCTGCAGACCGCTCAGCCATTTTTTGCTCAGTCACATCGATGATCTGCGATTTCACAACTGCATGACGTACTGCTCGTCATTTCAGGGAATCTTTAACGCGCCGCTCTTCGTCCATGGTGAGGGACTCACCATCACCGGCAGCACTGAGAACCAGATCGGATGGAACTTCCGGATCTTCGCGTCGGAGGATCTCACCTTCGGCTGCAACGCCGCCCACCAAGGGCTGCGCTGGGGCTGGTTCCACGAGTACATCGAACTGACGTCCCCGTGGACGTGGGGCGCATATTTCAAGCAGAGGCGCCGCTGGATGTGGGGCAATATCCACGCCATCGTCAACCGTGACGTCCTGCCTCTGGGCCCGGCCATCCGGGTGGGCATCCGGTACGCGCTCAGCCTGTTCACCTTCCTTGGCTCGGGCGTAGCACTAGTCCTGACCCTGCTCGGGAAGATCCACATCGAGCAGGTCTGGTTCTCCCTGTTCTGGTGTTCACTGGTCATCTGGCTTCTCAACTTCGCCATGAGTGGCTGGGTCAACGCCGGACGCCGCGAAGCGGATCAGACCGCACTCAGCTTCTGGTCCAACCGGGTCCTCCAGACAGCCAGTGCGATCGCGCTGTGTCCGTTTTCGGCCAGCTTTACCGTGATCGCGCTGATCACTACGCTTTATATGGGGAATCCGAAGGCATTCGAGGTAATCGGGAAGACGCAGAAGACCTCCGATCTGGAGGTCTACACCGCGGACAGTGAATCGGCGGCCCTCGTATAATGAGAACCAAGCAGAGCAGTGCTGCGGGCTATATGATCGTGGTCGCCATAGTACTGGGACTGGGATCGATCAGCACCTTCGTGTTCGGCCGTTCCTACAGCGAACTCGCACTTCAGAAGGAGCCGTTCCATCGGCTGTCGTATGTTCCCTCGTTCGACCCGATCGAGGACGTCACGCTGGGGGTGCAGCCGAATTCCGGGAACTTTTTCGCCCCGAAGCTTGACGCCTCCATCCGGGCCATCGAAATTTACCCGACACAGACAATCCTCTATGCCGGAGGAAAAGCTATCCGGAGCATCAATATTCATGCTCCGGCGACGCTGCGCAAACTGGACAAGGTCGTCGCCAACAGGCGATGGATCTCGGCTGCCGGGCACACGGTGACCTTGGATGCCGCGGTTGTCATCGAGCATGGCAGCTCAATGACCATCGCGGCCCCGAGCACATCGGAGCTCATCATGTCCGTCCGGCGAGGGGTGTTCCTCGCCGCGAACCGAGGCCACCTTCATCTCTCAGGCGTCTACGTTCACGCGAGTGATACGAAGGTTCCCACTACTTTCACCCTGCCGGGCCCCGTTGCCGGGCGCCCGTTCATCCTGGCAGCCGAGGATTCATCAATGACCATCAACAACTGTGTCTTCCGGTACCTTGGCCGTGACTGGAACTCGTCCTACGGCCTCACCTGGTCAAAGGGCTCGACTGGTTCAGTCCGTAACTCGCTGTTCGAGCACGACTTCATCGGTGTCTACTCGAACGATTCGACAAACCTGAAAGTGGAACACGATCGTTTCTATTACGATTCACTGTACGGCGTCGACCCGCATAGCGGGTCGTCGCACTTGGTGATCGAATACAACACGTCAGATTTCAATGGCCGACATGGCATCATCTTCTCTAATCACGTGACAGACGGTGTCGTCCGCCATAACGTGACCAGGGGAAATGGGCTAAATGGCATCATGATGGATGAATCCTCGAGTCACAACACCATCGAGGATAATACCGCCACTGATAATAAGTCTGGCGGCATCGTGATAGCCAACTCAAGCGATGATGTCGTCTCGGCCAATGCGATACGTAATAATCGTGCCGGAATAACCGTGCGCGGCAATTCCAGAGATGTGACAGTTGCCGGTAATACGGTGACAGGTAATCAAGTGGCCTCCCAGGGCACCGGGCTGTCCGGGAACAATGTGTACGGTAACGGCGGGCAGTGGTCGGAAAGGCGCATCTGGGCGATATGGCTGGGCGCATTGGGGCTTCTTATCCTGCTGTTCGCCGTGACGTGGCTGAGTAAAGTGCGCCGCGGCAATCACATCCTTGTTCCCGAGCACTGATAGCTTATTCCGGAACACTGATAGACGAAGAATGTGAGCGGCATGAGCACCACTCTTCGCGCGCCGGCACCCCTTTCGGCGCGTACCGACAGGTCTACCGCCCGGGTCATCCGAAAGTTTCGGCCGGACATAGAGGGCCTTCGGGCGGTTGCGGTCACTCTCGTGGTGCTCGCGCATCTGGGCCTGGGATTTCCCGGCGGATATATCGGAGTCGATGTCTTTTTCGTTATTTCGGGTTTCCTCATCACCCGCCAGCTCATGGGCGAGGTTGACCGCACTAATGGCATCTCGTTCAGGAGGTTCTACGCTCGCCGGGTGCGGCGGATCCTGCCGGCTGCCACGGTAGTCATCATCGGTACGATGCTGGCCTGCTGGAAATGGGACTCGCCGCTACAGGTCAAATCCGATGCCCTGGACGGATTGTACTCTGCTTTCTCGGGCATCAACTGGCGACTGGCAGCCGGGGGAACTAACTACTTCTCGGTAGGCGCGGCGCCCAGTCCTTTTCAGCACTTCTGGTCGCTGGCGGTCGAGGAACAGTTCTACCTGGTTTGGCCCGTGCTCCTGCTCGCCATTGGCGTCCTTGTCGGCCGCCGGTACGGATGGCGGAAGTCCATAGTCTGGACACTGCTGCTCATTATGGCAGTGTCGTTGTTCCTGAGCATCAGAACGACAGGGTCCTCCCCGTCCTGGGCTTACTTTGGCACGCAGACCAGAGCATGGGAGCTGGCCTTCGGCGCGCTCATCGCGGTGACGGTGGACGTATGGACACGGATGCCGCCGGCTCTCGCCTCGCAGATGTCCTGGCTAGGGCTTGGCCTCATCGGGCTGTCCTCGATTGTCTTCACCAGTTCGACTGAGTTTCCCGGCGCCGCAGTGATACTTCCAGTCGCCGGGTCTGCTTTCGTGATCGCCGGAGGATGCCCCGGCTGGTCACGCAGCGCGGAATGGCTGCTGAAGCGACGCCCGATGCAATTCCTGGGAAGCACGTCATATTCGTGGTATCTCGTTCACTGGCCTGTTCTGACGATTCTCCCCCTCGCTCTTGATCACGCCCTGACCTTCAGTGATAAATGGCTGGTGCTGTTTGGTTCCCTGGCCATCGCGGTGCTGATGCACTACGTCATTGAGCAGCCAATCAGAGCCCGGCCCTGGCTGGTCCGTCGGCCGGGGTACAGCTTGGCGCTGGGCTGTGCGTTGGTGGCGACTTCGATCGGCACGGCTGCCTTCGTGTTTTCCGGGGTAACGATTCCAGGAGGTGGTGGGCCCCGCCAGACGCTAACTGCCGCAGGGGATCTCAAGGCCGTTAAGAAGGCGGTGGCGGCAGGGGCGGGACTGATTCGGCTGCCTTCGAATGTCACCCCATCGCTAGCGAGAGCATCAACAGACCGGCCGTTCACGACTGGACATTGCTTGGTGGCCGACTCGGTAGCTGTCCCGCCACCGGACAGCAGATGTACATTTGGTGATCTGCACAGTCACCGGGTTATGGTCGTCGTCGGTGACAGCCACGCAAACGCATGGACTCCGGCAATTGATATTTTCGCCATTGCCCATCACTGGAAGATCATTCTGTACGCTAAAGCTGCGTGCCCGCCGGGACTTTATCCCAATGACGTCGATCCGCTGACCAATCGCCTTTACACGCAATGCAATGAATGGCGCCAACGAGTTTGGTCTGGGCTCGACAGATTGAAGCCAAAGGTTGTCCTCGTAACATCTGAGCTACGGACCCTGGACATCGATCCCGGCGGCATGGTCACCGCCATTCGTGACTACGAGTCAACCGGTGCCAAGGTCATTTACCTGGAGGACACGCCCAGCCCTGACAACGTGGGTTCTGTTCCGGACTGCTTGGCTAGAAATGCAAACAGAATTCAGACATGTTCGCTACCTCGGATGGCACCCGCAACACGCCTGAACGGCTTTATCCAGCGACGAGTAGAGACAGCTGCGGCAAAGCGCGCCGGAGCGACCCTGATAGATCCGACATCGTGGTTTTGCACAGCCTCCGTGTGCCCACCAGTCATAAATGATATGATCGTCTACGCCGATAATAGCCATACCACGGCTACGTACGTGCGCTGGCTATCGCCCGTTTTGAGTACCGCGCTGGAGAAGGCCATCAAGTGATCGACGGCCTCGGAGCTAATGCGCGCAGCCCCGTACGCAAACTAACCCGGCGCGGTGCGCTCCTCTTGGCGCTCGCCGGAATTGCCGAAGTAGCGGAATATGTCTACACTAGGGAACACAGGGAACAGGGTCACCAGGTGCCAAAGTTTGCCCCCGTCTTCATCAGGCCGTCTCAGGTCCTCGATCTCCGGTTCTGGAAGATTAATCTTCCAGCTGGCAATCAACAGGTCACGCAACCTCACTTGGCGGGTTATTACGGTGATGCCTTCAAGGTGGTCCCGACTGTCCAATTCACAGCGTGGTGTGGCGGGCAGGCTCAGCCGGGATCGAAATATCCCCGGTCGGAGCTGCGTGAGATGAACCCGGACGGCTCGGCGGCGTCCTGGTCGCCGGCGTCAGGCATCCATGTGATGGACCTGACCCAGCGCATCACCCATCTTCCGGTCGTCAAGCCGCAGCTGATATGCGCACAGGTTCACAACGAGGCTGACTACCTGATCCTCGTGGAATTGGACGCTCAGAAGCTTTACGTCAGGTACAAGGACGCGGTTGCTGGCGTCCTTGACAGCAACTACCAGCTTGGCTCCTACTTCGATATGAAGATCCAGGCATCGCAGGGCCACGTGGATGTCTTTTACAACGGCGTCCACAAGGTCCACCAGCCTATGAAGGCAGCTGGCTGCTACTTCAAGGCGGGCTGTTACGTGCAGTCGAATACCAGTACTGGCGACTTGCCGACGGCGTTCGGGCAGGTCGAGATCTCGCGTCTGGAGATATCCCATAGTTGATGTATCTGTCGCGGAGTGCAGGCCACAGCAGCATGACTGGGGACAAGGCGTCGTTCTGGCACTGGCGGCCCTGGCCGATGACGCGGCCGGACGCATGGAGCTGGATCTACCCTCGGGTGGCCTGCGCGTGCCGGAAACCTCGTCCGTGTCATCCGGGCTGTGCGTGCCGAGAATTTCGTCCACGGCTCCTTGATCACAGCCGGTCTAAGCAATCGGGCGGCAGGAAGAGCAACTCTGCTGGCCAGAGCCATGGACGAGATTTTCGGCACGCACAAGGTCATCGACGTACTGCTATCCCAGCGACGCGACCTGGGGGCGGCCCGGCGGTTCTTCACCCGGGCGCTGCGCGCGGGCACGGCCCCGGCCGAGGTCACCACCGACCAGGCCCCGGCCTATCCGCGGGTCCTCGAGGAGCTGGTCCCCTCGGCCCTGCACACCGTCCAACGCTACGCCAACAACCCGGTCGAGGCAGATCATGGCCGGCTGAAAGCGCGGCTGCGGCCGATGCGCGGCCTGAAACGCCACCGGTCCGCGCGGATCCTGGCTGCCGGCCACGCGTTCGTGCAGAACCTCCGCCGCGGCCACTATGAACTCGCCACCGACGTCCCCGCCCGCCACCGGATCCACGCAGGATTCGACCAGCTCGCGATGGCCATCTGACCTGCCTGTCATCTCCATCATCGCGCTCTGTCATGCGCACTGATCGGCTAATGGAACACTGCCCTGGCGACTCTGGCGCCCGAGCGCAAGGCAGTTGCCCGACTGCGGTCGCCGTGATCCACTATGACCAAGCGGGCACCACCGGGCTCCGAAGGGGTGTGGAACGACGTGTCCGACCCGAGCGAAGAGCTACTACTACTCGACCCGTCGGTATTCCTCGGAGACGAAGGGTGCTGCCGAAACTCCATCCCAGCGCACGAGATGCTCGGCCCGTCAAGGTGTCCTTGTCCGCGAACCTGCGCCTCGTCCGGTGCTGCTGCGGGGTATGTCCTGGCCCGCCATCCTTCGGGCTGGCGTTCTTGCGGCCAGCCCTCCGGTGAGCCGCGTGGTGACCGGTGCCTTTGCGCACCGTCACCGATCCAGGACCGGTGCGGCTGGGACGAGCTCATTCAGGTCAAGGTCGGCCGGGACGGCCGTAGGCCTAAGCCGTTCCTCGCTGCCGGCCAGCAGCTCCGCCGCAATACGCTGCCCGGCGCGGCCGTCCCACAGCGCCGGTCGCCGCGGGGCGGGCCGGGAGTTAAGCACCTGACGTGCGGCGGCGACGATCCGGGCCGGATCGCGTCCCACCAGCTGGTTCGTGCCGTCAGTCACGGTCACCGGGCGCTCGGTGTTGGCCCGGAGAGTGAGACATGGCACGCCAAGTACGGTGGTCTCCTCCTGGACGCCGCCCGAGTCGGTGAGCACCAGGCGCGCTGCGGCCTGCAAGGCGATGAAGTCGAGGTAGCCGGCCGGCGGAAGCAGCCGGACCCGCGCGGAGATCCCCGCATCCCGCAGCCGTCCGGCTGCCCTGGGATGGGCAGGCAGCACAAGCGGGCAGAGCTCGGCGATCTCGCCGAGCGCGGCGAGTAAGGCAGCGAGCACGGCCGGATCGTCGACGTTCGCGGGCCGGTGCAAGGTGGCCAGGCAGTAGCCGTCTGGCTCGAGCCCGAGCCTGGCCAGGGTGTCGCCGCCGATCGCCCGCTCCAGGTTGGCCAGCAGCGTGTCGGCCATGACATTGCCTGCCAGGTGGATCTGGTCGTCGCGGTATCCCTCACTGCGCAGGTTGGCGACCGCGTCCGGCGAGGGCGCGAAGAGATAGTCGCTCACCCGGTCGGTGACTACCCGGTTGACCTCCTCGGGCATCGACCAGTCCCGGCTGCGCAGCCCGGCCTCGACATGCGCGAGCAAGGCGCCTGACTTCGCGGTGACCAGCGCGCACGCCATGGTGGAGTTCACGTCGCCGACAACAACGACAACATCCGGCTGCACCTGTTCGATCAGCGGCTCGAAGGCAGTCATCACCCGGGCGGTCTGGGTGGCATGGCTGCCCGAGCCAGCGCCGAGGAAGTAGTCCGGCGGCCGGATTTGCAGGTCCGCGAAGAAGACTTCGTTCATCGAGGGGTCATAGTGCTGGCCGGTGTGGACGAGGACGACCTCGGCCCCGAGCTCGGCAAGCCCGTCCATGACCGGCTTGACCTTCATGTAGTTGGGCCGGGCTCCGGCGACGCAGATGACCCGCAGCGGCCTGGTCCTCACAGGGTCTCGACATTCTCGCCGGCCGGCGCCACCCTCCGGCAGTCAAGGAGATAGCTCGCGTGCGCCGCGACCTCATTGATGTCGAAGGCGTCATGATCGGTCAGCAGCAACACCGCATCGGCACCGGAGATCTCCTCGCGGGTCGGTTCGACTCGTGCCACTATGGCGTCGATCGCGCCCGCCTCGACGACGTGCGGGTCGGCCGCCCGCACGTTCGCGCCCATGCCCTTCAGCAGCTGCGCGATCCGGACGGCGGGAGACTCCCGCGCGTCGCCGGTGTTCTTCTTGTAGGCCAGCCCCAGCAGCAGGATGCGCGATCCGTTGACCGGCCGGCCGCGCTCGTTGAACGCCATCATCAGCCGGCGCACCACATAGTCGGGCATGTGGTTGTTGATGTCGTTGGCGAGCTCGACGAAACGGAAACTCTGGCCGAGCGCCCGCTCCACCCGCCAGGACAGGTACGAAGGGTCGATGGGCAGGCAGTGGCCGCCGACGCCAGGCCCAGGTGTAAACGGCATGAACCCGAACGGCTTGGAGGAAGCCGCGTCGATCGCCTCCCACACGTTGATGCCGAGATCGTGGGCGAACATCGCCAGCTCATTGACCAGGGCGATGTTCACGTGCCTGAAGGTGTTCTCGATGATCTTGGCCAGCTCGGCTTCGCGTGGTGAGGAGACCGGCACGGTCGTCTCGACGATGTCGGCGTAGAAGGCCTGGACCGCGGCGAGCGAGCCTGCGTCGATCCCGGAGACGATCTTCGGCGTGGTCACCAGGGTCCAGGTGGTGTTGCCCGGGTCGATCCGCTCCGGGCTGTAGCCGAGATGGAAATCGGTTCCCGCGATCAGCCCGGAACCGTCCTCGAGCCAGGGCAGTACCTGCTCCTGTGTGGTGCCCGGGTAGGACGTGGACTCCACGATCACGGTCGCGCCCGGCCGCAGGTACCTGGCCAGCGTGCAGGCGGCCGATTCGATATAGGTGAGGTCGGGCAGGCCGTCCCGCAGCGGCGTGGGAACGGTGATCACCGCGACGTCGAAGCCCGCGCAGGCCCTTGGCTCTGACGAAGGCCGGAACATGCCGTCCTTAAGCGCCGCAAGCAACTGGCTGGCTGGGACGTCCTCGATGTATGACTCACCGGCCTCGAGCAGCTTCACCCTGGCCCGGTCGGTGTCGTAGCCGACCACCCGGTGACCGGCCTGCGCAGCCCGCATCGCGAGCGGCAGGCCCACGTAGCCAAGGCCCGCCACGACGACTGTCGTCATGCCCGCTCCCCTCGGGCGACGGCGAGCTGAGGATCTGCGGGCCGGACCCGTCGGAGCATGAACTCGCGGGCGACCATCGCCATGAATGAGGAGTTGGTCGTCAGGTATCTGCGGCCGAGCCGGACGGGCTCCTGCCAGGCCCGGTACAGCCATTCAAAGCCATGTTCCTGCCACCACCGGGGAGCCCGCTGGGTCAGGCCGGCCAGCACGTCGAACGAGCCGCCGACCCCGTGGACGACGCCAGCGCCCGTGCTCGCGCCCCACTGGCTCACGAACAGCTCCTTCTTGGGCGAAGACATCCCGACGAACAACAGGTCAGCACCGGACCTGCGGATCTCCGCGGCCACGTCGGGTTCCTCGTCCGCCCGGAAATAGCCGTCCCTGGCTCCGGCCACCGCCAGGCCCGGGTACCTGCGGCTGACCTCCGCCAGCATCTGCTGCAGGACGTCAGGACGGGCCCCGAGGAAGTAGACGCGGTAGTCCCGGCGCGAGGCCCGATCCATTAGCGGTAAGAACAGATCGATGCCCGTCACCCGCTCCGGCAGCGGTGAGCCGAGCATCCGGCTCGCCCACACCACCGACTGGCCGTCCGCGAGCACCATGCTGCACTCGCGCACCGCCCGCTGCAGGCGCTCACTCTTTCGCATCGCGACGGCCTTGGCCGCGTTCACCACTCCGAAGGAGAGATAACTCCCTCGCTCGACGGCCTCGGTGCACCGGTTGACTGCCTGGGTCATGGTGAGCGCATCGACGGCGGTCCCGAACAGGTCCCGCCGCATCAGTCGAGCAAGATCGTCATCCATCACAGCCTCGCGATCGCGTCAGTCATGCCGACAGCAGCCAGCCAGGCTCGCAGCGATGGACTCGTGATAGGCGGTTCCGGTCGGAACAGCCGGTGGCGGGGCACGCGCACCCGGGGCCGGGTAGACGCATGTACGGTGCCCGCACACGAGACCTGTCGTGCCGTATTGCCCTTTACGTCAGGTAATCACCTGGCTACAATAAGTGAGATCATAGCGCGGGCCTGCTTCGCTCCGTCTACGGTTCCGGAATGGACGCACTAGCCCGGACCTAGCCGGGCTAGATATCGATGGCGCATGGGTCTTCACTCCGCGTATTTACTCCGACCGACGCGGTACATTTCTTGAATGGTTCCGTGATGTCGATATCCGGGCCGATTTATCCCGTCCCATGCAAGTTGCGCAGGCTAACTGCTCGGTCTCCAGGCGCGGCGTCATCCGCGGAATACATTTCGCCGATGTCCCGCCAGGCCAGGCAAAATATGTCATTTGCGTCAATGGCGCGATACTTGACGTGGTCGTTGACCTTCGGGTCCGTTCACCTGGATTCGGGCGCTGGCGGGCGGTGCGGCTCGATGACGAGAACCGGCGCGCCGTTTTCGTAGCCGAGGGGTTCGGTCACGCTTTCATGGCGCTGAGCGACCAGGCCAGCGTCTTGTACCTGTGCTCCACGCCGTACGCGCCTGGCCGCGAGCACGGCGTGCACCCGCTCGATCCCGACATCGGCATCGCGTGGCCCGCGGACATCGAGACGATCCTCTCCGAGAAGGACGCCGCCGCCCCGCCCTGACCCAGGCCCAGGCCGCCGGGCTGCTCCCCGATTACCACGACTGCCTGGCCTTTGCCGCGCGCCTGCGCGGCGCCGCCGGAGTACGCCGCCCGCAGCCCGCGGGCGAGGCACCCGCCGGGTAACGGAGAAGCTACGCCACCAACTCCGGCCAGGCCCGCCGCAGGGCGCTGCGCCAGTCGCCGATCGGCTCGATCCCGGCCGCGGCCTGCCTGCGGTGGCCAAGCATGCTGTAGCCCGGCCGGCGCGCGGGCCGCGGGTAGGCGGTGCTGGTAGCCGGCCGCACCCGGGCCGGATCGGCCCCGAGCATCCGGAAGGCCTCGCTGGCCAGCCCGAACCACGAGGTCTCGCCCGAACTGGTCACGTGATAGACCCCGTGCTCAGCGCCCGCCGACACGAGCGCGAAGATCTGCTCCGCCACATCGACGGTCCAGGTGGGCTGGCCGCGCTGGTCCGTAACCACGTCGACGGCCGGCCGCTCGCCCGCCAGCCGGATCATCGTGCGCACGAAATTCGGCCCGTGCGCCCCGTACAGCCAGGCGGTCCGCACCACGTAGCCGGCCAGCGGCAGCAGCCTCAGCACGGCCTGCTCCCCGGCGAGCTTGGTGCGCCCGTAGGCGGTGCCCGGCATCGGCACGTCGTCTTCGGCAAACGGCCGGTGCCCGAGGCCGCCGAATACGTAGTCGGTGGACAGGTGCACCAGGCGGATACCGCTGGCCGCGCGGGCCGCCGCGACGTTCGCGGCGCCATGCCCGTTCACCCGCAATGCGGCGTCCTCCTGGGCCTCGGCGTCGTCCACCGCCGTCCAGGCCGCGCAGTTAACGACGACCGCAGGCCGGCAGGCCAGCACGGCGCTCCGGACGGTGCCCTCGTCAGTCACGTCCAGACTTGCTCGGTCTAGCCCGGTCACCTGCTCGCCGTGCCGCCGCAGGACGGTGACCAGGTCCTGGCCGAGCATCCCGCCCGCGCCGGTGACCAGCCACCGGCTCATCAGGCCGGTCCGCCGGCCGCCTGGCCGGCGTCGTGGCGCGGCCCCTTGAGCGGCTCCCACCACCAGCGGTTCTCCCGGTACCACTGCACCGTCGCGTCCAGCCCGGTGCGGAACGGGGTGCGGGGCGCGTAGCCCATCGCCCGCAGCGCGGAGTCGTCGAGGCAGTACCGCCGGTCGTGGCCCTTCTGGTCCTCGACCCGGATGACCATCCCCCAGCCCGCCCCGCAGCAGTCCAGCAGCGCCCGGGTCAGCTCGATGTTGGTCAGCTCCGCGTCGCCGTCGATGTGATACACGGCGCCGCGCTCGCCGCGCTCGGCGATGAGCTGGATGCCGCGGCAGTGGTCGTCCACGTGGACCCAGCCGCGCACGTTCAGGCCGTCGCCTTACAGCGGGACCTGCCGCCCGTCCAGCAGGTTGGTGACGAACAGCGGGATGACCTTCTCCGGGAACTGGTACGGGCCTAGTTGTTGCAGCAGCGGGTGATGCTGACCGGCAGGCCATGGGTGCGGGCGTAGGCCTGCGCCATCAGGTCCCCGGCCGCCTTGGCGGCCGCGTACGGCGAGTTCGGTGCGAGGGGCGCATCCTCCGTCCAGGACCCGTGCGGCACGCTCCCGTACACCTCGTCGGTGGAGACCTGGACCACCCGTCGCACCCGCGCGTCCAGGCAGGCCTGCAGCAGGACCTGGACTCCCGCGACATTGGCGGTGACGAAGTCGGCGGCGCCGGTGATGGACCGGTCGACATGAGCCTCGGCGGCGAAGTTGAGCACGATGTCGTGGCCGGGGACGACCGCGGCGAGCAGGACCGGATCGCAGATATCCCCGCGGACGAAGGTGAACCGCGGGCTGCCGGCCACCGGTTCCAGGTTGGCCAGGTTGCCCGCGTAGCTGAGCTTGTCCAGGACGGTGACCTGGGCACCATCAAAACCCGGATACCCGTCGGCCAGCAGCGTCCGCGTGTAGTGCGAGCCGATGAAGCCGGCGCCTCCCGTGACCAGGACCCTCATGAGCTGATCTGCACCTTGCTGTGATCGCCCAGCACCAGCCGGTGGGCCCGGGGCATCCGTGGCGCCGGGGTCACCTCCACCTCATGGCCGATGAGCGAGGCCTCGATCCGCCGGACCCCCGGACCGAGGCGCCGCGCAGCATGATCGAGTGCTCGATCTCGCTGTCGATGACCGCGCAGTCGGAGGCCACCGAGGTGAACGGCCCGATGTAGGAGCCTTCCCTGCGTCTCGCCGCATGCTGCGAGATCGCCATGGGCGTCACCATTGGTTACATGCTGATCGTGGCGCTGTGACCTGGGGGCGTGTTAGGTCCCGCAGGGAAGAGCT
>ODAK010003590.1_pt1 | contig 16044 bp, 16 predicted proteins | sample 1539591 | NCBI WGS metagenome assembly ODAK01 (sample SAMEA3539303, study PRJEB22396) | soil metagenome | biome: tundra; feature: field; material: soil | place: USA | collected 2010-05 | depth 0.15 m
GTGCCCATGGCGCCGTCGCATAAGACAGCGCCCTTCTGCAAACGCGAAATGAGGTCTGTAGTCATGAATATTGTGGAGGCTGTAGTGCCTAGCTTGATTGAACTTTATCGCAAACCGCGGAAATTCGCCATCGCCCGCGCAACCCGGGGCCCCGCCACGCTCTGTTATAATCCAGTGGATTCCAACACATCGTCTCAATTCATCATCATGTCCGGGGTGAACGCTTGAAGCGGGTTCCAGTCCTCCTCCTCAGCTTGTTAATCGTAGTTTTCGTAACGTCTTGCGGTGGGGGCGGTAGCAGCAGTTCAACCAAGCCGCCCAGCAAGGTGTCGCATCGTGCCTTTATCAGCAATAACTATTCGGGCAACTTGCAAATCATGGATACCCAAAACGACACTACGCCTTACACCGCGCAGACCGTCGACCCTACTACTGGCCAGGTGATACCCGGTGTTCCCGTGACGATATCGGTAGGAGGCACGTTGACCTTCGAAGTGGAAAGTCCCAGCCTGGCCACGACGCTGGTTTATGAACAGAGTTCTAATTCGCTCGCCTTCGTGGCTAACGCCACTGAGGCGATTAGCGGCAGCGTGGCTCTTCCTGACTTTACAGAGATGGCACTTTTTTCCCCGGACAGTACCAAGGTTTACGCGCCGGTGCGGAACGTGCCCATCGTTGGCTTGCGTCCCGGGGCCGTGGAGGTCATTAATGTTGCCTCGTTGACCATCACTGCCAACCTAAGCGTCCCGTCAGTCCGCTACATTGCGCTGAGCCCCAGCGGGCAATATCTGTTGGCGTTCGCCGACGATTCGGACTCGGTATTTTTGTTGGACACCACCGCCAGTTCGGTCACCGCTGTGGAGATTCCTGGTTTCGCCAGGCCGGTCAACGCGTTTTTCAGCAGCGACAGCAATACAGCCTATGTGATCAGTTGCGGAGTTGAGTGCGGCTCGACTGCGGGGGCATCGGTGGCGCAGCTGGACATTCCGTCAAAAACCATCAAGGCGACGGTGCCGGTCGGAGGCGCCAGCGTTGGCTTGCTCAACAGCGAAACTTTGTACGTAGCCGGAAATCCCGGGCCGGCTGGGACCTACGATGCGATTACCGTTAGTAGCATGACGCGCGTCACCACTAACTCGGTGGCGATCGGTGACGGCTATCACAGCACCATGGCGCTGTCCACCAACAACAAGCTCTACATTGGCGCCAGCACCTGCATGAATCTCACCACGGGATGTCTGTCCGTGGTCGATGTCTCCAACAACACCGCCGACGCCCCGCTGCCGCCCAGAGGTAACGTCACAGGCATGCTGGCGATTGCTGGCCGAAACACGGTGTACGTGATTGAGGGAGGATTTCTGGTGATTTATGACACGACAACCGACACTCCCGGGAAAACCCAGGTCATATTCACCGGGGCGCTCTACGGCGTGGTGCAGGTGGATAAGTAGCCGTCAGCTATCAGTTGTCAGCTGTCAGCCAACACGATGGCCATAGAGTCATGTTTAGGCAAAGCCTGCTGACCACTATCCCCTAAACCACTATTCCTGCGGTTCCAGCCTCAGATGGTGCGCTCCCGCTCGTTGCACCCCCGCCGTCGAGAACGGCAACGCAAACGTCTGCCCGCGATAATAAGCATCCCATTGGTCGTTATAGTGCTCGTCGAAGATATTGCCGGATTGGCCATTCACGATATTCAACGTCGAGTTGTCGAGGTCCGAGAAGTCAACCGTGAGGCGCTCGGAGGGCCCGAAGTGCGCACTGACCTGCTTCACCGTCTGGCCATCCCCCGATAAGGGCTGAGGGCCAGGACCTGCGCCACGCTTGAGGATGGGGAAATTGCTCCAGAAGGGATGCTTGATGTCCAAGCGATGAACCCGTCCCCACCTCCACGTCGCGAGCGCACTCGGCGCTTCCGCATCGCTTACGGCTCCTTCTACGGCGGCGGTCAATAGCGCGTCGTAGTCGGCGTAGCCTTCGGGCAGCCAGCGCGCAGGTTGATGAGACAGTATGTTCTCCAGCCACACCGGACTCATGAACCACCGGTATTGCTTCCAGTCGTCGCCCAACTTTGGCTTCAGCAGCAACTCTTCCAGTTTCTTGCGCGAGAAGTACGCCACTGTCGGCGCCGCCGAGTCGGTGCTCATGACGCCGTCCCAATTCCGCAGCAGGTCGGCGGCCGACTTGGCGCGCCGTGATGCCGTCGAGGTGTGATCGACGGCGTACACCAGGCGCTCGGCGCAGAAGCGATCGAACGCCGAAACAATGTCGGTCTGAATCGCGAGCATGTCGGACGGAGCGAGTTTCTTGTTTGCATTCAGCAGCCTGTAGATGCGTTCCGTGCGATAGGGAGATCCCCACTCGATGCTCAGCGTGTAAGGATACCCGTCAGGCGTGATGCGCCCGTTGGCCGTGGCGATGATCCCAGAAGGTGGGTCGTACACGCTGGGAAGCTTGTCGTAGGGAACATATCCCGTCCACTCATAGGAGTTGTCATCGCCAGGCACGGGAAATGAACCGTCGCCCGTTGCCCGGATCGGCACCAAACCGGTTGCCTGGTAGCCGATATGCCCATTCACGTCCGCGTACACGACATTCTGCCCCGGCGCACCAAACTGCGAGAACGCCGCACGGAATTCCTGCCAGGTTTTCGCCGAGTCCGCGGCAAAGAATGGAGCGCCCGCCGCCTGCGGGTCATAGACGGTCCACTTGAGGGCCAACTTGCGCTGCTCTCCCGGAATAACGTCGCTGATGATCGGCCCATGACGGGTGACCTCGACATCCACATTCACCTCGGGCCTGCCCTTCACGCGGATGATTTCTTTGCGATGCTCGGGCTGCAGCCAACCTTGCGGCGTCAGGTATTCACCCTTGTCGTTGAATTTCTCGACGTAGAGGTCTTCGACGTTGGGGCCGAGATTGGTGAAGCCCCACGCGATGTACCGATTGTGTCCGACGATGACGAAGGGCACGCCCGGCAAGGTCACACCGGCAACATCAAAGTCTCCCGCCGTGAGATGCGCCTCGTACCAGACATTGGGGATGTGCAGGTCCAGGTGCATGTCGTTGGAGAGCAGCGGCTTTCCCGACGCCGTATGTGCGCCCGAGACCACCCAGTTGTTGGAGCCGGGATGCAGGCTGTCATCGAAAGCGTTGCTTTGCAGGAGCGCCCGCAGGCATTGAAGGGGCGCGGCTTCCGGTTCGCGAGCGCTGTCAGAAACTGCATCGCAATCCGTCATCGGGCCGGCAACTGGCAGACCTGCCGATAAACGAGCCGCGAAGCGGCGACTTTGGTTTGAGCCCGGGGCGCAAGCCCCGGGGGAAGAGGGATGTTCAGCGGAGCCGCGTAGCGGCGACGGCAGTTGAGACATGATCTCTTCGCGCCCGCGCATGGGTTTTATCTGGCTGCGGTCGCCTGAGCGCGCAGGAGGTTTCCCGCGCTGCGGCGCCGGACCCTCCTCTTCGTCCGGGGCCGTCTCGCCGGGAATCTCGTTTTCGATGGAAGTGGTGTCGGTTCCGGGTGGATGATCGCGCCAGGAGGAATTTACATACAGATCGGCGGTCAACTCCGGCCCCAGCTTGGCCAGAACCTTCTCCTTCTCCAACTCGTCTTTGTACAGGCCGTGGTTCAGAAACTCGGTCATCGACAATCCAACCAGCACCGAATCTTCCACCGTCCAGACGTGAGGAAAATAAGTAAGGAAGCGGAATTCCAGCGGCAGGGTTTTCTGATGCTGCTCGATGTAAGCGTTCACCCCGGCGGCATAGGCTTCGAAGTGGGCGCGCTGGGCCACATCCATGTTGGCGACGGTCCTTTCGGCTACCTGTCGCAGGCCGAGGATGCGATGCTCGCGATCAAGTTTGACGTAATCCGGCCCCAGAATGGCGGCCAGGTCGCCGGAACCGTAGCGCCGGGTCATGTCCATCTGCCACAACCGGTCTTGGGCGGTGACGTAACCCTGGGCAAAAAACAGGTCGGGCAAGTTGGCGGCGGCGATGTTGGGGACGCCAAGTGAGTCGTAGGTCACGATAACCGGCCCTGCCAGTCCGGAAAGGAGAATCGTGCCGTCCACTTGCGGAAGGGCCGCCCGCACCGCCCGATAAAACCAGAAATCGAAGGCGAGAAAGACGATCAGGAAGAGGACCAATACTCCCACGACCGTGCGAAAGATGAATTTGGAGTGGGATGGCCGTGCCGGAATACGGACAGTCAGGGTTTTCATGGGAAAGCTGATTATATCGACTCCGTTGGGCACCCGCACGATGGTAGCTTGGGCCAGCCGCCTGCGGACGGGACACTTTTGCGTGTAGCCGGGTGCCCCATCCTTCGCGCGCGCTTTGGCGCGAAGGGTGGGAGTCTCCGCACCAAAGACCGGTTTTTGTCCTGAACAAACACGATCACGCAGTCCACAGTTTCCTATTCCCACCCTTTCGCAAAGGAGGCGAAAGGATGGGGCACCCGCCGCTCTACCCGTGCTCGACGGATTACACGAATTCTGAAACCGTTCTAAACCAGCGATCTGTCCATCAGGATCGCGCTCTCATGCTCCTGAATCGAGGCGAACACGACTTGGTCTTCATACCTGAAGTCCCGGTACGACACGCTGAAACGATCTGCAAATCCCTGCTTGCGAAACATGTGCTGCGAGATTCTCCCCGTGGCTTCGGTCAGCGCATTTCGATAGCCCTTCCGAAGCCCATTATCGAGACAAGCCTTAACCAGCCCACGCCCAATTCCGCGTCCCGCAAACTGTCCATCAACCGCCACCATGAACAGGTGCAGGTACTCGCCGGCGCAAATTGTTCTCCCTTGGCGGAATTGCTCGTCGAGTGTTTCCAGCATGGAGAGGATGGGTAGAAATTTGGGGCTGATCTGGCTCAGGTCCAGGGCTGGAGGGGAAGCGAAATCATCGGTGAGAAGCACGCCGGCCAGCTTCCCGGTGTCCCCGCTCCGCGCCAGCACCGTAAGTCCGTCCGCAATAGCTCTGGGGGCAAGAAGCTGAAGAAATTGTTCCAGGTCCCGGACGGAAAGGCCCATCGCCACGGCGGGCGGTTCAGACGTGCTGAACACCGTGGCCAGCAGACGGACCATTTCCTCCACATCCGGCGTATTGGCGACGCTATAGTCCACAGGGTCCACGGAACATGAAACGAATTCCCCCGAGTACGCCCGGGTCCACTCATTCTCGCATCGAACACCGTGACCTGAAGCCAAAATCTCCATCCCAGCGAAACCAGCTTGGATGAAGCACCCGCGAAACAAGGGCGCACCCGGCTTTAGCGAGGTGGCTGTAACAAGAAAAATCATCTTCGCGAAGTGCCGGGTTGGGGTGCCCTCTGTTATTGTCTCTCGCAGCTTGATCAGGCGCTCAACACATCTTGGGCGCGATCCACAAACTGCGATGGAGGTGAGCGATGGCGTGCGACCCAGGAGAGTTGAGACACGTTCCACTATTTGAGTTGCTCGACAATGAGGAAGCTGCTGTCTTGGCCGCGCAGGTCGAGCTCAAGCGGTTCGCCCCGCGGCAGCGTATCTACAAGATCGGCGATCCGGGCAAGCAGGCCTACGTCATGATGGAGGGAAGCGTCCGCGTCACCACCGTGGACGAGGACCATCAGGAGGTCGTGGTCGACCAACCGGGGCACGGCGATTTCTTTGGCTTCGCCTCCATGCTTGAGCAAACGCCCCACCAGACCAACGCCATTGCCATGGAAGAAACCGTATGTCTGGAGGTGGATCGCGACGACATCGCCATTCTGCTGCAACGCAAACCCATGGCCGGCATGGATATGTTGACCGTGTTGGGCGGTCAGTTCCATGCTTCCCAGCAATTGGTGCGGGTGCGGGCCAGCCGCAATGCCAACCAGGTGATTGAGGAGGAATCGACGGGGGGGGAGCGCCTCGCCGACTCGGTGGCCCGCTTCGGTGGATCCTGGACGTTCATCATCCTGTTCGGCATTGCGATCATCACCTACTCAGGGCTGAACGTTGCCCTGCGGGGCAAGGCGTGGGACCCGTATCCGTTTATTCTGCTGAACCTTTTCCTCTCCATGCTGGCCGCCATCCAGGCGCCGGTTATCATGATGAGCCAGAATCGCCAGGACACGAAGGACCGGCTGCGCGGTGAACTGGACTACGACGTGAATCGCCGCGCTGAGACCGAGATTCAAGGCCTGGCGCACAAGCTGAATCTGCTGACCGACAAGATTGGAGACGTTGACGATCTGCTCCGGGAAAGGCTGAGGTAAGATTCGAAGCATTCCGCAGCATGACGGGCGCCACTCTTATGACAACCCCAATCGAAACCGTTCGGGACCTGTTCGAGATCCCGGCTGGCATCACTTATCTGAACTGCGCCAGCATGTCGCCACAGTTGCGATCGGTCACCGAGGCCGGACTTCGCTCGGTTCGCACCAAGGCATCGCCCTGGAATTTGTCCGGTCCAGAGTGGTTTGCAGGCTCCGAAGAGTTGCGCGCTCTTGCTGCACGGGTGATGGGTGCCGACAGCGATGCGGTTGCGCTGGTCCCGGCTGCCAGCTACGGAATCGCGACGGCGGCGGCGAATCTGCCGCTTTCGCCCGGACAGACAATTGTCATACTGCATCAGCAGTTCCCGTCGAATGTTTACGTCTGGTATGAGCTGGCCAAGAAAAACGGCGGGCGTGTCGTGGTCGCACAGCGGGAACCGGGCATGGACTGGACCGAAGCTCTGCTCGGGGCGATCGACGAAAGTACGGCAATCGTTGCTGTGCCGCAATGTCACTGGACGGATGGCAGCAAGGTCGATCTCGAGCGGGTCGGTCAGCGTGCGCGCGGCGTCGGCGCGGGCCTGGTCATCGATGCCAGCCAATCGCTCGGGGCCAGCCCGCTCGATCTCGAGCGAGTACAGCCGGATTTCCTGACGGCCGTGGGGTATAAGTGGCTGCTCGGCCCTTATGGGCTAGGGTATCTCTATGTCGGCCCAAAATGGCGGCAATCGGGCGTCCCCTTGGAGCAATCGTGGATCGCGCGCGCTGGGAGTGACGACTTTTTCCGGCTGGTTGACCACACCGACGCGTACCGGCCGGGCGCGCGCCGCTTCGATATGGGCGAGTCTCCGCAATTTGTATTGGCGCCGATGGCGATTGCCGCGCTCCAGCAAATCCTGGCGTGGGGTGTGGAACGCATCCAGCAGACACTTTCGCTGCTGACGGAAAAAGTCGCGCAGTTCGCCGCAGACAGTGACTATTCGGTTCTGCCTGCCGCGCAACGATCGGCGCACATGATTGGTATCCGCCACGCGCGCGGTATTCCGCCTGGGCTGCCGCAGCTTCTCCAGGAAGCGAACGTGTTTGTGAGCGTCCGCGGAGACTCGATTCGCATTGCGCCGTATCTGTACAACGACGCCGGCGATATTGAACGGCTGTTTGCCGTGTTGCGCAAGGCGAAGAGTCTCGGTAGCTGAGGGCAACAAGCTTTGAAGTGGCACGGCTTCACAGGCTGCTGAAGAAGTGCTGGGGAAGGTTTTCGGTGGGAGCCCCCTGCTTCAGCGGGGGGAGCTGGACTTTAAGTCCAGCGGAGAAGGTTTTCACTCTCAAAATCGGCTTTAGCCGCGGGATTTGTCGAGGCCAGCGCTAAAGCGCATGATCAAAGTCGAAACGTTCTTCGGAGCGCTGAAGCGCTCCTTCCCCCGCATAAATGCGGGGGCTCCCGCCAGGAAGATAACGTTCGGAGTCTGAGTAGAGTTCAGTATGCCTGTGATTATCTCCATGCTCCGCGGGGTCAACCTCGGCGGACACAATAAGATCAAGATGGATGCGCTGCGGGCGCTCTACGAATCGCTTGGGCTGCGAGATCCGCAGACCTACGTGCAGAGCGGCAACGTTGTTTTCAGAACTGACAAGCGCGACCTGGTTGCGCTGGCCAAGCGGATCGAAGAGGCAATCGAGCGGGGCTTTGGTTTTCGTCCGGCGGTAATTCTGCGGACCACTTCCGATCTGAGAGGCGCGATCGCAAGAAATCCGTTCGCAAAGCGGAGCGGCGTCGAGCCCAGCAAGCTGCTCGTCACCTTCCTGGCCAGCGATCCCGGCTCGGCAGTTCGCGAGAAGGTCCTTAGCCTCAAGACCGAACCCGAGGAGTTGCGGATGGACGGCCGCGAACTCTACATCTATTTCCCCAATGGCATGGCACGTCCGAAAGTGTCTTGGGCGGTCCTCGAGAAAACGCTAAAAACGCCGGGAACGGGCAGAAACTGGAACAGCGTCACCAAGTTGCTGGAGATGGCGGAAAGGTTGGAAGCTTCCGAATGAGCTGATCTGTGCCTTTGGTATGAATCGGGTGGAACGCTGCCCGCGCCAAATTTGCATCCCCCTGGAAGGGTAGTCATCCATTCCACCGTATTTCGGCCGTGCAATTAAGTCGTTTATGGAGGGAACTTCATGAGTTCTGGACTTGTGCTGTTGCTGACGTTCGCCATTGGCGTAGTAACGGGCCTGCGGCTGCGACGGGACCGGCGGTGGTGGCGTGGGCAGCCCACCTGGGTTGGATCAATCTTTCCGGTTCTCCGGCGGCCTTCATGGGCTCGGACTGGGCCGTCGCCATCTTTACCATTTTTGCGGCGTTCGAATTCGTCGTCGATCAACTTCCCACCACTCCTGCCCGTACGGCCCCTGGTGGGCTAGCCGCCCGAGTTGTCATGGGCTTGCTTTGCGGTGCATGCCTCGGCATTGCGGGAGGCGTATCGCTTTGGCTGGGAGCGGTTGTCGCAGCGATCGGCGCGGTTGCGGGAACGTTTGGTGGTCATCGCGCTCGCGTCGGCCTGGTTCGGGCCTTGCACGCTCCGGACTTTGCTGTCGCCGTTCCTGAGGATCTGGTCGCAATTGGATTGGGGCTGCTTATTGTGACGAGATTCTGAAACCGGCAAATCTATTCCCCTAGCCTGCGATTCTGGCGCTGTGCTGACAGGCGTGGCATCTTCTGGCCTTACTTTCTACGGTGGCGATACATTATTTTGGGTGCGCTTATGACCACTCCGCAGCAATTCGATGCCATAGTGATCGGCTCAGGGCAGGCCGGTACACCTCTTTCCACCGCGCTGGCTGAAGCTGGAATGCGCACCGCTCTCATCGAGCGCGAACATGTAGGCGGTACCTGCGTCAACGAGGGATGCACTCCCACCAAGACCATGGTCGCCAGTGCCCGCGTCGCTTATCTGGCGCGACGAGGTGCAGATTACGGCGTTCACACCGGCGACATTCGCATCGACATGGAACGTGTGCGGCAGCGCAAGCGCGACATCGTGAACAGCTTCCGCAACGGCAGCCAGGGGCGCATTGAGAAGACGGCGAACCTTGAGCTAATCTTCGGCGAGGCCAGTTTCACCGGGGCGGGGTCTCTGCTCGTCCGGCAAAAAGATGGTGGCCAACGTGTGCTTACCGCTGAAAAGATCTTCATCAACGCAGGTGCGCGTCCGGCTGTGCCTGCACTCGACGGCCTGAAGTCCGTGCCTTATCTGGACAGCACATCCATCATGGAGTTGGATACCGTTCCGGAGCATCTGCTGGTTCTTGGAGGCGGATATGTGGGCCTGGAGTTTGGACAAATGTTTCGCCGCTTCGGCAGTCGCGTGACCATCGTCCAGTCCGGAGGTCAACTACTCAACCGGGAGGACCCCGACATCGCGGAAGAAGTTGCCAAGATACTTCAGCAGGACGGAGTTGAGGTCTTGCTGAACGCGAATGCCAATCGCGTGAGCCAGTCGGATGGCAGCATTCGACTGGAGGTGCAGCAACAAGGCAAACCAACTGTGCTTGGCGGTTCACATCTGCTGGTTGCCACCGGGCGCGTGCCGAACTCGGACACGCTGAATCTTGCGGCGGCGGGGGTGCGAATGGACGATCACGGTTTCATCAAGGTGAACGGCCGCCTCGAAACTACGTCGCAAGGCGTTTATGCGCTGGGCGACATCAAGGGAGGTCCGGCGTTTACGCATATCTCCTATGACGACTTTCGCATCATCCGCACCAACCTTATCGAGAAGGGAAGCGCCAGCACCGACGGGCGCCTGGTGCCGTACACCGTTTTTATCGATCCGCAACTTGGGCGCATTGGTATGACCGAAACCGAAGCTCGCGTGCAGAAGCGCAACATTCGTGTGGCCAAGCTGCCGATGACCTCCGTCGCACGCGCTCTTGAGGTCGACGAGACGCGCGGTTTCATGAAAGCCATTGTGGATGGCGAAACTAACCAGGTCCTGGGCGTCGCGGTGCTGGGAATCGAGGGCGGCGAAATCATGTCGGCGTTCGAGATTGCGATGATGGGAAAGCTGCCTTACACCGCGCTGCGTGATGGCGTCTTCGCCCACCCCACTCTGGCCGAATCGCTGAACAACCTGTTCACAGCGATGGACAGCGGCAAGTAGGAGGCGCGCGGGCCGAGAAGCCGCGCGTCATACCGTGTGTCATCCTGAGCGACGAGCGTAGCGAGGAGTCGAAGGAACCCTCTGGTCGCCAGCAATCCTCACACCGCGACAGGGTGATTTCTTGCGGCTATAGGGGTCCTTCGACTCCCCCTCACTAGGTTCGGGGTCGCTCAGGATGACAGGTTGCGGACAAGATAAGCTTCTCTTGCGTGCTGTATCTCCGGTGTTATGCTGATAGCAAATTAGCGGACCCCATGCTCCAGAAACGAATTGACGATCAGCCCAGCATCTCGCGCGAGATGCTGCGCGAAGCCGAAGCCATTTTTCACGGACACCTGAAGCGGGTGGGGCTTAAGCTTACCGGGCAGCGCGACGCCATTCTGCGCACGTTCCTTGACACTCGTGGGCATCTTTCCACCGACGAGCTGTATCGGCTGGTCAAGAAACACGACGAGCGCATCGGATTTACCACGGTCTATCGCACGTTGAAGCTGCTGGCCGAGTGCGGGCTGGCCAGCGAAGTCGCCTTCAATGACGCTATAACTCGTTACGAGCACAAGTACAATCGGCGCAACCACCATCACATGGTTTGCACCGAATGCGGCAGTTCAGTGGAGTTTTTCTCGCGCGAAATTGAGCGGGTGGAGCAGGAAGTTGGCCGCAAAAACAAATACCTGCCGACGCGCCACACCTTCCAGATCTACGGCATCTGCGAGCGATGCCAGAAGAAACCCAAGCGGACCTTGTCTTGAGCGAGGGGAAGCTGCAGGGGATTGTGCCAGATCGACTGCTCGCTTGACCAAAAACGTACCAATGCACGGTGAATGGACAACAATAGGGGTCCTTCGACTCCTCGTCCAGTCGCCGAGGCAACTGGACTCGTCGCTCAGGATGACAGCGAAAAAATGCGTGCGGCATGAACTAATCCAGATTGAAAGCTGACTTCCGACAGCGGTTTTCCGTCACTTGCCGGGTTGACGCGCGTCACAGCATTCTGGTTCGCATCGCGCTACAAAAGAGATAGACGAATGTATGGAAGCATCCTGCCGGGATGAGTGGCGGAGCGTGGCTTCGCGCCTGAGCGAGAGAACTTCCATCGAGTGACCCCACCGCGTGGGGAGAATGGTCGCGCAAGATGGTGACGGCACAGCTCAACCCAGTCAGGGTGGGCATCCACAGTGTGCTCATCGCGACAGACTTTTCCCGCTATTCTACGGTTGCTTTGAACTTTGGTCTCGAACTGGCCCACGAATATCGAGCCAAGGCCCATGTCGTATTCGTTTTGCCCAGCGACGACTTCCTGATTGCCGGGCCGGACGCATATGTGGCCGCCAAAGATGCAGCCCGCCGCGACCTGCTGGAGTTGAAAGCCGAGCTGCAGCAGACCCGCGGCTATACGGAAGGCGAAGACTATCACCTGTTTCTGATGGAGGGGGACGTTGCGCAATCCATCCTGGACTGCGCGCGACAGAAGAGAGTCGATGTGATCGTTGTCGGTACTCATGGCCGGGGTGGTCTGGGGAAGATGTTGATGGGCTCGGTAGCGGAACGCGTCTTCCGGCAATCGCCCGTGCCAGTGATGACGGTCGGCCCCCACTTACACCGCGCAACCCGAGGGTTTGCGCCCCGGAACATCCTGCTGGCGGCCGATTTCACGCCGGCCTCGGAACGTGCGGCTCACTATGCTGGCGCACTGGCACGGGAGCGCAACGCGAAGTTGACCATGCTCCATGTACTGGATCATCCCGAACTGAGTGGCGTCGCCGACCGGGCCGAGGTCATGCAGGGAATTGAAAAGAAGCTGACAGCTTTCCTTGGGCAAGACGCTGAAGGTTTGCAGCTTTGCTGCCGCGTCGAGATCGGCAAAGTGGTACCTACGATTCTGCGGACGGAGGCGGAAATCGACGCCGACTTGTTGGTGATGGGCGTGCGTCCGTGGTCAGGGTTGCTGGATCGGCTGATGTGGCCCAACGCCTACGAAATTGTGCGGGAAGCGTCCTGCCCGGTGCTGACCGTGCGCGGCAAGGTTTTGCAGCATTAATAACTCTTATAACGAACATGATGGGAGATGCAATGTTACGTAGCGGTTTTACAATTGACGAGACGTCGGCCCCAGCGATAACCCCGGACCAGCTTGGGGAAGTGAAAAAGCGGGAGATGAAGCAGGCGATCGTGGAACGCTTCAGTTATCGCGCCAAGGCCGTTTCCACGGAGACGGCGGTCCAGTCAAAAGAACGCTCACCCTACTGGCAGCCAGTGGATGAAGAGTGCTGATCGGCAGCTAGCGGTACACCGAACGTCCGCGCGGTCCGTGCTACTTGCCTCGTTGCAGGGCTTCCTTGGCCAATGCGATCTGCGCGCGTTGAGCGTTCGTAGGCGTCGGGTATTTCAGGTCCATCTTTTTCAGCGTGTCCACGACAATATTAGAAACGGTCAGATGGGTGAACCATTTGTGATCGGCTGGAATGATGTACCAGGGCGCGTGCGCGGTGCTGGTGTGATTGATCATGTCCTCGTACGCTGCCATGTAGTCATCCCAGCGCAGCCGCTCGTGCAAGTCGGCCTCTGAAAATTTCCAGTTCTTTCCCGGATCATTCAATCGCTCCAGGAAGCGCTTCTCCTGTTCCGCTTTGGAGACGTGCAGAAAAAACTTCAGAATTGCGGTGCCATTGCGGACCAGGTGGCGCTCGACGTCGTTGATCGACTCGAAGCGATGTTGCCAAAACTTCTTGCTGGGGCCGGTGAAGTGGGGCAGATGTTCCTGCTTGAGCAAGTCATGGTGCACTCGTACCACCAATAACTCTTCGTAGTGGGAGCGGTTAAAGATGCCAATGCGGCCGCGCTCGGGCAACTCACGATAGTTTCTCCACAGGAAGTCGTGGCTGAGCTCGTGCTCGGACGGCGTTTTGAAGCTAAACACCTCGCAGCCTTCAGGGTTGACACCCGACATCACATGCTTGATGGTGCCGTCTTTCCCGGCAGCATCCATGGCCTGGAAAACCAGCAGCAGGGCATAAGTATGCGAGGAATACAACAGGTCCTGGTACTTGGCCAGGCGCAGCACGTTGGCCTTCAGCTTGGATTGAGCATGAGCGTGCGACTTGTAATCGCCTTTGAAAGCGGGATCGAAATCCTTCAGCCGAATGCGCTTGCCGGGGGTGGCCATCATGGACTTGTTCTTCATACGAGTTGAGATCATACTTGGTTTTCCCCGGTTTGCCGAGCCCGGCGCGAATTTGCCTATCGAATAATGAGGCGACAGTTTTGCCGGATGTCGCATCCTATTGCGATGCAGCACTAGCTAGGGCCATTCCAGAGTTACTATAGTCTGCGAGTAAGTGTAGAGCGGCGCTTTAGCGCCGCGTCTGCCGCGGACAAAAAGACGTTCCGCCGCTGCGGTCATCAGAAATGACCGCAGCGGCGGAAGCCTACTATGGTTTCTCGACGCCGGCCTGAAGGCCGGCTCTACCTGAGGCACACCAGTTCTGAAACCGCCAAGTTAGCAGATGCGACATTCTGAGGTAAGGTTTGTGACGCATTAGGAGGAAGTATGCATAAGACTCATAAAACCCTGGCCATGGTTTTACTGTTGATGTTGTGTTTCTCGGCGGTTGCGATAGGGCAACAATCGCAGCCCGCCCCGCCCAACAATCAGACTGTCCAGACCCAACCAAGCAGTGCGGCGCAATCACAGGGAGCAAACGAGACGCTCAGTCCAGAGAGTCAGGACCGGCTCATTAAGGAGGTCCGCCATGAGTTAATCATGCTGCCGTACTATGGCGTGTTCGACAATCTGGCCTTCCGCATTGACGGACGTACGGTCACTCTGGAAGGACAGGTGACTCAACCGGTCATAAAGTCCGATGCTGAGAACTCCGTGAAGCACATTGAAGGCGTGGAGAAGGGGTCAATAACATTGAGGTGCTACCGCCCAGCCCCATGGACGACCGTATTCGACGGGCCGTTTACCGAAGCATCTACAGTTATGGCCCGCTCTTTAGGTATGGAGGCATGGCGGTTCCGCCCATCCACATCATCGTAAAGGGTGGACATGTCACGCTCGAGGGAGTAGTGGATAGCGAAACCGACAAGGGCTTGGCGGGCATGCGCGCCAACCAAGTCCCCGACACTTTCCAGATTACGAACAACCTTCGGGTGGTGAACAGCAGGGGCCAAGGCAAGAAGAAATAGCTGGACGCCAGCCAGTGTCACAACCACGGCAAACAGAGCGCGTGGAAGGATCCCGGAGCGAATGTCGTTCTGCTTAAGCCGCTTTTCCTCTTGCCCCTATACGCGGGCCTGAAGGCCCGCACTACCCGTGCAAACCGGACGCATCTGCAGAACTGCTAACCCGCCGCAGATGTCCATAATAAATCTTGGTGTCGTACTCGAGCCGGACGTGGCCGTTGTCGGCATGGGATGAAAAAAGACGCGGCACTTCGAGCATCATCGCATCGTGCTTTTCGCCCGCCTTGGGTACATACGACGAGGACAGCAATCGGCCGCGCAGACCATCGAAGTCAAGCTGCTGCCGGTTGTGCTGCCGGATCAACTTCATTTCATCGGGAGCGAAGAATTGTTGCAAGGCATCGTAGGTGGCCAGGTACTTGTGGGAGACCTGTTCGTAATCGGTGGAATGGCGCCGCACGAAATCTTCGTAGGCGCGCAGGAATGGCGTGGATTCGAGGTCGCGATCATGCCATACCAGGACCACCCAGCCTTGCGGTTTCACAATGCGCGCAAACTCTACGCGCGTGTCGGCGGGCCGAAACCAGTGAAATGCCTGTCCGGCGACGACGAAGTCGGCGCTCGCGTCGGCCAGGCCAGTGGCTTCGGCGCTGCCGTCCACCATGCTGAACCCGGGATGGTCGGCCAGGTAATTCTGGCCTGCGACGCGCATCGCTCGATTGGGTTCGACCCCGACAACGCGGTTGCCGTTCTCCAGAAATATCTTTGCCGTCAGCCCGGTGCCGCAACCCACGTCGGCGATGAGGTGCTGAGGGAGTAGTCCACAAGCTTGTTGCAGGGCTCGCACGACTTCAGGTGAGTAATGCGGGCGATATTTGACGTAGTCCTCCGCCCGATCAGAAAAACGCGCTACCGGATCGCGAGTTGGTTCGGCCATGGGTGTATCTTAACTTGAACGATGAAACTTGAGCACCCTGCGAAAACGCCTCTCGTGAATGCCCTCTGTGACATTATCCGCAAGATTCCGCGCGGGCGGGTGAGCACCTATGGGGCAATCGCCGCAGCCGCCGGTTATCCCCGCTGTGCCCGCCATGTTGGACGAGTTCTTCAGCAGGTGGACGGGCTGCCCTGGCATCGCGTTTTGGGCTCGGGAGGGCGGAGTTCGATGCCCGGCGAATTCGCCCTGGAGCAGCGCTTCCTGCTGGAGTCGGAGGGTGTGCGCTTCCGGGGCAAGCGGGTGGACATGCGAAACTTTGAGCACTGCTTTGGGAAAACCAGCGGCAGACCTTCCGCCTCCAAGGATAGGCGGCTACCGCGAAAGTAGCAGGCAATACAGCGTTTTCCAGTGGACAAGCGTGTCGCCGTATCTTAAGTTGGTGACTGCTTTACAATATCCTTACAAGCTTTATGAGCACCCCCGGCCCAGTTAAGATTTCCGTTCTGGCGATGACCCTGT
>ODAK010003593.1_pt1 | contig 16035 bp, 15 predicted proteins | sample 1539591 | NCBI WGS metagenome assembly ODAK01 (sample SAMEA3539303, study PRJEB22396) | soil metagenome | biome: tundra; feature: field; material: soil | place: USA | collected 2010-05 | depth 0.15 m
GTCGATCTGGTCCCAGGCCGCGCGCCAGGGCGGGGCTGTGGTGGGCAGCTTCAGGGCGGTGGCGAAGCCGCGCGGAAAGCCCAGCGGGAAGTCGAAGCCGAGCAGGGCGCGCTCGCCGCGTTTCTTCAGATCGTCGAGCACCGCGACCAGCTTCTTCTCGGCCTCGGCGCGGGTCGGCGGGTTGAAGGCCTCGAAGGCCAGGCGGAAACGCACGTCGCGTTTCAGCACCCCGATCCAGACGGAATCCGCCCCGGTGTTCGGCTTGGCGGCCGCGCTCCAATCGACGATGACATAGGCGTTGAACAGACGGGCCACGGGGGCTCCAAACACTAGATCACGATGATTTTGGAATCCAAAATCATAAACGTGATCGATTCCTAAGAGTTAGAGCGGGTTGCGGGCGGAAAACCGCTTCGCACTTTTCCTAGGGCCCGCTCTAGGGACGGGGGCTTGTAGCGGCTCGCGAGCCGCGGGGGAACGCGTCGGCCGTTCACATCGAAGGCATAGGCCTCAGGGCACGACCTGCAATCGCTTCAACAGCGGCAAACGCACATCGGCCAGCGCCTTGGCCTGGGCATTGAGCTCCTTCAGGTTTTCATCTTCTGTTTGAAGCATTTGACCGTCTTTAATCAAGGATTGGTTCTGCTTCTGCAGGATGCTCCAGGCGTCCCTGGCCCAGTCCTCGGGCTTTTTCACGCCGCGGGCGTGGGCGGCGAGGAACATCTGCTGGAACCGCGACACCTCGACGCCGCCGCCGATGACCGGCGAGGCCAGCCAGGTCACGTCGCCCGAGACCCGCGAGCGTTCGATCAGGTGGCTGTTCAGCCGCTGGCAGCGCGGCTGGGCGATCTCGACATCCTCGGGAGTCTGGGCCGGATGCGCCCGGCCGCCGCCAACCAGTACGGTGATCGCTTCGATCAGGGCGCCGGGCGGCAGGGCCATCAGCGCCGGTTGTTCGGCGAGCTCGCCGATGCGCTTCGGCGCGCCGTCGCCGGCGGCCAGCGCCTCGATCACCGGGCGGAAGATGTCCTCGCGCAGGCCAACCTTGCCAAGGCCGGCATCGACCTCGAAGGGGATGTCGGCCGCGTCCATGGTCAGGGTCACCGACAGGTCGTTCAGCCGGTCCAGCCGCTCCAGCGCCGTCAGCAGCCGCGCGCCGCGGCTATAGAGGTCGCGGCGGAACTGCTGATTGAGCATGTAGTCGCGCACTGTCTCGCGCAGCACATCGTAAGAAATTCCCCCGAGGACGTCGCGCTGGGCCGCGGTCAGGTTATAGGCCAGCAGCTGGTCGAGGGCGACGGCGGGGGTGGCGAACTTCAGCTTGGCGTCGGAGAGCCATTCGTGCGCCTCGGCGAAATACATCGGGGCCCAGTCGCGGTTGAAATACTCATGCGCCAGATATTGCCGGTTCTGGCTGGCGATACTGCTCAGCCGCTCCTTGGCCATGGGGTTGGTGGTGAAGTAGCGCGCGCCGACCTCTTCCAGCCGGGTGGTGAAGGCGATGGCGGAGTCGATGCGGCTGACCATGCCCTCGGCATGCGTGCCGGCGGCCTCCATGTGGATCGACATCATGTGGCGCAGCGGCATGGCCGCGGCCCAGCCGGGCAGGGTGTTGAAGCTGAAATAGACCACGCCGCCGACCTTCAGGCGGTCGCGCAGGATGCCGACTAGCACGCGTCGGTTCTCGTCCGAGATCCAGCTCCAGATGCCGTGCAGGACGATGTAGTCGAACTGGGGCAGGTCATCGCGGGCGGCGAAGTCGGCGAAGCTGTCGTCGACGAAACGCGCGTCGGCGCCGGACACCTGGGCCAGCCCCTGGGCGCCCGCCGCCTGCACCGGATTGAAATCGGTGCCCCAATATTCTCCGGGGGCGGCGGCGGCGTGGATGCTGGCCGACAGCCCCTGGCCGTAGCCCAGCTCCAGATAGCGCATGCCGCCCCGGCGCGGCGGCAGATGGCCGCTGGTCAACAGGCTGAAGTCGATCAGCCCCGGCGCGAGGTCGCGATAATAGCCGTAGGTATAGTCGATCTCGGCCACATAGCCGGAAGTCCAATCCATGATCGCGTCCGCTGAGTTTTTCCGCCCGCGCGGACAGGAGCCTGAGAGGCCAGCGGTGTCAATCGTGGGCGGCTGGTGCGTTTGTTAGCCCAGCTTCACCAGCATCTTGCCCAGGTTCTCGCCCTTGAACAGTTTCAGGAAGGCGTGGGGGGCCCGGTCGATGCCCTCTTCGACCGTTTCGCGCCAACTGATCTTGCCCTCGGCGACCCAGCCGGACAGCTCCTTGACGAAGGCCGGCATCATGTCGAAGTGGCTGGAGACGATGAAACCCTCCAGGCGCAGCTGCTTGCCGACCGCGGCGGTCAGGCCGTGGATGCCGGTCCCCATGCCGCTGTCGTTGTATTGCGAGATCATGCCGCAAAGGGCGAACCGCGCGAACGGGTTGGCCGCCATCAGCGCCGCTTCCAGGTGCGTGCCGCCGACATTCTCGAAATAGACGTCGATGCCGTTTGGCGCCGCGCGCATCAAGGCCGCGGTCAGGTCCTTTTCGGCCTTGTAGTCGATGGCGTGGTCGACCCCGATCTCCTTCAGATAGGCGACTTTTTCCGCCCCGCCGGCCGTGCCGATGACGGTGTGGCCCTTCAGCTTGGCGATCTGGCAGACGATCTGGCCAACCGCGCCGGCGGCGGCGGAGACGAAGACCACGTCGCCGTCCTTCAGCGCGGCGATCTTCAGGAGGCCGACGTAAGCCGTGAGTCCGGGCATGCCGGCCGCGCCCAGGAATGCCTGCGGCGGCAGGCCATGGGTGTCGAGCTTCTGCAGCGCAGCGCCAGGCGCGTTGAAGGCCTCGCGCCAGCCGAAGAAGGTCGAGACCAGGTCGCCCGGCTTGAAGTTGGGGTCGTTGGAGGCCGTGACCTCGCCGATCGCGCCGCCCTGCATGGCCTCGCCCAGCTGGAAGGGCGGGCTATAGCTTTTCACGTCGTTCATGCGGCCGCGCATGTACGGATCGACCGTCATCCACAGGTTCTTCACCTGCACCTCGCCGGGCCCCGGATCGGACAGCTGGACGGTGACGATCTCGAAATTGTCGTGGGTCGGCACGCCTTGCGGTCGCGATTTCAGATGACATTCGCGCGAGCTGATCGCCATGGCCGGGCTTCCTTGTGCGTTGCAATTGAAAATCAAACATCTGTTTAGACCACGCGCCCGGCCGCGTCATCGGCGATGGACAAATTGAGCGCGCCCCGACAGAGGTGCGGCTTGCGAGAGAAGGAAACGGGTCCTTGAGTCGAGTTCTGCGGGCGGGGGTGGTCGGGGCCGGGATATTCGGCGGCTATCACGCACACAAATACGCGACCCTGGCCGATGTCGAGCTGGCGGCCGTGTTCGATCCCGACATGGACCGGGCCAGGGCCCTGGCCGGCCAACTGGGCGTGGTCGCGACCGACGATCTGGAGGCGCTTATCGGCCTCTGTGACGTGGTCAGCATCGCCTCGCCCGCCACCTTCCACGCCGAACAGGCCCTGGCGGTGCTAAAGGCCGGCTGCTCGGTCTATGTGGAAAAGCCGCTCGCCACCTCGCTTGAGGGTGCGGACAAGCTGATCGCCGCCGCGCGGGGCGGCCCGGTCCTCGCCTGCGGCCATCTGGAGCGGGTGATGTTCGCAGCCATGGGCCTGCTGGATGTCCCCGAGCCCCCGGCCGCCCTGTTCGCGGTGCGCAAGGGCCCCTGGAGCCCGCGCAGCGCCGACGTCTCCTGCGTTCTCGACCTGATGATCCACGACATCGACCTGGCCCTGGCCTTGAACCCGGTCGAGCCGCTGGCGGTGGAGGCCGACGGCCGCACCACCATTGGCCCCTTGCTCGATGAGGTGCGCGCCGACGTGACCTTAAGCGACGGCTCGACGCTGATCCTGGAGGCCTCGCGCATCGCCGAGGTGCGCGAGCGCCGCATGCGGGTCGTCTATACCTCCGGCGAGGTCGAGATCGACTTCCTCAGCGGCGCCTTCAGCAACACCACGCCCTTTGCGCTCGACCCCGGCTTCGCCGAAACGCCGGCCGGCAAGGACCGCCTCGGCGCCTCCCTGCGGGCCTTCCTGGCCGCCGTCCGCGGCGAGGCGGACCGCCCAGCGGTCACCGGCGAAGAAGCCGCCCGCGCGCTGGACTTGGCGCTGGCGGTGGAACAGGCCGCCGGCGGCTAAGGCTTGGGCAGGTTCTCGATTGCGATCTCGGGCAACTTGTCCGCCGGGGTGAAGTGGAAGACGCGGCCGTAGAAATAGAGCTCGGCCTCTTTCGAGGCGATCAGGTTCTCGGCGCGCCGGAAGCCGTGGCTCTCGCCGGCGAATTCCAGATAGGCCACCGGCTGCTGGCGCTTGCGCAGGGCGTCCAGGATCATGTGCGCCTGGTTGGGCGGCACGATCGGATCCTCGGAGCCCTGGAAGATGATCAGCGGGCTTGAGAACCCCTCCAGATGGTTCAGCGGCGAGCGCTCGTCATAGACGGCCTTGTCGGCCGGGTAGGGGCCGACAAGATTGTCCAGATAGCGGCTCTCGAACTTGTGGGTATCGCGCGCCAGCGCGCCCAGGTCCGCCACGCCGTAGAAGCTGGCGCCCGCCCCGAAGACGTCGCTTTGCGACAGGGCGGCCAGCACGGTGAAGCCGCCGGCGCTGCCGCCATGGATGGCGACGCGATTCGCATCGACCCGGCCCTGGCCAGAGAGGAACCTGACCGCGGCGATGACGTCCTCGACGTCGACAATGCCCCACTCGCCGTTCAGCCGCTGGCGATAGGCGCGGCCGTAGCCGGCGGAGCCGCCATAGTCCACGTCGACGATGGCGAAGCCGCGGCTGGTCCAGAACTGGTTGGCCAGGCTGAGCGACGGCGAGGCCTTGCCGGTCGGGCCGCCATGCACCTGGACGATCAGGGGCGGTTTCTCAGCCTCGGGCGCAATGAAGTCGCCGTTGACCGGCGGATAGTAGAGGGCGTGCACAGCCAACCCGCCGGCGCTCGGAAAGGTGATCGCCTCGGCCTCTGAAATATAGCGGGGCTCGATCGCGGCCGGGGAGGGGCGGCGGATGACGCTCGACGCGCCGGTTTCGATATCCACCGTGATCACCGCGCCGGTCTGCAGGCCCGAGGCCGCCGCCATGGCCACGCTGCGGTCGTCCAACGCGTGCAGGGCGCCGATGACGGTGAAGGGCAGGGCGATCTCCCGGACCGCGCCCGCCGGCTCGATCACCACCAGATGGTCGCCATCGGCGTCGCCATAGGTCGCCACGATGCGACCGTCCGCCGTCACCACATAGTTGGACTGGCCAAGGCCCCAGAGCGGTCCGGCGAATTCCGCGTCCTTGGGCAGGATGGGTTTGGTCTCGCCGTCGCGGCGGACATAGAGGTTCCAGAAACCGCTGCGGTCGGAGATGAAATAGAGCGCCCCGTCGGCGCCCCAGCGCGGCTCCATCGCCGATTCCGCGCCGCCGCCGGCGACGACCTCGACATGGCTCAGGCCGCCCCGGCCCAGATCGGCGACATAGAGCCGGGTGTCGTCCCACGGCATGTTGGGATGGTCCCAGGCCATCCAGGCCAGGCGGCGGCCATCCGGGCTGGGGCGCGGATAGGCGACGAAATCGCTGTCGCCGAACAGCACCCGCCCTGCGTCGCCCGCCTGGCCGGAGAGCGCCACGATGGCGTTCTTCACGTCGGCGGGATCGGTGTGGTCCTCGCGCACGCAGATCAGGCCGCCGCCGGGCGCGGCGACCGCGTCGGCATAGCGGTAACCTTTGGGGGTCAGCGGCACAGGGTCTCCGCCGAACGGCTGGGCGTAGAGGAGTTGGTCGGTGAAGTTTGAAAAATAAAACGTTTCGCCGACGACGACATAGGAAGCACCGCCATATTCGTGCACGCGGGTCCGCACGCTGAAGCTGTCCGGGGTCAGCTGGCGCGCGGCGGTGGCGTCGCCGGTCATGGCCACCATCCGCCCGGCCTGGTCGGGCCGGTTCTCCAGCCAGAACAGCCGGCCGCCCTCGGTGCGCAGATCGGAGACCCCGATCGCGCCCTTGGCCAGGCTCTCGGCGGAGATGGGCGAGGCCCAGGTCCCGTAAGGCGCTTTGACAGGCGTCTCGGCCATTTTCATGAACTCCTGGAAAGGCTTAGCCGGGCGTCTTCGCCTTGCGCCACATGGGCCACAGCGTCGGCCCGTCCGGCAGCTTGATCTCGCCGGTCACCTCGAAGCCGAAGCTCTGGTAGATTGGGATGTTGGTTTCCTTGCTGGATTCCAGATAGGCGGGCATCCCCGCGGCGTCGGCCGTGGCCAGCTGCCGGCGGATCACCACGCCGCCGAAACCCTTGCCCTGCTTGGCCGGATCCGTGCCGATCGCCTGCAAATACCAGTGCGGCTCATGCGGGTGGCGCTTCTCGATAATATCCATGACCCAGGTCACGTGGCGTGCGCCGCCGAAGCCGAAGGTGCCGAGGAACTTAGCGCCGTTGGTGATGTACTGCCACCAGGGGATCTCCCACTGGCCGGGCGGCCGCCACAGCGCCGCCGCCTCGTAGCCGCTGGTGACGTCGCAGGCGCCGTAAGGAAGGCCGAGCTTGAACAGCAGCTTGAACAGCCGCGGCATCTTGGCCGCCCGCGTCGCCTCGTCCTTCAGGATGAAGCAGATCAGCGGGTCGTCGAAAAAGGCGCGGGCCAGGGTCGCGGCCAAGGGGTCGGCGTCGGCCCAAGTCGCCGCGCGCGCCAGCACGCCGGCCTCCCGCGCCGTCGAATCTACACTCATCTGCCGGCTCCTCCCATTCCCGAAAACGTGTCTAGCGGGAAGGCCGAACGATAGGAAGGCGCGGGCTTGGCGAGCGCGCCTAGCCGGTCTTCGCCCGCTCGATCCCCGCCAGCACCATGGCCCTGGCTTCGTCGGCGTCGCCCCAGCGGGCGATCTTCACCCACTTGCCGGGCTCCAGGTCCTTGTAGTGCATGAAGAAGTGCTCGATCTGCCTGACCGTGATCTCGGGCAGGTCGGTGTAGTTGGTGATGTGGTCGTAGCGCTGGGTCAGTCGGGGTCCGGGCACGCCGATCAGCTTCTCGTCGCCTCCGGCCTCATCCTGCATGATCATCACCCCGACGATGCGACAGCTCATGATCGCGCCCGGCGCGATGGCGCGGGTATTGGCGACGATAACGTCGCAGGGGTCGCCATCCTCGGACAGGGTGTGGGGGATGAAGCCGTAATTCCCCGGATAGCGCATGGCCGTATAGAGGAAGCGATCGACCATCAGGGCGCCCGAGGCCTTGTGCATCTCGTACTTGATCGGCTCGCCGCCGATGGGCACCTCGACGACCACATTCACCTCATGCGGCGGATTGGCCCCGATGGGCACGGCGTCGAGGTTCATCGCGGGGTCTCCGGCGGTTCGGGTCTGACCAAGCGGCTAGCCATGCCATAGGCTACGGCCGATGAGCGAGCCCTACGATCCCGATCTTTTCCGCGGCGCGGCGGAATATTACGCTCGTTTCCGGCCGCCCTATGCGCCGGAAGCGATCGATCACGTCATTGCGGCTTTCGACCTCGGCGGCGGCGATCGGGTGCTGGACCTGGGCTGTGGGCCGGGAACGCTGACCATCCCGTTCTCCGCGGTCGCCGCGGAGGTGGTCGCGATGGACCCCGATCCCGGCATGATCGCGGAGGGCCGTCGCCAGGCGCTGGCGGCCGGCGTGGCCAATATCGACTGGCGCAATGCCGGGTCGAGGGAGGTGGGTGCGGTCGAGGGACCGTTCAAACTGGTCGTCATGGGCCAATCTTTTCACTGGATGGACCGCGATCAAGTGCTGGGCGACCTTCACGGCCTGGTTGAGGACGGCGGCGGGATCGCCGCGATCGCGCCGGGCGAACGTCGGCCGCAGGAGGCCTGGGAAGGCGAAGCCGCGCGCGTCGTGAAACGGTACCTGGGCGAGCAGCCCTGGCATCCGCAAAGGAACCGCGAGCCCCGGCACGAACCGGCGCTGGAGCGGTCGCGGTTCGCGATCACCTCTTACGTCGAGTTTCGCTCACGCCTTACGCGCGACGTCGCCTCGATCATCGGCTGCCTCTATTCGAACTCGAGTTCGACCCGCCGACGGCTGGCCGGCCGTAAAGAGGACTTCGAAGCCGACATTCGCGAGGCGATGCTGCGGCTCAATCCCACCGGGCTTTTCCACGAGACGCTTGAGACCGGCGTGCTCATCGCCATGAAGCGCTGACCGCGACGGGCCTTTGCGCTTGGACGGCCGCTCCGCTAGGAAACGCATCCGTTTTTCGCGTGAGCCCGCCATGACCAAGAAACCCGACGGAAGCTGGGACAAGTCCAAACTGCCGAGCCGGCACGTGACCGAGGGGCCGAGCCGCGCGCCGCATCGGTCCTATTATTACGCCATGGGCCTGGGCACCCGCGAGATCAACCAGCCCTTCGTGGGCGTGGCCTCCTGCTGGAACGAGGCGGCGCCGTGCAACACCGCGCTGATGCGCCAGGCGCATGCGGTGAGCGAAGGCGTCAAGGCCGCCGGCGCGACACCGCGCGAATTCTGCACCATCACCGTGACCGACGGCATCGCCATGGGCCACGAGGGCATGAAGTCCTCGCTGGTCAGCCGCGAAGTGATCGCCGACTCCGTCGAACTGACCATCCGCGGCCACTCCTACGACGCCCTGGTGGGGGTCGCCGGCTGTGACAAGAGCCTGCCCGGCATGATGATGGCCATGCTGCGGCTGAACGTGCCCTCGGTCTTCCTCTATGGCGGCTCGATCCTGCCCGGGCGCTGGCAGGGCAAGGACGTCACCGTGGTCGATGTGTTCGAAGGCGTCGGGATGTATTCGGCCGGGCGGATGAGCCTGGACGACCTTTGCGACCTGGAACAGCATGCCTGTCCCGGCGACGGGGCCTGCGGCGGCCAGTTCACCGCCAACACCATGGCCTGCGTCTCCGAGGCCATCGGCCTGGCCCTGCCGCTCTCGGCGGCGCTGCCGGCGCCCTATGAGAGCCGCGACCAGTACGCCAGGGCCTCGGGCGAGGCGGTGGTGCGGCTGATCGAGCGCAACATCCGCCCGCGCGACATCTGCACCCGCAAGGCGTTCGAGAATGCCGCCGTCGTGGTGGCCGCGACCGGCGGCTCGACCAATGGCGGCCTGCACCTGCCGGCCATGGCGCACGAGTGCGGGGTTGAGTTCACCCTGCGCGACATGGCCGAGATCTTCACCCGCACCCCCTATCTGGCCGACCTGAAGCCCGGTGGCCGTTTCGTGGCCAAGGACATGGGCGAGGCCGGCGGCATGCCGGTGCTGCTGAAGACCCTGCTGGAAGGCGGCTTCATCCACGGTGACTGCATGACCGTGACCGGCAAGACCATGGCCGAGAACCTGGCCGACGTGAAATGGCGCGACGACCAGGTGGTCATCCGGCCGGTCTCCAATCCGCTGTCGCCAACGGGCGGCGTCGTCGGTCTCTGGGGCTCGCTCGCGCCCGACGGGGCCATCGTCAAGGTGGCCGGCATGACCTCGCACCGCGCCCATCGCGGGCCGGCGCGGGTGTTCGACGGCGAGGAGGCCTGCTTCGCCGCCGTCGAGGCCGGCGACTACAAGGACGGCGAGGTGCTGGTCATCCGCTATGAGGGGCCGCGCGGCGGCCCGGGCATGCGCGAGATGCTGTCCACCACCGCGGCGCTCTCCGGCCAGGGCCGAGGCGACAAGGTGGCCCTGATCACCGACGGCCGCTTCTCCGGCGGCACGCGCGGGCTCTGCGTCGGCCATGTGGGTCCCGAAGCCCAGGACGGCGGCCCGATCGGCCTGATCGAGAACGGCGATATCATCGCCATCGACGCCGACGCCGGCACCATCGAGCTCGAGGTGGACCCGATCGTCCTGGCCCAGCGCCGCAAGCACTGGGCGCCGCGGCAGATCGACTTCGGTTCCGGCGCCCTGTGGAAGTTCGCCCAGGGCGTCGGCCCGGCCTATCTGGGCGCGGTGACCCATCCCGGCTTCAAGGGCGAGCGCAAGGTTTACGCGGACATCTGAGAGGTGCTGGTTCACCGACAGGCCATAAGGGCCCTGATCCTGACCCCGGACCACCATGTACTGCTCTGCCGCATCCACACGCCCGGTGGCGGCCGAAGCTTCTGGATCGCGCCCGGCGGCGGGCTGGAGCCGGGCGAGACGCAGGAGGAGGGCCTACGCCGTGAACTCCTGGAGGAACTCGGCCTGACCGGCTTCGAGGCCGGACCGGTGGTCTGGCGGCGTCACCACACCTTCGACTGGGGCGAGCGGCGCATCTCGCAGAGGGAGGAGTACCGGGTCGTCCACACCGACCGGTTCGAGCCCGTGATGACCGATCCGGTGGAGGCCGAGGTCCTCGAATGCTTCCGTTGGTGGCCGATCGACGACCTCGACACGGCCGCCGAGCGGTTCACGCCGCTGTCGCTGGCCGATATCCTGCGGCGCTATCTGCGCGACGGCGCGCCGGCGACGCCGCCGGACGAGGAGGTGCTGGTCGATTGAGCCCGCCGCGAACGAATTGAGACAGCCTTAGGGGTTGCTGGTTAAAGTCACCCTGGGCCACGGTCGAGCTTAAGGGGGGCTGGATGGCGGCGACAGCGGACGACACGATCACCGACCTGCTCGAAGGGGCCGGTTTCGAGCAGCTTTACGGCGCGCAGATCGAGCCCGAACTGACGCGCCTGGAGACCAACCGGCGCAAGGCGTTCCGTTATTTCCTGATCATCTGGGCCGTCGGGCTGGTTCCGCTGGCGCTCGAATTCGCCGCGCATTGGGACTTTCGGTTTCTGCTGGCGACTCTGGCCGTCATCGGCATCGCCGCCTATGCGCCGCTGGCCCGCGTCGGGGACGCCAGCAAGCAGGCGGTGATCGCCACCCTGTGCGCGCCGCTGGGGGTCACCTATACCGAGCGGAAGTTCGAGCCCCCGACCTTCGATGTCTTCCTCAATCTGAACCTGCTGCCGAAGCCGTCGAGCAAGACCTTCGAGGACCATTTCGCCGGGACCCGCGGCGACTTCACCTTCGAGCTCTGCGAGGCGACGCTCACCCAGGGCTCGGGCAAGAGTGAGCACACGGTCTTCCACGGCCAGATCTTCCGGATCGGGACGCCGCGCCGCCTTCTGGGGACCACCGTGGTGCTGCGCGATTCCGGCTGGCTCGACCGCTTCGAATGCCCGTCCGGCCTGAAGAAGGTGGGCCTGGAAGACCCGGTGTTCGAGCGAGTCTTCGAGGTGTTCGGGTCCGACCAGGTCGAGGCTCGCGAGATCCTGACGCCGACCTTCATGCAGCAGCTGGTCGATCTGGAGACGGCCTATGCCGGCGAGCACATCCGCTGCGGCTTCGTGGGCGGCGATCTGCTGATCGCGGTTGAGGGGAAGGACCGGTTCGAGATCGGCTCGATGTTCTCGACCCTGGTGAACCGCGCCAGGGTCGAAGGCATCGCCAAGGACCTGGAAGCGGTGTTCCGGATGATCGACGGCTTCAAGGGCACTTGAGGACATGGCAGGACCGACCCGCGAACCGGCGGCTCAACTCGGCGAAGTGCTGTTCGAGTTCCGCCAGATCGGCGCTTCGGTGAAGGTTTCCGCCATCCATGTCGCCACCGACACCGAGGTCTGTCTGGTCGGCGCGGCCGCCGCTGGCCCATACGCGCTGCGGATGGCCGCGACCCGCAAGCTGATCTACGTGCTGGCCGCCAAGGCGGAGGGACGTGCGCCCCGCTGAGGGTTGCCCCCGACTTGAATGGCGCGTGACGAGCGCGAAACAAGGCCGACATAAGCTGGCATAAAGGCCCTGCTAGCGTCGTCCTTGAGGCTCAACCCTCGTTTCCCTCTCCTCGGGGAACGTGACGCCGGTCCGGACATCCCCCGTCTTGCGAGTGGCCGGCGTCACACCCCCAGTCTTATCGCGCAACTGTGGCGCTCGCGCCGCCGCTTCCTATCTTTAGGAAACACCGCGACGCCTGTCGCGTTAACACCATGACCGTCGGCCCTCAGTGACCCTCGGCCTCTTAGAAGGAGGTCCAGATGAAAAAGATCGTTGCAGCGCTGGCGAGCGTTTCGCTGCTGGCCGCGCCCATGGCGCTCGGCCCGACGCCCGCGATGGCGCAGCATTCCCACGGCGGCAGCGGCGGCCGTGGTTTCTCCGGTTTCAGCCATGGCGGCAGCTTCCGAGGCGGGTTCCGCGGGGGCAATCACGGTGGCTTTGGCTATCGCGGCGGCTACGGCTATCGCGGCTACGGGCCCTTCTACGCCGGCGTCTTCGGCTTGGCGCTCGGCGCGGCGATCGCCGATTCCTGGTACTACGACTATCCGGCCTATTACGGCTATTACGGCCCCTACGGCGGCCCCTATCCCGACGACTATTACGGCGCCCCGCCGCCGCCCGACGCCTATGACGACGGCGCCCCGCCGCCGCAGTACCAGTCGCCGCCGCAAGGCGCGGACCAGCCGGACCAGGCCTGCGGTTCGTGGTCGTGGAACGCGGCCCAGTCCAAGTACGACTGGGTTCCCTGCTAAGCCCTCAGTGCGCCGACTGATCTGGCGCCGGCGGCACGGTCGCGCGGTCGAAGATCGCCTGTTGGTCGGGGGTCAGGTGGCTGTAAAAACTTAGGACCGCCTGGCCCTGCCGGCGCAGGTCGGCCACATCCTGCTCCATGGTCGCGCCGATCAGTGCAATTCGCCGCGGCGTGGTCAGCGTCGGCAGCAGCTGCTGGGTGGCGCGCCGCCGGGCAGGGCCCTGCGGGTTGGCCGCAACGGCGGCGACGTAGTCGCGCCAGGCGGGCTCTTCGGCGGCGCTCAGATTCAAGCTGTCGTGAAGCCGGTTGAGCCGCTCGGCCGGCGTCTGCGTCTGGGCGAACGCGCCCGACGCCATGGCGAGGCAGAGACTAAGACCTAGAAACATGGAACGCACGGGGCCGACCTTTCTGCTTGGGTCCCCCGACGCGTCCTATTTGGCCACAGCGTCGCGCTTGCGCAACGGTCAGGCGGGGCCTGCGTCCAGATTGAGTTCGACCACCACCGGAACGTGGTCCGACGGCTTTTCCCAGCTGCGCACGTCGCGGTGGATGACGACGCTGCTCAAGCGGTCGGCGGCCTGAGGCGAGAGCAGGGCGTGGTCGATGCGGATGCCGTGGTTCCGCTGCCAGGCGCCGGCCTGATAGTCCCAGAAGGTGTAGCCGCCGGGGGCGCCGTCCACCTCCATATAGGCCTCGGTCAGGCCGAGATATTTCAGCGCCCGAAAGGCCGCGCGGGTCTCGGGCTGGAAGAGGGCGTCGCCCGCCCAGGCGGCGGGATTGTCGGCGTCCTGCGGCTCCGGAATGACGTTGTAGTCTCCCGTCAGCACCAGCCGCTCCTCCAGCGCCAAGAGCGCGCGGGCGTGGGCGTTCAGCCGCTCCATCCAGGCCAGCTTGTAGGCGAACTTCTCGGTGCCGATCGGGTTGCCATTGGGCAAGTAGATGGAGGCGACCCGGACCGGATTCGGCCCGGAAACCACCGCCTCGATATAGCGCGCATGGTCGTCACCATCGTCGCCGGGCAGGCCCTTGCGGACGTCCTCCAGCGGCGTCTTCGACAGCATGGCGACGCCATTATAGGTCTTCTGCCCATGGACGGCGACGTTGTAGCCCAGCCGCTCGAACGCCTCGGCGGGGAACTTCTCGTCGACGCACTTGATCTCCTGCAGACAGGCGACGTCGGGTTGGGCCTGCTCGAACCATTTGAGCACGGTCTCCAGGCGGGCATTGACCGAGTTGACGTTCCAGGTGGCGATGCGCATGGCCGGCAGCCTAGCCGCAGCCGCGGGCCGGATGAAGCCGCAACTGACGACGAACGTCCTCGGCAAGGCGTCAAGCGTCCGAGACTGCGGATTAAACCGGCGCCGGGGCGCGCGGCGGATGAAATCTTTATGACCGGCTTGAGCCCGGCGCCGGGCGGGCCAAGATGGGGTCCAGGTCGTCGGTCGGCGAGCGATCGGCGCTTAAGTCCTTCTTGGAGACGTGACCATGGCCGCTGCCGCAACCGATCTAAGCCCGATGAAATGGCCCAACCCGACCGAGGCGGCGATCAAGTGGGTGGATATGGCCGAGAAGGCCTGCAAGGCCTGGACCGAGGCCTGCCTGCAGATCGCTGCCACCTTCAGCACAGCGGCGCGGACCCAGGCCGAGGTTTTCGCGGCCCTGAAGACCCCCGCGGTCCCGACTCCCGAAGCTGTGGTCGAAGCGGTCATGGCGCCGGTCGAGGCCGCGATAGAGGCGGCGTCCGTGACGGTCGAGACCGTCGCCGAGGCGGTCGCCGCGCCCGTCGAAATGGCGCCCGCGCCAGTTCCTGTTCCGATGGTGGAGGCCATGGTCGAGCCGCCACCGGCGCCGGCTCCGGTGGTGAAGGCGAAGGTCGAAGCGCCGCCGGCTCCGGCGCCTGTGATGGAGGCGAAGGTCGAGCCGTCGCCAGCGCCGGCCGCGGCGCCCGTGGCGAAGGTAAGGGTTGAGCCCCTGACCGCTCCAGCGCCGGTGACGAAGGCGAAGAAGGCCGCTCCGCCCGCGCCCGCGGCCAAGGCCGCCAAGCCGGCGACGCCGAAGACCTGAGCCTTGACGGCCGCCGCCGTGGCGCGTCAGAACCCCGCCTCCGCCGCTTGGGGCGGGCGAGCGGTGCACCATGGCGTCCCGGCAGGCCGTTCTCGGCATGGATCAGGGCAGTTTCTTCTACGGCTCCGCGAAGGTGTTTGCGGGGGTCAGCTTCCTGCTGGACGACGCCAAGACCGCTCTGGTCGGTGAGAACGGCGCCGGCAAGTCGACCCTGCTCAAATGCCTGTCCGGCGAACTGGAGCTGAACCGCGGCAAGCTGATCAAGTCGCGCAACCTGCGCGTCGGATCCCTGCCACAGGACACCCCGCCAGAGCTGGCCGAGCTGAGCGTGCGCGCGGTGTTGCAGCGCTCGCTGGAGAAGATCGGGGCAGGCGACGAGGAATGGCGCATCGACGTGCTGCTGGACGAGATCGGCGTCGCGCCGGAGACTGCCGAGCAACGCTTCGGGTCGCTGTCGGGCGGCTGGCAGCGGCTGATCCTGATCGCCGGGGCGGCCCGGCTGGAGGACCCGGACATACTGGTCCTGGACGAGCCGACCAACCATCTGGACCTGGCCAATATCGCCACGCTGGAGCGCTGGCTGACGGTCGAGTTCAAGATCCCGATGCTGATCGTCAGCCACGACCGCGCCTTCCTGAACCGGGTGACCGACCGGACGCTCTTCCTGCGCTCGGACGGCATCCACGCCTTCAAGACCGGCTTTTCCCACGCCCGGGAGGAGCTGCTACGCCGCGACGCGGCCGCGGCCGTGCACAGGCGGCTGGAGGAGAAGGAGGTCAAGCGGCTGGAGCAGGCGGCGGCCCGCTACAAGGTCTGGGCGGTGAAGAACCCGCTTTTGAACAAGCGCAAGAACGCCATCGAGACCCGCGTCGCCCGGATCGAGGCCAACAAGACCCAGGTCTACCAGGCGCGCGAGCGGCGGCTGGAACTGTCCGACGGCGAGATCGAGGCCAAGGTCGCCTTGCGCGTCGCCGACCTGAAGGTGACCACGCCGGACGGCGCGCGCACCCTGATCAATATCGAGAAATTCTCCATCGCGGCCGGCGACAGGGTGGCCCTGCTGGGGGCGAACGGCGCCGGCAAATCGACCCTCTTGACCGCGCTCGCGGCCGCTTACGATCCGAAGCAGCAGCACTATGACGGCCAGGCGGCTGTGCGCTTCAACCCGGCGACCCGGCTGGTCTATTTCGACCAGGCGATGAGCGACCTGCCGTTGGACGAGTCGATCGTGGGTTACCTGACCTCGGTCGATGGCGCGACCCAGAAGGACGCCGCGCGCCTGCTGGCCCAGGCCGGCTTCGCCTTCCGTCGCATCGACGAGGCGATCGGGGTCTTGAGCCATGGCGAACGCGCCCGCCTGGCCTTCCTGCGCATGAAGCTTATGGCGCCCAACTTCTACCTGCTGGACGAGCCCACCAACCACCTGGACATCGAGGGCCAGGA